>Ga0180434_10004833_pt1 | contig 16182 bp, 12 predicted proteins | sample SS_ome_7_FD_132453 | JGI IMG/M metagenome (GOLD analysis project Ga0180434, IMG submission 132453) | Hypersaline lake sediment archaeal communities from the Salton Sea, California, USA - SS_1_D_2 metaG | ecosystem: Environmental > Aquatic > Non-marine Saline and Alkaline > Hypersaline >...
CGGACCTGTTCGGCATCGGCGAGCGACGACCCGCCGAACTTGGCGACTTTCACGAATGGCTCCTTTGCCTCGCTGAGCAACGTCGTTATCAGGCGGAACCTCGATAAGTCCGCCTCGGGGGCCGGCCTGCCACCTTCCTCGGCGCCGGGCCGGTCACGGCTTCAGGATGCCGCGCTCGACCAGGTTCTCGGCGATCTCCACCACGTTCAGGGCCGCGCCCTTCCGCAGGTTGTGCGATACGCACCACAGGGCCAGGCCGTTCTCGACGGAAGTATCCTTGCGGACGCGGCCGACCATGGTCACGTCGCGGCCGGGAGCGCGGTCGACGTCGAGCGGCGTCGGGTAGGTCCGGCGGCCGTCGGCGGTCGGCTCGTCCATCAGCAGGACGCCCGGCGCGGTGCGCAGGACCTCGCGGGCCTCGTCGGCCGAGAGCGGCTTCTCGGTTTCCACCCAGACGGCCTCGGCGTGGCCGTCGAACGTGGGCACGCGGACGCACGTCGCCGAGACGCGAATCAATGGATCGCCATACATCTTTTGCGTCTCGCGGGCCATCTTGACCTCTTCGCTCGTGTAATCGTCGTCGCCGAAGCCGCCGATCTCGGGCACGCAGTTGAAGGCGATGGGCCGGGCGAAGACGGACGGGTCGAACGGGATGTCCTCGCGCGACCCGAGGGCGGCGGGCGTCTGCCGGGCCAGTTCCTCCGGCCCGCGCTTGCCCGTGCCGCTGGTGGCCTGGAACGTGGCCACGCGGATGCGCCGGATGCCGGCGGCCTTGCGGATCGGGTCCAGCGCCACGACCATCTGGATGGTCGAACAGTTCGGGCTGGCGATGAACCGGGTCTCGGGCGTGACGGCGTCGGCGTTGACTTCCGGGACGACGAGCGGCACGTCGTCGGCCATGCGGAAGTCCTTGCCGTTGTCGATGGAAACGGCGCCGGCCTTCTCGGCCACCGGCCGCCACTGGATGCTGGCGCCCGAGGCGCCCTCGGTGCCCGCGAAGAGCACCACGTCGGCGCCCTCGAACACGGCCTCCGTGGTCTCGGTGACGTCCATCGTTTCGCCGGCCACGGTCTCCTTGCGGGTGCGGGTGGCGCCGATGCGCGGCGGCCAGGTGCACGGGAACTCGCGTTCCTTCAGGCAGCGGACCAGTTCCTCGCCCACCAGCCCGATGCCAATCACGGTGACGTTCAGTGCCATCGTCTCCTCTCCTGTCATGCCCGGGATGCCCTGGCCGCGGCCTGCGCGGCGGCCCTTCCCTTATCGCCCAATACGGCTCGCACCTGCAAAAGAAAAGGCCTTGCGGTTTCGGGGACCGCAAGGCCGCGTCGGATTCATCCGTCCGGGCCTAGGGTCCCGAGGCGCGCTTCGTCTTCGTCGTGCCGGCCGTCGTGGCCGACACGGCGTCGCGCATCGCCATGGTTCCGCAGGACCCGGTCATCCGTCGGGGCTCCATCAAGATGCACAAGGGTACGCATGCGGGGGCCGGCTGTCAAGCGCTTTCGGCACCGCCCCTGCCGCCCTCGCGTTAAGGCGGCGCGAATTCGGCGTTGACGCCGGCCGCCGTCCCGTCTACAACAGGATGACCCCGGCGCGGCCGGGGGCCCTCCCTGTTGACCGAGCCGACGGAAAGGACCTGGCATGCCGAGCCGACGCGAATTCCTGAGGACCCTGGGGGCGGGCGCCGTCGCGGCCACCGCCTATGGCTGCGGCCTGGCGGCCGGACGGAGCGGCCCCGACCGCCCGAACATCCTCTTCATCATGTCCGACGACCACACGACCCAGGCGATCGGGGCGTACGGCAGCCGGCTGGCGCCGCTGAACCCCACGCCCGTCATCGACACCCTGGCCCGCGACGGCATCCTGCTCGAGAACTGCTTCGTCACCAACAGTATCTGCGTGCCCAGCCGCGCGTGCATCATGACCGGCCAGTACAGCCACACCAACGGGGCCATCGACCTGGGCTGCAGCCTCGACCCCGGCCAGCATTATCTGGCCATCGAGATGCGTAAGGCCGGCTACCAGACCGCCATGGTCGGCAAGTGGCACCTGAAGAACGAGCCGAACTTCGATTACTACAAGGTCCTGCCCGGCCAGGGACGGTACCACGACCCCGAGTTCCGCGAAAAGGGCAAGGGCGAGTGGCCCCGGAACACGGTCAGGATGAAGGGCCCCTCCTGCGATTGCATTACCGACATCACGCTCGCCTGGCTGAAGACCATCGACCGCAGCCGGCCGTTCTTCCTGATGCACCACTTCAAGTCGCCGCACGACATGTTCGATAACGCCGAGCGGTACGACTCGTACCTCGAGGACGTCGACATCCCCGAGCCCGAGAGCCTCTGGAAACAGCCGGACTTCGGCTCCATCGCCACGCGCGGCGACCGCGACGAACTCGTCCCCTACATCGGCACGAGCATCGGCCGCCGGCACGCCTTCCGCAACTACACCCGCAACTGGGCCAGGGACAAGGACCTTTCCGACGACGGGGCCAAGCGCCGGGCGTATCAAACGTATCTCAAAAAGTACCTGCGGTGCGTCAAGGGCGTCGACGACAACATGAAACGCCTGCTCGGCACCCTGAAGGACCAGGGCCTGCTCGACAACACCGTCATCTGCTACACCGGCGACCAGGGCATGATGCTGGGCGAGCACGATTACCAGGACAAACGCTGGATGTACGACCAGTCCATGCGCATGCCGTTCCTGGTGCGGTACCCGAAGACCATCGAGGCGGGCACGCGCACCGACGCCATCGTCGAGAACGTCGACTTCGCCCCCACGCTGCTCGACTTCGCCGGCATCCCCGTCCCCGACCGCATGCAGGGCCGAAGTTTCCGCAGTATCCTCGAGACCGGCAAGGAACCCGCCGGCTGGAAACAGGCCGCCTACTACCGTTACTGGATGCACCTGGCCCACCACTGGAACCCGGCCCACTTCGGCATCCGCACGAAGGACTACAAACTCATCTTTTATTATGGATGCGACACGAAGGGCCGGGAAGAGACCCGCACGCCGCCCGGCTGGGAACTGTACGACCTCCGCAACGACCCGCACGAGGTCCGCAACGTCTACGACGACCCCGCCTGCAAGGACGTGGTCCGCACCCTGAAGGCCCAACTGGCCGACCTGCGGCAGCGCGTCGGCGACACCGACAAGGCGTACCCGGTCATCCGCAAGATCGTCGAGGAGTTCTGGGACTGGGACGACGCCGCCCGCGCCAAGGCCGTCGCCATCTCGCACCAGTACCGCGAGCGCTGCGAGGCCAGGCTGAAACGCCGCAAGTAGGACCGTGCCGGGGGCGACGCCGATCGGCCCGGCATTCATACGCAACCCGAGTCCAGGAGACACGCCATGCCCATCGAAGTCCGAAAGCCCACGCCCGACGAGGAAGCCGACATGCGCACCTGCCCCACGTGGGAAAAGGAGGCATCCACGTTCCCGTGGCACTACGACGAGCAGGAAACGTGCCTCATCCTCCAGGGCGAGGTCGAGGTCACATCGGCCGACCAGACCGTCTCGTTCGGACCGGGCGACTACGTTGTCTTCCCGCAGGGGCTCGACGTCACGTGGCACGTGAAGAAGCCCGTCCGCAAGCACTACCGGTTCGGTGAATGAACCCCGCGGACCGCCCGCAACCTGCCGAGGGGCGACCGGCCGGCGCCGACCGGCTCCGGGCCGCGCGCCTCGACCGCCCCGCCGCCATCCCCATGACGTTCCACATCAACGATGCCTGCTGGAATCTTTACCCGCAGGACGCGCTGGCCGAGTTAATGGCGTCGTACCCCGCGCTGTTCGACGGGGCCGAGCCGCCCGCCCCGCCCCATCGGCCGGACTACCTGCCCAACGCCCGCGCCGACCGGCCGTTCACCGACCCGTGGGGATGCGTGTGGCGGACGACGTGCGACGGCATCGTCGGCACCGTCACGCACCATCCGCTGGCCGACTGGGCCGACTTCGACTCGTACGCGCCGCCCGACCCCGCCCGCGGCGACGGGATGGGCACTACCTGGCCTCGGCGGCTGAAGCCGACGCCGGACCTGACCGGCTGTGCATGGCCTCGCTCCGTCACGGCCACACGTTCCAGCAACTGGTGGACCTGCGCGGCTACGAGAAGGTGATGTTCGACATGGCCGACGCCGAGCCGCGCCTCGACCGCCTCATCGCGATGGTCGAGGCGTTCAACCTCGCGCTCGTCCGACGTCACGCATCACCCGTTCCAGGGCGAGTTCGATCACTTCGTCGCATGCATACGCGACGGCTGCGAGTCGCACTGCAACCTCGCCGACGCCGTCAAGACCCACGAGGTGGTCTTCGCCGCTCAGGAGTGCTACCGCACCGGCCGGCCGGTCCGCCTGCCGATACTGTAGGCGACCCACGTAGGGCGGGACGAAGTCCCGGCAATCCATCTTCGACACGGACGAGCGCGCGTTCCCTACACCCCCTGACCGTCACGGCGATAAATCGCCCGCTGTGCACACCAGCCGCAGCCGGATTTCGCCGGCCTCCGGGGCGTACTCGATCCTGGCCTCACGGATCCCGGCCGCCTCGGCCCCGCCGATCTTCTCCTTCGCGAAACGCCCGTCCAGCCGGTCCGCTTTGACGAGCACGATCCGATGCTCGCCCGCCGCCAGCCGCAGCCGCGACACGTCGACCTCGAGCACCGCGGTCTCGGAGGCGATGACGAACGTGGACTCGATGTCCGCGCCGCCCATCTCGCCGATCGCGCTCACGCCTTGCTCATCGCACGTGAAGGTCAGCACCGCCCCGCCCTCGACGGAAATCGTCCCGGCCCCCTTGCCCCACCATCCGGCTTGCGCCGACCGCCCGACGAGTCGCAACGCGCTGCCGCTGCCCAGCCGCACGGTGCGGCCGCTCGTCACGAGGCGGAGTTCGCCGCCTCCCGCCCCGATGCGCACGTGCGCGTCGGCTGCGACGTCGCCCCGGTTCTCCAGGCGGCCGTTGAGGACCGAGATGTCGATTTGCCGACCGCCCGCGATGCCGTTCACGATGAGATACCCGCTTCGGTCGAGATGGATGCAGCCCTCCGGGCCGGCCGTCAGGCCCTCCGGACCCGCCAGTGTCAGCCGGCCCTGGTGGATGTGCAGCCGACCATCCTTGCCCAGGTCCAGCGCCTTCAGGCCCAGCGTGCCGGAGAAGTACGCCTCGCGACCCTCCAGGCGGACCGTGTCGCCCTCGATGGGCGGCCCCTCGGTCGACCAGTTCTGCCAATTGTCCCACCGCACCCCGTCGCCGCCCTCGGCCGTGAAGACGACCGTCGTCGGCTCCGTCCGCCTGCCCGGCCAGATGCCGAACCCCTTCTGAAAATACTCCACCAGCGCCTCGGCCGTGTACGCGCGGCGCCAGTGCCCCTTCTGCTGGGCGGCGGCCTCGGCCAGGAACGCCTCCAGCGTGCCCTTGCCGCTGCCGAAGTCGCGGTCGTACGTCATGACGGTCCGGTCGGGCTCGGGGAACGGCCGGCCCGTCGGGTTCAGGTCCTCCTGCTCGTGCCAGCGGTACCGGACGTACGCTTGGACCACGACGCCCTCGGTCATCTTCAGGCCCTCGTCGTTCTGGCCGCCGGTGGCGTGGGCGAAGATGTTGCGGACGGCCCGCGAGCCGGCCACGTCCTTCATCGACCAGCCCCATCCCCGGCCGCCGATGCGCGGAGCCTGCTTCGCCGCCGGATGGATCAGCACGTTGCCGGCGAACGTCGTGTAATTGCCGTCGCCGTCGTCCGGGCCCGAGTACCCGCCGATGTTGTTGGCGATCATGACGTTGCCGACGTAGAACTGGCCCGACCCGTCGCGCAGCGCCTGCGAGGCCGCCCGCGCGTTGATGTTGCCCCGCACCGTCAGGTCCCGGTTCTTCGTCGACAGATACAGGTTGTGGCTGTACATGCTGGGCGGCTGCGGATCGTCCGGCCCGCCGCCACTCTCCACGTACCCGTCCTCCCAGCCGTTGTGGTCCAGCACGTTCTCTTCGACCAGCAGACCGCGCACGCCGTTCGCGAACAGCCCCTGGTGCCGATTGCGGAGCGGGTCGCGGGCCCAGCCGTGGTCGGGTTTGTTGTTCGGATTGGGCGGCGTGTCCTTGTGGCAGTTCCGGATGACGCACCGACGGATGGTCACGCACCGGGTCCGACCCTGCACGCTGCTGGACGCGTTGTCCATCAGCACGTTCTCGATGAGCAGGTTCTCGATCACCCCGTTCAGGCTGAAGCCCCTGCCTTGCCGGTGCAGGTCGCGAATGACGATGTTGCCCCGCGGGTAATTCTTGATGGCGTGGATTCTGCCCAGGACGATCGGCCGGGGCCCTTCGCCGTACGCCCCGATGACAATCGGGCACAGCGGCGACTCGCCCACCATGTTCTCTCCGAGGCCGAACCCGTCCTCGAACGTGTCGCCGCGTCGAAGCAACAGCCAATCGGAACTGTTCTGGCGGATCATCTTCGCCCCCGTCTTCAGGTCCACCGGCTCCTGGGGCGAGAGACCCGAGTTCGTGCTCTTGCCGTCGGCCGCGGCGTAGATCTTGCGGTGCAGACGCCCCGGCTCGACGAGGCTCCACCCCTCGGCGTCGGTCGGCACTTTGTAGTGCTCGCCCACGCCCCAGGTCATCCGGCCGGGCGTATCGTCCTGGGCCTTGGAAGCACCTGCCGCCTCCGGCCCGCCGAACCACAGCACGCCCGCGGCCGCGCACATCCACCACACGCCGCGCGCCGGCCGCTTCTTGCTCGCTTGCCGCATCGTGGACGTGCCTCCTGAACCGCCACCCTTTCGGTCCGATTGTTATGGCCGGCAAAACAACGGTGCCGACTCGGGTGCCACGCCTGCCTGCCGCAGGCAGGGTTTGCCTGTCAAGCCGTGTGCCGATCCGGCCTGCACGGATTGCGAGCCATCCGTGGCACCCGATGCCCAAGTCTACCGCCCCGCCCTCCGCCTGCAACGGCATTCTGCCGGCGGTGCCTGGCCTGAACAGAGCACCTGTGACACACGCCGTGCTCCCCGCCGCGATCGCTCGCCGCCGGCGCGGAAATCGCTTGCGGACGTTTCGTTCCAGCAGACAATGACGCAGGAGCGGGCCACAGCGGCCGAACGTCGACGTCGTCCGTGCGGTCCCGCGCGATCCACCCCCACCGAAACACGAGTTCTACATGAAAAGGACACGACAATGCGATCCTGCCTGACGGCGTTCATCCTGGCGGCCGCCCTGCCGGCGGCAGCGACCACGGACGGGGCGGCCGATGCGGCCGTCCTCGCCGCCGGCGATGCAGACATCCAGGGCGGGGCCACCTACTATGCCTTCCTCGACTTCATCGGCTCCTGGACCGACCCCCAGGCCGCCCTCACGTGGCGCCTGACGGCCGAGCAAGCCGGCGAGCCCGAGGTCGTCCTGACCTACGCGTGCGCCCCCGGCGCGGGCGGCGACTTCGTCCTCACCATCGGCGGCCGCCGCCTCACCGGTACGACGGAATCCACGGGCAGTTGGTACGAATACCGGCAGTTGAACCTGGGCCGCGTGCCCATCGCCAGGGGCACGCACACGGTCACACTCAGGGCCGGGCCGTTCAAGCAGGCGCCGATGAACCTGCGGGCGATTACGCTGGCGCCGCTCGAGGCCCCCGCGACGCCCGCCCGGCCGCCGTCGCGGGTCTTCGTGGTGCCGAACTTCCATCCCGCTTCCTGCGGGTGGCTGGCCAACTGGTCCATCGAGCGCAACTACTGCGCCAACTCGTACCTCGACCACCTCGACCGCGTGCGCGGCGACCCGGCCTACGGCTTCGCCATCAGCGAAGTCAATAACATGATCGCCATTGCCAACTTCGAGCCGGCCCGCTTCGAGGAGTTGAAGGCCCGCCTCCGCCAGGGCCGCGTCGAGGCCGTCAACGCCTTCTTCCTCGAACCGACGGTCAACCTGTCGGGCGGCGAGGCCCTCGTCAAGATGGGCGTCGAGGGCCTGCGGTGGCAGCAGGCGGTGCTCGGCGTCCGGCCGAGGTTCTGCTGGGCCATCGACGTGACCGGCACGCACGAGCAGATGGCCCAGATCACCGCCGGCCTCCGGCTCGATGCCCTGGTCTTCACCCGCCATAACCCCACCGGCAGCACGCTCTTCTGGGCCCGGTCGCCCGACGGCACGCGGGTGCTGACACTCTGTCCCGGCCACTACAGCGACTGGAGGCCCGTCTTCAGGACGCCCAAGCCGCTCGGCCGGGCCGAAGTGGTCGGCCTTGCCGCCGACCTCGTCAAACGCACCGACCCGAAACCGCTGACCCAGGCCCAGATTGAGGACCTCCTCCGGAAGAACCCCTACGGCGGCGTGGCGACGCGAACGCCGCCGGGCGCGCCCGTCCTCATCCTGGGCGGCTCGGGCGATTACAGCCTGGCCCCGGCGTGCCCGGCCTATCCGTCCGCCTTCCTCGAACAATGGGCCGAACTGTGCCCCCGGGTGCAGGTCCGGTTCGCCGGGCCGGGGCGGTATCTGGACGCCGTCAGGCCGCTCATCGATGCCGGCACGGTCACGATTCCGACGATGCAGGGCGGCACGCGCTTCAGTTACGACGCCTTCTGGATCCAGAACCCGCGCGTCAAGCAGTGGTATCGGCGGTGCGAGCAGCACCTCCAGGCGGCCGAGATGCTCGCCACCGCCGCCAGCCTCCAAGGCGATTTCGAGTACCCGGCCATGGACCTCTACCACGCGTGGCTCCTGATGTGCCTGAACATGGACCGCAACACCCTCTGGGGCGCCGCCGGCGGCATGGTCTTCGAGACGCCCGACTCCTGGGACGCCCGCGACCGCTTCGAGTGGGTGGAACGGAACGCCGCCCGAATCGCCCGCGCCGCCGCAGCCGCGATCGGAACCGGCCCGGAGGCGACGCTGGCGTTCAATCCCCTGAATTGGCGGCGGACCGATCCGGCGGCCGGACAGCCGATGGCGCCGCTGGCCCTGGCTGCCGCGGCGCCGGCTTCTCCACCGTTTCCCGCGGCACCCAAAACGACCCTGCCCGATGCCATCGAAACGGCCTTCTACACGGCCCGCATCGACCCGGCCACCGGGGCACTGGTGAGCCTGAAACTCAAGCCCTCCGGCCGGGAGGTCCTGGGCGGTCCCGCCAACGTCCTGGTCGCCGAGTCCTGGGCCCGAAGCAACGGCAACCAGATGGCCGTCCGCAAGGACCGCAAGCGCCGGGCCCCGTCCGGCGACCACACGCCCCGGATCACGGTCGAAACCGGACCGGCGGCCACCATCGTCACGGCCCAGGGCGAGTTCGGCGGCGGCGGTCCGTGCCGCCGCACCATGACCTTCACCAGGAACTCTCCCCGGATTGACTTCCGGACCACCCTCCACGACATCCCCGACAAGACCTGCGTCGTGGCCGAGTTCCCCCTGGCCGAAGACATCACCGAGGTCCGTCGCGGCATCCCCTACGGCTTCTCGCACGGGGCCTGGGCGAAGCCGAACCCGGCCCTCGACGGGTGGACGCGAGGCATTACGCCGGCGGTCCGATGGTCGCACTACACGCTCGCCGGCGGCGGGGGCGTCGCCCTGCTGGACCGCGGGCTGACCGGCCGCGAACTTGAAGGCCGCACGCCCCTCATCTTCCTCCTGAATGCCGTTGAGAAATATCGCGGGTACCCGAACGCCTGGCTCAGCGGCAAGGGTGAACACACCCTCGAGTACGCCCTCGTGGCCCATGACGAGCCGTGGGCGAAGGCCCGCATTCCGCAGAGGGCGTGGGAATTCAATTGCCCGCCCCTGACCATGGCCAGCCGGGCCGATGCCGCCGGGGAGTCCTTGCTCCGGACCTCCGACAACGTCATCGTCCAAGCCATCAGGCGGGAAGGCCGCGAGATCGAGGTCCGCCTGGCCGAGTGCCTCGGGCTGACCGGCACGGCCGAGATCACCGTCAACCTGCCGCACGAAGCGGCCGCCCTGACGGACCTCGTAGGCGGCCGCCGTCAGCCCCTGCCCGCCGGACCGGCGTATACGTTCCCCGTCCGGCCTCAGCAGATCGTGACGCTGCGTCTGCGCACGTCCACCCATGTGCCCGACATCCAACCGCTCATGGCATGGGACGACCTGGTGCCGGCGTCGAAGCGCGAGGCCCTGCACGCGCATACCGCCGACAAGGGCCATCCGCCGGCCGGCAGGTAGCGCGAAACCCGGAAATCCGAGGACCAATCGGACTCGGCGTCCACATCCGCGGTGGCAGGCTCCGCCCCGAAGTTGCAGGACGCAACGTGCCGCGGCACATACACGCGTCGCGCGGCGGGTAAATGTGGCGTGAGCCTGCCGTTGTTGATGCCGTCGCCGTTTCGCAATCCGCAATCCCGAGCCGCGTCGCGAGACGCGACCCGGCTCGGGCAGGCCGACATCCGAAATGGGTGCCGTGGCCGTTCCCCAGTCACCCGGTTTCCTCGTCACCCAACCACCATCTTATCAGCCATACCCGATATAAACTGAAGTATCCACGCGAAGGGGGCAAAAATGGACCGGGAAGGGTTAAGAGGGGACCCATTCGTGAAAATTTCTGAAAATTTCTGAAAAGTCCCGAAAGTTTCCGCACGTTTCGGTGCACAATTCTTGTGCAATGCGGGACAAAAATGCCCCTGACGGTCTCAAAAACCGCTGTCCACCCCAGAAATCACCCCAAACTCGCCCCGAAAGGCGGGGTTTGGTATGCTCGGGTATATGCCGCCCAGCCGACTTTCGCACGCCCAGAGGTACCCCCAGCCGCCCCCGTTCCCCCGGCCTGGCGCGCGCCGAAGTCCCGGCACCACCACCTCCCGCCTCCCGCCGGGCGACCCGCAGAAACGGCCCGGAAAGCCTTATGTTCCCCCTGCAGGCGGCCGATACAACCCCTGGCGGGCCGCGCACCCTGAATCAACCCACGCCCCTACGCGTCTGGGATGATGGGAAGGCAGCCATGACGACGCACGCCGCCATGTCGGAGAGCACCGCGGGCACCGGCCTCGACGTGAGGCGGGCCGACCTGCTGTCGGCCCTGGCCCGGGCCCTGGACTACCGTGCCGAACCGGCCATCCCCCATCATGGCCGGGTGGCCGCCCTGGCGGCGGCGGTGGCCTCGCGAACCCACGGGGCCGAGCCATTGGAGGCATTCTACGCGGGCCTGGTGCACGATATCGGCCTGCTGGACGGCCAATGGGACCTGGCCCATCCGCCGAACCTGACCGAGCAGGCCAACCGCCCGGTCACGCGGGGCCATCCGCTGACGGGGGCCCAACTGCTGGCCGGCGTGCCCGGCATGCTGCCCGTGGCCGAGGCCGTCCTGGACCATCACGAGTGGGCCGACGGCCACGGCTATCCCCGCGGCAAGCGGGTGGAGGAGATCCGTCCGGCGGCCCAGGTGCTGCGGTTCGCCGACACGTGCGACTTCGTCCTGCGGGAACAGGGGACGCCGGAACTGCTGCCGCTACTCGATGCCGTCCGGACGCGGACCGCCCGCCAGGTGGCCCCCGACGTGGCGGAGGCGGGGGCCGAAACGCTCGGCCGGGCGGGGTTCTATCCCCGGCTGCTGGGGGCTGCCGATGTCGACCGCCTGGTCTGCGAAACCGCCGAGGGGCTCGCCGCGGGCGAGGCCGTGGCGGGCGAGGCCGAAATGACGGGGCTGCTGGAACTTTTCGCGTGCCTGGCCGACGTGCACGCGTCCGATCGGATCGGCCACAGCCGGCGCGTGGCCAACCTGACGGTCATGGTGGCCATGGCCCTGGGCCTGGCGCCCGAGGACGCCAACCGCATCAAGTGGGCGGCCCTGGTGCACGACCTGGGCATGATCACCGTGCCGCGGACCCAACTGGACGACCCACGCCTGTTCTCGGAGAAGGAACTGGCTCAAGTCCGCCGGCAGAGCGCCCGGACGGAGGAGTTTCTGGGCCAGGTGCGCGGCCTGGAAGAGGTCACGCGCATCGCCATCGCGTGCACCGAGGCGTTCGACGGGTCCGGCGTGCCGAAGGGGCGGTCGGGCTACGCCATTCCGCTGGGCGCGCGGATCATCGGCGTGTGCGAGACGTTCGACGCCCTGACAAGCCACCGGCCGTACCGGGCGGCCCGCGACGTGAGCCTGGCGGTGGACATCCTGGTGCGCGGGAGCGGGTCGCTGTTCGACCCGGAGGTGGTGTCGGCGGCGGTGCCGGTCTTCCTGATCAGCCAACCCGACGAGCGGACGACGGCCTGGCGGTAGTCCTTTCACGGCTCAGTGTGGGCCGAGGCATGGGGCCGGGCGCCTTGGACAGGGCGCCCGGCGCTTTTTTTGATCGCGGTCCGCAAGCGGACCGGCGAACACACGCGTCACCCCGCCTTCCTGCTTCGCCGCTGCGACTTCGTCATCCGGCGTTCGATACGTCGGCACGCTGCTCTTCCGTCCACTGCCGAAGGAGCGTTTCGAGGCGGTCGGTCGAGGTTTCCCAGTCGAACAGGAGGCTGCGGGCATGGGCGGCCTCGGACATTTTCCGCAGCAGCGACTCGTCGTCGATCAGCAGGCCGATGCGCTTGGCCATCGCCTGCGTGTCGCCGACCGGCACGAGGAACCCGCTTACCTCGTCCTCGATGATGCACTCGTGTCCGCCGGCCCGCGTGGCCACCGGCACGGCCTGGCAGGCCATGGCCTCGAGCACGGGCAGGCCGAAACCTTCGCTGTGGCTGGGGGCGAGCCAGATTTCGCAACTCGAGTAGATGGCCCGCAGGCGGCTGGTCTTGGGGCGGACGAACACATCGGCCCGGGGCGGCTTGCGTCGCGGCTTGCGGGCGCCGAAGAGGACCAGGCGGACGTCGGGCCACTGGTCGCGGACCAGCCGGACCGCCTCGAAGCCGTCCTCGACGCCCTTCTCGGGCCCCGGGGCGACCATCATGCCGACGGTCCGCGGCTGGCGAAGGCGGCGGTCGGTGGCGTAGAACTGCCCGTGGTCCACGCCGTTGGGGACCACCTCGGCCTCGGCCCCCAGGTGTTCGCAGAGGTACCGGGCGACAGAGTCCGACACGGCAACACGGTGGGCCGGGCGGGCCAGCACCCGGCGGGCACGGGCGGGTTCGGCCTCGAGGTCGACCACGCTCTGCACGAGGGCGACGAGGCGGCCCTTGGCGGGCGGGAGGTCGGCGGCTTCGGCAATCGTGTCCAGGCCGTTGGCGACCAGGACGTCGCCGTCGGGCACCGTCTCGGCCGAGAACGCGGCCACACCGGTCACGGGGCAGCCGGAATCGTCGAGGGCGTCGGGGGTTCGGCGGTTGGCCCACCACCGGACGAGTCGCTGGACGGCGTCGGCGGGCCGGCGATAGAGGACGGCGACCTCGTGTCCGCGGGCGCGGAGACGGCCGGCGTATTCGCCCATGACCTTCACGCCGCCGACCAGGCCTCTGCCGGGCACGAGGAACGTGATTCGCAAAGGCATCTCCAGGCTGAGGTGCTGCGCCAACCGCCTATCCCATCGCCGCCTGGACCAGGTCGATCCGGGCGGTGTCGGCAGCGCCGAGGCCAATCTTCTGGCCCCACGCGACCATCGCCCGGGCGGGCGTCATCGGCCAGGGTTCGCCCCGGACCTCGGCCCGGTGCTGCTCCAGGATTCGCAGGCCCACGGCGGTGGCGGCCACCGGGTCCGTCGAGACGATCAGACCGCGGTAGTCCCAGCGGTACTCGGGCTCGTCGACGGGGCCGCCGGCGAAGAGCGGCCGGACGGCGTCGATGACCACGAGGCGGGTCTTCGTGCGGATCGGCTCCAGGGCGTTCAGTTCCGGCAGGCTGCGGGGCATGCGGTCGGGTTCCCACCCGTGATACGCCGACGGGTTGTTGACGCTGCCCAGATGGTTCTTGAGGGCGGCCGAGATGCCGTCGCCGAAGTGGGTCTTCAGGACCGACACGTTGACGATGGCCGTCGCGTGGTCGGTGTACAGCCGGCGCAGGCGCGTCTTCAGGCCGCGGGACGGCAGCGTGAACGGGTCGGAGAGTTCGTCGTACCGCTGCGGGAGGGCGCGGTCGACGGCCAGGATGCGTTTCGGGTCGACGCGGGCGTCGCCGGTCAGGCGGGCGACGACGGCGTCGTTGATCTCGGTGTGGCTCTGGAGCGTGGGCCCATGCATGGTGTTGTACTTGATGGCGACGAAATCGCCCTCGCGGCCGACCTGGGTCCACGCCTCGGCCTCGGTGCGTTTGCCGGTGAGTTCGAGGACGGCCCGGTCCATCATCTGGCGGATGATGGGCGGGTTGACCGTGTAGCCCTTGATGAGGACCTCGGGATGGGTGACGACGACGACGCGGCTCCTGGCGACGGTCGCGGCCGGCGCGGCCAAAGCGGCAGCAGGAGGGGCGGCGCCACGCGCGCGGGGGGTCACCGAGGCGGTCACGGCGCCGGCGGAGCAGGCGGCCGCCAGCGAGGCCAGGAACGCGCGGCGAGGCAGGCCTGCCCGTCGGGCGGCGGTTCGGAGGCACCGGTCGCGGGCGGCGAAGTCGGCCATCATCTCGGCCACAGACCGCTGACCCTCGGCGCACGGTGCGCCGTCCGGCCCGGCTGGACCCTGGTGCGGATGGGACATGGCCACTCGCGTTCGCTTGATCGCCGACGGCATGGTCCGGCCGCGGGGCGCCGGGTCCGCACGGACGCTACTTGGGCGGGATCGTCAGGACGGTCCCGACCGGGATGCTGGTCACGTCGCGGATCCTGTCTTTGTTGGCGTCGGCAATCCTGGTCCACAGTTTGCCGTCACCGTAGAAGCGGCGGGCGAGGCTGTAGAGCGTGTCGCCCTTCTGGATGGTGTAGGAGGTGCCCCCGCCGATAGGCTTGGCGGTCGTGGGGGGCGGCTGGGGGGTGGGCGTCTCGACCTCGACGGCGGGGGTTCCGGTGACCGCCGGCATAGGCTCGGGCGGCGGTGCGGCAGCCTCGAGTTCGGCCGGGTCGATGGCCGGCAGTTCCTCTTCCTTCTTCTGGGCGCAGCCGATCGCGCCGACAGCCAGCACCGTCACCAGCGTCCACATAAGCAATCGCATGTTCTGCCCTCTCGCCTGACTGAACCACGGTTCGTTTGACCATCGACCCAGCGCGGCTTGGCCGCGCGTATCCGCTTCGACAAGTCTAGCGGATGGGGCGGCGGTGTCAAGGACCAACCAGATGCGACGCCCACTGCCGCAGCAAATCCGGCGCCGGGAAATCGACGAACACAAGCAGGGCGATCGTGATGCCGGCCTGGATGTCGAACGGCACGGTCAGCCGCCGCCAGCGGAAGAGGAGGACGCCCGCCAGGCCGCGCGGTTCGTCGTCGGCGGGCGGACGGGGCGCGGCGCCGGCGGGTCCGGGCGTGGTGCGCGACGCCCGCCACAGCCGATGGACCGCCGTCGCCGACGGCGCGAGGCCCAGGATCCACACGGCCGTCGACAGATGGTAGAACCCCAGACCCAGGAAGAGGGTGACGAGGCGTTCGCCCCGCTGCCAGAAGCCGCCGTACCCCTCACCGCCCTCGGCCACCGCCCGGGCCTTGACGTAACTGGTGACCTGGGCCCAGACGAGGGCGAGGCCGGCCAGCGAGGCCATGGTCAGGTTGGGCGGTGGCGCGGGCGTGTCGGCATCCGGCAGGAGAAGATAGTAGAAGACGGCGCCCAGGAAAAGGGCGGCGTCGCCGACGCGGTCGCACGTGGAATCGAAGATGGCCCCGAAGCGGGTGACGCGGCTGCCGACCTTGGCCATCGCACCGTCGAGCATGTCGCAAGCGCCGGCCGCGACGATGAGGCTGACGGCCCAGGCCCGCCAGTGGTCGCGTCCGGCGGCGATGGCCACGCCCGCCCCGACGGTCAGAAGCATGCCCAGCACGGTGACGTGGTTGGGACGCAGGCCGACGCGCAGCAGGCCGCGGGCCACGGCGTCGCGGCAAGGAGAGACCACGCGGTTGATGAGTTCGGAAACGAGCATCGTGCAGACCGATATGTCGCGTCGGGCCGCCGAGCGAGCCGCCGTCACCAACGCTCGCCGCGGCGCGGCAGATGGGTCACTTGGCAGCCGTCGGGGCCGGTTTGGCCTTGCGGGGCCGGGCGGCGGCCTGGGCGATGAAGGCGTCGACGTCGGCCCGGGCGGCCACGTCATCCATCTGAGCGGGCGGATGTTTCATCAGGTACGCCGACGGGGCCTCGAGCGGCCCGGCCTGCCCCAGGTCGCGGGCCAAGCGGCACAGGCGGACGGCGTCGATGGC
>Ga0180434_10004834_pt1 | contig 16180 bp, 11 predicted proteins | sample SS_ome_7_FD_132453 | JGI IMG/M metagenome (GOLD analysis project Ga0180434, IMG submission 132453) | Hypersaline lake sediment archaeal communities from the Salton Sea, California, USA - SS_1_D_2 metaG | ecosystem: Environmental > Aquatic > Non-marine Saline and Alkaline > Hypersaline >...
CAGCCTGATGTTGGCTAATGCACACCGGGCCATACCATCGCAGGCTTCCTGTGTGCTGCTGCCCACGTGCGGGGTCATCAATACTTGATCGAGACGACGGAGGTCCTTGTCAGGCACCACCGGTGTGTACGGTTCACACTCGAACACATCGAGGGCTGCACCCGCAAGCTGGCCTTGCGAAATCGAATCAAAAAGTGCGACCTCGTCCACAACGGATCCGCGCGACGTATTGATGAGCCATGCGTGCACCGGAAATTTGGACAGGCGATTCTGGTTCATGAAGTGATGCGTTGATGAGTGACTCGGAATGTGAAGCGTCACAAAATCCGCCTCTACGACCGTTTTGTCGAAATCATGTCCAACAGCGGCAAAACCGAAATCTCTCTTAAAACGCTCCGTATCGACCTCAGCCACGTCGCAACCCAAGACATTCATCGAAAACCCAAACGACGCGATTTGTGCGACGCGTAAACCGATCGGCCCGCAACCAATAACCGCCAACGTCTTACCTTTAAGTTCAACCCCGACGATGGGCTGCCACTGTCCTTGCTGCATGGCATCGGAAACCACCAACAGTCGGCGGGCAGCAGCCAAGATCAAAGCAATCGTGTGTTCAGCAACGGCATTCGTCAGCACGCCGGGCGTGTTCGTGCAGAAGAGCCCCCTCCTTGTCGCCAGGTCCTTGTCGATACTGTCATGTCCAACGCCGAACCGCGCAATCACCCCCGCCTTCGGCAATGCGTCATAAAGTGGCCCCGAATAACGACACACCCCAACCACCGCCGCTCGCGCAGCATGCGTGCGGATGGCGTCGGCCAACGCCGCCTCGTCGTCTCCGACGCAAATGCACTCAAACCCATCATTGGCAGCCGAAGCAAAAACACGTTCTGCCTTGTGGTATTCCGAGGCGGTAACCACGACTCGGATGATTTCAGGTTGTGAATCCAACGCATTCTCCTTTATCACGTGAGCGAATCGTCATTCGCCATCGGCGATTTGAGACAATCAATCGACACCCCCTGCTTTCGCTCATAACGATATCAATCTCTCGCGGCCGTGAGAACGACTACGCTGTTGACTGCACAGTCAATCACCACCTCTTGACTCAAATCGTATACCCGCGTGTCAAGCGGTAACGGGAAACCATTAACATCCGCCTTAGCGGAGTCCTTACGGTAAACAAACCGCTGCATGGAAAGCATCGAATCATCGGGCACACGTAAAAGAACCTTTGCCGGTGCGTCACTGTTGTTCACGACACAAAAAGACCAATGACCGCCCCTCTTTTTCTCTCTGTCATAGCGTGCCACCAGGACACGAACACCCTTCGAAGTGTGTTCACTCTTGAGGATGATTGACCCCGATCGAAAATAACGACACAGGAGGGACCACGGGTAAAACCAGGGCTTCAACGCCAATCCATTGGCCTTGTTGTGCCACATGCCCCAAGTGAACTTGGGATGTGAGTTGTCGTCAAGCATCCACGCCAACACCGCCGATGAACCCGCGTTAGCGGCTTGAACCGCATAGTCAGCCATCAACACGCCATAGTCATAATCCAAGTGCAACGGATTTTTACGAGGAGCGCGCGGTCGCCAGGAACCGGCTTCTGTTATGACAAAGGGCTTGTTCCTCGCCTTGGGGTCGTTATCAAGCGCATATTGCCATAAACGCGAATAGTAGTCATACACATGGCCTGCTCGTACCTCCCATCCATCGAGATAGCGGTGCACATCGTATGCGCCGAGAATGTGCTGCAATTGATCGACGGCCATATAATGCCATTTGTCGTTGTAGACCTGATCGGGACCGGTAAAGACGATCTTCTTCGTCAAATCGCGTTTTCGAAGCTCAGCAAAAACATCCTCCACGCTTTTTTTCCAGCGACCCCAGTCGCCACCACGTCCATTCGGCTCATTGCCCATGATGAAGTACTTAATGCAGTCATAACCTCGCTTATTAACGAGGTAATCCAGGTAGGTCCCGATGATCTCGGCAAGTTTGGGATCAAGAAGATCGCCAACCTCGTGGACATCGCGATCTTCATTTTTCCATCGCCACTCGGTAAGAAACACGGTTGTGCCCATCTGCTGACAGAGATCGAGATGGCGATAAAGGGCCCGCATCTCAGGTGATTCCCATTCGTATTTGCCCTTCTTACAACACCATTCAGATCGCATCATGATCCGTACGACGGGGAAGCGCATCCATTCGACCCGTTTGCGAATAACGGCGAAATCTTCATCGGTAACGCCTGCTGCGTCGTATCCCCGCGAATCCCACTCAACACCAAATCCCCTAAAACGATCACAGGCGACGTCATCCGCATTGATGATGACGGACACAGGCATCTGTTCCGCAGATTCAGCCACATGCCCAAAAACCAGCGTCAAACAAACGACTGCCAACGATTTATGAATATTCCAGCGCATTAAAGAAACTCCACGGCACAACGAGAATGGATGCGGCGGTGTGTGTTTGTGTGGTAAGTGACGCGGCAACACCAGAAAACCAAAACTACGGCGAATGCAAATCAGTAACCGACATTATCTGTGAAATTCGCCTACGATGCCAGCTTCTGCCTTAGCCACTCAGCAGCCGCAGCCAACGCATCGGGAACACCTTCAGCCTTGTTGCCGCCGGCCTGGGCGAGTGTCGGCTTACCCCCTCCTCGACCGTCGATCGCGGATACGACGTGCTTGATAAGATCCCCCGCTTTGACGCCCTTCTTGACCAAATCATCCGTAACGGCAGCGACAAGCGTCGGCTTACCCTCGCTCGCGGACCCCAGGCATAGAGCCGCCGACCCAGCCTGCGTCCGGAGCCAATCAGCCGCTTCTCGAATCTGCTCCACCGGTACATCCGGTAATTGGCCAACGATAATCGCATGGCCATTGATGCGCTCCGCGTCCTCGAGCAGTTTCTGTCGAACCGAATGAATATCCGCAACCGCTCCCTTCTGAAGCTGCTTGCGGAGTTTCTTGATCTCTTCCTGCAAACCGGCAACGCGCTCCGGCAACTGCTCGACGCCGGTCCTCAATAACCCCGCCGCCTGTTTGGCCGTCCGCTCAAGTTGCTGAACGACAGCCACCGCACGAGGCCCGGTCACCGCCGTCATTCGCCGAACCCCCTTGGCAATACCCTCTTCAGCGACAATCTTGAAGAAACCCACTTCGCCGGTCCGCGACAAATGCGTTCCGCCGCAAAACTCGACGGAGAAATCTTCGCCGATCGAAACGACCCGAACCCGGTCACCGTACTTGTCACCAAAAAACGCACGCACGCCGGGAACTTCCTTGGCTTCGTCGATCGGCAACTCCTGAGTTCGTACCTCCAGGTCGGCACAGATCTTCTCGTTCACGAGCCGTTCGACTTCACCGATCTCCTCATCCGTCACCGGTGCGTGATGATCAAAATCAAATCGTAGCCGCTCCGCATCAACGACCGAACCGTGCTGTTTCACGTGCTCGCCCAGAACCGTCCGCAACGCCCAATGCATCAAGTGTGTCGCGGTGTGGTTTTTGCGCGTCAGATCGCGATCTGCATCCACTTCGAGAGTGGCCGGCTGCCCCACTTCGATCCGTCCATCCGTCATCTTGCCGATATGAATGATTCCATCACCCAGCTTTTGGGTCGTGTCAACCACAAACGTTCCTGTCGCCGTCGTGATGGTCCCACTATCGCCAACTTGCCCCCCCTGTTCGGCATAGAAGCACGTTCGATCGAGGATCAACGCCAGCTCCTCATCGGTCACCTCCAACATCCCCGTCGTCACAAACGTGTTGCCGCGCACCCATCCCGCAATCTTGGCATCAGCGATGCGACCTTCATGTTTCAGCGAATCATCCGTAGCCGGCAACTCGCCGTCCACTGCAACCGTCACATGCTGTTTGGCCGCTGCCCGCGCCCGTTCGCGCGCTTCGTGCATGCAGCGATCGAAGCCCGCGACATCAACCGCCATGCCGCGTTCCTCCGCCATACGCTGGGTCAGATCAACAGGGAAACCGTAGGTGTCGTACAGCTTGAACGCATCTGCACCGGCAATAAGCTTGCCGCGACCGGCAGCTTGTTCGAAAAGGGCAATCCCACGATCCAGCGTCTTACCGAAACTCTCCTCTTCCTCGCGGATCAGCTTGGCTACACGATCGGCATGCTCTTTCAACTCAGGAAATGTGGCTCCCATTGTCTCAACAAGCGTTGGCACCAGCTTGTAGATCACCGGCTCATGCTGCCCTAAGTGCTGCCGACAGAAGCGAGCCGCTCGTCGAAGAATACGCCGCAACACGTAACCGCGACCATCGTTGCTCGGTTTGGCACCGTCGGCAATCGAAAACGTGAGCATACGCACGTGATCGGCTACCACGCGGAAAGCGTTGTCGACTTCACCGCCCTCGCCAAGCTCACCCGTATAAGTCTTGCCGGTCAGCTCGGCAATCCGCTTCGTCAACGGCGCAAAGACGTCCGAATCATAGTTGCTTGCTTTGTGCTGCAGCACGCGAACGATGCGTTCGAATCCCATGCCGGTATCGACATGCTTAGCCGACAACGGAGTCAGTCTGCCCGACTCGTCCCGATTGAACTGAATGAACACGAGATTCCAGATCTCGATGACACGGGCATCGCCCGCATTGACCAACGTCCCACCGGAACCGTCGGGCGTCAGGTCGATATGAATTTCACTACACGGGCCACAAGGACCCGTCGCCCCCATCTCCCAGAAATTGTCTTTCTTTGAAAAGCGTTGCACATGCAACGGATCAATATCCGTCACTTCCGTCCAACGCTTGGCGGCCTCTTCGTCCGGCTCGAGCCCTTCTTTCGCATCGCCCGCAAAAACGGTGGCATACAGGCGATCCTTCGGCAAACCCCATACGCCAGTCAGCAACTCCCATGCCCACGCGATCGCTTCCCGCTTGAAGTAATCGCCGAACGACCAATTACCCAACATTTCAAAAAACGTGTGGTGATAGGTATCGCGTCCGACCTCCTCGAGATCGTTATGTTTACCAGAGACGCGAATGCACTTCTGCGTATCCACCGCTCGTCGATACGATCGACTACCCGTACCAAGAAACACATCCTTGAACTGATTCATCCCCGCGTTGGTGAACATCAACGTCGGATCATCGATCGGCACCACCGGGGCCGATGGGACAACCGTGTGCCCCTTGCCTTCAAAGAACTCGATAAACTCACGTCGGATCTGGTTGGCACTTCTTACGACCATGGACATATCCTGACAAGAACGTTAAACGCCACGCTACGGAAACCCCGCTCATGGCAACCCAGCGCGAAACAATCAAAGCGGCGAGACCACAGCACTCCTCGACCGACATTCCCTCATGCCGGCTGGCTGACGAATTGGGCCGCGTATTGTAACCCATTGTTTTGAGCGAAGGAAGAAAAGACAAGGAGGCATATAGAGGCGCCACGGCCAAATACACACGCTACCTGCCGCTACGATGCCTGCATCGGTTTCGCTGGCAAAGCACCTCGCGCACCAAGCCGCCGATCGCCGCTCCGAGGGCATCACCCCTAAATTGTTACGTCCAGCTGAAAACCCTCATTCGACAAAGACGCCGCTTTCATCCTTCATCGTGAACCGGCCCACTCGCCGGCTGTTCGTCGCCACGGCGTACGGCATCGAGAAATAGGTCTGCCAGCTCGGCATCCTCCGCCGACTGCCGCTGCAATACTTCGAATGTCCGTTGTGCCAGTTCCCGCTGCCCCGTGAAGTAACGAACGAAGCCAAGAACCAACCAACTGTCGGCTGAATCCGGACGGGTTCGAACGAACTCCTCCAACCGGCGTAATTGTCGATCGAAGTCACCCCTCTCGTCGTAGCGATCGCGGATGTCGAAATCGACATTCACGACCTCCGGGTAGCTCAAAACACCCCGCCGAACGGCCAGTGCCGCAACGCCATAGTTACCCGTGGCAAAACGAGCGACGGCATATGCCAACGTTCCATCGGCATTCGAAGGGTCAGCCATCGCGACCCGAAGGAACGACAACGCAGCATCGTTGTACCGCCCCCTGCCGAAAGCCTCAGCCCCTTCCATCATCCAGCGGTTCAACTTCGCGTCCGGCACGTCGGCTGGCGTATCACTGCGACCTTGCGTCTCGTCCCGAAGGAGCGGTTGAAGTGTCTCACCCGAACCACCACGTTCCAAAACCTGATCGCTTTCGGACGACCGATAAACGATCGGGGCCGTATCTACTTCATCAGTGAAAACAGGTGTACTCAGAACAGACGAGCCGTAGTAGCCACTGACCACCGACGGCGAAACAACATAGGTCGCTGAAGAATAAGCAGGATAGCTGGGATACACGACACCCACCGGGTAGGCTGAATAGAAACCGAAACCCAGAACGGATGAACAGCTCGAATAGTCGTGATAACCATACCGCCGGCAACCACTCCTATAGCCATGATGACGCCAATAAGGGCCTCGATCGTGTTTGCCGTGGGGCCGATGCAATGTGGACGATCGCACACCATAGCCACGCCGCGATAAACTCGTTCTTACTCTGTTGGCTTCTTGCTGGATTGCAACAGCATTCGAACCATGTCTCACGGCCCCATGCCGCGAAGACGCATAATGCCCTGAACGTGGTGGCGATCCAATAAAGACCGAGCCATGCGATCGCGTCGGCGACTGTATCCCCCGAGGCCGGACGAATGCCGAACCCGTTTGACGTGTGCCCATACGGCCAGAGGATGTTGCCACAGCATTCGGACGTCGAGCCACGCGTACCGGCTGCCTGTATCCACTGGGCGTTCCAGTGCGTGGCGAAAAACCAGTACGTACAGACCCAGAAGACGCAACCGATGGAGTGGATGCACGTCGGGTGTCATTGACCAAGGCACGTCCGAATGGCCTCGACGGTACAACGGAGTTGCTGCGTGACCTGCCCACCGCGCCTCGCGACGAAGCGCGACCCACCGACGAAGAAGCCGATGACCTCGGCACGATGACCCTGGTACCAGAGCTGCTCGCTCGCGATCGACTCCTGGCGACCGATCGACTACCTGACGAACTCGTACGCCGGGAAACGCTTCGAGGAGCAGCTCGACGGGACACAGAAGGCCTCGCACGGGACGATGACCGCACAACCCGTCCGGCTGAGCTGATCGACCGCCCAAAGCTACGTGCCGATGAGCGATGAGACGTGGTTGACCGGGCCGACCTTCCAGCCTCAAGAACAGCCCAATCCCCCGCCACCATCAAAAACCCGACTGCCAGACAGATGATTTTCTGAATCGTAAGGCGGAATCGCATGATACCAGCCCTCGCAACTGTCATGCGTAGTCGGTGGGGAAAAATAACGCGGCAAATGTTCTAACCTGTTAAATATTAATCCACATCGACAATCAAAACAAGTAAAATTCGTCGATAATATGCCGATCAAAGCAGGTAATCGTGCGAATCGTCCCTTCCGAGCGAGCGATACACCAACTATCAAAGCGAAAGTGTAATTCACGAGCCCATCACACTGCGTCCTGCTCCTGAGGCACACCCTTCAGTCTTGTAAAGTGAGCAACGGGCGTAAGTCTGGCCAGGTAAAGTCAGGTTTCTCCGTACCGATATCGCTGATCCTCTCGGCACGACTCACCCAGGCAGCCGAAATGCCCACTCGCCGAGCCCCCCCGACGTCGCTATGCAGCGAGTCACCCACGTGAATCACACGCTCCGGCGGCCACCCCGTCAACTCCAGTGCCGTCTCAAAAATGCGGTGGTCGGGCTTATAACTTCTGGCCAATTCTGAACTAACGACATGGTCGAATTGAAGCCCATGGTGAGCCAGTGCCCCCTGAAGTTCGCATTCATCGGCATTGCTGACAATACACACGGGCAGCGCCAACTGCTCAAGCACTTCGCGTACTTCATCGTACAACGTGGGCTGGAGTAGATACTGATTCAGGTCGTCAATGTACGGTTTCGCGTCGATCCGACCCGCAAGCGGAGCCACCGTTTCAATAAGCGTGTCATGCTCGATTTCACGCAGAGACCGGAAACCACCCCCATCAATGGCCTCTATCGCAGCAAAGTAGCGGTGCCCCCATTGGACAGCCAAGTGGGATGCTTGGGCATCAACCCCGTAGTCGTCAATAACCCGCTGACAAACCGACTCCACCGCCAGGAGATCACCACTGGCCAACGTGCCGTAGAAATCCAAAAAAATGCCTTGCCACCGCCCCATGAATCAATCCTCACTCCACTAAACGCACTTGCCACCATCAAAGCCAATGGCCGATTATAGCGATTCGCGACGCGTACCACATCGGCACCGTCTCAACCAACCCAATCGGCACTCACGGCCGATCTGCAATCATTTCCAGTCCCGTCACGGACAGTCCTCCAGGAAAGTGATCGCCGCGGCTACAAAGCCAGTCTTCTCCGTACACAAGACATCTGTAACCCGATGACTCGGCACCCGCCGCAAAAACTCACAGGTGCAACTTTCGCCCATCGTCACGTAGGTTTGACGCACGTAGGTCGGTGCGTACGATCATGGGCAATCGCCGAAGTGCTCGTTACGCAAATCGGACAGCGGACCGACCGGCAAGAAGCCCATAAAAGATCGTCGGCCCAAACCATTCAGTCAGGAGTTGCCTATCCATGGCCTTTGCAAGCGGTGCAGTGACGTTCAAGCGTTTCTTCGTTCAAGGTAACGTCCCCCAACAGGTCGATGAGCCTCTACTCGAACAGTTGGCCTCACGGGCCATCGGGGCAGACAGCATCCGAACCGCTGACCACACAGAAATAGGCTGGACCACCGGCGAACACGTTCTCGATACTCAATTCGATTTCGCGAAAAACGCGGTGGCGGATGGTGCTCATTTCGGCTTGCGGATCGACACGAATAAGCCCTCCACCGAACTCGTTCGCAGCTATCAGAAAATGAACGAGCAGACCATGCTCGAAGCCAGCGGCCGGGAATTCCTGTCAAAAGCACAGCGCCGCGAAGCCCGGGAGCAAGCCCTTTCGCGTGCGGATGCTGAAGCGCGATCCGGGGCATTCCGCCGTATGAAACAAGTCCCGGTATTCTGGGATCTGAAGCGAAACGAACTCTACCTCGGAACAACGAGTACGGCCGTCGCAGACCAGCTCATCCTGCTGTTTCGGGAAACGTTCGACCTGGCTCTCGTGCCCGCCTCTTCCGGTGAATTGGCCATGCGATGGTCGGCCCTTGCCGGGGAAACTCGAGCCTTCGATGACTGCAAACCCGCCTTTTTCATCAACCCACCGGAAGGCGCTGACCTCGAGGGCGACCCCGCCGCTTTCACGGAAGGGCGCAGCAAGGACTTTCTCGGAACAGAATGGCTAACTTGGCTCTGGTATGCGTCGCACGTCCAATCACCCGAAATCGTGACGCGACTCGGACATGCTGTCACCGTGCTTTTCGAAAAGTCGCTTCAACTGGAGTGCGCCTTCAAGCTCACCGGCTCCGTGGCCATTACCACCGACGCGCCCTCGCGATCGACAGAAGCCACGGTGGCTCTGGCTGGCGGCAAACGCCCCATCCGCGTAGGCCTGCAGGTTGCATCAAACGGCCAAGCCTTCAGCCTCGCCGTTCGTGGCGATGTCATGCACCTCAGTAGCGTCATCTTGCCGCCACCGGAAGGTGCCAACAGTCCACGTGTCGTCTTCGAGGAGCGAATCGATCACCTCCGCGACCTGATTAAGACGATCGATTCCCTGTACCACGTGTTCTTGCACCGTCGTCTGTCAAGCAAATGGGCTCAAACGCTCAATTCCATTCGGAGCTGGGTCGCGTCCGGCAGACCCAACAGTAGCGCGTTAACCGAAGCAGCGGCCAATCCGGCCGGGGCCGCATCCTGACTCATGCGAAGGTGCATCCTCTGTCAGTACGACACATGAAGCGACTCGATTAACGCTACTCTTTGACAAAGATGTAATAGAGCTTACCTTCGGAGAACGTACGACCTGCCAGTTCGCCTACGTCGGGGCCGGTCCCCAAAAAGATGTCGGATCGTCCTGCCGCCCGAATGGCACCCCCCGTATCCTGATCCATCGCGAAGCCTGCATACGCGTGCTTGCTGATGCGCCCATTCGCCCCTAACGCGGGCAACACCGTGCTGAGAAATGACACACAAGCACGTGGATAAACTTCCTTGTCGGTCGCGATCGTCCGGAAAGGCGTCACCGGTACATTCAAACTGCCGAAGGGTCCACCACGGCGAGGCGTGAAGAACACATAGCGTTTATTGATCGCCAAAGTTTGGTCCAGCTCCTCAGGATGCTCCTTGAAGAAACGAATCAGTCCTTGTAGCGAAAGGTCACGCGGCGTAATCATTTCGCGGTCGACCAAAGATTGCCCAATCGAGCTGTATTCGTGTCCGTTGTCACCGCCGTAGCCAATATCGAAGAAGCTGCCGTCTTGAAGACGTAAACGAGCCGACCCCTGCACGGTAATAATATAGGTCTCAAACCGGTCACTCAGATAACAGAGCTCCAAACCTTTGCCCGCCAACGCCCCGTTCTCGATTTCCGATCGCGCCCGATAAGGGCCTCCCCCCTGCCGGCCGTACTTCCGCGATATCGGATCCTGGTAAAGATCGGCGGGCTTTTTGTAAAGTGGATAACGGAAGGTTTGATCGGACTCGAGTCGGGCATCGAAGATCGGACGATAGTAACCGGTGAACAACACGGTTCCCTGCTCATCGCATCCGCGCGATTGGTAAATGTCAAACCGCTCTTTGAGGGTCGCATCCAGTTCTTCTGCCGATTGCGCCGATTGGATCACGTCGATAAACGCTTTGATACTCGCAACCACGCGATCATGCGTAATCTCGCCATACGGGAAGAACTGCTTCGACGACGGCTTACTAAGATACTCGAGACTATAGAGCGCAGCCTGCTCGATATTCGTCTTGCGATAGAATCCTTCGCTGAAGTCGGGGAAAGTGCTCGGATCGGTCAACTTGACCAATGCCCGTTCACCTGGCGGAAGCGGTTTGTAGTAGTCGGGCTGTTCCTCCGGCCCTGCAAGAATAGGTTCTTCCGGCTCTTGGCATCCGCCCCAAAGAACCAAACATCCCAACACAACACAAATCCATCGATGTCTTGAAAGCATGACCAGCCCTCCCTGACTGACAAACTGACTTACGTGACTCTCGACTTGACTCGATTAACGATAATCCACGAACAAACTACACTGCCGACCGCACTACTCGACCGCGCCGGCGTCAGCATGGCTGTGATTGTACAGCACAAACCGCTCGCTGTCTTGTCAATCCCGGTCTTCATCATGGCAAAACAGCAGGCCGCTTCGCTTAACGGACGCGACAGGCTACAATCGCAGTCAGCTCCGCCCTGCCCCATCGCTGGACCGACGGGGGGAAGAAATCCTGTCCACCCTTGCGAGGCGATAGCGCTTCTACCCATCGTGGATCAGGTTCTGACTGGCTGGAGCCAGCCACCATCCGCGGCGGACACAGGCAAGGGTGAACACAGACAAGACAGATGGAAACAACATAGGGGAGCAATCATTGACAAAGTCAACGGATAATCTCCTGAACGGCCAAGTCAACGGGCAACCCATCATCTGCATCTTCGGCAGCTATGCCGCCAAGAAAGGCCAACCGCTCTACGAGCAAGCCTACGCCATCGGACATTCCCTCGCCCGGGCCGGGTACACGATCTGCAACGGAGGATACGACGGAACCATGCGGGCCAGCGCCAAAGGAGCCAAGGATGCCGGAGGAACAACCATCGGCGTGACTTGCACCATCTTCAGCGGGTCTCGCAACAAACCCCTCAAAGCCAACCGATACATCGATCACGAAATTCCCCACGACGATCTCTACGCCCGAATTGACGCCATGATGCGTATGTCAGCCGGCTATGTGGTCCTCGAAGGTGGAACCGGAACCCTCACCGAGCTCGCCATCGTCTGGGAATCGGTCTGTAAAAAACTCATCGATCCCAGACCCATCATCGTCGTCGGTGACTTTTGGCGACCACTCGTCGATCAGTTGACACGCGCAAGACCCAAAACCAGCAACCACCTACACATCGCCGAGACGACCACCGAAGTACTAGACATCCTCATCAAAGCACTTTGATCGCATACACAAAAGCGGTGGGCCTCCTTCTCTATAACGAAACCCGAGCTGCATCAAATCATGGACGCGAGCCGTTTCAGCCACTGCGAGATTACCACGTTCGTCGCAAAAACAGCCTTATGGCAAGGTACCCATCTCGATTGCTTTTCCGTACGACACGTCGCTTCTTGAGCAACTGATGCCCCACTAAAAGTGGAGTAACAGCGTAGCTCTCGCTGCCCTACGATCATCCGATGCCTCCTCGGCGTCACAACCACTTCGACGACAACATCCCCGCGAACCGCGATACGGTTTTGATCCCTTACTCATCATGGACCATCCGCAAAGCGATCACCGAATGGGTCCCTGTTTGGGGGTTGGCCAAAATCAACATAAGTCACTGTTGTATAAATACTTACGACAATCTTACTTTGACTTGCCCAATAACATAACCTATCATGAGGTGGGCAGGCGTTAAAATGCATTTGCAACCTGCAACCGCAGGAGTGAGAAAATACGTTCAATGCGGAGGCGGGCGTCGGGGATGGATTGAAAAGATCGTCTCGATCTTTACCGCAGGTCAATACCGTTCGGAACCTGACCCAGGGAGATAGGTCGCTTTTTAAATGGGGTGTGCGATCATGCCGGACAAAGATGCCATTCTATCCATCGTTGAAAAGAACCTCGATCAACAAAGCTTTCTCAATCAACACTGGGAGGGGACATTCGATGACTACCTTCAACTTGTCACCGAGCATTCCGCCGTGGCACGAAACGCGTTTCAGCGCATCTATGACATGATCTTGTATTTCGGTTCGGAGCGATACACTCACTTAAAAGAAGATTACATTCGATACCATTTCTTCCGCGACCCCCTCGACAAAGGCAAAGATGCGATCTTTGGTTTGGATCGGGCCTTGATGCATCTGGTTGACTTCTTCAAGTCGGCCGCTCACGGCTACGGCACCGACCGCCGAATCTTACTCCTACACGGACCGGTCGGCTCGAGTAAGAGCACGATCACCCGGCTTCTCAAGAAGGGACTCGAGTACTACTCGAAACTGGACGAAGGTGCGTTTTATAGCTTTGCTTGGAAACTCGAGGATGGAAATGGGCAAACGACCCTTCATCCGTGCCCCATGCACGAAGAACCGATGAAACTTATCCCACCGGAGTCACGCGCAGCTGTCCTTGACGCGATCAATCGGGAACAATCTGAAGGCCAGGACATTCGAATCGATGGCGACCTCGACCCCTTTTGCCGCAAAAACTACAACGACTTACTCTTCGCCTATGACGGAAATTGGCGAAAGGTCATGGATCACATTGTCGTGCGGCGTATCATCCTGTCGGAGAAGGACCGCCGGGGAATCGGTACGTTCCAACCCAAGGATGAAAAGAACCAGGATAGCACAGAACTGACGGGCGACATCAACTACCGCAAGATTGCGGAATACGGCTCCGATAGCGACCCGCGCGCCTTCAACTTCGATGGTGAGCTCAACATCGCGAATCGAGGGCTTATTGAGTTTATCGAAGTCCTCAAGCTCGATGTCGCCTTCTTGTACGACCTCTTGGGAGCCTCACAGGAGCATGTGATCAAGCCGAAAAAGTTCGCCCAGACGTGCATCGATGAGGTGATCGTTGGGCACACGAACGAACCCGAATACAAGAAGCTCCAGAATAACGAACTGATGGAAGCGTTCCGCGACCGGACGATCAAGATCGACATCCCCTACAACATCCGGTTGTCCGACGAAATCAAAATCTACGAAAAAGACTTCAACAAAGAGCGGATTCGTGGCATTCACATCGCGCCGCATACGATCGAAGTAGCCGCCATGTGGGCCACGCTGACACGCCTTCGCCCCCCCAAGAAAGCAGGTTTGACGCTCCTTCAGAAGCTTAAACTCTACAATGGGAAAAGTGTGGCGGGTTTCACCGAGGACTCGGTCAAGGAACTTCGTGAGGAAGCGCCGCGCGAAGGGATGCAGGGCATCAGTCCGCGTTACATCCAGGACAAGATTTCCAACTGCCTCGTCTCGGATCAAACCATGCAGGACAAAACCGTCAATCCGTTTATGCTGATGAACGAGTTGGAATCGGGCTTGCAACATCACAGCTTGATCTCGGACGAAGAGATGAAAAAGCACTACCGCGAGCTGCTCAATGTCGTCCGCGAAGAGTACGAGGACATCGTCAAAGGCGAAGTGCAAAGAGCGATCAGTGCCGACGAAGATGCCATCAAGCGACTCTGTGCCAACTACATTGAAAACGTCCGTGCCTACACGCAACGTGAGAAAGTACGTAACAAGTACACGGGCAAAGACGAAGAGCCCGACGAGCGCCTCATGCGGTCGATCGAAGAAAAGATCGACATCCCAGATTCACGCAAGGATGACTTTCGCCAGGAAATCATGAACTACATCGGATCGCTGGCGCTGGACGGCAAAAAATTCGAGTACTTTACGAACGCACGATTGCAGAAAGCGCTTGAACTCAAACTTTTCGAGGACCAGCGTGACACCATCAAACTGAAGAACGTCGTCAGCGGTGTGGTGGACGACCAGACGCAAGCCAAGATTGACGTGGTCAAACAAAGACTCATCAAGTACTTCGGGTACAACGAAACCAGTGCGACGGATGTCTTGAACTACGTCGCCAGCATCTTTGCCAGGGGCGACAGCAAACAAGAGGAGTGATGGCCAGACTCAGGGGCGAGCGGCAATCGGGTATTTTTCGAGTTCGGTGGGCGCAGGTCGGAGTAGCCGATCATGCTACTTAAAATCCACAAAGACCATCAGCGATTTCGACATATCGTCAAGGGAAAAATACGCGAAGACCTTCGCCGCTTCTTGACCCGCGGCGAACTCATCGGCAAAGAAGGCAAGTACATTGTCAGCATTCCGATTCCGAGTATCGACTTACCTTCGTTCCGCTACGGCAGCAACGATGATTCCGGGGTCGGCGTCGGCGATGCCAAACCCGGCGATGGTGTCGATGCGGACGGTGAAGGCATCGGCCCCGGTGGAACGGAACCGGGCAACCACATTCTCGAAGTGGACATCACACTCGACGAGTTGGCCGACATCCTAGGTGAAGAACTGCAACTCCCGCGCATCAAGCCGAAAGGCCGACACGAGATCACGACACAAAAAGACCGCTACAGCGGGATTCGGCAAGCGGGCCCAGAATCGCTGCGCCATTTCAAGCGGACCTTTCGGCGAGCCCTACGCCGGCAGATTATCAGTGGCACCTACAATCCCAACAACCCGCGGATCATCTTCGAACGCCGGGACAAGGTCTACCGCAGTTGGCGCACCGTACAACAACCTCAATCCAATGCCGTCATCATCTATATGATGGACGTTTCCGGCTCGATGGGCGACGAACAAAAAGAACTCGTGCGGCTCGAAGCTTTTTGGATCGACGCCTGGTTGCGGCGCAACTACGAGGGCGTCGAGTGTCGGTATATCGTCCACGATGTTCGTGCGACCGAGGTGGATCGCCATACATTCTTTCACCTACGCGAAGACGGCGGCACCAAAATCAGCAGCGCCTTCAAATGCGCGCGGGATCTTATCGGGGCTCGCTACAACGCGAACGAGTGGAACATTTACCTGTTCCACTTTTCAGACGGCGACAACAGCAGCGAATCGGACAACCGCGAGTGTTGCCGGCTCCTGGTCGATCACCTGCTTCCGTCGCTGAACCTCTTCGGTTACTGCCAGGTCGCAAGTGCCTATGGCAGCGGGAATTTCATCAATGTACTCTTGGAACAACTGGGCGAGGAGGACACACTCATCACCACGCGCGTCAACACCAAAGACGATATCTACGACAGCATCAAGACGTTTTTCTCGCCCGGCAAATAGGAATGCCAATCGGCCGTCCGACAGCCCGACGGAGACAGGTGGATCGTCGTTATGCCAAGTAAGTTACCTTCCGACATTGCCAAACAGGTCAAAACCATTGCGGCGTACGCGCGCGAGGAAGGTCTCGATTTTTATGAAACGATTTTTGAGCTGCTCGACTTTGACGAAATGAACCAAGTGGCCGCCTACGGCGGTTTTCCTCAACGGTATCCGCACTGGCGTTACGGCATGG
>Ga0180434_10004835_pt1 | contig 16178 bp, 13 predicted proteins | sample SS_ome_7_FD_132453 | JGI IMG/M metagenome (GOLD analysis project Ga0180434, IMG submission 132453) | Hypersaline lake sediment archaeal communities from the Salton Sea, California, USA - SS_1_D_2 metaG | ecosystem: Environmental > Aquatic > Non-marine Saline and Alkaline > Hypersaline >...
CAAGACGATTCCGGTCCGGAGCGTGGCCAAAGCGCCACGTGAGGGCCGGAATCGTCGCAGCGACGAAGCAGATCATGTGCTTGCGGCGACCGCAGTAGTTTTCATGAATAATCCGGGCTAGAGGTGCACGCGCCCGTCGTGGGGAAGCCGGATCGTCGTGGTGAGCGTGTGGAGCTCCTTCTTCAAAATCGTGATCTCCCGCCCCGCCAAGGGACCCGCCGGCGCCGGCCTCCTCCCCTCCACCGACATGCCCATCGACGCGTAGAACGGGACCGCGTGAGCCGTCGTGCCCACCAGGATGCTGTCGTAACCCCGGCGCACGATGATCCGCTGGGCCACCTCGAACAGGATCCGGCCCAGGCCCGAACCCTGGTGCGCCGGACCCACGTAGAGCTTCGTGATCTCGTTGTCCTTCAGCGCCACCAGGCCCGCCGGAATCGATTCGCGCTCCAAAAGATAGAAGACGTACTCCTCCATCTGCGAACGCAACGCCCCCTCGGAACCGCGCGCCTCGATCAGACGGCGCCGCTCCGGCTCCCCCATCCCCTCCCGCGCCGCCAGCTCGCCGTAGCATGCCTCCAGGAACATCGCGACCCGCGTCAGGTCCGTCTCCCTCATCTTGCGCGCCGTGTGCTTCATCCCCCCTCCTCGAACTTCTCCATCAGGTCGTACTTCCGCACCATGTGACGGAACTGGTCGTACGTCAGCCCGAGCCGCGACGCGGCCCTCTTCTGGGAACCGCGCGTCTCACGCAACGCGTCCATCAAAAGACCCACCTGGAAGGCGTCCACCCGCTCCTCGAAGGTCTTCGGGCTGCTCGGGGCCGCGAGCAGCTCGGGCGGCAGGTCGGACAGACCCACCGGGCCCGAACCCTCCAGGCACGTCAGACGCTCCACCACGTTCTTCAACTCCCGCACGTTCCCCGGCCACGCGTACGAACGGAAACGGCGCATCACCTCCGGCGCGAAACGGCGACGCTCCACCCCCGGCACCTCCGCCGCGATCCGGCTCGAAAACGCCTCCGCCAAGACCTCGATGTCCCCCGGACGATCGCGAAGCGGCGGAACCTCGATCACACCGAACGCCAGACGGTCGTACAGATCCTCCCGGAACGTCCCCGCCTCCATCATCCCCTTCAGGTCCGCGTTCGTCGCCGCGATCACGCGCACGTCCACCTCCACCGTCTCCGTACCCGCCACCCGCTCGAATGTCTGGTACTCGAGGACCCGGAGGATCTTCGCCTGGAAGTCGAGCGCCATGTTGCCGATCTCGTCCAGGAACAGCGTCCCGCCGTCCGCCATCTCGAAACGCCCCGTCTTCCGCCGGTCCGCGCCCGTGAACGCACCCTTCTCGTGCCCGAACATCTCCGACTCCAGCAGGTTCCCGTGGAACGCCGCGCAGTTCACCGTCACGAACGGCGCCCGCGCCCGGGGACCCATGAAATGGATCGCCCCCGCCACCAGCTCCTTGCCCGTCCCCCGCTCGCCCCGGATCAGCACCGGACGCGGAATGGGCGCCAGCCGGCGCACCTCCGCCATCATCCCCTCGAACGCCTCGCTCTGACCCACCGGCCGGTACTTCTCCCGGTAGACCTCCTCGTAGTAGGCCAGGCGGCGCGCCAGGTTCTTCACCGTCGCCTCCACCCGGCCCGCGCGCTCCACCGCACGCGTCACCTCCAGGATCGTCTCCATCGTGACCTTCGCCTGCGATCCCACATACGCCCCCCGGTCGATCGCGTCCGCCGCCCCCAGCGCCTGGGCCGCCTCCCGCCCCTTCGCGTCCCCCTCCGCCAGCAACACCACCGGCAGGGAAGGGTCCGCCTCCCGGAGGCGGTCCAGCGCCTCGAGCCCCCCGGACAGATCCGCGTCCCCCGCGTCCAGGAACGCCAGGCGAAGGGCCGCCTCGCGCTTTCGGATCTCCTTCGCAGCATCCCCGGACGAGGCGAGGCTGTAGACGTCGTAGCCGCTCTCCTTGAGGATGCTGGAGAGAAAGATGCGGAGCTCCGCGTCGGGCGAGAGAACCAGGATGCGGTCTGTCATGGATGCGCCTCTCTTGTTCCGGGCCGTCTTCCGCCTCCATGATGCAGGAAAACCTCCCCAGATTACACGGAAAGAGCACGAAAACGGCCACGGATGACACGGATGAAACGCCGGACGGGGAAACGCGTACGCCGTTTGTGGGAGGCGTGTGTCCCGGGCCACGCGGGCTTTCGGCCCGGGAGCACGGCGATGCGCGGGCGTTCGCTGCATGGCGGTGTCTGGTACCGGTAACCGGTAACCTGTGTGGCCGTGCTTGGCCATGGAGTAGTAGCAGCCCACGGCATAAACAGGTTACGGGTTACGGGTTACCGGTACCAAACAACCCGGATCCAACCAACCGGCGGCCTCGTCTGCTCGGTTGTACAACCGGACCGGATCCGGGGTTGTTCTGACGGCCTGCTTTGTTGGCAGTTTGGCAAGGTAGTTGTGTCGTTGTGTGGTCGGGTGATTGAGTGGTTGCTTCCGCAACAACCTATTCCGAAAATTCGGGAAAAACCATGATCGACGACCGCCTTGGAGGGCGAGGGTCCTCCCGAGCCAAAACACAGGCGGCTCGCCGGCCCGTACTTCGCCGATCGGCTCATGCGAGGGCTACGTAGGGTCCTCCGTAGCTCTCGCAACCACCGGCAAGCGAAGGAGGAGAGGCTCGCCCTCCAAGTTTTCATGGTTTCCGGGAGAGCCGAAGGCTCATGGCTGACTCCAATCTACAATCCCGGATCCCGTAGCCACCCCGCGCAGGCCTCCGCGATCCGCTGGCCCGCCTTCCCGTCGCCGAAGACGTCGCGCGGTTGCGCCATCCGCGCGTAGGCCTCACCGCCGTCCAGCAGATCGTTGAGCGCGCCCGCGACCGTGGCCGTGTCCGTGCCCACGAGACGGGCCGAGCCGCATTCCACCGCTTCCGGGCGCTCCGTCACCTCGCGAAGCACCAGCACCGGCTTGCCCAGCGCCGTCCCCTCCTCCTGGATGCCGCCGGAATCGGTCAGCAGCACGGTTGCGCGGTTCATGAGGTGCACGAATGGAATGTATTCGAGCGGATCGATCAGGATGATATTTGAAGTTGAGAGGTTGGGAAGTTGGGAAGTTGGGACCGGCGCACGCCCTTCACAACTTCCCAACGTCTCAACTTCCTCACTTCCGAAAACCTCGGCCACTGCTGCCCTGACGTTCGGATTCGGGTGCACCGGGTAGACGAACTGCGCGTCGTCGCGGCTCTCGGCGACCCGGCGGATCGCGGACAGGGCGTCCCGCAACGGCTGGCCGAAGGACTCGCGGCGGTGGGCGGTGACGAGCACAAGCTGTTTTGATGTTGGGAGGTTGGGAGGTGAAGCAGTCAGGAAGGGGAACTCGGGCTCCTGCGTGCGGGCGAGGATGGCGCGCACGGCGTCGACCACGGGGTTGCCCGTGACGTGGATGGAGGCGGGGCCGACGCCCTCGCGCCGCAGGTTGGAGGCAGCCCGTTCCGTGGGCGCGAAATGGAGGGTGGCGAGGTGGCCGGCGAGCGTCCGGTTGGCCTCCTCGGGGAAGGGGGCGTACCGGTCGCCGGAGCGAAGCCCCGCCTCGACGTGCCCCACGGGGATCTTCCGGTAATACGCCGCGAGCGAGGCGGCGAGCACCGTGGTCGTGTCGCCCTGGACGATCACGAGCGCGGGCTTCATGCGGTCGAGGACCTTGCCGGTCTCGGCGAGCACGCGCGCGGTGACCTCGTCCAGTGTCTGCCCGGGCCGCATGAGGTCGAGGTCGACGTCGGGCGCGAGCGCGAACACCCCGAGCATCTGGTCCAAGAGCTCCCGGTGCTGCGCTGTGGCCACGATGCGGGTCTCGACGCCGTTCTGTTCCCGAAGCGCCTCGATGACGGGCGCGAGCTTGACGGCCTCCGGCCGGGTCCCGAACACGACGGCGACGGTTGAAGGGCTCATGAACAGATGATACGAAACCGGCCCCGCGGATTGCACGGATGGTTGAGTGGGTGAACGAGCGGAATGCTACAATCCACAATCCGCAATCCCTACGCACTGCTCCGAAAATTCGGGAAAAAACATGATCGACGACCGCCTTGGAGGGCGAGGGTCCTCCCGAGCCAAAGCACAGCCGGCTCGCCGGCCCGTACTTCGCCGATCGGCTCATGCGAGGGCTACGTAGGGTCCTCCGTAGCTCTCGCAACCACCTGCAAGCGAAGGAGGAGAGGCTCGCCCTCCAAGTTTTCATGGTTTCCGGGAGAGCCGAAGGCTCATGGCTGACTGGATTCGGAATCCCTCAATCGCACATCGCCCGTCTATCTCCCCACGGCATGGACGGTCCAGCCGGCGTTCTGGAGCGCGTCGCGGTCGAGCGCGTTGCGGCCGTCGAAGAGGGTGGGGGACGCGACGAGGGTGCGGAGTTTCTTCCAGTCGGCGCCGACGATCTCGGGCCACTCGGTGACGAGGAGGACGGCCTCGGCGCGCTGGCAGGCGTCCTCGAGCGTGTCGCAGAACGTCAGCGATTCCTGCGGTGCAAGGTCCCGCATGGCGTCCCGGGCGCGGGGGGAAGCGACGGGATCGAAGGCGCGGACGAGCGCGCCCCGCTTGAGCAGCTCCTCGACGATGGTCACGGAGGGGGCGAGGCGCATGTCGTCGGTGTCGGGCTTGAAGGCGAGCCCCAGAACGGCGACCGGCTTGTCGCGCAGGTTCCAGAGATCCTTCTCGACGAGGTCGACGAAGTGGAAGCGCATCTCGCGGTTGATGCGCTGGACCTCCTCGAGCAGGCGGAACTCGTAGCCAAGCTCGCGGGCGATGTCGATGAAGGCGGAGACGTCCTTGGGAAAGCAGGAGCCGCCGTACCCGATGCCGGCCTTGAGGAAGGAGGGCGCGATGCGCGGGTCCAGCCCCATGCCCCGGGCGACGAGCTCGACGTCGGCGCCCGACTTCTCGCACACGCGCGAGACGGCGTTGATGAAGGAGATCTTGGACGCGAGGAAGGCGTTGGAGGCGTGCTTGATCATCTCGGCGGAGCGGACGTCGCAGGGGACGCGTTCGCCGGGAAAGCCCTCGTAGATCGTCTCGAGGATCCTTTTCGCCTTGTCCGAGTCCGCGCCGACGACGATGCGGTCGGGCTCGAGCGTGTCGCGGATGGCGGTCCCTTCGCGCAGGAACTCGGGGTTGGACGCGACGTCGTAGTCTCGCCCCGTTGGCGCGAAGCGCTCGATCGTGCGGAGCACGCGCTCGCCGGTGCGAACGGGCACGGTGCTCTTCTCGACGACGAGCCGGTGCTCGTCCTCGGGGAGGTGTTCGGCGATCTCCCTGGAGACCTTCTCGACGTAGGACAGGTCGGCGCGTCCGGAGGGAAGGGGCGGGGTCCACACGGAGATGAACACGGCCTTCCCGTGGGCCACGGCGTCGGCGATGCGCCCGGAGAAGCGGAGGCGCCCTTCTGCGGCGTTTCGCCGGACCATCGCCTCGAGCCCCGGCTCGTGGAAGGGCATGGTTCCCCGTTTCAGCCCTTCGATCTTCTCCCGGTCGCTGTCAGCGCAGAGCACGTCATGGCCCTTTTCGGCGAAGCAGGCGCCGGTGACGAGCCCGACGTGTCCGGATCCGATGATGGAGAGCTTCATGTCTTCTCCTGTGCTGCACGGCATGATTGTCCCATCGCGAACATCAAACCATACATCACGACGGGGTTGTACAACAGGAATGGATTCGGGGTTTTTCTGATGTCACACCCGCAGGATGCAATCCGACGCCGGCAGACGTTCCTGCGGTCTGAATTCAAAACCGCATTCTTCGTGTAGCCTTCGTGCCTTCGGGGTCTTCGTGTTTGCGGGAATACCCCGGGTCCGATCGCTGGGGGGGGCGATATTTTTTCCCGTTTCCCGCCGGCTTTTGCTGTCCCTGCCGGCCCGCCGGCGGTATCATTGCCGCGTCTCGCCTTCCCCTTTGCACAAAATCGGTCGACGAGGTTCGGATTTCGTGAAGTCCTTTTCAGAGCCATCATGCGCAAACTCAACGTCGCGGTCGTCGACCTCGTCTGCCGGGGACCGAGCCGCTCCCTCTACGGTCGCCTCATGTACGCCAACCTGGCGAGCATCATGCCCCAGATCGTCGCCACCTGGTGCGAGCAGGCCGGACACAGGGTCCGGCTCCTGTGCTACACCGGATCCGAGGACCTCGAGGCGGAGCTCTCCGGCCGGATCGACGTCGCCTTCATCGGCGCGTTCACCGAGTCCGCCCAGCTGGCCTACGCCCTGAGCAACCTCCTTCGCTCCCGCGGGGCCGTCACCGCCATCGGCGGCCCCCACGCCCGGAGCTACCCCGAAGACGCCGAGAAGTACTTCGACTACGTCCTGGGCTTCACCGACCGCGACGTGATCCGCGACGTGCTGCAGGACCGCTCACGCCACCGGCCGCTGGGGCGGAGGCTCTCGGCCGCCGGACAGCCCCCGCACCTGCCCGGCGTGACCGAACGGTGGAAATTCACCGAGCAGGTCCTGCGCAAGTCCCCCCTCATGAAGTGGGTCTCCCTCCTGAGCAGCCTGGGGTGCCCCTACGCCTGCAGCTTCTGCGTCGATTCGACCGTGCCCTACCAGCCCTTCGACATCGAACAGATCAAGGAGGACCTGCGCTTCCTCCTCAAGAAGTTCCGGCGGCCCCACGTCTCCTGGCACGACCCGAACTTCGGCTTCCGCTTCGATCGAAACATGGACGCCATCGAAGAGGTCATTCATGGAAGGCGGGTCGATTTCGTGGCCGAGTCCAGCCTCTCGCTGCTCACCGAACCCCGGCTGAAGCGGTTGCGAAAGAACGGCTTCATGGCCCTCCTCCCCGGCATCGAGTCGTGGTTCGACATGGGCGCGAAGTCCCGGACGGGACGCGCCCGGGGGATGGAAAAGGTCCGCAAGGTCGCCGACCACGTCAACACGATCCTGCGCTACATCCCCTACGTGCAGGCCAACTTCGTCTTCGGCCTCGACGCCGAAGAGGGACCCGAGCCCTTCCGGCTCACCAAGCGCTTCCTCGACCTGGCCCCGGGGGCCTTCCCCGCCTTCTCCATCCTCACCTCCTTCGGCCGCACCCCGCCGGGCAACCTGGACTACCAGCGCGACGGCCGCATCCTCCCCTTCCCGTTCCACTTCCTCACCAACTGCCACGCCATGAACGTACGGCCCAAAAACTACACCTGGACCGACTTCTACGACAACATGCTCGACGTCACGCGACACGCCTACTCGCTTCGCGGCATCTGGCGACGCCATCGCGCCGTCCGCGAGGCCATCCCCCGCTGGATGAACGCCCTCCGCGCACTCTCCGCCGAAGGGCGAGGCCGCATCCGCTACAACACCGAGGTGCGCCGCCGCCTCGACGACGACCCCCAGTTCCGCCCCTTCTTCGAGCAGGAAACGACGGCGCTTCCCGACTTCTACCTCGACCGCATTCGCCGGGAGCTGGGAACGTACTGGAAATGGCTTCCCGACGGGGCCGTCCATCACGACCCGCGCGCCTTCCTCCGCGAACAGGAGCACCTCCGCCAACCCCGAAGCGAAGAAATCCCCGCCCTCGCGGGAACCCTCCCCGTTGCGTGCGATCGGTGACCCCGCAGCCCGTGCGGCAACGGAGGTTGGAACCGGCGGCCTCATGTGCTCGCCCGTACAACCGGAACCGGATCCGGGGTCCTTCCTCAATTCGGAATTCCTAAATCCCTAAATTCAGGTGGCGAGGGAAGGGGTCATCCGCGTCTTGCGCGGGGACGCCCACGGCCCCGGCGCCGTCCGCGGTCGTGCCCGGGGCCCGCAACACCGCCTCCGGTCTCGCGGCGCGCGCTCCCGCGATTTCGCCTGCGGCCGGCCCCGCCTTTCTCGCGTCCCGAGCCGTGGTTGCGCGGGGCCGGTGCGGGCAGCGTGGAGCGGGAGGCCTCTTCGCTGTGGAACGGGTGGTCTCGCCCGGCGGGGATCGGCCGCCTGAGCAGGCGTTCGATCTCCGTCAGGTAGCAGCGTTCCTCCGCGCAGCAAAAGGAGAGCGCCTCGCCGCCGGCTCCCGCGCGCGCCGTGCGCCCGATGCGGTGCACGTAGGTCTCCGCCTCGACCGGCAGGTCGTAGTTGATCACGTGCGTGATGTCGTCGACGTCGAGGCCGCGCGCCGCCACGTCGGTGGCGACCAGCACCCGGAACCGGCCGTTCTTGAAACCCTCCAGCGCCCGGGTCCGCGCCGCCTGGCTCTTGTTGCCGTGCAGCGCCGCCCCGGCCACCCCCGCCGCGTCCAGCTTCTTCACCACGCGGTTGGCCATGTGCTTCATCTGGGTGAACACGAGCGCCTTCCCGATGCCGCGCTTTTGCAGGAGGCCCGCGAGCAACGCGTCCTTGTCACGCTTCCCCACGAAGAGCACCTTCTGCCGGACGCCTTCCACCACGGGTTTGCCGGGCGAGACGTCGACCCGGACGGGATCGCGGACCATGGTCCCGGCCAGCGCCTCCATCTTCGCCGGCATCGTCGCGGAGAAGAACAGGGTCTGGCGCGCCGCCGGAACGCAGGAGAGAACCCGCCCGATGTCCGGGAGGAATCCCATGTCGAGCATGCGGTCGACTTCGTCGAGAACGAAGATTCCGGCCTTCTCGAGGTGGATGTGCCCCTGACCCACGAGGTCGAGCAACCGCCCCGGCGTGGCCACGAGCACCGCGGGACCGCGGCGCAGGGCCGCGACCTGGCGGGCCTGGTTGACGCCGCCGAACACCACCGCGTGGCCGAGGTCCAAAAACCGCCCGTAGGTCGCGACGCTCTCGTCGATCTGGGCGGCGAGTTCGCGGGTGGGCGCGAGCACCAGCGCGCGGGGCGTCCCCTTGGCCGCGGGCCGCGGATCGAGATGAAGGCGCTGCAGCAGCGGCAGGGCGAACGCCGCGGTCTTTCCCGTGCCTGTCTGGGCCGTCCCCACCAGGTCCCGCCCTTCCAGGAGGGGCCGGATGCATCGCTCCTGGATGGGCGTGGGCCGGGCGTAGCCTTCGGCCGTGACGGCCCGTTGCAGCTCTTGGATCAGGGCGCCGAACGCGCCGGCGGGGGGGGGGATGTCTTTCATTTTCCTCCAGGTCCGGCGCATTACAGATCTGATCCCGCCGGACGCGTGGAAAAGAAAGGGCCGCGACGTTCGCGGCGAAGGCGCGAGACCGTTCTTCCGAGCGCAACGAAACGCTCCCTCCGGTCTCGACCGGGACATGCTTCCGGGAGGGAGTCTAAGGGATTGCGCCTGGGGGGGCAAGAGGGAAGAGGCTTTCGCGCTGCAAGCAAGGTGGGTTCTTCCCTTTCTTTCCGCGCCCGCCTCCATGGGAATACTCCGGGGTGACTCTGGCAGCCCGTTGACTTTCTTGAAGTCGTCGATGTCCAGGAAGATGAGGGATACGACCGTGTCGTGCCGTGCATAGCGCTTCAGTTCCAGATCGAAGAGTTCGTGAAAGCTGGTATGGTTGAACAGCCCCGTGAGTCCGTCGCGCATGGACAGGTTCACGATCTTCGCGATGTGCGACTCGGTGATCAGCGTTTGCGGGAGGACGCCGCTCTCGAGGTTCGTGAGATAATCCAGCTGGGCAGGGAATTGCGCTTTACATGGATCGTTCTGACTTTTAGGGTGTGCCGCGAGACCATGAAATTCAGTTCCATGTCCATGACCGGAGGAAGCTGACGAAATGGCCCGGAACGGCCCTCCAGCGACGGATCCCTCTCCGCCCCCATCGCCGCTGGCCGCAACATCCGATCGACGCTGGCCTTTTTCCTTCGAATCGGTTGCCTACAACCCCATCTGGAACATCTTCCTGATTGTCTGCGGATCGGCGCTGTTCGCCTTCGGAGCCAAGGCCGTCGTGTTCCCGCAAGGGTTTATCACCGGCGGTCTGTTTGGGGCAAGCTTGCTGGTCAAGTACATGACCGACCTGTTGAGCCCGGGCATCTGGTACCTGTTGTTCAGTCTGCCCCTGATCGCGGTAGCCTGGTTTTTCATCAGCCGCAGGTTTTTGCTCTACAGCATGCTGTCCTTTGTCACCGTGGCGGTGTTTTCCGATTTGATCCCTGTCGATCTGGGCATACGCAATCAGCTTTACGCCGCCCTGGCCGGCGGTGTGATCTGCGGAAGCGGCTCGGGGATCGTCCTGCGTTCTCTGGGCTCTGGGGGCGGAATGGATGTGATTGCCATCATCCTCAACCGAAGATACAACATCAGCATTGGCAAGTTTTATACGGTTTTCAACCTGGCGCTCTTTTCCTTTTCCCTGACCCATCTGTCCATCGATCTGTTCATCGCCTCGGGAATTCTCGTATTCGTCTCTTCGGTATCCCTCGACTACGTGCTGTCCATGTTCAGCCAGCGCAAGATGGCCTACATCATCAGCTGCGAAAATCAGGAAATATGCAGGGTCCTGCTGGATCGCGGATGGCAGGCAACCGTCATCAAAGCCAAGGGCGCCTATAGCGGCAAGGACCAGGACATCCTGATGACCATCACCAACAACATCTATCTCAAGCAACTGGAAGAGATGGTGTTCACGATGGACCGAGATGCCCTGTTCATCGTCGAGAATACCTTCAATGTCCTGGGCTCTCGATTTGGCAGGCGCAAGCATTACTGAATCGACGCCGCGCCGGAATTGTACATATTCGGTGAACCCAGGCTCTCTCGACACTGAGAACGCTGACGGGGAACTGAAAACGCTGAGGTTTTCCGGGGGGTAGGAAGGGCTTCTGGGGTCTGGATCCTGGTTCTCATGACCATTCCCGCCGGTGAAGAGAGAGAGAGAGAGAGAGAGAGAGAAGATGGGGGTCTTGATGGGTGGCATCCTTTCTCCTGGTCACGACAGAGGTCCTTCTGCCGCCGCCTGCAGGGGCCGCGCCGCGCCCTCCGCCCGGTATTCTCCTGCGAGAGGCTCCAGGCGCGTCACGCCCCCTGCTGGCGCTCGATGCCACACCTGAACGTATCGGTTCAATGGATCCGTTTTGGAGGGCGAGGGTCCTCCCGAGCCAAAACACAGCCGGCTCGCCGGCCCGTACTACGCCGATCGGCTCTTGCAAGGGCTACGTAGGGTCCTCCGTAGCTCTCGCAACCACCCGCAACACGCATTGGACGGGGAAATACGCTTGACGTCAACCCGACGTGCTCATGAGCTTGATCTAGGAAACCTTTTTCTTCACCAAAGACGTGAGAACGTGAGGGGTGAGTCCCAACAAAGGTGGGATGGCAATCTCAAAAAGAGTGGGATACGACAGAGGGCATGGAAATCGCGAAAAACGGTTACAGCGCGAAAGGCTCATACAGCTCCCGCCCCAGCGTCCCCCGGGCCTGGTAGCCGACGTGGTCGAGGTGGGCGTGGGTGAGCAGGACGTGGTCGATGGTTTTCGGGTCTTCGGGGAACGGCTGGAAGTTCCGGTGGCGCAACTCCCTCTCCTGGAAGATCCCGCAGTCGACGAGGACGCGCCTTTCGCCCGTATCGAGCAGGTAGCGCGACCCGGTGACGTTCCGGGCTGCGCCCAGGAAATGGAGGGTGGCGTTCATGAACGTCCCCATGGGAGTTATGTTATCATCAGTCAAGTCGGAATGCGATCTCATTTCCTCCGTCATGATGTACGCAGATCGGGCGTCTTCGATTCCACCGGTAGCCGTGATCTGTAGCACCGCCCCGGAAGCGGCCTCCGCGACGGGCGCCGGCGCAGGAGGCGGGCTCGCGCAAGCCCTACCACGTTGTTGACATGGGGCGGCGGGGCTGGTACAAGGGTGCCGATGGGCGTTTAGCTCAGCTGGCTAGAGCGCTAGCTCGACAAGCTAGAGGTCGAGAGTTCAAGTCTCTCAACGCCCATTCGTCTTCAGCGCCCTCGGAATCCTTAGAACCGCTTTTATCGCCGTTCTGCGTAGTTTCGGGGGCTTCTTGCCTTTCCGGGTCCTGTGCCTCGTCCACCGTCCCAGTGTCCCTGAGCGACCCTCTTTGATCCTGTTCTCCATTGACACACCCCAGGGGGGCAGGTACCATCCTGTTCGATATGTGCGTTTTGCATTCTTTGGAAGGTTGGTGGCCCTGAGGAACAACGGCTTCACCACCGGCGAGGTGGAGGGGCGATGGGGGATGGGAGGTAGCAGATTCCTGATTCCAGCATGTGCAGCATGAAATTCCTTGACTCCGGGGGGGTGCCGGAGCTATTCTTCCCGGTACGCTCCGGTGCATCAGGAGCGTCGAGCGCGGGGCGGGTTCGCTTGGTGCGTACCGGCGAAGGGGCGGGCCCACCCCATGACCTGGTCCTTGATGATGGAGGTCAACCTTCGATGCGGGCAAGCGTGGCGAGCATGGAGATGCTGTCGGGAGAGCTTCCTTTTGGGTGGATGCCATGTGGACCACGATCATTCGATGGGTCAAAAATCCCGGTCGGCGCCGGACCTTGCCGGGGTGGCACGGCGCCCTTCGGGTCGGCCGTTTCAGCACACACCTGAAAAAGGCCGGACATCGAAGCAAGCCATTGCGGTACAAGGATGTTGCGTCGGAATTCCGATGTAGCTGAGGACGGCGGAGCTTTGTCCTGAGGTAGCCGCCCCCCCCACCGAGAACGCCGAGACCTTGTGGGATACGCGCTTCGTGAGACCGACATCTGCTGTTTTTCCGACGGTCCGGGGTTCCGATGGCGGCCAACCACGGCCACACGGGTTTTTGGCATGAGTAGTCTGTAACCGATTTTTTAGGAATCTGAGTAGTCTGTAACCGGTAACCCGTAACCTGTTTATGCTGTGGGTTGCCACTACGATTAGTAGCAAAGCACGGCCACACGGGTTACAGGTCACGGGTTACAGACACCACTATCAAACAAACGGCAACCATGAGCAAGTTCGCAAGGTCGTTCAGGGAGCTGGAAGTGTACCAGCTGGCGTTCTCGGAATCTCTGGAGATATTCGAGTGTTCCAAATCGTTCCCGCAGGAGGAAAAATACGCGTTGACGTCGCAGATTCGTGACGCATGCAGATCGGTAAGCGCGAACATCGGCGAGGCGTGGGGAAAGCGCAGGTACCCGAAGCACTTTGCGAGCAAACTCACGGACGCGGTCGCAGAGGGCAACGAGACGATGGTCTGGTTGGACTACGCATTCCACCACGGCTACATCGACGAGGATTTCAGGAAAACCAAAATTGAAAAATACGAGTATATCAACAACATGCTGAACAGGATGATCGAGGATTCTGACAAGTGGTGTTTTTAAGCATCGGTAGTCTGTAACCGTTTATTTTTGAATCTGAGTAGTCTGTAACCTGTAACCCGTAACCTGTTCGTGCTGTGGGTTGCCACTACGATTAGTAGCAAAGCACGGCCACACAGGTTACAGGTCACTGGTTACAGACAAAGCCAAACCGAAAAATGCCCGAAACCATCCTACGATCCGCCGGACCTACTACCCGCCGGAAAACCTCAGCGTTTTCAGTACCTGCCATAAACCCTTGGCGCTCTAAGCGCTCTAGACAACGTCACTTGTCCCCACGTATGAAAATAGACGGGCATAGAATAGTCCCGGAACGTGTGAGGACGAATTCCTCTATAGAGAACGAGCACATGGCGGAGCCGCGGCCGCGAGCCCGCGAGCCCACGCGGAGGCCGAGAAACAGTGGCGCAACGGTCCCGCCGGTATTCCCTCGGAATTTCCGCGGATCCAGGCCTGTTGTAAAACCGAATACCGCTGCAGATATTCCCGCGGCATATCCAGCAGTCACGCAGGATCGGTGCACCGCTGCTCGTTTCCATACCGGACGGCGCCGGCAGACGTTTCCAGGGGTTGCCGAACGGTCCCTGCAGGGCCCGCGGGCTTGCGCCCGCGGCTCCCTCAGCGGGTCGGTCATCAGACGATTCGAGTTTTGGGGTTTTTCTGGCGGCCAAGCACAGCCACACAGGTTTTTAGCATGAGTAGTCTGTAACCTGTAACCCGTAACCTGTTTATGCTGTGGGTTGCTACAACTCTTTGCAAAGCACAGCCACACAGGTTTTTGGCATGAGTAGTCTGTAACCTGTAACCCGTAACCTGTTTATGCTGTGGATTGCTACAACTCTTTGCAAAGCACAGCCACACGGGTTACAGGTTACGGGTTACAGACACCGCAAAAACATAGTAGCCCTGGCGCCTTCGTGTCTTCGTAGATCCACGGTCTACGACCTATGGACCTGCTCGCTGCAAAGAATATGCGCTCTAGACAACGTCACTTGTCTTTGTCACCAGGGGGATTTGTAAACCATGCCGATGGTCATCGTCACGGATGAGTTCAAGGGCGATCTGCTCGAGTTGATCGGGAAGACCGCCGTGGAAGCCGTGAAGGGACTCGCCCCCCCTGCGAGGATCGTGGAGGGCGGCGGCTTCGAGCGCCTGGTATGGGAAGAAACCGTGAAGAGCACCGAGGATGGGAGAGAATTCGCGATCCGGCCGGTCGCCCGGCTGTTCCAGGGGAGGGTCGAAGAGGTGGGCATCCAGGCGGAGGATTATCTTTTCATCCTCGAAGAACCCGAAGCGGGGGGCCGCTATTTCGCCGCCGTCCCGAAACAGGAGCCTTTCGAACCTGCGCAAATCAACTGGGTGGCCGCGGGGGAAGGCGGTTTCTACAACAGGGGGGTGGAATGAGTTCCCCCTCGTTGAGGCCCGAGATCAGGTGGAAGCCGGATCAAGGCGCGACGAGCCGTTTTGTCTCGCGGGCCCACGCGAAAGGCCCCGCCGTGCGATTCGCACCGGGGTTGCTGCGATGGGCCGGGCTCTTCCCGGTCTCGCTGTTCCACATGCCCAACCCGGAGCTGTCGCGCCTTGTCAGGGTACGGGAGCCGGCGGTGCCGTACCGCGTGGCGGGCGGCCCGGACGCCGAGAGGCGGGTCGCCGAGGTTCACCTTTCGCCGATCCTGTCGGCGCCGGCGGATGCCAAGATCGAGGACTCGTGGAGTGACAGAGTCGTCGCGTTCATGCCCGACCATGCCGACTTGTCGCGTGAGGCCCTGACCAGGCTGGGGCCGGCCCGGCTGATGCCCGCTTTTTCGCGGCGAGCCCTTGCGGACCCGGTCGCCGGCTTCGCGGGAGAGTTCTCCTCTCGATGGGGCGAGGCATTGTGCGATACGTTCCTGTTTTCTCTGGAAATCGCGTGCCGGTACGGTTCCGAACTCGCCGGCCGGGCCGTCCTCGAGGGCGCGTTCATGGAGGGCGCTCCGCCGGCGGAACGGGAGAAGCTGGAGAGAACCGTGGCCGGATTCGACCTTTCCGCGTTGACGTTGTTCCGTTCCCTCGAAGGCCCGGAAGGCGCCCGGCTTTCCAAGGACGCCGCCGTCGCCCTCGTTCTCGTCGCCAAGCGTGCGGCCGCGCACGCCTTCGGCGTCTTGCGCCGCCTGAGGTTGGGAGGAGGCCCGTGAAACCCGGTGCGGTCTTCAAGTGCGATTTCGGACCGGCGCGCGGGTCCGAACCGGACGGTTCGAAACGCCCGGCCGTCGTGGTCTCGCCCTCCCGGTTCAACTCGGTGCTGAACACGGTCATCGTCATTCCCTTCACGACCGGGAGGCTGGTGAAGGACCGGAAAGAGGCGGTCTGCTCCTTCGTGCCCTCCGGAGTCGGCGGCCTGGACGAAGACTCGACAGCCCAGGCGAACAACATCCGCGTCATCGACAAGACCTTCCTGGTCGAGGAACTGAAACCTCTCCCGGAGGATTTCCTTGACGACGTGTACGCCGCTGTCGCCGAATATCTCGATCTTTGGGGCGAGTGAAAGTGCTTTCAAAAAGTTGAAGGTGGAAGGTCACCTGCTACGCGTTGACCTTGAACCTTGTTCGAAACACCAAGACACGAAGACACGAAGACACTACGGGATCTGGGGGAGGAGGATTGGCTGCTTGTAACCGGTAACCCGTAACCTGTTTCATGCTGTGGGTTGTCAAAACATATTAATAGCAAAGCACAGCCACACAGGTTTTAGAGCATCGGTAGTCTGTAACCGGTAACCCGTAACCCGTTTGATGCTGTGGGCTGCTACTACTATTAGTAGCAAAGCACAGCCACACGGGTTACAGGTTACTGGTTACATACAAAGCCACACCGAAAAATGCCTGAAACGATCTTATTGTCGATAGCCGTATTGCTGGCCGCACTGGCGCTCAGTTTGGCGCTCAACGGCCTCTTCGTGAAATACGGCCGCAAGGACCGCGAA
>Ga0180434_10004836_pt1 | contig 16178 bp, 9 predicted proteins | sample SS_ome_7_FD_132453 | JGI IMG/M metagenome (GOLD analysis project Ga0180434, IMG submission 132453) | Hypersaline lake sediment archaeal communities from the Salton Sea, California, USA - SS_1_D_2 metaG | ecosystem: Environmental > Aquatic > Non-marine Saline and Alkaline > Hypersaline > Sediment...
CGGGAGCCCCGCCTAGGGCCTCATGGCTGGAGGAAGCCCAGCGACAGCGCCTTTGGATCCGAGCCCCGTCCTCATAAGGGAGTCAACAGCTTGCAGCCACTCGGCCAAGTGGTTCCAATTGCGAACGGTTTGGGACGCCAAACGCGTACGTGCCGTCGGTTAGGGATCTGCTGAAGACATGCGAATGTCCTGGAGCAGAAGCTCGGTTGGAGATTGCTTAAAAACCCGTGGACGGGAAACGTGGGTCCTACCAGCCAGCGTATCTACGTGCCCGAATTTCAATGCTGCACCTACCGGATAAGGACGACCCGAGAGATCGATCGCGACGATTACTGGCACCTGGCCTCCCCGGCGGCGATCCCCGCTCGCGCTACTGTCGGCCCTCCAGCCGCTCCAACGCTTCCCTAGCATACGCGAACTCTGGGTCTAACTCGAGGCTCTTCCGGTAGTTCATGATCGCGTTATGCGTATCTCCCATCTGCTCGTACGCCACACCCTTTCGCCACCAGGCGGCCGCCACGGACGGCTCCGCATCGGTGTCAGCCAGGTCAATGTAGCGGTCCAACAACTCAATTGCGCGTCCCTGTTCGAACTCGCCGAGGATTCTTGTGCGTGCTGCCTGGTACAGCGCCGGCATGTGCGGATGCGGTCCCTTGATGCACTCTTCGAATAGCACCAGGGCTTGCTCGTAGTCTTCGGCTTGCTGCAACGCCATCGCTTTGCGGTACCACAGCGTGATCTCCGTGGCCACCTCGTAAGGCATGCCGAGTAGCAGGGCCTCGATCGCATTGGTCATCTCGAAGCCCGCTCCCCCGCCGTAGTTGGAATTGACGACGATAGTGTACCCCTTCTCCGGATAGCGCCGGAATTCGGTGGTGAACCCGCCGCTGCCGCCACTGTGCATCACGACCTTTATCCCCCCCCATGGGACGACGAACCACCCGAACGCGACATCCGATTGCGGCCCGACCGGCGTGAACATGATCTCCTTGTGCTTGGCGTCAAGGAGATCAAGGCCGTAGAACGCCTGGTCGAACAATAATAAGTCACGCCCTGTCGTGTAGATTCCGCCACCCGCGTAGGCAGATGGTTCCCCAGTAACGCGGACCCAGCCTTCGCCGTCTTCGGTGCGCTCATGGCCGGTAGCCCGGTTGTCCAGCAACTGGCCGCCAACGAACAAGACGGTGTCGTCCATTCGCAAAGGACGGAATATCCGCTCGGTGAGGTTTTCCCGGAGGCTCATGCCGGTTACCCTCTCGATGATCGCCTTGAGATAGAGGTAGCCGGCGTTGGAATAGCGCATCTCCTCGCCCGGCTCAAGCTCCGGTTCGATTCTATATAGCAAGGGTAATACGTCGTCGATCGTTCTCAGTTCTTCGGAGCGCATCTTGTATTCGGGGTCGTCCCGGTAGCGCCCCAGCCCCGACGAGTGGTTTAGCAGGTGCTGGACCTGGATTCGGTCGGCGGTGGCATAGGGACAATCCGGAAAGTACTTGCTTAGCGGATCCGTCAACTCGACTTCTCCCGATTGTACTAGCTGCAAAATGACCGTCGCGATGAAGGGCTTCTGCACCGAGCTGATGTTGAACCGCGTTTTCAGTGTGTTGGGAATGGCGTATTCTTTGTTGGCGTCGCCGACCCCCTCGGCGTAGACGGTTTCTCCGTTACGGGCAACGACGACGGTGCCGGAGAATATGTCGAATGACGCCTCCGCCTGGACGATCTCGTCGATCTTGTCCCGTATGTCCTCGCTTGCGTATAATGGCGCCAATGGAATGTACTGAGCGGCGACCACGAGTCCCGCAGTGGCCATCGTCCGAGCGAACCGTTGATGAGTCATGGCAGCCCTCCTTTGGGAATGGAGCTTTGTCCTGCTATCTAATGAAACGCAAAACAGACCCAGATGTTTCTTTGGATTAAGTGAAGAATAGCTGAGGATCTCCTTCGGGTACTTCCCCGACTGTGTTTGCTTTCGTAACTGTCGGCCGCGCAAAGGATTACTGAGAGCGTGACAGAAGAGTATCACGACCACAGTTTTTCAACGCCTGCTCCGTTTAGGCTGGGTACTTGGCAGGTCCAGCCGGACCGGAACCAGTTGCTGCAAGGCGATCGTGTCGTCCAGCTCGAGCCGCGCCTGATGCAGGTTCTGGTTTACCTGGCCGGGCGACCTGGCGAAGTGGTCCCGCGGCGGCAGTTGAGAATCGCCGTCTGGGGAGATACAATAGTCGGTGAAGACTCGCTCAACCGCGCCATTTCAGACCTCCGTCAGGCCCTCGGCGATGACACCAGCACCCCCCGCTACATAGAGACCATCCGAAAGGTTGGCTATCGATTGGTGGCGCCGGTGACCAGCGCGGCCCAGGAGGGCTCGGACGAGGTTGATGTGCGCGATCCAATCGACGCCGGCGGCGTGCCAACGCCAGCAAGCGCACGGCGATTGGCGGGGCTGTGGCGGCCGGCCTTGGCCTTGCTGTGTATCGCCGCCGTCGTAGTCATCGTCAACGAGAATCGGCGTCGTACGGGCCTCGTAACACCAGAACCGCCGGTACCATTGACACGCGAGCCGGGGTTAGAGGTGCGACCGGCGCTCTCGCCCGATGGCACCCGCGTGGCCTTCGCCAAAAAAACCCGCGAGGGAAACCAAGCAGATATTTTTGTTTGCCAGCGTCACGCAGACTCACCTCGGCAGATAACTTTTTACGCGGGTTACGAGAATTACCCCACTTGGTCACCCGATGGCAGCTGGCTGGCCTTCGTGCGCTGCATGGACGAGTCGTCAGGAATTTTTACTGTTCCGGCAATCGGCGGCGAGCCGAGGAGAGTCTATAGCACCGAAGGACTTCCTCGTCATCTCGACTGGTCGCCGAACGGTCGGTGGATCGTGTTTTCAGAGAGCTACGGCGAGGGACACGCTCGGTTGTTGTTGCTCGACCTGCAGCCCGACGAAAGAACCCCGCAGGTTTTGACTAGACCCATCCCGGGGGAGGAGAGCGACACCTTCCCGCGATTCTCGCCATCGGGCAACGAGGTGGCTTTCATCAGGACCGCACGCTCAGGACTGTCGGATGTTTTCTGTGTCGGGATCGCCGACGGGGAGGTGCGCCGACTGACGTCGGGACAGATCAGCATTTGGGGACTGGACTGGCACCCCGACGGCGACGAGATATACGTCTCTTCGTTTGCCGGCGGGCCATTCGCCCTGTCCGCCGTGTCACTCAGGGAAGGCACTGTGCGCCGCTCTCGGATTCTGACTGAGTGGGCTCGCTATCCGTCTCTCGCCCGAGAGGCCACCTGTCTGGCGTTTGAGAGCAGGCGGGAGTCTCAGGACATCATGATCATGCCTCTTTGTAACTCAGGAGTGTCAGGAACCACTGCCGAACCATTGGTTGCTTCCAACGTGCTTGACTGCGAGCCCTCCTGGTCTCCGGATGGCGCCAAGATCGCGTTTATATCAACGCGCTCTGGCCACCGCGAGCTATGGACGTGTGACAGCAAAGGTTCGCACCTTCAGCAATTGACCAGACTGGCTGGCCCCTACGTCGACTGTCCGGTGTGGTCGCCAAATGGCCAACGGTTAGCCTTCATGGCGGCCGGCGCAAATACCGCAGTCTACGTCATCGACTCGCTGGGGGGAGCACCACACAGAATCACGCCTGCGGACCATGACGCAATGCTGTGCAGCTGGTCCCGCGATGGTAAACGGGTCTACTATGCCTGCGACGCGGGTGGGGCTTGGCAGATCTGGCAGGTTGACCCCGAGGGCGGGAATCCGACGCAGCTCTCTACCGATGGAGGTATCGCGGCCATCGAATCGATTGACGGAGAGACCCTTTACGTCGTGCGCCCGGACCAGACCGGTATTTGGCGCCGCACAGTCGATGGGGACACATTGGAGTGCGTGGTACCTGATCTGCCGGCCAGCCACTTTCAGAGTTGGGTCGTCACCGCCGAGGGTGTGTATTTTGTACGACCCAAGGACGTTGCGACGACGGTTATGCTATACGACCCGCGAAGCGGCGACACGAGCGAGGTCGCAGAGATACCCTCATACCCGACGACTCGATTCAGCGTCTCGCCCGACGGTAGATCCCTGCTGTTCGTCCGAAGCGATCGCCTGGACATCGACCTTGAACTGATAGACTATCTGCCCTGATCCACGCGGCTTGTTTGTCGGATGCCCTGTATGTGTTGTCCATCTGGCCAAGCCAAAACCCACGAGCCGACATAGGGCGCACCTGGGTCACTGCCAGAAGGGTTCCACTCAGGTCCTGCACATGTCTCCGAGGGTTAGATGACCGTGTCAATTGGTATGGGGTCCTGGTGCAGCAGAGAACCAGAGACCACCGCTTTGGCCCCAAGTCCCGCCGTTCGCAGCTTGTCAACAGCGTGCAGCCATTCGGCCAGGGGGTTCCAACTCGCGATAGTTTGGGACGCCAAGTCTCGTGGCCGGCTTCGTGGTCTATTTCCCGATTACTCCTCGAAGCCATTGATGATAGGCCCTTATTGTGGAATCGCTTGGACGCTGGTGTCCACGGTCGGAGTCGGAGTGAAACTCGACGAGGGCGCCTGCCGCTCGCAGCCTATCAACAAGCTTGAGGGCTTTATCGTAAGACACATTTCGATCCTGCTCACCGTGATATACAAAAATGGGGATTCCGCTGAAACTCTCAAGATCCTCCTTCAGAAAGTCGGGACTCTCACTGCCGAAGCTTGTCCCTCCGGACAGCACCACCAAGGATTTGAATCTACCGGGTGTCTCCCATTGGGTTCGAAGGACACCATAGCCTCCCATCGAGAATCCGGTGAGCACAATGTTTTCTGAATCGATCGGGTAGTTTGATATCGCGTCATCGATGGCCTCAGCGATGTCGGTCTGGGATTCATCCGTAGCGAACCCATTAGAGGGACCGCGCCCGTATGGCCCTATCGCGATAAGGTCTCCCGTAGAGATGAACTCGTGGCCCAGGATGTCCGTTTCGGTAGAGGCGCTCCCATGGAGGAAGACCAAAAGGGGATATGTTCTCGAGGAATCGTAGCTCTCCGGAACGAGAACCACGTAGGGTTGAAGCGTATTATCCAACTTGGACCGGAAGGCCCGTCTCAGGGCTCCGGTCGTGCCGGCGTACGGATCTTCCCCTAGCTCGGCCTGACGGAGTTGCTCCTCTGTACGGACAAACTCACCGCGCTCGTATGACGCCAACTCGTAAGGAGGCAAATCCCCGAGCAGTCTCTCCAGCCTGAGAACCTTGTATTCCAGCGTGGCGAAGCTCCCGGGTGAGATGCCGTCCTTGACGCTTCCCAACCGCCTGTCGAATGTTTTGCGATCGAACTGTGGAAGCACTGTTACTTCCATCTCGCCACTGTTGGTTATCGACCTCCAATTGGCGGTGTAGTCACCCTGGGGCACATCGTCCGGAACGACCTCGAATTCGTGACGGGTGACCCCAGGTCCGCAAGTGTATTCAGTGCAAGTCTCCCAGAAGGCTTCTCCCTCTTCCTTCTTCATGTTCACCGTCAGGACTTCCGCAGCGTCTTCCGGCCCCACTGTTACAGCGATGCCGTGAACCGGCGTCCCCTCCTCCACATTTCCCCTATCCGTGCCGACGAAAGTCTGAATTGCCTTCACTTGTGTCGGCTCCTGGAACTTGAGATGTCCATACCAGCGAGGGTAGTTTTCTCTACCGATAGTCCCCGGGATCACTTTGTAGCGGTTCCGTTCCCTTTCGCCTATCGCCCTGACGAAGCGTAGGTTGAATCCGATGGCGTCGGAAATCCACGGATGGTAGGGATGCACATCACTCCAAGGCAGCAACAGCTCGAAGCTGATATTGCCGTCTCCCTCCCGGAACTCCAGCTTGGTCTTTTCGCTGGTCCGGAGAAAAATGTCGTCGACGTTATAGTACCAGAAGATGTGGCGGGTCCACTCCAGGTCGGACTTGTTCACGGCAGAGCAGGATAGTACATAGAATTCTTCGGTCGGCTCGTCGTCCGGCCGAGGTTTGGCAATCAGCATCGAGAAACCGTCCCCGTTCTGGAACGCCCGGTCCCGATACACCAATTCATCCGACTCGGCCTCAACATAGACATAGAAGAAGTCGACTCCATACGCGAGCCGGTAGTGGGCATCGCCGACTGGATTGTCGGGATTGCTCTTCCACAGTCGTGAGAACTCCCGGACGGGCAGGCCGGCCAGTTGCTCATCCAACCGTCCATCGATTTTGGGGGCCTCAGAGAGAAACGCGATCTCGGGCTCCAGCACCCTGGGCGGCTTGAACAGCTCGATGGTGCCCTCACTGTCTTGCTTGGCCGGGTGCATGGAGCCGGCTTCCTGCGGACGGGCTGCCGTGACTACAAACACTATCGCAGCGACCAGCACTAGTGCGACCTTCAATTTCATCTTTTCTCCTCACAGTCCACAGATGGAAAAGGCGCCACCACATGTGTCAGCGGCCCGGAGCCCTCTGATCAGGCTGCTCCATCGACTCCGGGACCGGGATTCGTTGCTCTGCATATAGAGTCCTTGTACCTGACCGAGGGCTACTTGCTCACTCCGAGCTCTTCGAGGCCCTCCAGGGCGGATTCCAACTTTGGATCGAGCTCCAGCGCTCGTTTGTAGTGCTTAATGGCGTTTTCTTCGTCTCCGATTCTCACATAGGCTTCGGCAAGGCTGTCATAGGCACCGGCTGAATTCGGAAACGCAAGCACGTTGAATCGGAGCATCTGGAGCGCCTTGTCGTATTTGAGTTCCTCAAGCAGACAAGATCCCCTGGAGTCTATCAACACCTCATACGGCCTAAAGTCGTTCTGCCTCTTGCCATATTCCTTCGCGGCGAAGTCGAATCCCTTGAGCTCGATGTCTCGGATGGTCTTCTTGGTTCCCAAGTAATTCTTCGTAAAGTCCGTCTCGCCGTTGATCTGCTCTCTAACGAAATACTCCAGCTCTTCAGCCCCCTGATCGCGATCGAAGTTCGAAAGTACCGCTATGGAGATCCCGTCATGGACGTAGATCTTGAGGCTCGATCGGATACCTGCAAAATTGCCGCTATGCCCCACGATTCTGTGGCCGTTGATGATCTGCTCCAAGAAGCCGAAGCAGTACTCGCCGCCCTGCGGAACATCATCGACCCGGACCTTTCCGGAGGTCGTCATGTCTGTGTACTTGTCGTTGAGAAGCACATTGCCGAAAAGCGCCTCACCGAACCTGATAAGGTCCTCAACCGTTGAGTAGCCCCCGCCGGCGGGACCGCCTTTCGTCATTTTCATATATTCATTGCTCTTGTATTCATACTGTTCCAAGGTCGATTTCGATCTGGAGTATCCCACGGCCAGATCCGGGATCGGGTACTGCACATCGTAGCAATCCGTATTCTCCATTCCCGCCGGGACGAGGATATTCTCACTCACGTAGCTGTGGTAATCCTGTCCGGTGATCCTTTCCAGCAGGTAGCCCAGAAGAATGTATCCGGCGTTGCTGTACTCGTACTTGGTTCCGGGAGCGAAACGCAGGGGATCACCGACGAACAACGGCAAGTAATCTTCTACGCTTTGAAATTTGTTCACGGGCGTCCGGCTGTAAAGAGATCCAAAGATATTGCCCATGCCGGAAGTATGAGTCAGCAGTTCGTACACTGTGACGTTATTCTTGACCTCATTGTTCGGATAATCCCGGATATGGTCGCCGACTTTGTCATTGAGCCCCAGCCTCCCTCGTTCAACCAGTTGCATAATGGCGACCGCGGTAAACATCTTGTTCATAGAAGCGATGTTAAACTTGGTATCGATTTTGTTTGGCGCGTTAAACGAACGGTTCGCCAGGCCGTAGGCTTTCTGCAGAACGGGCACGCCGTCTTTCGTGATCATCACAGCCAGCGACAGTTCGTCAAACTCGTTCAGTTCTTCCAGGAATGTTTCCGTAGCTCTTACCACTTCCTCAACATTGACCTCGGCAGTCCATGCGAACGAGCACTGAGCGGCCACAACAGGAATCACAATCATCAGCGAAATCTCGACCCCCTTCACAACACGCTCTCCTTTCCAACGTACGTCATCGTACGCGCAGCCTACTCACACTAGAACTGCCTCAATACGTCGGACCTACTTCTCCCTCAGATACACTGTTGGCCGGCTCCTTCCGGCTGAGATTCTCAGAGCAACAACCGAGTCGTTTTCCTTGACAAGATCTAGCCAGACGCCTTCGGCCTCTTCCAGTATGAACGTGTCTTCGTCCAGCCATACTACTTCGGCCTTTCCGACGCCCTTGCGGCCGAACGACAAGCCTGCCCCCTCGAGCTCTATGTCAAACGGGGGATACGATCCCACCAGTGACTCCAGGGTCCGGCGACCCGGGTTGATGGGACGTGATTGAGCCACATAGAGATCCGCGGACCATGAGAGTTTCGTGTCGTTGACGATTGAGCCGGCGGCCTTCAGGTACTCGATGGCAGAGTCCGGAGCGGCGTGGTCGGCGTACTCACGCAGAAGCTCGTTGCAGGAAGTCGAACGGTCTGCGTAATAGGCATCAAGCGCCAACTGTAAAATCCGCATGGCGTCCTCGATCCGGTCGCTCTTTACGAACCCACAAGCCCAACGCAGCAGTCGATCTTCATCTATGAACTGTTTCCCTCTCTCGTCGTCGCTTGACACTTCACGGTAATATGTCAGTGCGTCATCGACGTCGCCATTGAAGTACTTGCATTTGAATGTCATTGCCGGGGACAGGTAATCGTCCCGGAACGACCAATCGCCAATGATCAAGTTAAGAGCGGGATGCTCTCCCGGGCAGGTCAGCGCGAAGATCTCATCGAGAACCGTCAAGCCGTAATGCCCATTGACGAAATACGCAAAGCCCGACCTGGAATTGAGGTTCATATAACAGTAGCTCGTAAACGATCCGCCGTCTCCGAAGTGCCATATGCCTTTGTCTCCGCCATGGGTCTCAATACCGAACCCCAGACCCCAATAGACGTTTGGGACGTCGGGATGGCATTGAATATGGGGCCTCATCATCTGGGTATGCGTTTCAGTCTTGAGCCCCGTGCCGTTCAGGACGGCCAATAGGAACTCGGCGTAGTCCACGGCATTTGTGTATAGGCCGGCTTGAGCGGTAGGCTCGATGAACTTGCCGGCTGAGCCGGCTGTCCGGCCGTACTGGTCATGATCGGCCGCCGAGTTTGCCTCATGCTCCTCACGCCACCCGAGACTGCTGTGTGCCATGCTCAGAGGAGCGAACACGTATTCGTCGACTATGTCATCGACCCGGGCGCCCTTTATGTGCTCTACGACATAACGCAGGTACTCGATCCCGTTGGACGAATAGTGGAATTTCGTGCCGGGCTCGAACAGCAATTCCACGGGATGCTTCAGTCCGAAGTGTTGTAAGCCGGATGAATGGCTGAGCGCCATTCGCGCCGTAATCGCCTCAAACCATTCTCTCTTGAATCCTGGTTCGTCCATCGAATGGCGAAGAAAATTCTCCTCAATATACGCCGCCGGTGCATATTCGACCAACGGAGTGTCGAGATCGAGTAATCCTTCATCGCACATCTTCAGTACTGCGTAGGCGAACACGGGCTTGGTCAGCGAAGCGGCCGGAAAAACGGTTTCCCCATCGACCCGTTGTCCCGTGTTTACGTCCCTCACACCCAATCCTCTGTGCCATTTGACGGCTCCATTGCGGATGACACAGACGGACATTCCGGGTATGTGCCGGTCGGACATGAGCCTTGGCACTTCATCATCCAGTCTCTGTGCGGAAAAGACGTCGGAATGGCGGCTTCCCGCACTCAACCTGCTTTCACTTGAGCAGGGGTGAAGGGCGGATATGCAGAGGGTCAATCCGACCGCCGCGCAAAATGGCTGTCGAGCAAGCATAGTTCCTCCTTCAGGGGTTCAAACATATAGACGATCCAAACGGTCCGAAAGTTAAAGTGAGGCCACAAATCCGATGGATGGCAGGCGGCCGTCACGGCCGCCCCGGTATCGGCGGCGAATGGTCGTGCCACCTCCGAACCGGGCGAGCATCGGCCGTCCGCTCTCGGTTCGGCCGTGCCGCCGGCAATGAGGGGCAAAACCAGGTGACCCGGTCTTCCGATGACGCTAAACTCGGCTCTATGTCACCGGCCCGTATTCGATCTCTCTGGGCCGGGTGAGGTTGAATCGAGGGACGGCAGGCTTGGGTTCACTCGCAGATCGCGAAGTCTGGTGAGGTTCCCAAGCCTGCTTAGGCCAATCCGCGTTTTGTTGCACTAAACGAGTCGCGAGAGACGCGGGCTCAAGATAAACACTCTATGAGCGAACCAATCAAAGAGGGCAGCGGCCCCAATAGGCCGGGCGACCGGATCTCCAAGCGCGGCCACCGGACTATTGGGCCGGACGACGAACCCGCCGGGGCGGAACACCCAAGCGCGGGGCGGGTCGGCAAGGGTGCCGGCTCGGGCGGCGGATCAGTCAGGCAAGACACTCGAAAGGCCGGGGCGGACAGCCGAACCGCGCGGTCGGGCGGCCAATCCGCAGGGCCGGAGGTTCGAAATCCCGGGCCGGACAACCGTCCCACACAGCCGGACGTTCGGATCCCCTTGCAGGACAACCGTACCGCCAGACGCGCCGCACTTATCGTGGCAACGCTGTCGTCGTTCCTGGGCCCCTTCATGAGCTCGTCCGTGAACGTCGCACTGCCCAGCATCGGGCGCGAGTTCGGGATGAGCGCCGTGCACCTGAGCTGGATCAACACGGCGTTTCTGCTCTCGGCCGCGAGCCTGACCATTCCATTCGGGAGGCTGGGCGACATCTACGGCCGAAAGAAGATATACATGACGGGTGTCTTCATTTTCACGGCCGCGTCGGTCCTGATCGCGCTCTCCTGGTCCGGGATGACGCTGATCATCTTCCGGGTCATTCAGGGGTTGGGCGCGTCGATGATCTTCGCGACCGGAATGGCGATACTAATGTCCGTGTTTCCCGCCCAGGAGCGGGGAAAGGTGCTGGGAATCACCATCTCGGCCGTCTATTTGGGGCTCTCCAGCGGCCCGTTCTTCGGCGGCATCATCACGCAGCACGTAGGCTGGCGCTTCATATTCTGGCTCAATCTCCCTCTGGGACTCCTTCTTCTGGCCGTGATCTTCGTTATGCTCAAGGGGGACTGGGCCGAATCAAGAGGCTCACGGTTTGACTTGGCCGGCTCGGTGATCCTCGGTCTCTCCCTTCTGTCCACGATGTACGGTTTCTCGAAGCTCCCCGAAGCGTACGCCTTCTACCTGCTGGTTCTCGGCCTGGCCGGGCTCGCGGCGTTCGTGATTTTCGAGCTGAAGTTCGAGGACCCGATAGTCGACGTCAGGCTGTTCCGTTACAACATGGTGTTCGCCTTCTCAAATCTGGCAGCTCTCATAAACTACGCCGCCACCTTCGCGGTGACCTTTCTCCTAAGCCTCTACCTGCAGCAGGTGCGCGGGCTCTCACCGCAAGCGGCGGGAACGCTGCTCGTCATTCAACCTCTTGTGCAGGCTGTGCTGTCTCCATTGGCGGGTCGGTTGTCCGACCGGATCGAGCCGAGGACGGTCGCATCGATCGGAATGAGCCTCACGCTCGTCGGGTTGGTGCTGCTCATCTTCTTGAGCCCCGTCATCTCCATGTACTACGTGGTCGGGTGCCTGGTGTTTCTCGGCTTGGGATTCGCACTGTTTGTGTCTCCCAATACGAACGCCGTCATGAGCGCAGTGAACCGAAGCATGTACGGCGTCGCGGGGGCCATAGTCGGCACGATGCGTCAGCTCGGCATGATGTTCTCCATGGGCATCGTCATGATGATCCTGGCACTTCGCATGGGGCAGGCAGAGATAGGCCCGGAGCACATTGGAGAGTTCGTTGACAGCATGCGAACGGCTTTCGTCGTGTTCGCGGCGTTGTGCCTGGGCGGGGTGTTCGCCTCGCTGGCGCGGGGAAGGGTGAGCCGCGACGAGTCGGGAGCGTCGTGAACCGCCTCAGTGAGTTGGTTCAAAGCAGGCGGAGTCGCCGGGCTTGAAAAGGCCGGTTTGAGTGCGCCGGGCAACAAGGAGTCGTCCCACATGAAAAAGCTGCAAGCGACAATGACATTGACGTTGCCGATCATAGGACTGCTCATCGCGCTTCAGGGCGGCGCTTCGGCCGCATCCGGGGGTGGGGCCAACATCTTTGTACTCAAGCGCGCGGGCGGGGAGCTCGTCGTTGAGCGCGTCCCGGTCGCCGTGAATGAGGACAAGGTGATTCAGGCTTCCGGGGAAGTCATCGACCTCATCTTCCCGCCTGGGCCGGGGCAGTCGGCGGGGCTGGTATCGCCCGGAGACAAACGGACGCTCACGGTGCGCAATACGGGCGAAGGGCTTTGTGTCGAGACGCGCTCGCCGGACGGATCGACGCGCGAGCTGCCCGCACGGGCCCTTGCCGATCTGACGAAGTACGACATTCGGGTGAACGTCACCGGAGGAGGGGGACGGGCCGCTTTTCTGATACTACAGAATGAGACCGTTCAAACCGACGTGGGGCCTGTAGCGAACATGTTCGCCGGACGGCTGCCTGCGGAAATGCTGGAGAATGCATACGTCGTGCAGACGGAGACATATCGCCATGACGCCGGACCGCCTGTCTGGGGAACGGTTCCGCTTGAGATCGATCGGTGGCCTTTCGTTCGCGTCACGATGGCCGACGGGGTCGAGTCCGATTTCATCGTTGATATAGGAGCGGCAAGCACGGTGATTGATGGATCGCTGGTGCCCGAGGGAGTCGAGATTGCCGAAGCCTCCATGGTAGAGTACTCCGCGGCCGGCAAACGCACTCTCAAGTACGCGCCGGGCGGGGCGACCGGTCAAGTTCAAACGGTCATCGGGCATGCCTCGCTCGACCGTATTCGGCTGGGCGATCTCACGATCAGGGACGTCACAGTCGACGTGATGGAGAAACTGCCTGATTTGTTCGGCAGGCCGGTTGGCGGGATCGTCGGCATGGACATACTTCGCCGCTGCAGGCGCCTGGAGCTCACACTGGGCGGCGAAAAACCGGCAATTGAATTCGGCGCGGACCCTGTAGAATCCGGCGATGCGGTAGAACTGCCGTTTGCATTTGCGAGCACGCATCTGGTCGTAGAAGGCGAGGTCAACGGCACACCGGTCTTCTTCATCCTCGACAGCGGCGCTCCTTCGACATATCTGGATGGGGGGGCGGCCGGCGCCGCCGGGGTGTCCGGAGATGCGTCGCGGGCCGACAGCGCGCGCGGACTCGATGAAGGCCGCGTTTCAATAGCCCCCGGCCGAATAGACGTGCTTACGCTAGGCGACCGCTCGTTCGAAGATGTGCCTTGTTGGATAAGCGCTCTGCCCGCGTTCGATACGATCCGCAACGAGGATCAGCACGTCGGCCTTCTTGGGAACGACTTCTTCGCGAAGCTCAATGGAGTTCGGATAGATTTCGAGCGCCGGACGGTGAGCTTTGTTCTCTAGCGGTGCTTCTCCAACTCCCGCACCCGCAGAGAGTCGACCGTGTCGGCCCGCAGATCGCCGTAGATCACCCTGTAGAGGCCGTCATCCTGCCGCCAGCGCATCAGCACGCGGTCGAAGTCCATGGCGCCCACCCGGTCGCCGTGGTAGGCGGGGTCCCGGCCTGCATCCATAAGCTCCGCGTAGAACTTGCATGCGTCACGGATTTTGAAGAGGGCCTCGAGGTCCCGACCGGCTCGCTCGTCATAGCGCGCGTGCTTCTCGATATATTCCTCTGCCTCGGCTATGGCCGTTGCGACTGAGAGGCTGCTGGGATAACGGCCATCGAGAAGCTTCGCATACGATCGCAGGCCGGCGACGGCGTGCTCCTCATCGACGGTGACGGGGTCGAGGTCGGCTATCAGCCGGTAGTCATCGGGGATCTCGACCTCGAAGTCCTCTGCGGCGAGCAGCGGGTTCCATTGAAAGTCCTTCAGCGTATAGGTCTTCCGAACCGAGCCTCCCGAGGCGACACCCTCCAATTCGATGAGAACAGGCCACTGAGTCTCAACGTCAACCCAGAGCCGCGACTCGGCGTCTTCGAACATGCCCATCCACGCCCGGCTGTCGGTGATTTCAATACCTTCGGCCATTATTCCATCGATGCGGCGGCGGCCGATCTCGTCGTAAGAGTGCTCACGGAAGCTCTTGACGAGCTCCCTAGCGTTGCTTTGCCTTTGGTATTCTGCCACCTGTTCGTCGGTAAGCCGCATCTTCATATAAGTGCGGTCCCGGTGCACCAGGGCGTACAGCATCTTCTCGTCCGGCACAATGTACTGAACCGCATGCAGTCTTCCTCCCTGATAGATTTCCTGTCGAAGGCCGTGGACCGCCGAGCGATACTCGACCATCTCCAACGGAGGCTCACCGCTTCGCTTCTCTATGCGCCGGCAGATGTACTCGTCGGCGTCTTCCACTTTTGCAATTACATCGGCCCACACGACACTTCCGGTCCCTGACGTATCGAGCAGGATCATAGAGGCTATTGCCAGAACCACGACCGCGGCGGCGGCGAGCCAGACAAGGGGTTTGCCCGTCCACCGGGGGCGCGCTGCTTCTTGAAATGTCCTCCGGGCATCTTCTGTTCGAATCGCTTGCATCACTCTGGTCTCCAGGCGGGACACGGCGCCGTTGGCGGCGCGGGCGAATGCGTCGAGTATCCGGTCGTCCTCCGCCAGCGCATCGCGATAGGCTCGACAGTCGGGGCACGTGCGCAGGTGATCTGCGACTTCCTCGTCTTTGCAGTCTTCCGCACCGCCGGCCATTGCCGCGGCGATCTTGTCCCTGATTTCTACGCAGTAATCGTTCATTGCCTGCCCGCCTGCTTCGAGAGCTGCCTTCGCAGCTCCTTCCTGGCCCTGCTCAAGCGCGTGCAGGCGCCCGCCTGGCTCAGGTTCAGCTCCTTCGCAAGCTTCTGCGTGTCCTTTCCGTCGAAGTAGAACAGCACGAGCGGCAGCCGGTAGGTCTCGGGAAGCTCCTCCAATGCGGCGTGGAGGTCCGAGAAGTCCACCTCCGCGACATCATCGGGGTCGGCTTGCGCTTTCATCAGATCCCGCCGCCGCGCACGGCTCCGCAAGAGATCGCGGCACAGGTTGCGGGCGATCCCTGCAATCCAACCTCCGAACCGCCCTTCGTCCCTCAGCGCATGAAGGTGCGTGATGGCGCTCACGAAAGTCTCCTGGGCCATGTCCTCGCTGTCGGCTACGTTGCCCAGCATGCAGAGGCATATCGCGTAGACCCGCTTGGCGTGCCGTCGCACAAGGGACGCGTACGCCTCCCTGTCGCCGGCACGGCTTGCCGTTACTAGCTGACTGTCTTCGTGTTCCAACAAGAGAAGCCCCTCCGTTACCATATAGACGCCCGAAGGGGGCGGTTTCTGTCAAGATAATTCGTCGGACGGGTTGAGAGGGCCGGCAGTGCTTGAAGCGCGGTTTCACCGCGGGGGAGCGGCGGGCGGCACAGGCCGGTGGTTCGCTTCGTCGTGAAGGTCGGAGAGCATATGTAAGACCGCGTGTGCCCGGCAGCTTGGGTAACGGACACGTGGACATGCCTCGGTATGGATTTCTCCACGCCTACGCGAAGCGCGAGAGCGTAAACCGAGGGACCGTCAACTCAGGACTCAAGCAGCCAAAGCATCAAGACCGCTTCACGCCGGCCTCATCCTGTTACGAGACTACCGCTGTTCCGAGACTACCTGTGGCTCGCGTTGGCCAGAACCCAGGGTTTGCCGGCTTGTGTGAAGCCGGGCGGGGACGTGCGGAGGATCTCTTCCAGCGCCTCTTGCTTGGAGCCTTCCAGATTGAAGAGGAAGACGGCACAACGGTCTCCCAGAATGAGCGCTCTACCCGGCAGCGAAGGCCTGTGTGTTTCATAATCCGCGATGAACTCCTCGCGGTCTTCGTTCGTATCCCACATGGTGAACCAAACCCCGTACAGTCGGTCGGCATTCCATGCGAGCGAGTCCCCGGCCGCTCCCTCGGCCAGTAAGAAGAAGCGGTCGCCGCCCCAGCCGGCGGCGCCCCTGTTGGTCCAGGAGTCGGGACCCAGCGGCATGTCCGCCGGACTGATTCTTTTTCCCTCGGGGGAGGTGAGCACGGCAGTCCTTAGCTCACCGAATGTGTCCTTGTGGGTTACGCGCAGTCCTTCCCCGGCCAAAAAGCGCTCGACATCGTCGTC
>Ga0180434_10004838_pt1 | contig 16169 bp, 18 predicted proteins | sample SS_ome_7_FD_132453 | JGI IMG/M metagenome (GOLD analysis project Ga0180434, IMG submission 132453) | Hypersaline lake sediment archaeal communities from the Salton Sea, California, USA - SS_1_D_2 metaG | ecosystem: Environmental > Aquatic > Non-marine Saline and Alkaline > Hypersaline >...
CAATACTCAAACATAGGCTTGAGTGAAGCTCTAATTTCGCAATCAATATCGATCCAGACTGTTCTTTCATAAGGGCTTTGAAGAATAATAAATGGTTTGTGCATCCATTGAATTCTGCAGTCCCAAATTCTTTTTGAGCTGCTTTCATGCCAGCATTCTTCCCATTGCTTTTGGACCTCTAAAGAGATTTCTTTTTTTTTGGGAATGATGGATTTTGGGAGAGAAAAGGAAATAACTTTCCCTTTCGATTCACACCAGATTCTTGCACTTTTTGACATGCCAATATCGAAGAATGTGACTGGAGAGTCGTTGTGTTTGGAGTAATGATCCCACCACCATTTTAAGATCCACTCTTGCTTCATATCTGAAGCGACAATGACGCCATCTCCGCCTATGTAGTTTTGCTGATTCCACTTTGTAATTGCTGCCATGTTTGTATCTATATCCGAGCGGTTATTAGAGATCGAGCAAAATTTTATTTTTTCCTTCAGGACCAAGGAAGTGCTGGATGACCGCTTGATTTCCTCCACCAAAGAGATGGGGGTGATTGTATTTAAGGGGAAAAAAGGGGATGTCAAAATGGTTTTGGAGAATGAGATGATGGATGACATCTTCATCTCCCAAAAATTCGTGGTTTTTTTCGACCCCTTCCTCTGCCCACTTAAGAACTACAGGGGAGCCTTGAAGTGCTGCGCATACTCCCGAATTGTGGTAGAAGCCCTCCTGAAACTCGTGCTTCACAATTGTAAATCCAACTGAAGGTGTGAGGTAATTAAAAAGAGGTGCAATATCTGCTTGAACGCGACAATCGATATCTAGAAAGAGAGTTTTTTCATAGGGGCTTTGAAGAAGAATGAAAGGTTTTGTAAACCATGCTGCTCGTTTTTCCCAAATGGCTGATGTCCAATGCTTTTCCCAATATTCTCTTTTTTCGGGGGTTACTTCGTTTCGCTTGGCTAAAAAATCCATTGGTTTAGAAAAAGGAATGAGGGTTCCTTTAGAAGCACACCACTTTTTTAGAGGTTTAGTAAGACCTAGATCAAAAAATGTAACAGGGAGGGAGGAATGTGTATTATAATGTTTCCACCACCAGGGAAGGAATTGTTCATATTGGCTGTTTGCAACAACAATAACTCCTTCAGCTTCCCTAATCTCTTGCTTTGTCTGCACCATAAGGCTATACATAGGCTAAAAGGAATAATCGATGTACAAAAATCTAATTGAATCGGCTCGGGAAGAGGGGATTAAAGAAGTTAGCATTGATGCGCTTGTTCGCAAACAGGATGGAAAGGTTTTATTGGTGGAAGATTTGCAAAGTGTCGATCCTTTCTATCATTTTCCTTGTGTGCGAGTCAAAGACGACGAGACAATCCCTCAAGCGATTCAACGAGCAGTGACAGAAAGCACTGCAATGGAGATCAAAGAGGTTCTTCGTTACTTAGGACATTACGATGTAGGATTAAGACGTCACCTTAACTTTGTGGTTGAGGTGAATGATCCATTTGCAGTGGAGGGGAATAAAAGCATCTCGTTTGCTTGGCTTGACGTTCAAGAAGCTGTCGGATATCCCATACAGGATGAAGTCCGGGAGATGCTCGATCTATATAGCAAAGCTTAAGCGCTTTTTTGCATTAAAGACATGCGTTGTTTGGCGCGTGCTGCTTTATTCTTTTTGTAAACCCCTTGCTTAACTCCACGATCCATAAGACTGTAAACAGTGCTGAGCGCTGTTTGCATTTTCTCACTATCTTTTGAATTAAGTGCACTTTCAAAAGAACGGATTGCAGTTTTTACACTAGATTTAAAAGAACGGTTACGAAGGTTGCGCTTTTCGTCTTGCTTAATGCGTTTTTGAGCAGTCGGGCACTTTTTCTTTACAGGTCCCTTTTTTCCTTCTTCAGACATAAAATATTCCAGTCGTTAAAATTGAGTGATGGAAAAAAATATACCAATTTGGGAATAATTCGTCAATCAAGCAGTGAGGCACCTTTTGATCTCTAAGAATTTTTTTATATTTATGTTTTTAATCGTGGGTGGAGCAAGCCTTTACCTTGGTGGGGAGTTTTTTTATAACCTTAATCGCTACTTCCATTTGACACACTCTGTAGAAGCTCAGGTTTCTGATTGGAAAGTGGTTGAAATCAAGTCGGGTAAATTTTCTGTTGAGGCTGTGTATCAGTTTCAAATAGAGGAAAGGACGATCATGGGAACATACGCTTTTCCAAAACCGGTTTATCCTAATCCTTATTTGGCGGAGGATTTAGTCGAAGCGTGGCAAGAAAAAACTTGGGAAATTTGGTATAATCCTAAACAGCCCCATGATGCAGCTCTTCAAAAAATATTTCCCGCAAAAAAGGCGATTCATTTTGCGCTGTCTCTTGGAATTATATTGTATTTTGCTTTTCTAAATATTTATGTGAAGAGGATGCATTTTTCAGAAGAAGGGAATGAAAAAGCTCCTTCGTGATCTTTTTACATGTCCATTTCCTTGTTAGGCTTTTTTCAAGTTGCCATGCCCACTTTCCTTGCTTGTTCTTGAGAAGGTATTCGGTGGTGTCTCCAGAGAGCATTAGAGGGCGTTTTCTGAGTTTATTGGGAAAGAAGAAGGGGAGTCTAGGAGGAGGCATGGGGTGGAATGACTTGATTGTCTGGGGTGTGCTTTTGTAGATTCGTGTTACGCCTTTAAAAAAATCAAGCTGATCGTAAAAAAAACCATGTCCAAAGGGAGTCATAGATGTGTAATAGGAGAGATTTTGGCGGAGGTAAAGCTCTGCAGGGGTAGCAATTTTTTTATTGTAAATCCTGTCGTGCAAAATCCAAATGACGGTGAAGCCAAGCGATGAATAGTCTCGGTTTCTTTTTTGAATATTTTCGATTGAAATAGGAGAACATTGCACTTCAAAAATAATTTTTTTAGGAAAGAAAACAACGTCGGCAATTCTTCGAATGGACGGGAATCGATATTCAATAACGCTTCCTTGAAGGAAACTTGCTAATGTTTTTTGAATCACTTTATGATAACGATGCATGATCTCTTGACAATATCCCTTTTTCGCTGCAATATGGACAGCATTATAATAGATAGTCCTGGCATTTTATGCTTGGACTTGTTACATAGATAGACCTGTCGCGCGTCATTCCATAGGAGACAATGAGTAAATCCGGATTTAGTCAGGGTTTCGATCCCCAGCATCAACAAAAAATCGAAGAGCTCGTAGCTATTGCTAAAGAGCAGGGGTTCATCACGTATGAGGAAATCAATGAAATCCTTCCGATGACCTTTGATTCTGCTGAGCAGATTGATCAAGTGCTCATTTTCTTAAGCGGAATGGATATTCAGATTTTGAATCAATCTGAAGTTGATCGCCAAAAAGAGAGAAAAAAAGAAGCTAAGGAAATGGAAGCCCTTCCGAAAAGGATGGAAGGGAGTAGTGACGATCCTGTTCGAATGTACCTAAAAGAAATGGGGTCTGTCCCCCTTCTTTCTAGGGAAGAAGAGGTGGAAATCTCTAAAAGAATCGAAAAAGCACAGATCCAGATCGAACGCATTATTATGCGGTTCCGTTATTCAACTCGCGAATCGATCTCTATTGCTAACTATTTAATTTCTGGAAAGGATCGTTTCGACAAAATTATTGCTGAAAAGGAAATCGAGGATAAAAATAGCTTCCTTAAAAAACTTCCGAAACTCAAGGAACTACTCTATAAAGAGGATATTATCCTAGAGGGTCTTTTGATCCACTCTTTAGAGCCAAAGCTTTCAAAAGTCGAAAAGGTTAAGCTTTCAGAGGATATCGAGAAGTGTAATGTGCGGACTCAAGCTTATTTAAGGCGCATGCATTTCCGACATAATATTACTGATGACTTTGGTGAGGTTATTCTTTCTTCCTATGATCGCTTTTTGGCTTTAGAAAAGGAGATCCAAGAACTCATTCCTCGTGCTGAAAAAAATAGGTTTGCGAAGGCAAAGCTAATGGCTGCTGAACGAAAATTAGCGAAGCGTGAGCTTGCTGCAGGCCGCACTCTAGATAAATTCAAGAAAGACGTTCGAATGCTTCAGCGTTGGATGGATAAGAGCCAAGAGGCCAAAAGAGAAATGGTGGAGTCTAACCTTCGCCTTGTGATCTCGATTGCAAAGAAGTATACCAACAGAGGACTCTCATTCCTTGATTTGATCCAGGAAGGGAATATGGGGCTGATGAAGGCGGTTGAAAAGTTTGAGTACCGTCGAGGGTATAAATTTTCTACCTATGCCACCTGGTGGATTCGCCAAGCAGTGACACGCGCGATCGCTGACCAAGCTCGGACGATTCGAATTCCTGTTCACATGATCGAGACGATTAATAAGGTCCTTCGTGGTGCCAAGAAGTTAATGATGGAGACTGGGCGGGAGCCTACTCCTGAAGAGTTGGCATTGGAGCTCGGCTTAACCCCTGAAAGGATTCGGGAAATCTATAAGATTGCTCAGCATCCCATCTCTCTGCAGGCTGAGGTAGGGGATAGCGGAGAGAGTCAATTTGGCGACTTTATTGAAGATACTTCAATTGAGTCTCCTGATGAAGCTACGGGGTATTCTATATTAAAGGATAAGATGAATGAGGTTCTCTCGACGCTGACTGATCGAGAAAGAACTGTTCTTATCGAACGTTTTGGGCTCCTTGATGGAAAGCCTAAGACTTTAGAAGAAGTTGGAGTGCGGTTCAAAGTGACTCGTGAAAGAGTCCGTCAAATTGAGGCAAAAGCTCTTCGCAAAATGCGCCACCCGACACGGTCAAAGCAGCTTCAGGCTTTCTTAGACATCATCGAGCAGGAATAGAACGCCTTATAGAAATTCTGTAATTTTATTCTCTTGATAATTAGCACTTAATACTTATACCGATCTTTTTTATAAAAAATTTCTTTTGTTTATTCTTCATCATACTTTATATCAGGGAACTAAGAACTATTATATTTAACCCCCTCAAGAGGTAAAAAGATGAAGTTGAGACATTTAAGGAGTTTTGGGCTGGGCATCCTTTCCTTTCTTATGATCTCTTCCCAGGCGTATGCAGCAGCTGATAGAGAAGTTCGATTAAACGAGCTTGAACAGCAGATGAAGCAAGTGGGAACCGAGACAGCAATAGGAACCTACGGTGCGAATACCGCAACTGCGCGTCCGGAGGTTGATGGACGTGGGTGGTTCATCTCCTTTGACCTTCTATATTGGAAGGCAAGGATAGGTGGAACTGAGTATGCTTACACGGATCAGGATAGAATTGCTTCTCTTCCTATTAAAGGAAGAAAGAAAAGTATGGAATTCGACTGGGATTGGGGGATCCGAGCAGGTCTAGGCTATAATTTCGACTATGATGGTTGGGATTTTAGAGCTCGCTACACCTGGTGGGAAACTGGTGGATCAGATTCTGTTCGAGCTGGGCTCAATAGCTCCGTGATACCTCTTCGAGGATCGAGCACATTGACGACAGCGACTGCAGCTAACCAAACTGTTGGTGAATTTATCTTTGCGACGAGTGCTAAGTCTATGTATGACTTAGATTATCAATCTGTTGATGTGGAATTAGGGCGCGATTATTATGTGAGCTCTACCGTTTCTTTTCGCCCATTTTGGGGATTGAAGACTGCCTGGATCGACCAAGAGCAGAGAACTCACTATACGGGTGGAACCCCAACAACTAACCAAGGAATAAACCTTTTTGGGCTTCAAGGGAATACGGTTCGTGTTAAAGAAGACTGTGACTTCTGGGGTCTGGGGCCGCGTACAGGGATTGACTCTCGTTGGTATATGGGAAATAAGCTAAGCCTTTTTGGAAATGTCTCTGGAGCCCTTCTACTAGGTCACTTTGATGTGGACCACAAAGAGCGTTATAGCGCCGTTGGAGATGCTAGAATTCGCCTTCATGCTAACCGTCATGCATTTGCACCGATGGTGAACTTTGAATTAGGAATGCGTTATGATACCTATCTTCATCATGATCGCCATCACCTTGGAATCGGAATTGGTTTCGAAGCTGAATACTGGTGGAGACAAAATCAGATGCTTAAGATCGATGATTTTACAGAACTTAAGTATGAGAGATATTCTGAAGACATAGCGTTTTATGGATTGACGGCTGACTTTAGGTGGGACTTCTAGTCTAGAGGGACCATCCAAAAGCAAAAAAAAGGCTCTCACATTGAGAGCCTTTTTTTTATCTCACTTAAATTATTTTGATTACGTTTTAATTAAATAAAAGTTTAGATAATTCTGTACAATTATATAAATAATTTCGTATCTCTGGGTTTGGAGGAAGATTAACCTATTATGGCAGCTTCCGGTAACGACTTTGCAGCTCTCAGGATGAGGGTCATCGTAAACAAAAGAGACATGTTTTTAATATCTTTTAAAATACACTTAAAAAATTGTTTCATTTATTTAGGCGTTATCATTATAGAAAAAATTGAGGCAACAAAGCTAAAAATTAACCCCCATGAGGTAAAAAAAATGAAAGTGAGCTTATTGAGAAAATTCTCAATCGCCCTTGTTACCCTTATGGCATCGTCCACTGCCTTTGCTGGCATGGACATGGATTCTCGGGTAACGCAACTTGAAAACCAGATGCAGCAAGTGCGTACTGAGACTGCCATGGGAACATATGGTGCACAAACAGCTACAGCTCGGGCGGAAGTCGACGGGTATGGCTGGTTCTTCACTGCTGACGTGTTATATTGGCACGCAAAAGTAGGTGGGACAGAATTTGCATATTCAGACAATGACCCTGCAGGAGCCTTTCCTGTAAAAGGTCGAACTAAAGACATCGATTTCGACTGGGATTGGGGTCTGCGTTTCGGGCTTGGATATAACTTCGACCACGATGGTTGGGACGTTAGACTCCAGTATGCTTGGTTTGATTCCAATGGAAGTGATTCAACTCGTGCTGGACTTAATAGCACAGTTATCCCACTTCGTGGATCATCTACCATCGTAGCAACAAGTGTTGCTGCTGTTGGAACAATTTATGATGCATTCCTGTATGCTTCTAGTGCAAAGTCGCAGTATGACTTTGACTACCAAGCAATTGACTTGGAGCTAGGTCGTGCATACTATATCAGTGGAAAGCTATCTTTTCGACCTCACTGGGGTTTGAAGACTGCTTGGATTGATCAAGAACAAATCACTCGCTACACTGGTGGAGTCGCTACTCCTAATGGCCAAGGGCCTAATAACCAAGGTGACAATCTTGGACTTGGTGTGAATACAGTTCACATTAAAGACGATTGTGACTTCTGGGGTCTAGGACCACGTGTTGGTGTGGACTCTAAGTGGTATCTTGGGAATGGATTTAGCCTCTTCGGTAATGTTGCTGGTGCGCTTCTTTTCGGATACTTTGATGTAGACCACAAAGAGCGATTCAGTGCTGTTACAGATAATCGAATCAAACTTAATGCTAACCGACATGCATTCTCGCCAACAGTGCAGATGCAGCTTGGATTGCGTTTTGACAAGTACATCCACAATAACAAGCAACACCTTGGGATTGGACTTGGATTCGAAGCTAATTACTGGTGGAGACAAAACCAGATGATTAAGATTGACGACGCCGCAGTTCTCAAGTATGAGAGATATTCTGATGACGTCAGCATGCACGGTTTAACACTAGATTTCAAATGGGACTTCTAGTCTAAGCCGTAGCAATTAAGATCCTACAAAAGGTGAGGCTCTGCAAGAGCCTCACCTTTTTTTTGTTCGATTTCAATATATGTCAGTTAAGAGGGTAAAATAATTAACTTAAGTTAATCATTTTGTTGCGTCTTTGTGTAAATTCATTAAAATAAGATTTTTTTATAAAAATAATTGAATAAAACAAAATATTGGAATAGCATAGTTGCAGAAGAAGGAACTGCAAGCCAGAGAGATATGTTATTAGAAGACTTCATCAAAAAATCGGGACTAAAGAAGAAATCCTTTGCTCAATCGGTTGGTATAAGTACGACAAATCTTTGGAAAATATTGAAGGGGATTACGCGCCCTTCGCTTAAAACGGCTCAGAAGATTGAGGAGTTCACCGAAGGAAAGGTTTCTATGCAGGAGCTTTTATTTGGTAAGAGCAGGAATGGTGTGCAACTAAAACCATCAATCGAGAAGCGTGTTTCTGAACTGGAAAAGCGCATTAAGAAATTAGAAACCCAAGCATAGTATTCATGAGGAAGTGCACGCTTCTTTTTTTCATAATTGGGACTGTAGTATTTGCTGCAGGAGATTGGTATTGTTCTCAGTGTGGGCATGCTAACCCAGAATACGAAACGAAATGTAATTTCTGCGGAAAATCAAAATAGTTTTAAAAAAAATAGGTTATTAATTAATGTAAGGTCAGATGTGCATTTAAATAAGTATAGTTTTGCAACTGACAAAAAAACTGTTTTTTATTTCCTTACTATTCCAAATCCCTTTCCTAGGGGCCCTAGAGACTAATTCTTCCAGAATTGAAAAACTCGAAAAAGAAATAGAAGTTTTAAGAGAAGACCTTCGCACTATGATGGTCAGTCAAGCACGTCCAAGTGCAAATCCTGGAGTGATGAGAGACGAATGGTTTTTAACCATCGAACCTCTTTATTGGCACCAGCGCACAAATGGAACGGCATTTGCTTATAGCAATAGCACACTTTTAACAAGTGTTCCGTTGAATGGCAGAACTAAGGATATTGATTTTGGGTGGTCTTGGGGGGTGCGTATTGGCGGTGGCAAGAATGTTGCTTTTGATCAGTGGGATGTTTATGCATCTTTTGTTTATTACCAGAATCATGCATCTGGGAAATCTCGTGGAGGCCAAAACAGTGTTTTGATTCCTCTTCGTGGTTCTGTAATTACACAAACAGGCGTTGGATTTGCGAAGGCGACATATGATCTCGATTTTTATAATATCGATTTGGAATTAGGGCGTCATTACTATGTAAGTGAAAGGCTTTCCTTTCGCCCATTTATTGGTCTCAAAAATGCCTGGATTGATCAATGTCAAACGGTTCGGTATACAGGGGGTTCTTTAGGAAATAATTCTGCGCATATCAATGATGATTGTGAATATTGGGGAATAGGGCTTAGAGGGGGAGTAAACTCTAAATGGCATCTCTTGGATGGATGGTATTTTGGAGGGCTTTTTTCAGGAGCAATTCTTTATGGATTTTATGATATTGAACACAGAGAAAAGGTAACGCCTAGTCCTCGCGATAAAATTCATCTGGAGGATAACAAACACCGGTTTGTTCCAATGGTTCAGTGGCGCTTAGGCATTGGGCATGGAAGATACTTCAATCAGAAGGAGTATTACCTTGATCTCGGAGTTTATTACGAGGGGATGTATTGGTGGCGACAAAATCAAATGCTTAGAGTCTATGAATATTCAGCGTTCAGATACGACAACTATTCTGAGGATCTTACGATGCATGGCCTGACATTTTCAGGGCGACTATATTTCTAAGCGATACTGAAGTCATGATACTCTCGGTCTAGAGGGCGAGAAGATAAGGAAACGGCACTGATTTCAATGGGCAATGGTTCATTTTTTAGAAGGGTGACTAATGCACTGCTTTCCTTCCCTACAATAGCAATTTCTACAGTTCCATCTAAAAGATTTTTGACATATCCCTTGAGACCTAGGTGGTCAGCATGCTTTTTCGTTTTTGCGCGAAAGAAGACTCCCTGAACTGTTCCACTAACAATGAGAATGGTTAAAATTTGTTTGTTCCCAGTCATAGTTATTGATGAGGGTTTCTACCTCAGTGAGTTTTTTTGTACGGTTCAACGATTCACGCAATTTTTTTGTCCCTGTCCCATTTCTGAGGTACCAACAGCCAACACGTCTCATATCAAGAAGAGCTTTACGATCGGTTTGATAGGCTGCAGTATAGGCAAGATGGTTTAAAAGTGTTTCTTTTACATCAGGAATAAAAGGAGAGAGGCCTTGATCAAGACGTCGTACATCTTCAGCAATCCAAGGTTTTCCAAAGGTTCCTCGCGAAATGAGAATTGCATCGCATCCAGTATGTTTAAAAAGAGCGAGACCAGCCTCAGCATCAAATACGTCGCCATTTCCGATAACTTTAATAGAGGTAGCTGCCTGTTTTGCGGCTTTAATATGGTCCCAGTTTGCTCTACCTGTATATTTCTGTTGCCTTGTTCTTCCATGGATTGAGATTGCTTGAGCACCGGCTTGCTCTGCTATCTTTGTGATAAGAGAGGCGTTGATACTCTCATCGTCCCAACCAGCGCGGATCTTCACAGTAACAGGAATATCGACAGCTGCAACCATGTTGGCAATAATCAAGCCGATGAGCTCTGGATTTTTTAACATTCCACTTCCACTTCCATCTTTGGTGATTTTATCCACGGGGCAGCCACAGTTGAGATCAACAACATCGAAGCCAAGCTCTTCAATAATACGAGCTGTGGGTCCTGCAAGCTGGGGTTTACTGCCACAGAGCTGGCCGCCAATCGGGCGCATTGAAGAGTCGTAGTCTAAAAGATGATACGTGGAAGGTTCGTGGCGGATGAGGGCATCCATTTTCACCATTTCGCAGAACATTAGTCCCGGTTTGAAGAGAGACGCCATCTGTCTAAAAGGATAGTCGGAACAACCAGCAAGAGGAGAAAAAAAGACATTTGTTGGAAGGGTGAGCTTCCCTAGTTTAATCGGCTTTACATACTTTTTCATATCATCATGATCAGAAGGCGTGTGATCAGATACTCGAGAAACTGAAGGAGAAAGAACCCGATAATTGGGCTTAAATCTAAAACGCCACCAATGGGAGGAATGAAACGTCTAAAGATATTAAGGTAGGGATCCGTGTAGTGGGAAAGGAAACGGAAAATGGAAGTCTGTTGAAAGCTTGGAAACCAGGACCCAAAGATCCTCACAATGAGCATCAGAGAGTAAACCGTGAATAATAGTCGAACCGCTGAAATTACATATGCCATAGCACTATGGTAACATCAAAATGAAAAAATTTCCATCCTTTTGTTTTTCTAGCGATTCCTTTACTATAGACCCATGGAAGTTATTGGAATTCACAAAGAAGATTCAAATATCCGCATTGCCTGTATCTCACAGGTCAATGGAGAAGTGTCTATAGAATTTTTGGAAAAGCAAGGGGATGCATTTTTTTCTAAAAAGGATCCTTATATTGTTACGGGAATTGAAGGGCAAGATCTCCTCCTCCGGCGACTGAAAACTCCCCTAAAAAAACAGCAAGCTCTTCACAAAACGCTTCCTTTTCAGTTAGAAGCGTTGATCCCTTACCAGCTTGATGAAGTCGTTGTAAAACCCATTTACATTCCTAGTAGCGAAGAGACTGAAGCGCTCTTTTTCACCGTCTCAAAGAAAAACCTTGAAAGTCATATTTCGTCGCATCAAGAAGAAGGATTTTCTCCGGAGTGGGTATCCGCTATTCCAATGGCTCTTTCCCGCTTTGCTTCCTTTACTTGTCCGGAGAGTTCAACTCTTGTTGTATTTCATATTGGATTAACAAAGATTCAAATTGTTTCTCAACGAGAAGGTAAAATATTATCTCATCTGACCCTTCACATGGGTTCAATTGACCTTGGAAAGGGTATGAATCAGAAGGCAGTTGCAAAACTCAAGAGAGAAGTTGATCGTGCCCTTTGTTTTCTTGCTCATAAAGAAGAAGGAAGTGAGGATCGAAAAGTTCTTTTTTGTGGGGAAATGTCTGCAGAGATAGAAGCGCTACTTTCTAAGGAACAGGGTTTAGTTCCAGTTCATGGAGATGGAAGAGGAGGTTTTTCATGGGATATGGTGCGTCCATTTGCTATCCCGGTTGGGCTTGCTTTAGACTCTCTTAAAAATGACCAGATGAGCATTCAATTTCTCCAAGGGGATTATGTTTCAAAACGGTGTATGCAAACCTTAAAACGAAAAATGCTTCGCGGGATGTGCGTAGCGGCGGCATTGTTTTTAACTGCAACGATTGCTTCTCAATTATTCTTTTCTAAAAAAGAAAAAATCTTATTAGAACATGTTGAATCTCTCGCAGAAAGATATGAAGAAGACCTTCCTAAGTTGCATCACATAGACAAAAAAGGAAATCTTAAGGAAGTCATGGAAGATATCCATCATGTTCTTCGTGCAACCAAAGGGAAGGAGAACTATTTTGCATCCCCACCACTGGTTAGTGATTTGCTTGCTTTTTTATCGACCCATCCACTCTTGGAAGACATTGAACTCACTCAAATCGATTATGAACTAAAAAAATATCCCACTATTGAGAAACCAAAAGAGGTTTATCTTCCCAAAGTACGTGTTTCATTTACAACGCCTGTGGCGAAAAAAGCGCGTGCATTCCATGATGCCATTGTAGAAAATGAAGCAATTGTAAATGGAAGTGAGGAAATAGACTGGAAAAGAAATGATGATCACTATGAAATTGCCTTTTACCTTCGCACTTAAACTCCCATTTAATCGTCTGATTCAGAATAGAAGTTTTGTATTTGGAATATATTTTCTCTGCTTATTGCCGACCTTGTTAACGCTTTTTTCTATTCTGGATAAAAATGAACAGTTCAAAGAAATGAAGGTTGAGGTTGATTGTTTAGCGATAAAAATGGAGAGGGTCAAAGAACTCCAGAAAGATCGAAATGCCTTTTTTAAGACTTATAGTGATGTTGATCATTATTATGTCGACCATGCCATTGAATCCATGCAGTTCCTATCCCCCGAAACAGAGGCGCTTTATCTTGTTATGAATAACCCTGCTTTTGAATCCTGCGACGATATTAAGCAAAGGCTCGACAGTTTAACAAAGGGTAACAATCGATTTATTTTCTCCGAAGGAAATCGAAAAACAGGTGATCAAATTGAAGAACTAGAACTATCGCAGAAACGTCCGGTTGAATTAAATAGTCACGATCTCAGACGCGTATTAACAGCTGTTGAAGGGGTGTCTATTGGAGAGCTTGAGCCCCCAAAAGGGCGCCCACAAATCATTACAAAACGGTTTCACTTGAATAAGAAAAAACTAGCTGAAAGAGAGACATATCAATTAGAAATGCAATTAATAAAGAGAGGTAAAATTTTATGAGAACTGTATTTGAAAATAAGAAAATTAGGTTGCTTTCTCTATCTTTATTGATTTCCTTAGGGTTATTGACTGGGTGCGGGAGCCATCGAAAGGAAAACCAGGATAAACTTACAAGTATCCAGGTTATTGATCGAAATGGATTCAAAGAAACAATTAGTTCTGCCGATCGCTTATCCATGTATGAAAAAACAAACTTTTTAGCTCCACAACCCTATGAAAAAGTCACTCGGATGTTTGGGCGGAGTGAAAATGGAAAAACCATTTCAAAACTGACGACATATCATGAAAATGGGGAGATTTGGCAGTATTTAGAAGTTGTAAATGGTAGGGCTTGTGGGATCTATCGAGAATGGCACGATAATGGAAATCCTCGTTTAGACGTTGTTGTCATTGAGGGACTTGGTGACTTAAGCGAAAATGCTCAAAAAGGGTGGGTTTTTGATGGGGTTTCAAAAGTTTGGGATTCTGCGGGACGCCTTCAAGCTGAAATTTATTATGAAAAAGGGAAGTTACAGGGGAATTCCTATTATTATCATCGCAATGGTATTGTGGGAAAGATGATCCCTTACGAAGTTGATCGAATTGATGGAGATCTTCTTTATTATAATGAGCAAGGGCAAGTGATTGGAAAGACTCCATACTCGAAAGGGAAGCGTCAAGGGATTGCAATGTTTAAAGGAGACAAACAACAACCACCTTACTCAGAAGAATATAGAGACGATCTTTTGATTAACGCAACCTATCATAACTTTTCCGGAAAAATAATTGGAAAAATTGAACATGGCAACGGCAAGCAGGCCGTTTTTTTAAATGGGACACTTCACTCTATTCGGGAGTATCGCAATGGGATTCCAGAGGGGGAAGTCCAGATATTTAATGAGAGAGGAGACTTGACCACCTTGTTTCATACTAAAGAGGGAATGAAACATGGTGAGGAATGGATTTATTTCACTTCTTTTGGGGAAGAAAAAACCAAACCAAAGCTATATATCGAGTGGGTCCAGGATGGGATCCAGGGAATATGTAGAACCTGGTACCCAACTGGAAATTTAGAGAGCGAAAGAGAAATTAGAGATAATAAGAGACATGGGATTTGTTCAGCATGGTATCAAGATGGATCTCTAATGATGATCGAAGAGTATGAGAATGACCAGCTTCGTAGAGGAACTTACATGAAGAGGGGAGAAAAAACTCCCGTTTCCACTGTTGAAAATGGAGAGGGAACTGTTACGCTCTATGACTCTGAAGGGGTCTTTGTCAAGCGAGCCCTCTATCATAAAGGGCTTCCAGTTGATGAGCTGTAAAGCCGAGGTAAGGAAGACTTTTCTAGATAAGCGGCACGATCTTTCAAAGGAAAGAAGAAAAGAGGCCAAGTGCATGGCTCTTGAAACTCTTTCGAGGAAACTCAAGGGGTTTACGAAGGTTCTCTCCTTTGCCAGTATGTCTGAAGAAATAGATTTATGGCCGCTTAATCAGGAGCTTGTTAAAGAAAAACGGCTTCTTCTTCCTCGCTTGACAACAGCGACTGAAATTTCCCCCTTTGCAGTCTCTAGTCTTGATCATCTTCTGCTTCATCCTAGCTGGAATGTTCTGGAACCAGATCCTGCGCTTTGCTCGGAAGTCCTATTGGAAAAGGTTAGCGTTGTTCTTGTTCCTGGTATTGCTTTTGATAGTCATTGTGGCCGCCTCGGCTATGGTAAGGGGCATTATGATCGTTTTCTCGCAAAGCTCTCTTGCCCTTTCTTTGGCGTAGGCTTTAAGGAACAGCTCGCAAAAGCACCGCTCGAAACCGAGGCGCACGACATTCCTCTTACGGAACTCTTTTTATTTTAGATAGTATTATTTCACATGGGGTTGCTGATCGCCGTAATCCCTATGAGGCTCTGGTTGAGTGTGAGCACCACATTTTTTCGGGCCTCGTGTGCGCTGAGCATGCACTGTTGAGTTTTGCCCTACGGGGGAGGATTTCCCATAAAAGTCTCCATTGGGGCAAGTAAAAATAACGCGGAATGGGCCTTCAGAATAGTCTCTTGCATCGTAATAGCTATCAGACCATTTAATAGAGTGGCCGGAAATGACTGTCATTGAAGAAAGTTCCACATTTTTAACAGAGTATATTTTTGCTTGGAGGGTATAAGGGCTGTCATTATAAACATCAATTGCTACAGCAGAAAGTATCGAAGTCAGAAAAAGAAGCAGTAACAGCTTATACATTATGGAGGACCCCAAATTGGATCACCAGGGGAGCTCTGAGGATCTGCAGGGCCTAAGGGATTAGAATTTGCTCCTCCCTGCGGGTCTTTTTGTGACGGGGGTCCTTGGTCTGGAGCCGGGTCAAAGGGGGTTTGATTCGGATTAAAAGGTTCTTGGTTTGGATTAAATGGCTCTTGATTTGGGTTGAAAGGGGTTTGTCCTTGTTGTGGAGTTTGTTGCTTTCCTGTTGAACTCTGTCCTTGCTGATCCTCATCTTTGTCTTTTGCGCAAAACCTAGGTCCGTTTGCAGACATAGCGCTCACTGTTCCTCCTTGCTGAACACCATTAACTGTTCCAAACTGCTTTCCATTTTTGCAGATAAGAATGACTGTGTAGGGTGTTTGGGACCAGGTGGCATTTTTCCCAGAGAAATCTTGCCATTGCGCTTGCTGTTGAGGGGCTAGAGTTAGAGACCCTTGATGGCTCCCATCTGCAGCTAGAATATTAGCTGTAAGTTGATAGGGACTGTCATTGTAAATCCTTACAGAGCCTCCAAAAAGGAGTGTTGACGAGAAAATAAATGCCAATAGGGCAAGTTTATTCGTTATCCACATGTGCCCACTTAAAGTCGATACCACCCATTGTTGTCAAGACTACATCTTTAAGATTGTCGTCTTGAATGTAAAGCATCGTATAGTGGTAAAGTGGAATGACTGGCATTTCGCTCATGATAAGCTCTTCACTTCTGTGAAGGATTTGTTTTCTCTCTTCCTTATCAGATGTTTGATAAGAAGTTTCCAAAAGCTCTCCGTAGCTTGGGCTTTTCCAATTCGTATTATTGGTGCCAGCGTTCGCTGTGAAGACTTCAAGGAAGTTAATGGGATCGCCAAAGTCAGCAAACCAATCTCCTA
>Ga0180434_10004839_pt1 | contig 16167 bp, 12 predicted proteins | sample SS_ome_7_FD_132453 | JGI IMG/M metagenome (GOLD analysis project Ga0180434, IMG submission 132453) | Hypersaline lake sediment archaeal communities from the Salton Sea, California, USA - SS_1_D_2 metaG | ecosystem: Environmental > Aquatic > Non-marine Saline and Alkaline > Hypersaline >...
GTTTCAGGGCATCAGCGATGCAGACTCGCACTTTGTCAATCACGCCATCTCTCCTTCAATCCAACCAATGTTTCTTGTCCTTGATCTTCATCGGCGTGTATTCTTCCGTCAAATAAGCGAGCCGCTTGTTGATCATGGCTTCCACTTCCATCTTGAAGCCGTTTTGGATCATTTTGCGGATTTCCTTCTCCCAAAGCTTCTTCCCCTTAAACCACGGGTAGGCGAGAATCTGCTTGGCGCGTTTGATATCCTTGTCATCCAGGCTAATTTTGACATCGTCGGTCAACCCACAACGGTCGTAATCAAAGCTCGATACCCCAATGAACTTCGCCCCGGGCACCGCCATGCGCCGGCTCTCGTAGGCCAAGTTGATCGAACCCTGCTTGATGACGGAGTAGATGTAATAGCCCCAGGGATCGTTATCGAGCAGGCAAAACAGCGGAAGCTTCAATTCCTCGTGCATACGACGCAACAACCGGCGCATCCCCCGCGTCGGCTGGCCGGAGCCGTGCGTCACGATACACCGATGTTGCTCGTGAAACCGGTCCTCATAGAACCGCCGCCACACGGTGTCTTTTTCGACATGCAGAATAAACTTGGCCGAGCACTTCTTGAACTGAATCACGTCGGGCTCGCAAATGCTCGGCACCGCGTAACCCGCCGACCCCATGCGCATGCAATCGAGCGTGCTGCCATCGTCCACCAACGTAATCGGGCCCGCAAGGTTCCCGCGATTACTTGCGTAAACGTGAAGTTCCTCACGCAACGCATCGATCGCCACCTCGATGTCCTCGATGATCGGATCGGATTCTTCCTGGCCGTTGAAGGTCTTTTCCTTGGTGCCGGCGACGTTATGCTTACTCAAATAGTACAACTGACGAATCGAAGCCGTCTTGCCCGCGTCGATCAGTTGCTTGCACTGGGCGGCAATAAGCGTCGTCTGCATGAACTTCTTGGCCATGTTGAGGTCGAAGAAATAGCGGGTCTGCTTGTTCGACCCCATCTCGAGAATCGACTTATGCTTGTTGAAATGGACGTTGGAAAGGGAGCGAATGGGAATCTCCAATCGCGGGTTTTTCCGCCCCTTCGCCGAATCAACGATCATATCCGCCAGTGACTCGATCTTGTTCGAAGTGACCGCAGCGCGCGTCCTTGCCTTGACGCCCACCTTCGACGCAACAGCCCGCGTAGTCGCTCCCTCCGTTTTCGCGGTTTTCTTTTTCGCCACGACCATCCTCTCTGCTTATTTCTTACCTTGAGCCGGCCTGCTCGGTCGAGATGTGTCCGTCACCGATTCCGCACTCGACACGACAGAAGCAAACAATTCACCGGCCGGCTCTATATCACGATCCCTCACCACAGTGTTCGCACCGAATTGAGCATCCGAACCCGCCGTCGTACGAGGCGAAGCAGGGCGACCGTGCCGATCCAACTGCTCGTCGGCTTGTGCCGTTATCTTGCCGGCAATGACCATCAGGTCCCGGCCCAGTGTTTCGCGATCGATCGTCTTGATCGACGCACAAGCGTTGACCACTTCGCCGATATACCGTTCAAAAACGCTTCGCCGTTCACCCTCATGCCGCTGTTTTCGTCTCCGGTTCAGATAAGTAGCAAGCTTTCGCCCACATTCTTGCAAAGCAAGCCGGATCTCTTGACGAATCTCGTCGTAGTCGGCGATGGCCTCTTTGGACTCAGACGTAAAAGGAACCCACACACTGGCCATGTGGACCATGATCACCAAGGGCCCCTGCGGCAACGCACCGTTGCTTTGCGACAAGCCGTAACGACGCCAATCCAGGTCAACCACCGTCTTGAAAAAACAACAGGCCGACTGCTGATACAGCAAAGGCACCCGATTGGCTGCGCGAAAGACGCGCGCCAACGATGCACGCCGGGCGCCGTTGTTGTTCGCAACTTTACCGCGACCTCGCCCCTTGGTCGGCACCTGCCCCCATTCACCGTTGCCGTTATCCGCTTTCGGGTCAGGCCCAAGGTCACCGCCGTAACAAAGACCGACTTCGATCTGAAACGGGTTGCCGCGATAAACCGCTGGCGGCCGCGTCGCTGCCGTGAAAAACTCCGCACGCACACCCTTGAGTAGCCCCGTCAAAATCTGCTCCGCACCGATGGGGGCGAGGCAATTGGTCGGCGGAGCCTTGAGCTTGCTTTCTTGAATCGCGTCATAAAGCTTCTCCGCTTCCTGACGGGCAATGCGCTTGGGATGCGCCCGGGGGTTCAACTTCGCCTTCTTGCAGATGCTTTCCGCCACCGCGGGCCCCACACGGCAAAACTCCGACCGTAAAAAGCCACTCAGCCAATGGGACTTCGTATCGTGCAGCATCTTGATCAGTGTACCGAGTTCCACACCGTAGGGATGAGGCTTGATCGCCTCCGTTTGCGCCGGCATCATGTCGGTGCCGCGGGGATACTCAATCAATTCGCCAACCGGCGGTTGATACCGAATCAACGCATGCGGATTGGCAATGGCGGTTTGCTCAATGTACTCGTCCACCGACTGCCGACCCTTGTTGTACGAGGCAACCAACTCGATCTGGACCTCGGTGCCCCAATCCCATTCGACCTCGACCGTCTTATCCTTGACGATGTTCGGCGCGTTCTTCTTCGTGTCGATCTGAATCTCGTAATGGTGGGCCTCTTTCTTGGGCGAGGTTCGTGACGTGATTTTGACGCTCTTGCCCGTCGTCAACAAGCCATACATGCCGGCAGCGGATATACCGATCCCCTGTTGGCCGCGCGACATCTTCAGACGATGAAACTTGGACCCGTACAGCAACTTGCCGAACACGTTCGGAATCTGATGCTTGACGATCCCCGGCCCATTGTCACGAACCACCACACGAAACCGGTCCTCACCCACCTGGCTGATATGGACATGCAGTTCCGGAAGATGCCCCGCCTCTTCGCATGCATCCAGCGCATTGTCCACCGCTTCCTTGATGGTCATCAACAAGGCCTTACGCTTGTTGTCGAAACCCAACAGGTGGCGGTTCTTGGCGAAAAACTCAGATACGGAAATGTCGCGCTGCTGCTTGGCCATCGACTCGGCTGTACCGCGCACTTCAGCCTTCTTGCTACGCCGAGCCTTGCGTTCCGCTTTGGCCTCATCTGCCCCGGTCATCGATAACGCGACTCGGTCACGAGCCGAAACCGCCTGCGACACGTCGCGTTTCTTCGCCACTTTCGGCTCGCGGGAGGCCGATTTTTTTTTCAATACCTTTTCCTCACCAGCTACGGGCGCCCCAAACGCCAACGATAACTGACCGTCATCTGCCGTTCTCGACTGTCTCATCGTGGGAATGCCATCCTTGGCGAAAGAATCGAACCTCCTAAACAACCAACGAGCACTTATATTACGCCTCCCATGCCCGAAACGCCACTCCACCCACCCTTGGCCGCCGTTGGCCGGTGTCCGCCGCTGGGCCAAGATGTAAACGCGAGGTCTTCCCGCTGGCGTAAGGTAGCCATTCGGCCGTAAAGTTGATGTGGAACCGCCCTTCCAACCGTCGCGGAACGTGGATCGCTCGCGATAAGATCCCGGTCCAGAAAGGCGATCGTGGCCCGTCCGTGGGTTCGTTTCGGCTTGCCTACACAAAAGCGGGATCCGTTAGACCGGCACAGGAGGTGACTACGGCACGTTCGCGCAGGTGGCGCACCAGGGAATCTCCTCCAACAACGACTTGGAGATCGCCTGATGACTGACGACACAAATGCCATACGTGTCGTTCGCGATGCGTTCCAGGGCGGCATCGATCTCATGAATGAGCGTTCGTTTCCGATCGATCGCCCCCAGCGCCATCAACTGCTCCCATGCCTCGTCACCCGAGCTGGGCATCGGCGGCGCGTGGGTGGCTTCCGTCTCGGTGCTTGTGCTTTCAGAATGCATCGCTTGCATTTCGAGACGGCCGACGTCATCCACCAATCGCTGTCGAAGGTGGATCAATCTTTCCTTGAACGCCTCCAGTTCTTGCTCGGATAACAGGCATTTCCTCACTTTCGGCAGTAGGCGCGATATCTCCTTGTCACCCTCGGGCCCCATCTGCCCTTTTTCTGCTGTCAGCATCGATAACCCATCAGCCATGTCTTATCTCCTCCAGTTCGTTCGCGTAATCGATGCAGTATTTCGTCCACGGAATGACCCTCAGGCGGGCTTTGGAGATCATCTTGTTCGTGCCCATACACACGCCATAGGTTCGATTCTCGACCCGTTGAAGTGCCTCATCGATCTCGCGTAACAAAAGCCACTTGTTCTCGATTAGACCAAAAGTAAACGTCTGCTCCCACGTATCGGTCCCCTGGTCCGCCAAGTCACTCGGTATCGAAGTCATATCACTGACACTGCTCCCGCTGCCTCGTTGGGCAGCTTCGCTGCGCAGATGATCTACATCACCCACAAGTTCGCGCCGCTTCTCAAGCAGTACCTGACGAAACTCCTCCAGTTCCTGCGGCGCAAAGCGGGTCTTGCGAGCCGCTTTCCCTGAACGTCGCGACGCCTGGCGCGTATCGCGATCGAGGGGACGCGTCTGCCCGTTGTCGGCTCGAACCTCATCATCGCGCTGGACTTTTCTTATCCCGGATTTCATCGCCACTACCTCCCGCATCCCACAGCTCCGCTCGGGATATCCGTGAGGCCACCCGTAACGACCCAACCCTCGAACCTGGCTCTCACATCACCCTCGCGAAAAGCCTGTGTACGCCTTTGCTGCGTGTCGCGGGTCGCCGACAAATCGATACCACTCAAAAAGGCCGTCGGACTACTAGTCCGTTGCTTGGTTGTTGTCTCCCCGCGTATTCGCAACGACTAATAGTAGGCCGACGGCCTTGATTCGGACAAACAGACTATCTTGCATTCCATGTGCCAATAATCCTCACGTTGGACAACGAGACGTAAGTCATTGCTTTTTTTGAGCTTACGCTTAAAAGCCGGTCAAACATGGTGCTGTCGAAGTGATCAACTAAAGAACATAGTGGTCACTCACTGGTCACTATGGTCATTTTTTATCTAGGATCGATGGTTGTGTTGACTTTGATATCAAGCTCGGCCATTTTCTTTCGTAGCGTGGTTCGGGTAATACCGAGCAGGCGAGCAGCGGGTGCCAGCCGTCCCGAGGTCTGCGTCAGGCAGGCCTGGATCACCTCGCGTTCAGCAAATCTGAGAACCTCTTTATAGAGCCTCCCATGGGCGGGTTCGTGGGCGAGCAGCCGCCGGCAGGTTTGACCCAAATCACCCTCGGCGGGGATTGTCCCGTCTCGTGTCGGTATGGGGATCACCCCTGCTTGTGCCCGCCGATGAACACTACGGATTTCTTCCGGGAGGAAGTCAACCTGAAACACGTTCCCTTGTGCCACGACGAGCGAGGCTTTGATGACGTTCTCCAGCTCGCGGACATTGCCGGGCCAGGGGTAACTCAGCAGTACGGGCAATACCTCGGGGGAGAACCGCTGAATCTGTGTTCCCATTGGGGGATTGAACCGCTTGACGAAATAATGAGCTAACAGCACCGCGTCCACTTCGCGATCTCGCAAGGGCGGCAGGTCAATGGAGGTGACTTTGAGCCGGTAATAGAGATCCCGCCGAAACCGGCGTTCGTCCATCAACTGGACGAGATTCTGATTGGTTGCGGCGATAATCCGGACATCGCAACGAATGGTTGCGGCTGAACCGAGCCGCTGAAAACTCCCATCCTGCAATACACGTAGCAGTTTGGCCTGGGTGGCCAACGGTAAATCACCAATTTCGTCGAGAAAAAGCGTGCCGCCGGTACATTGTTCGAACTTGCCGATGCGGCGCATGTCGGCACCGGTGAATGCGCCTCGCTCGTGGCCAAACAATTCGCTCTCCAGCAGTGTCTCCGGAATGGCGGCACAATTGACGGCGAGGAAGGGGTGATCCCTGCGCTGGCTATGGTGATACAACGCTTTGGCCACGAGTTCCTTGCCCGTTCCGCTTTCGCCCGTGATAAGCACGTTCACATCGCGCGGGGCAATCAAGCCGACAAGCTTGAAGACTTCGTGCATGGCGGGGGATTGCCCGACGATCCGGTCGCCGGGCGACTCGGAAACGCTCTCATAGACCGTCGGGACGGTCATGTTCCGGCTGATGCGTAAGGCGTTCTCGATGTGGCTGACCAATGCGGGATGCTTCAACGGCTTAAGCAGGTAGTCGATGGCGCCGCGCTTCATGGCCTGGATGGCCTGTTCGCTTCGCGCTCGTTCAGCAATCAAGATGGTGCACAGCCGGGGCCATCGGTCGCGAAGCTTGCTGAAATTCGCGAGACCATCGTCGTCCGACCGGCTCAAGCCCACATCGAGCAAGACCAGTTCCGGACGCGACAAAGCGATCGACTCGATGGCCGCTTCGATGTCGTCCACATGGCGCAGTTCGACCTGGAGTTCAGCACAAGCGTCTTTGACCTGTTGCTGAACCTGCACATCGGCGTCAATAAGCAACACATGCCCGGCCATAACTCTATCCTACCCCACAGCGGGAGTCGGGTGAAACCCCTCGGCAGGAAATGGGACAGGCACCTCCGCTTACGCTGCGGAGCCCGTCCGCGAAGGTGGAACACTTACTTGGGTCGCGTTGCCGTTGGTGTGATACAGCCAAAGTGAAGCGATTGTTTGCAGTGGGGTTCTTTTTGCGCCAGGTGATGGTTGCGATTTTCGCTCAGTTTCATGATTCGGTTTGATCTCTTTCGGTGACGGTGCTTTCGAATTCGCCCCCTGCAGTTTCGGTGAGGGTTCGTTGGCCGGGGTGGACTTGGTCGGGATGCGTAATGATCCGGCGATCTTGGGCGGCTCGCGTTACGGTGAAACCGCGTTCCAGCGTCCGCCGGTAACTGGTGGCTTGGAGACGTGCGTCAAGCATGTCGATCGATTGTCGGGCCAAGTCGATTTGTCGTTTCACGGTCTGATTGAGGTGTCGATGGTTTTGTTGCAGGCGCTCATGGCTGGCTTCTATTTGTCGGACAGGCGAGTTGACCAGAAGAGAGCGCAAGGCGTTCTGTGTCCGGCGTTCGGCCGATTGTGCGTGCTGCGCCATGGCCCAACGCAGTTGGTGCGCTAGGTTGATGAGTCGATTTCGTTGTTGGCGCAGGAAGGTGGCCGGTTGAATGGCGGCGAGTGCCATTTTCATACGGTGCAGTCGGTGGCGAACGTCAGTAAGACGATGCGACCAACTTAGCTGCAGTCGGGAGGAGACTTCATCGAGTCGTTGTTCCGTACGGTGGACGACGGCCAGCGGATCGCGAAACCACTCCGAGCGTTGGACGGTGTCGAGTCGGGACCTCGCCAGATCGATCCGATGACGCATGTTGCGGCGGAGGGCGGATGCGGTGGTCGCAAATGTTTCCATCAGGTCGTCGCGTACGGGGACCGCCAGCTCGGCGGCCGCGGTTGGCGTTGGCGCCCGCAGGTCAGCGACGAGATCAGCGACGGTGAGATCGATTTCATGTCCGATACCGGTGATGACAGGGATATCGCTTTGATAAAGAGCCCGGGCGACGATTTCTTCATTGAAGGCCCAGAGGTCTTCGAGTGCCCCGCCGCCCCGCCCGACGATCATCACGTCGATTCCACCAAGCGCGTCGTTCTGTTGGTTGAGCCGGCGGATGGCGGCGGCGACCTCGTCGGCGGCTCCTTCGCCCTGGACCCGCACCGGATGAAGCATGATGGTCGTACAGGGGAATCGGCGGTGAAGCGTTTGGATGATGTCGCGGATGGCGGCACCGGTGGGGCTGGTGACGACGGCGATTCGACGCGGGTAGCGAGGAATGGGTTTCTTACGGTCCGGGTCGAAGAGGCCTTCGTTGGCCAGCCGGTCACAGAGTTGCCTGAATGCTAATTCGAGGGCCCCGACGCCTCTGGGCTCGAGCTTGCGGATATAGAATTGGTATTGGCCGCGTGGCTCATAGATGTCCACGTGTCCGGTTGCGACGACTTCAAGGCCATCTTCCAGGTCGAACTTGAGCTGGGAGGCGGTCGATCGCCACATGACGGCGCGGACTTCGCTACGGTCGTCCTTGAGCGTTAGGTAGACGTGCCCGCTGCTATGGCGGGAGAGGTTGCTGATCTCGCCGATCAGGTGAACGATACTGGGCATCGCGCTGTTCAGCACGCGCTTGACGAGGGCGTTGAGTTGGCTAACGGTGAGCGTTCGCGGCACAAGCTTGGCGTCTTCCTGGGCGGCCATACGATCAGGATCGAAAATGGGGCGTTGGGTGTTCATGGTTCATACCGGCGCTCGGATCAGATGTTGTTTGGGTCTGTCGCATTGCCGTCCACACGGATGCGTTGGATTCGAGTGGCGCGACCGCTTTCGGAATCGATTGCCGTCAAGATGCCGCACAGCCGGGGGTCGCCCACCGCGACGTCGAAGGGACTTGGTATCGAGGTGACCAAGTGACGGACAACGCGATCCTTACGGCGTCCGAGGACGGAGTCGTAAGGCCCCGTCATTCCGACATCGGTGATATAGGCGGTGCCTTGGGGGAGGATCTGCTCATCGGCGGTGGGGACATGGGTGTGTGTGCCGAAGATCAGACTCACACGGCCATCCAGGTGCCAGCCCATGGCGATTTTTTCGCTGGTCGCTTCGGCGTGCATGTCCACGACGACGATTTTGACGTCGTTGGGAATGCGGCTCAGGACGTGGTCAATCGTTCGATACGGACAGTCCGTCGGCGGTTTCATATAGAGTCGGCCCAGGAGGGAGACGACGGCGACTTTGGGGCCGACTTGGGTTTCGTAAATGGCGAACGTTTTGCCGGGCGCGGTCGGTGGAAAGTTGGCTGGCCGAACGATGTTGTCCGCTGTTTCGAGAACCGGGATGAGGTCCTGTTTGCGGTACACGTGGTCGCCGAGGGTCATGAGATTCACGCCGTACCGCTGGAACTTCTCGTGGAGTTGGGGCGTCAGGCCGGACCCTCCGGCAGCGTTCTCGACGTTGCTGATGACGCAGTGGATCTCGTGGTCCTTGACCAACTGGGACAGGTTTTGGGAGATTACTTGCCGACCGGGGCGGCCCACAACGTCCCCGATGCACAGGATGTTGATCTGCATGGCGCGTCTTTCTAGCCGCGGGCGCGTTCGTTTGGTTTTTCGTCCCCGCGGACGCTTCAAAATACCGTAAGATCTGATTCAGGGCAACCGGCGGTGTATTGGCTGGCGGGACCTATGTGGCTTTGTTGCAAGTGGTTTTCAGGATGCCTGTGCCGGGTTATGGATGTCAGTGCTGGGTTGTGGATGTCCGTGTTGGGAGTTGGGTGTTGCCGAAATAGGGCTGCTGGCCGTAAGCTGCTGATTCATATGCACATTGTTTTTTTGGATCACAACTATTCGACCGAGAATGTGGGTAGCGGTGCGCGATGTCATGGATTCGCATCGCGTTTGGCGGCACGTGGCCACCAGGTGTCGGTCATTACCAGCGATCGCTGTCTCACATCTGTTTTGCCTATGGGTGGGGAACTTGTTCATCGGTTCAACGCCGATGGTGTGGCGGTATCCGTTATCCATGTTGGCCTTGCTCGCCCCTCGTCGTTTTTGAGGCGGCTTCGATCGCACCTGGTGTTCGCTTTCGTTAGCCTTTGGCAGCTGTTGTGGATGCGCCGTCTGGATGTGGTGTATGCTGTGAGTCCGCCGTTGACGGTGGTCTTGCCGGCGATTGGGGCTCGGTGGTTGCGACGGGTACGGTTCATTCTCGAAGTGCGTGAACTGATGCCTGATGTTTTGATCGGGATTGGGTCGCTCCGGTCGCGTTTGTTGATTCGGATGTTGTCTTGGTTGGAACGCATGGCTTATCGCAGGGCCTCTCGAATTGTGACGTTGGCGGAAGGTGTCGCCCATCATATTGGAGCGGATTTGCGATTGGCTGAGAAGATCAGGACAGTTCCCCATTCCTGCGATGTAGCGTCACTCGGCGGCGGCGACGGGACGCAGATTCGGGCGGATAACGGTTGGACGGGTAAGTTTGTGTGTTTGCATGCTGGGCCGATGGTTCGCGCGAACGGCTTGGAAGCGATTATACGTATTGCGGATGTGTTACGGGAAGATGAGCAGTTTGTCTTTTGGCTCGTGGGCGATGGCGATCATCGTGAGCCTCTCGAGAGAAACATTCGCGATCGCGGATTGACGAACGTGGTGATTTGGGGCACCCCATCAGACGAGACGATGCGGGATGTCTTGGCGGCTGCCGACTTGTGTCTCGTGACGATCGGCCCCTATCCAATTCTCGAGCAGGGTCCTGGTGATCGGCTGTTCGACTATCTGGCGGCAGGTAAACCCGTGTTGTTGAACTATGGTGGGTGGCAACGAGAGTTGGTGGAACGGTACGGAGCTGGATTAGGTACGGACTTGGGACATTACGAGCAGTTCTATCAGCGAATCGGCGACTTCTGTGACCATGTCGACCGACGCCAAGAGATGACACAACATGCCCGTGAGTTCGCCCAAAACGAATATCAATTCGATCGTGTTTTTCAGGGGTTTGAGAAAGTGCTGTATGAGATGGTTTGGGTTTAGCGGTGTTTTTGGTATTGTTGTTGACTTGGCGTCGTGCGGCGTGCGTGAGGTCCAAGCAGAAGGGACATGATCTTCCGTTATGCAATTCACGAAGATGCATGGTATCGGTAACTGTTACGTTTACGTCAATTGTTTTGTCGAGCACGTGAAGGATGCACCGGCGCTGGCTCGCGCGATGAGCGATCGGAACACGGGTGTGGGCAGTGACGGCTTGGTCCTGATTTGTCCGTCGCAAGTGGCGGCTGCTCGGATGGAGATGTACAACCTTGACGGCTCGCGCGGACAGATGTGCGGTAACGCGATTCGTTGCGTGGCCAAGTATCTTTATGATCGGGACATGTCGCGCGAGAACCCGATGCGGATCGAAACGGACGCGGGTGTGATGACGCTTGATTTGACGATCGACGGTGACCGAATAATTCGTGCCAAGGTGGACATGGGGCCACCTCGGTTGCGTCCCGAAGATTTGCCCGTGACGCTTGCGGCAGATCAGATGGTCGATCGCGTCCTTGAGGTGCTTGGGCAGTCGGGGCAGATGACTTGTGTTTCTATGGGGAACCCGCATGCGGTCGTGTATGGCATCGATTTGGCGCTTCTGACGCCTCGTAAGTTGGAAGAGGCGGGATCTCGCATCGAGTTGGATCCGTTGTTTCCGGAGCGGACGAATGTTCATTTTGTCGAGGTCAACGGTCCTTCGGACGTGACGATGTTGACGTGGGAGCGCGGCAGTGGCGCGACGGCTGCTTGCGGGACGGGTGCTTCAGCGGTTTGTGTGGCTGGGGTGCTTACGGGGCGAAGCGGGCGGCAGATCACCGCGCACTTGCCGGGCGGCGATTTGCTGCTGGAGTGGCGTGAGGCGGATCATCATGTCTACATGACGGGGCCGGCAGCGGAAATCTTCTGTGGCGATTGGCCGGCGTGACGACAGAGGGTCCTCCTCGTCGTTTACAGTGTACGACTCGTATTGTTGTTGATGATGTTGAAAGATCAGCGGTTCTGATTGTCGGGTGGGCTGTTGGTGGTCGGTCGGTCTTTCGATTGGTCGGGAAGCTTGTCGGCTGGCGGGCTGAACGATGGCTGTGCGGTTGTATTGATCGTGCTTGCCAGTTGCGGGCCTTTGATGTCGGGTATGGTTCCTTGCGCGAACGCTTGTTGAAGGGTGTGGGGCGTGTCATTCCGTTGATGATGCAGGATCTGCAGCGCGAGGACGTCGTAGTAGGTCATGACCGGTGAGAAGTCGTTCACGAAAGCCTTGTTGGGGTCAATCGACCCCTGCATTCGTGAGAGCAATCCGACCCGCGTATGGCACAGGCCGAGCACGTGACCGATTTCGTGTGCAAGCACACGCGGACAGGTGTCTTTGGGGTCGTTACCGATGGCGAGGACGATTTTCATGGGCGATAGGAAGTAGCCCCGTGTGTCCCATTTCATGAACGCAACGCCGCCTCGGCCCATGAGTTGCGGCGTTTCCGGATCGAGATAGACAACAGGAACGACAACGCCTTTACGTGGTAGGTGCTTGGGTTCTCCGATCGCAAGGCTGGCGGTGATGGCGCCGTCGGTCCAGTCGGCGATCCGTTGGACCATGAATCGCGCGTACCGCGTGACGGCATCGCTGGGTGGATTTGAAATATGGAAAACCAAGTGCGTGCCGGTTTGCCATCGTCGCGTTCGTCGGTGGGTATCGATGATGCCGCCGCCGTCTGAAAGGGGTCCCGTTTGGCCGAGGAGGGCTCCGAGTACGGGTTCAGCGGTGGTGCCGGCAATGACATTGAACTCGCTGGTGGAGCCGGCCGAGGTGGCGGTTGCTGTCATAACCCAGCCGTTAGGGACATCCCGGCAATCGACCTGGAATCGTCCTTGTTTGTCGGCGTGAATGGTTTTGAGGTAGGTGGCGGCTTCGCCTGCGCGGTCGAGGTAGAGTTCGATGACGGCGTTGGGATCGGCGATGCAGTTCACGGTGGTCCCACGGATATTCAGGGGCGTGGGGACAAGGGGATCGAGGTGTAAGGGCCCCCGGTAGATGGGTCGCATTCCGTTTTGCGAGAAGAGGCAGCGCGTGGCTGAGATTTTGCCGCCTTGGTCCGCGTCCAGGCCGCCGATTCCGCTGTAGCGGTTTGCATCGAACCGGCAATCTGTGAAGGATCCGGAGGCCTTGTTGCGTAGACTCGCGCCATGGGCGCCGTTGTTGGTAATCGTGGTGTGGGTTGCGTTGATGGTTGATTCACCGAAGAGGATGAGCCCGTAGTCGGCGTTGGCATCGATCTGTGAATCGTGCAATGTGATGCTTGCACGGTTCTGTAACTCGACACCTCGACTGGCGTGGTGTTTCAATGTCGTTCGTTCGAGTTCGATACGACTTTGTCCTGTCGCGAAGATACCAAAACGTCGGCCTTCGGATATGTTGACGTTTTCGCAAACGAGCGAGGCAAAGTCGCTCACGTCGGCGTTGGCAAAGGTACTTCGGCGGAGTGTGCCGCCGGTTAGTGTTGCTTGGGCGTGTTGGGTCAAGACCAGGTTCCAGTCCCGGTTGGCCTCCAGATGTGAATCGATGACTCTGATGTTTGACCGATCGAAACCGGCCAAACCCGATTGTCCATTGGCGATACATTCAACGCGGTCGAGCGTCGCTTGTGATTGGTCATGCAGCTCGATGCCGTGCGTGGCATTATCGATGATTTGGCATTCTGTGAGAGAAACACGCGGCTGTCCGAAGGCGGCGATTCCGGGCCCGTCGCTTGCACGAACGATCGAGGCGTTGATGGTGAGGTGGGCCTTGTCTTTGACCAGGATGGCGCGCTTGCTGCCACCTTGGATGATGAGCTTGTTGAGTGTGAGCCGGGCTTGGTTGCCGACGATCACACCTGCGTCCAGGCAAGATGAAACGTCGAGAATGACGGTGCCTTTGGCTGAACCGGCATCGATACAATCGTGACCCCCGGCGGTACTGTTCACGATGATCGGCTCGCTCAGATGCAGAATGATAGGCTCGGTCGTGAAGATGGCGAGGTCGAATTCGATGATGTTATCGCGCGGGTCGCGGGCCGCTTGAGCGATGGCGTCGGTCAAGGTTGTTGCCTGGATGGTCGCGGGTTTTTGGGAGTCGGTAGCATTGACGATGATGCGATGTGTTCGTGAAGGGGTTTTTGTATGAGGGGCGTCATATATGGGGGAGCTTGCCAGTAAGGCAAGTGTCGTGCTACTCAGCAAGATGCTGATGATAGGCACTAACAAGTTCCGGCCGATTTGGGTACGCGGTAACATCGGCTGAAGGTTCCCCCCTCGGCAAGCTGGTGGTGCTGGCCGAGCCGGTGGTAGTCATCAAAGTTCTTTAGAGCATCATGCCAAGGGCGGTTCGTCCTTGTGACGTTTGCCCTCTACTTCGCAGCCTCCATGCCGGCTAGAGATGGTATCGGTTGGAGGGTGGGGGATGCTTGAAGCCCTCCCGCGCAAGCCGTAGGGGGTTATTAAGACTTTGATCCGCTTTTACTAGGGATGAGTCGGACGATTGCTTATGACATTATTGTGATCGTTCTCGAGTGTCCGATAACAATGCTCCTTTCCTTGTTTCAAGTCTCTTATGATACCAAAATATGGCGATTATCGTGAGCGAAGTGGGGTCTACGGGAAAAAGAAGTATTGGTAGTGATCTCACGTCAAGAATCATTCGGGGTCGGAATATTTCCAGTCACCGCATGGTTTTTCTTGAGGAGCCATTGTGCATTTGGCCGGTTTTGATGTGTGTCGTTTTGCGCGGCGGTTCAAGCTTGAGGTGCTGATGTTCGGTGAAAGGTGATTTTTCTTTTGGGTGGGCACGTATTATCGGTTTGTGTTTGGTGTGTTTTACAGACGTACTGTCCTATAAGCACTGAGAACAACAGCGACGAAAAAATCAAGAAGAAAACATCGACTTTTCGTTTGGTTGGGGAAAGAATTGGGTACTTGTTCGGAGCACTCTTCATCTGGGGGGAGTGGCTAGATTCGGAAAGACAACCATCGCCGCTATTAAGGGAGGAAAGAGGCATGACCTCGTATCCAAAAAGTGCAGGTTTCGTTATCGCGAGTATCATGATTGCCGTTGGGGCAATCGCGCAGACGTCGTTGGCCCAAGTAGGTGAGCCGATGGGGGCGGGTCCCGGCAACACGTTCGGTATCAAGATCACACACGGCGGCACCACCGTGATTGATCGTTCGGATGTCCCCTTTCCTTCGGATATCAAATTGAATGATGGTGACGGTGAGGACTACGTTGTGCTTGGAAGTATTCCCGGCACGTCTTTCATTCTCAAGACTGTCAGCGATGGCGGCCCGACCGAGAGCTTCCGAACGACGCACTGGTACATTGATTCCGTCAGTCCAAGCGACATCCATGTGCCCGGAGCGGTCTCGTTGTTTGATCCGAACAATTCCTCGCCGATCGAGGTCACCATCTCGAACATCAAGTTCCTGAATACGACGACGGCGACACCGATGTTGCTCAACAACGCCGGTTATTATGTGTCGTACATGCGAAATGAGCCGGGTCATTTCTACAATCTGCCCGGTTCCGGAACTTTTAACCAGGACGGTATGGGTGTTATCGACGTGCAGGTCCGTGGCGACTCCTACATGGATGGTGATTTGAGCCAGTATACGTTTGCGAGCGCGGATGGTCCTGTCGTGTCGTGGACGTGGAGCAATATCGTCAACCCGGGCACAGGCACGACGGTTACGGATGAGAACGGCTCGGTGAAACTGAGCAATGAAGGCGGAACGCAACTCGGGTTTGTGCATGAACTTGGGCTCGGCGTGGCGTTCACGGGTGTTCCTGAGCCGGCGACGTTATCCATGTTCGCTTTAGTTCCACTGTTGCTTCGGCGACGCAGCCGCCGGTGATGATGAAGGCATTTCCTCCTTTTTGTCACAAAGACGCGAGAAGGTTTTGGGGTGATGGGAAGAACCGCCCGATAATGGCGGTTCTTCCTGTCGCCTTTTTTGATGGGTACCGGTGTGTTGGAAATCGTCTGTAGGCGTTGGTATAATCCGCGGTTGTCATGTTGTGCATCATATGTTCGGTGGGATTCTTCGACGAGTGACAATTTGCGAAAAGGAACAGCGGACGATGGCCGATCAAGAGAAGCAAGATACGACGAAAGGGCCAAACGACGCGGATGTTCGATCAAGTAAACCCCGTCGTCGTCGGGTACGTAGGCGGCGACCCTCAAAGCCCCTTCCTCCTTGGAAGGTGATTCTTCATGATGACGATGTCAATCTTTTTGATGACGTGGTCCAAGCCGTTTGCACGCTTGCCGGTCTGAATAAGGAAGAAGCGGTTGTTCGTGTTCAGGAGGCGGACCGGACCGGTTCGGCTTTATTGCTTGTCACCCATCTGGAACGCGCGGAGCTTTACGTGGAGCAGTTTGCCAGCTGCAACATTATGGCGACGGCTGAACCTGATGCCTAAGGCGAACCGCCTTTCTATGCCCGCAACCCAAGCGTTTCAGCCGTCGGGAACATGTGCGCAAAATGCACGCATCGTCGGCCGTCAGAATCGAAAGAAGAATTCTGTAAGTAACGCCATGCCTCCAATATAACCGTTTGGGTGCCCCGAGTCCTTGAACGTGGGCATTGATCGTCTTTCCCGCCAGCGCA
>Ga0180434_10004844_pt1 | contig 16160 bp, 13 predicted proteins | sample SS_ome_7_FD_132453 | JGI IMG/M metagenome (GOLD analysis project Ga0180434, IMG submission 132453) | Hypersaline lake sediment archaeal communities from the Salton Sea, California, USA - SS_1_D_2 metaG | ecosystem: Environmental > Aquatic > Non-marine Saline and Alkaline > Hypersaline >...
AGGGTGGCCCGCTCGGCGTAGAGGATGGCGGTCATGGCCCCCAGGTAGTGCTGGAGGAGGGCGACGAGCCGCTCGGGGGCCATCCGCTCCGAGAGGGGCGTAAAGCCGGCGATGTCGCTGAACAGGACGGTGATCTCGCGCCGCTCGCCGCCCAGGCGCAGCGCGTCCGGGTTGCCGATGATCTCCTCCACGTGGGCCGGCGAGGTGTACTGCTCGAAGACGCGGGTGATCCACCGCCGGCTGCTGGCCTCGGTCAACTGCCGGTAGCCGCTGACCCCCGCGAAGGCAACGATGCCGGCCAGGACGGGCCCGGCCACCGGCAGGAGCAGGGCCGCCCCCTTGGCCGCCACGTACGCCCCCGCCAGGACGCCGACGGTCACCCAGAGGACGGCGGCAAGGGCCCAGCCGGTCGGCAGGCGGATGGCCAGGAGCCCCACGAGCCAGGCGGCCAGGACGGCCAGGGCCCACTCGGCCCAGGCCCCCAGCCGGCGGAACGCCACGCCCGAGAGGATCGTCCGCATCGCCGCCGGGTACACCTCCACGCCCGGCTGCTGGTCGCTGATGGGGGTCTTGTGGAGGTCGGTGCCGGCCGTCACGCTGAGTCCCACGATGACGGCCTTGTCGGCGACGCGTGGCCGGAGCCGATCGGCGCTTCGGCGGACGTCGGCGAGGAGCCGGTCGCGCGCCTCGTGGTAGGTGGTGAGCAGCGCCTGGTGCCGCTCGACGGCCTCGACGGCGCGGCGGGCGGTGGCGTCGGCCCCGACGTCGCGGGCGCGGGCGGCGGCGGTCATCAGATGCATGACGAGGCGCTCTTCCGCCCGGTCGAGGCGTTTCCGCGCCTCCTCCACGGCGGGGGGCACCGTGCCCGGGGCCTGGGCGAGGTCGACCGCCGTGGCGCCCGCATCGTCCAGCGCCGCGTCGAGGGCGTGGCGGGCCTCGGCCCAGCCCGTGTCGGGGAACAGGGAGGCCAGGTCCTCCATGACCAGGCGCCACCGCCGGTCGAGCCACGCCAACTCCCGCCGGTCGCGGACCAGGTCCAGGACGGGGGCGGCCGAGATGCCGCCGCGCCTGACGGCGTCGAGGTCGCGGGGCCAGCGGAGGTTGAGGCTGGCCTTCCGCCCCACCGGCACCCCGACCGAGATCCCGCCGTCGGCCGAGGTCAGGACCAGCCGGTCTTCTCGGGCGCGGACGCGGTAGTCCGGGCCGAACCGCCACAGGCCGGCCATCTCCAGCGCCAGGTGCGGGAAGACGCGGTCCCCCGCGCGGGCCAGCAGGGGGATACGCCGGATGGCCTGGTCGGGGTCCTTCTTCGGGAGACTCGTGAAGCCTGCGCCGGCGGCCACCTCGGCCACCGTCGGGATCATGGGGTTGACGCCTTCGGCTTCCAGGAGCGGGACGGACGGCGGGGGGGCCGGTTCCAGGGCATGGCGGCCGAGGTGCGAGGCCTCGCCCGCGCGGGCCGGGGGGCGCCCTCGCCGGTCGTGCCCGCCCGCCCGTGCAGGTACAGGCTGAACGGGACGACGACGGGGCCGGCGCGGGCGAGGCTGTCGCGGAACCGCTCGTCGGGCCGGCGGACGATATAGGCCTCGCGCGAGCCGTCGGGGCGCGGACGATACGCCACGCACGCCTCCTCGGCGTCGGCGTACTCGATGTCGAGCACGATCAGCCGGGGACCGAGCGAGGCCAGCGCGTCGATGAAGGCGGCCTGTTTGGGACGGGGCCAGGGGGCCCATCGGCCCCCCTCGGGATGGGCGATCGCCTTGTCGCCGATCTCGACGGTCAGGACGGGGCCGGCGTCGGGGGCGTCCGGCAAGGGATTGGCCGACCGCAGATGGTCCGACACCATCAGGTCCAGCGTCTGGCCGGTGTCGGTGAATCGGATGAGGCCGGCCGTCACGGCCCCGAGGGCGAGGGCGATGAGCGAGGCCACCCCGAGGCGCGCCCGGCGGAAGGGTTTCGGCTTGGCGCTGGCGGGTTTGGCCACCGGCGGTTCCCGTCGTGGCGTCCGGCCCGGCTCCAGGTCGGCGTGACTACGGCACCTACTCCATCCCGTTTTCGTATTGGCCGTTTTCGTCTCGGCTGGTGTCGTCGGACCCACAGGGCAAAATCGGGAGGAGCGGGTCCTTCTGCTGGCCCTGGTCCTTACCCAGGAGGTTGGGCGGCCCGGCCGGCCCCTGGAGTCCGCCCGGCAGGGGGTTGGACGTGTTCCACCGCCCGGCCGCAAACCTCTCTTTCGGCCCGAGGCCCGCCCCGGCGAGATTGACCGGCAGGAAGTTGCCCTGGAGCAACTGGCCGGGCTTCTGAATCCGGTCGTTCGTCTTCTGGCCGGGCCGGCACAGCGTCTGCTTGCCGAGGAGGTGGTTCCGGACGCCCACCAGCCCGGTGCCCCCCAAGCCGTACGATCCCCCCGTGTCCGGGAAGAAGCCCACCCACGCGTCCTTCGTGCCCCGGACCGACAGCGTGGCCGACGGCGTCACGATCCGGAAGTCGCTCTCGATGCGCTCCTTCTCGATGATCGCCGCCGTGTTCCCGTGCTTCAGGATGAGGCGGGTGCGGATCGTGCCGTCACGGCGAGCGAGTTCGCCGATCCGGACGACCGTCAGGGGATCGACCTGGACGAGACTGTCCACCATGTCGAGCAGGCACAGGGCGCGGAAGCCGGTCCGCAGGTCGGCGCCCTCGGCCAGTTTCATGCCGACCTTGACGGGGCCCCACGGCTCGCCGACGGCCGGGCGGGTCTCGACCGTGCCCTCGACCTTCTTGGCGACGGCGGCCAGGCCGCCGGCCTCAGCGTCGCCGGGCGCCGGGGCGTCAGGTTTATCGGGCCCGGGCTGGGCGGCGTCGGGTTCGGCGGCCCAGGCACCCGCCGCGAGGACCAGGACGACGGCCGACAGCATCCAGGGGCGGAAGCGGGTCATGGCGGGCCCTCCTTCGTGGCGCCGGACGGTTCGCCTTCGAGTTTGGGGACCTCCTGGGGAGATCCCTTGACGCGGAATCGGTCGGCCCGGTCGATGACGCCGACCAGTTCGCCCCCCTCGACGTGGCGGTAGACGGCCCCGCGGGTCATCAGGTCCAGGTAGGCGCACTCGTGCAGGGCGAGCCTCGGCAGGGGCCCCAGCAGGCGCATCCACAGGCCGCCCTCCAGGTCGAGCGCCTTGCAGACGAGCCGGGCCAGGCGCCCCTTGGTGGTGGCCTCGTCCGGGCCGGCCTCGTCGAGCCAGCCGTCCGGCAGGATGCCGCGCTCGCGCAGGGTGGCCCGGCAGGCGTCGTAATCGCCGCCCAGGTCCTTGCCCTCGCTGACGAGGATCACCAGGGCCCGCGCGGTGTCGGACGCCGTGGCGACCGGCTTGTAGCCGAGTTCGGCGAAGAATTGGGCGTCGGTCTTGGGGATGGCCTCGTCGGCCTCGGCTTCGGCCGCGAGAACCGGTCCCGCCGCCAGAAGGAGGCCCACGGCTGCCAGCATGCCCGTCCGCATGGTGGTCTCCTGCGCTGGGTGCATTCCCGAATCGAACGGCAATGTAATTATACCGCGTCGCCCCGGGTGTGCAAGTGACCGTGCGCCAGTCAGTCGGTCTGGGGCGGCTCGGACGGGCCGGACACCGCCTCCAGGGCTTCCTGGACCGTGTCGTACAGGTCGAAGAACCGGTCCATCTGCGACACGCGAAGAAGGCCGGCCACGGCGCTGTGGAGGCTGGCGAAGGCAATCCGCCCGCCCCGGGCCGCATAATGATGGTGCACCCGCACCAGGGCCGCCAGACCCCAACTCGAAACGTACGTCAGCCGCTCCAGGTCCAGGACGACCCGTGAGGTGCCCTCGGCAAGCAGGCGGTCCATCGTGTCGACGAACCTCTCGGTGTTGGAGTGGTCCAGGCCGCCGTCCAGACTGAGCAGCGAGACGCCTTCGACCTCGCACGGACGTTGGTGGATTTCCATGAACACGAGCCTCAAGCCGCAACAACAGCCGCTGCAACGGTTAGCCGCCGGCCCCGCCTTCGCCCGTTGGGCTTCGGCGGGTAAACTTGGCCGGCGCGTGCCTTTCGCCGGGCACGTGCCTTGGCGTGGAGATTGTCACGGCTCCGGCGCCCGCCGTCAACGCGAATCTTGACCGCCGGGCTGGTACACGCAGAACGGTTCCTCGGCCAGGTAATCGCCCGTGAAGGCGAAGGCCCGGGCGCGGCAGCCGCCGCAGACGTACCGGTACTCGCAGATGCCGCACCGGCCGCCGTAGGCGTCGACGTCGCGGACGGCCCGAAAGAGCGGGCTCTCGCGCCAGATGCGGGCGAAGTCGAGGTCCACGGCCCGCAGGTCGCCCGCCTCCTTCTCCAGGAAGCCGCATATCTGCACCTTGCCCGTGTGCGAGATGAAGGCAAACGTCTTGCCGCCCATGCACCCGCGGGAGAAGGGGGCGGGTTCCTCGAAAAAGGTTCCAGGAGTCTTTTTCTCCGTTCCAAAAAGACTCCTGGAACCTTTTTCGGCCTCCCGCGCCGCCCGCTGGGCGCGAATCCGCGAGTAGTGCGGGGCGCAGGTCGCGCGGATGCGGACCGGCCCGTCGCGCTCCGCCTCCGCCAGCCACGCCAGCGTCCGTTCGTACTCGGCGGCGGAGAGTTCCTGCCCGGCCAGGTCCTTCCCCCGGCCCGTCGGCACGAGCAGGAACGGGTTGAAGACCTCGGCGCCCAGTCGGACGGCGAGGTCGCGGATAGCGGGCAACTCGTCGCGGCTGGCGCGCGTGACGGTCGTGTTGATCTGGAACGGGAGGCGTGCGCGGCGGGCGGCGTCGGCGGCGCGGCAGGCCATCCGAAACGCCCCCGCCACGCCGCGGAAGGCGTCGTGGGACTTAGGGCTCGCGCCGTCGATACTGATGGAGATGCATCGGATGCCCGCCCGTTTCATCCGCCGGGCGGCCGCCTCGTCGACCATCTGCCCGCACGGGGCCATGACGACCGGCAGGCCCAGGCCGTCGGCGTGGGCGGCCAGGTCGTAAATGTCGTCGCGCAGCATCGGTTCGCCGCCCGTCAGGATGATGGTGGGCCGGGCCAGCCGTGCGATATTGTCGAGCAGCCGGCGGCCTTCGTCGGTCGAGAGTTCCCCCTCGTACGGCCGGTTGCGCGCGGCAGCCCGGCAGTGCTTGCACGCCAGCGGGCAGGACCGCGTGACTTCCCACGCGATGAGGCGCGGGAGGAACGCCCCGGCACCTTCGGCGGCTTGGCCGCTTTGGCGCGCAGCCGTTTCATTGGTCATTGGGGCTTGGTCATTGGTCATTTCGCTTGACCGTTCGTCATTCAATCGTCATTCGTGCTTCGTCATTCGTCATTGTCGGCGAGGCCGATTTCCTCGTCGGTGAGGTAGCACGCCGGGTCGGGGGCCCAGAGGTCGCCGGTGGCGGCCTCGGCCCGGACGCGGAAGTTGCCGCCGCAAACCGCCAGCCACCGGCACGCGGCGCAGCGGCCGGTGACGTGCGGCCGCTTGTCCTTCAGTTTCGCAAGCAGCGGGTGCGAGGTGTCCGTCCAGATCTCCGAGAACGGCCGCTCCCGCACGTGGCCGAGCGACACGTGCCGCCAGAACTGGTCCGGGTGGACGCTGCCCTCCCAACTGACGCACCCGATGCCGCGGCCGGACTGGTTGCCCTGGTTCATGCGGAGGAGGCGGAGGGCGTCGGCGGCGCGCGGGTGGCCCTCCCGCTGCATCCGCAGGACCAGGTACGGCCCGTCGGCGTGGTTGTCGACGGTCAGGACCTCCGGCCCGTGACCGTGGGCGTGCAGGTCGGCCGTGCGGTCGATGATGGTATCGACCACGCGGCGGGTGTCGGCGGCATCCAGGTCCTCCTCCATGAGCGACGTGCCCCGCCCCGCGTACACGAGGTGGTAGAAGCAGACGCGGGGGATCCGTTCGTCGCGCACCAGATCGAAAATGCCGTCCACCTCGCCGGCGTTGCGGCGCGTGATGGTGAACCGCAGGCCGACCTTGACGCCGGCGTCGCGGCAGCGTCGGATGCCCGCCAGGGCCCGGTCGAACGCGCCGGCCGCGCCGCGGAACCGGTCGTTGACCTCGCCGAGGCCGTCGAGCGAGACGCCCACGTACGCCAGGCCCGCCTCGCGCAGCCGCTCGACCGTCTCGTCGTCGATGAGGGTGCCGTTGGTGGAGATGACGGCCCGCAGGCCGCGCTCCGTCGCGTGGGCGATGAGATCAAACAGGTCCGGCCGCAGGAGCGGTTCGCCGCCGGAGAAGAGCAGGACGGGGGCGCCGAAGCCGGCGAGGTCGTCGATGAGGCGTCGGGCCTCCTCGCCGGTGAGCTCGCCCGCATACTCCCGGTCGCGGCTCGCGCTGTAACAGTGGACGCACCGCAGGTTGCAGCGGCGGGTGCAGTTCCAGACGACGACGGGCCTCTTCTCGTCGTCGAACTGGAGGAGATGGGCGGGCGGCCGCGCGCCCCCGGCCCGGTACCGGAGGACGTCGCCGGGCTCGACCGTGCCGCAGTAGAGTTTCGAGATTCCGATCATGGCAATGGCATTATTCGTTCTGGGGGATGGTTTGTGAAGGTGCGGCGGGTACGGAGACCCGCCGCGCCGAGTGCGAACTCACGTTTGCGGCTCGGGCTCCTCGTCCACGTCGTCGTCCTCCTCCAGGGCGTCGAGGTCGAAGAGCCGGCGCACGAGGTCGACCGTAGCGAGACGCTCGCTCGGGGCGCCGTCGGTGGCCAGGTGCTTCAGCAGGGCGATGGGGTGATGCAGGACCCGCTTGCACATCGCTTCGGAGAACGCCTCGAGTTCCTCCTGCTCGGTGCCGGCGAACCGGCTGCCGTACTGCTCGATCTGCCGCCGGCGGATGGACCGGAGGCGGTGCTTCAGCAGGCGGATCGTCGGCGCCACCTGGCGCGAGGCCAGCCATCGCTGGAACTGGCGGACCTCGTCTTCGACGATGGCCTCGGCCCGGGGAATCTCGCCCCGCCGCCGCGCCAGGTTCCGCGCGACCAGCCGGTCCAGGTCGTCCAAGTTGTAGAGGTACACCGATTCGAGGCGCCCCAGGTCGGGCTCGGCGTCGCGCGGGACGGCGATGTCGACGATCATGAGCGGGTCGGTCCGCCGGCGGAGCGCAGGGGCCAGGGCCTCGCGCCTCAGCACGGGCTCGGTCGCGCCGGTGGAGGCGATGACCAGGTCGGCCCGGGCGACGGCCTCCGGCAGGGCGTCGAGGCCGACGGCCTCGGTCCGAAGCCCCCGCGTAAGCGGCTGGGCATCTTCGCCCGTCGTGTCGTCCTCGGAGCGGCCGGGGCAGGTCCCGCCGCCCGCCCCCGAAGGCGGCCTTTCGCGGGGGGGCGCGGCCTGGGCCAGGTCCAGGGCGAGTTGCTCGGCCCGCTGCGGCGTCCGGTTGGCGACGATGAGCCGCCCCGCGCCGCGGGCGAGCAGGGCCCGGGCCGCCGCCTCCGCCGTCCGCCCCGCCCCGACGAGCAGCACCGTCTTGGCCTCCAGCCCCGCGAAGATGTGCTCGGCGAGTTCCACCGCGGCCTGCGGCACGCCGGCCGACCCCTGCTCCAGGGCCGTCTCGGTCCGCACCCGTTTGCCGACACGGAACGCCCGGTGCAGCAGCCGGTTCAGGAGAAGGGCGGTGGTCCGGGCCTCGACGGCCAGGCGGTAGGCCGTCTTGACCTGGCCGAGGATCTCGCTCTCGCCGACGATCTGCGACTCCAGCGACCCCGCCACCCGGAACAGGTGCCGGACCGCCTCGCGGTCCTCGTGGCGGTAGAAGACGGCGGGGTCGGGCGCGGGCGGGGCGGCGTTCTTGACGCGGCCGATGCGCGCCAGGAGGTCGGCCCGCACGTCCTCGGGCCCGCCGGGCCGGGGCACGACGTAGAACTCCGTCCGGTTGCACGTGGAGAGGAGCAGGGCCTCCTCAAAGGACCGGTCGGCGTGGATGCCGCGGAGCATCGCCAGCGCCTGCTCCGGCCCAAGGGCCAGCGCCTCGCGCACCGCCACAGGCGCGGTGTGATGGCTCGTTCCGATGGCGATGAGTTCGGGCATACGTTACGGTTCGTTTGTCACAAAGGCACGCGACGCGCAAGCGCGTCGGCGAACACGGATGCGTTTGGCGCGGCGGGTCTGGAGCACCCGCCGCTCGCCACACAGCGCCGTCATGTTGAGCGACGCCGCCGTTACGACAACACGCCGCTGACGGCCAGCAGGGCCATGACCAGCAGGAAGCCGACGACCGCCACGGCGCTGGTGCGGACGTGGGGCCACCGGCCGAGCCATCGGCCCAGCACCGCGGCCGCGCACACGATCCAGGCGACGGACCCGGTGACGATCTTGCTGACGATCTTGGCCGAGAACTCGCCCCCGCCGTCGCCGAACATCAGCGGCGTGACGGCAATGGCGAGCGTCATGGCGACGAACCCCGTCAGGAGGGCATGCCAGGCCATCGGGCCCAGCGCCTCGAGCGGCGGCAGGCGGTCGAAGAGCACGCCGAACCGGTGCTGACGCAGGTCCCGCCGGGCCGCCAGGTACAGCGCCCCGTACACGCCCGCGAACGCCAGGGCCGTGTGCGCCACCAGGGCGGGCAGGACGTGCAGGCCGGCCCACACGCCAGCGGCGGTCGGCTCGGCCGAGGCGCCGCCCGGTCCCCCCGCCGTCAAGAACGAGCCCGCGTACTGGAACAGGAACGCCAGCAGGAGGACGAAGACGCCCGTCCGACGGTCGCGGCTGGCCCGTTCCACCCATGCGTAGACGGCCGCGGTGGCCAGCGCCAGGACCGACAGGACCTCCGGCGTCCCGGTGACGGGGGCGTGGCCGGCCTCCAGACCCCACGCCACCAGGTACCCCAGGTGCAGGGCCACCACGACGAGCAGGTGGGGCGTGCGGCCGTGGGTCCGCGTCCGCAGGAAGAACGTGGCCCCGTAGTCGATCAGGAGGGCCAGGTACGCGAGCGGCAGCAGGGCGCCGCCGACGGCGAGCAGCGCAGGCATCGGCGTCTCCTCGGTTTGGGTCAGTTCGACGACGCTGCAAGACCCTTTGCGCGGTGGGTCTCCGCACCCACCGCGCTCGAAGTAGCGTGGTCGCGTTAACGATTATACGGATGCGGCAGCCGCGAGGCGAAGGCGATTCCTTGCCGGCCCGAGCCGCCATCGTGAGATCGCAGGTACTCGACGGCGCGAGGTGCCGGGTGCCACGGCGGGCCTTGCCCCGCCGTGATCCATGACGGACAAGCGCACGGCCGGACAAGACCGGCCGTGGCACGTGGCGCGGGGCGGAGGTTGCCCGCGGCCTCTCCCGCCGCTACGATGAAGCACCGATGCAGCGACTCCGGACCATCGTGATGTGGGTTGCCCTGGCCGCACTGGCTGCGCTGGTGGTGCTGTCGGTGGTCGGCGCGTTCCTGGGGGCCGAGCGGGCACGGGCGATGTTCAACGCCGCTCCCCTGGTTGTCTACTGGGTCCTGCTGGCCCTGCTGCTGGCGGCGGGGCTGGTGGTGTACCCGCGTCTTCTGAAGCGGCCGGCGGGCCTGGCGATGCACCTGGGCGCGCTGCTCATCCTGGTCGGCGGCATGTGGGGATCGGACCTGGCCCACGACCTGCGCCACCGCGTGCTGGGCGCCGAGAAAGTGCCGCGCGGATTCATGGCCATCCCTGAAGGAGCCCGCGAGAGCCGCATCCTGGGCCCCGACGGGCAGACGGTCATCGGCGAACTGCCGTTCGACGTGGCGCTGCGCGACTTCCGGATGGACTACTACGCGATGCCCGGCCTCCGATGGCGCCTGGCGGTGGTGGCGCCCGTCTACGGCAGGGACGGGCGGCTCGTCGACCGCCGCCAGGCCGAGATCGCGTGGGAAGTGGGGCGGCCGGTGCCCGTCCCGTTTACGCGGGCCCAGGTCACGGTCCTGGCCTACCTGCCCCGCGCCCGGCCCATCTACGCCGAGGACGCCGGGCCGGTCGTCGAGATTGAGGACGCGGCCGGCGAGCCCCACCGGCTGCCGCCCCGCGAGGGGGCCGAGGTCACGCTCGGCCAGCCGCCCATGACCGTCCGCGTGGTCCGCGTCTTTACGTGCCTCAAAGTCCGCCGCACGGCCGACGGCGGGATGGAACCATACGAGGCCGAGGGCGAAGGCATCAACCCGGCCGTCGAACTGGCGCTGGTCCATCCGGACGGCACGCGCGAGCGGCGGTTTGCCATGGCCCTGATGCCCGGGCACGGCCGGCGACCGGGCGACCCGGAGTTCCGGTACGTCTTCCCCCGTCCGGCGGGCGCCGAGGCGGACCCCGAGAGTTCCGTCCCCGCCATGCACGTCCGCCTGAGGCGCGCAGGGCGCGAGATGACCCGCTGGCTCCTGCCCGGGCGGGAGGAACCCTACGCGCGCCTCGACCTGGCGCCGCTCTTTCCCGAGCCGGGCGCGCCGGCGCCGGAAGAGATACCCGCAAAGGAAGAGGACGTCGCGGAGGACGACTCCGCCGCGACGGAGCCGCCCCAGGACCGGCCGGCGCCCGGGCTTTACCTCGTCCGGCCCGACCTGCCCGTCCGCGATTACTTCAGCGATCTGGTCGTCTTCGACGATGGCCGGGCCGCGGCCGAGAAGACCATCGAAGTGAACGACCCGCTGCACTACGGCGGCTACCACTTTTACCAGTCGGACTACGACCACGAGGCCGGCCGATACACGGTGCTCCAGGTCGTCAGCGACTCCGGCCTTTGGCTCGTCTGGCTGGGGATGGTGCTGCTGGTGGCGGGGGCGTTCTGGCGGTTCTGGGGCGAGCCGGCCGTCGCGAAACTGAAAATCGGAAAGCCGTTCGAGCCCGCTGCGTAAGCAGCGGGGTACGACCGAGCCGCAGTAGGCTTGGGCGCGGCGGGTCTCCGTACCCACCGCGCCCGACGCGACGCGAAGTCGTTCGAGCCGGCTGCGGAAGCAGCCGGTTATCTCCATCGGCCATGGCACGTGCCAGGGCGGATGCAGATGACCCGTCGTTCCCGCGGCGGGCTCGAACGCAGAGTATAGCGCGGCCCGTACGGGCCGCCCGAGACGCGACCATGGAAATCACGTGGACCATCCTGCACCTGGCCATCTACGCGACGATGGCGCTCTATGCCGCGGCGGCGGCCCTGTTCATCCTCAGGGTCCGCCGGGGGGCTTGGATCGTCTATGGGGCGGGGTGCGCCGTGGCGGCCGCCGGCTGGGTCTACCGTTGGGGCCACGCCGGTCACGTGCCGCTCCAGAACCTCTTCGAGGTGTTCCTGACGCTGGGCGTGTTGATGTTCCCGATCACGCTGTTCAGCCGGCGGTTCCTGGGCGTGGGCGGGGAAGGCGGCGACGCCGCCATCGGCCTCATCGTCCTGGTGCCGGCGGGCCTGGTGTTCAGCGCGGAACCGAAGATGCTGCCGCCCGCCCTCCAGTCGTTCCTCTTCGTGCCGCACGTGACTGCGTACATGCTCGCCTACGTCGTGATGGGCAAGGCAGGGATCCTGGCCTTCCGGACGCTGCTGGTGCGGGAAGAGCGCCGGCGGCGCGTTGAGCGCGACACGCACGTCGTCGCGCGCCTGGGGTTCCCGCTGCTGACGCTCGGCCTGGTGCTCGGGGCCGTGTGGGGCAAACTCGCCTGGGGCGATTACTGGAACTGGGACCCGAAGGAACTCTGGTCGCTGGTGTCCTGGCTCGTCTTCCTGGGGTACTTCCATTTCCGGCACCTGTACGGCAAGCGGTACCCGCGGGCCAGTGCCTCGCTGGTGCTGGCGGGGGTGGTGGCCATCGTCCTGACGCTCTTGTGGGTGAACCTCGGCCGCCTCTTCGGCGGGGGCCTGCATTCGTACGCGACGTGATCCGCAGGCCTGTGCGGCCCGGCCGGCTTGGCGCGGCCTGCACGATCCACCCTCCCCCCGACCCTCTGCCATCGAGGCAGAGGGAGAAAGGACCCGCCGCCTACTTCTTGGCCTCGAAGAACGGGCACGTTTCCTTCTTCACGTCCTTGGCCCAGAGGCGGATGCCCGTGACGACCCCCTGGTCGTCGAACGTGCCGAAGCCGACCCATCCCCAGCCGAAGTGCGTGTCCTTCGCCTCCATCATCGGTTTCGACATGTCGTCATAATAAAGCAGGATGGTGCCGTCCGAGCCCCGCCGCACGAGCCGCACGCGATGGTATTCGTTCTGTCCCCAATCGATGCCCTTGGTGGTCCGGGCGGCGATGGCGGTGCGCGGCTCGTCGTTGACGAGAAAGATGTTGTGGGCGTGCGGGTCGGCCTTCGTGGCGATGTGCGTGTAATAGAAGTGCGACGGATCCGTGAACCCGTAGAACAGGCAGGCGTCGCGGTGACCATACTCCTTGCCCGTCTGGCAGATGTCCGCCTCCAGGACGAAGTCCCGGACTTTGATATCTTTAATCAGTCCGATGACGCGGGGCGAGCGGACCTTGGGCTTATACTGGGACGAGTTGTCGTACGCGAGGCCCGTTCGGCCGGCGGCCTTGGCGACTTTCCACGCCCGCGGGTCGGAGAAGATGAAGTCGCCGATGGCCGCGGCGTCCTTGAAATCCTGGCGGTAGACGCACTGGTAATCGTCCGGGATGCCTTCGGGCTTCTCCGCGGCCGTGGCGGCGGGGACCACGAGGGCGACGGCCAAGAGGGCGAAACGGTGCATGGACGGTCCTTTCTCTGAACGGGGGCGAGGGGCGAAAAGGTTCCAGGCGCCTTTCTCCCTCCTTCTTCGATCCGAAAACCGCAATCCGAAACGGGCCTATGCCTCTTCCTGCGTCGCCTCCGGCCGGAGGCGAAGATGAAGGTCCGCCAGTTGTCGCTCGTCCACCGGGCCGGGGGCGCCCGTCATCAGGCACTGGGCCCGCTGCGTTTTGGGGAAGGCGATGGTCTCGCGGATGGAGCCTGCGCCGATCATGAGGCGGACGAATCGGTCGAGCCCGAGGGCGATGCCGCCGTGCGGCGGGGCGCCGAACCGCAAGGCGTCCAGGAGAAAGCCGAACGTCTGCCGGGCCTCCGCCTCGCCGATGCCCAGCAGGCGGAACACCCGTTCCTGCGCCGGGGGGCGATGGATTCGGATGCTGCCACCGCCCAGTTCCACGCCATTGAGAACCAGGTCGTATGCCCGGGCCCGCACCGAGCCGGGGTCCGACTCGAGCCGGTCCAGGTCCTCCGGCAGGGGGCTCGTGAACGGGTGATGCATGGAGTAATGGCGCTGCGTTTCCGGGTCCCATTCCAGGAGCGGGAACTCGGTGATCCAGCAGAGGTCGATCTCGTCTTCCGGAATGAGACCGAGGCGCCGGCCCAGATGCAGCCGGAGCGCCCCGAGGCTGGCGGCGACGACGGCGGGCGCATCGGCGACGAAGAGGAGGAGGTCGCCCTCATCCGCCCCCATCTTCTCGCGCAGTTGCGCCAACTGCTCGCCTGAGAAGAACTTGGCGATGGGGCCGGTGAGGCCCTCGGCCCCGCACTTCAGCCACGCCACGCCCTTGGCGCCGAAGTCGGCGGCGAACGGGGCGAGGTCGTCGATCTCCTTCCGCGTAAACTGGGCGCCCGCGCCCGGCACCGCCAGGCCGCGCACCTCGCCGCCCGACTCGACGGCGCCGGAGAAGACGCGGAACTCCGAGGCCCGGGCCAGGTCGCTTACGTCTTTCAGACGCATCTCGAAGCGGCGGTCGGGCTTGTCCGTGCCGTAATCCCGCATCGCCTCGGCGTAGGAGAGGCGGGGCAGCGGCACCTCGACCTCCGCGCCGAGCAGGTCGCGGATGACGGCGGCGACGACGCGCTCGGTGGCGGCCATCACGTCGTCCTCGGCGACGAACGCCATCTCCAAATCCAGTTGGGTGAACTCGGGCTGGCGGTCGGCCCGCAAATCTTCGTCGCGCAAACATCGGGCAATCTGATAATACCGGTCGTAGCCCGCGATCATCAGGATCTGCTTGAACAGTTGCGGCGACTGGGGCAGAGCGTAGAACCGCCCGGGACTCGCGCGGCTGGGGACAAGGAAGTCGCGGGCGCCCTCCGGGGTGGACTTGGTGAGCAGCGGCGTCTCGACCTCGACGAACCCGTCCTCCTCCAGGGTGCGGCGCATCGTGCGGACGATGCGGGCCCGGGCGAGCAGGTTCCGCTGCATGGCCGGCCGGCGCAGGTCCACGTACCGGTGCCGGAGGCGCACGTCCTCTCCCACCTCCACGTCGTCGCTGATCTCGAAGGGCGGCGTGTCGCTCTCGGCGAGGACCTCGGCCGAGTCCACGTGGACCTCGATCGCGCCGGTGGCAATCCTGGGGTTGACGGCCTCCTCGGGCCGGGGCCGGACGGTGCCGGCCACCGCCAGGACGTCCTGGCTGCCGAGCCCCTCGGCCAAGGCGTGCGCGTCGGGGCTGCTCGCCGGATTGAAGACGCACTGCGTCCGGCCGTAGCGGTCCCTGAGGTCGATGAAGATGACGCCGCCGTGGTCGCGGGCCGAATCGACCCAGCCGGCCAGGCGGACGGCGGCGCCGGCGTCGGCGGCGGTCAACTGGCCGCTCGTATGCGTTCGGTACGTCGTTTGCATCACACTCTCTCCCGGCGGTGGTGCACGAAGCGGTCGGCTTGTGGCGTGGCCGCTCTAACCCTACAAGGCTACTTCCTGCGCGGCGGGTCTCCGCACCCGCCGCGCAGCCCTGAAAAGGGCTTTTCGAGCGCGGTGGGTACGGAGATTTACCCGCCGGAGGCGGGCCCACCGCGCAAAACGCCGACTTAGCGTGGCCGCCCCAACAGAATCGGCCCCGGGAACGGCGTCCCGAGGCCGTTGGCTTCCGTCGGCGCGCAGGCCCCGGGCGCTAGCAGTCGTTGCCCGGAACCGGCCTGGAGGCGCGCCGCGTCATCGATGGCTACTATCGGCCAGGCGGCGCGGAGGGTCAAGGAAAAACCGGGGCCGGCCGGCGCTGCGACGCCCGCCGCGCCCCCTGACCGTTGACCTGCCGCGGGCCGGGCGTCGAATCGGTTTCCTGCAGGCGGTGCCGACAAATCGCCGCCTCGGTCGTATCCACTAAGGGAGGAGGGCGCCGCCGGATGGCCAAGACCGTGGAAGCCCAATGCGGCTACTGCCGGAAGCGGTTCCGGCTGCGTCCCAACCAGTTGGACCGCCAGGTCCGGTGCCCCCACTGCAAGACGGTCGTGCGGATTCACGGGCGGACGGAGACGGCCGAGGAGGCCGTCCGCGCCCTGAAGGCCGAGGGCGGTCCCCCCTCGGGCCCCGTGGCGAGCCAACGGCCGGGGGCCACCTCGCAGGCCGCCGTCCGCAGCCGGAGCCTGGCCATCGTCTGGGCGGCCCTGTTGGCCGTCGCCCTCGGCGCCGTCATCGTCGGCCTCGTCGTCGTCTTCCGCGATGACGGAGGACCGGGAAAGGCGGCCGGCGCCGGCGGGGGGACCGTCTCGGCCGGCGATGCGGCCGTTGGCGGGGCAGTCGGAGGCTCGGTCGGCGACGGGTCGGTCGGCGACGGCTCGGTCGGCAACGGGTCGGTCGGCGAGGGGGCGGTCGGCGGCGGGGCCGTTGACCTTCCGGATGCTGCGGGCAGCGCCTCGAGCGGCGGCCAGCCCTGGCAGCCTGACACCGCCCCCATGACCGCCGACATCAAGCGGGTGCTTCGCGGCTACGCCGACGAGACCGTCACCTACGCCGTCGGTCACGTGACCAACAACACCAAGGAGATGATCCCGTCGATCCGGATCGTGGTCAGCCTGCGGGTGTCCGAGGGCGGGGAAAAGGTGGGCGACGCTACGGCCGTCATCCTCAACCTCCCGCCCAAGCACACCGCTCCCATCGTAGCCGAGTGCCGGCACGAGGCGGGCGTCCGGGCCAAGTACTGGATGCTCTCGACCTGGGAAATGAACCCGGGCGGCGTGCCGAGCGACCTGCCGCCCCTGGAGGCACGCAATGCCGTGCCCGTCGGCGACCCGAACTCCGTGGAGCCGACCGGCCTGGTCCGCGCCATGGTGACGAACCACGGCAAGGTGGCGGTCAAGGATATCCTGATGTCGGCCCTGCTGCTGGATGAAAAGGGCAGGATCGTGGGCGCCGCCCGCCACCGGGCCAGCCGGAAGATCGAACCCGACGCCACCGAAGAGGTCGAGATCGAGTGGCGGCACACGGCGGGGACGCTCGTCCGGAACGTCGAGGTCTGGGTCCAGCCGCACTTCTACCAGAAGAAGTAGCGCGCCGCCGTTCGAGCCGGCTGC
>Ga0180434_10004845_pt1 | contig 16158 bp, 12 predicted proteins | sample SS_ome_7_FD_132453 | JGI IMG/M metagenome (GOLD analysis project Ga0180434, IMG submission 132453) | Hypersaline lake sediment archaeal communities from the Salton Sea, California, USA - SS_1_D_2 metaG | ecosystem: Environmental > Aquatic > Non-marine Saline and Alkaline > Hypersaline >...
ACCGTGGGTCCGGAAGGTCGTCGAAGAATCGCAGGATGTTAACCGCGTCCTGTTCGCCGATCTTCAGCATGGAGAATCCTTTCGTGTGGGGACACCTTACTCACACGAAAGATTCTCCCATAAGTCGCCTTCCGCGCTAGCCCATTTTGCCCAAAGCGCGCGCTGGCCCTGGGAAAATCCAGCCACAACGGCCGAAAACCCAACCATATCGCAATCGCATGCCAGAGCCATGCACGTCGGCCCCCCTCCCAGCACCACCACCCGCCCAAACTGCCCCTCCCTCCCACATCGAAGAGGCTTCGTCCGAAAAATCCCCGGAAAGTTGACGCCATTGGGAGCAGGTAACGCCAAGTCAACCAGCACCAGGCGGTTTCCGCGAGGCTCACATGATCCCCAGCTTCCGCTCGATTTCTTCGAGCGAGATTCCCTTGGTTTCCGGCACAAAGAACTTCACCCACAGCAACTGCAGCACCATGCAGAAACAGAAGAAGGCGAAGATGGCGCCGGTCTCGACCAGTCCGGAAACGATGGGGAAGAGGGTCGTCATGCCGGCGGCACAGATCCAGTGGGTTGCGGAGCCCAGCGACGTACCGGCCGATCGATGGTCGTTCGGGAAGATTTCGGAAATGAACACCCAAATGACGGCCCCCTGGCCGATGGCGTGGGCCGCGATGAAGCCGATCAGGCACGCCAGCACGATCATGCTCGTCGTGCTCACCAGCGCGCTGGCCTGATGCTTGCATGTGGCGGCGATCTTGGCAACCTCCGAGGGCGTCGCATCCGGGCCAATCATCAGGTTCTCGACGTCGGTACCGGTGCCGGGCGAACTTAGAGTGAGCTTCGCGCCTTCGTACCACGCGGCGTCGCAGAGTTCGACAAGTTTCGCCTTTTGCGCCTGGAGGTTCTCCAGAAGGTCGGCCTTGTCCTTTTGCGAAAGGAATACCTTGCCCTGCTCCTCGTATTGGATGGCGGCGGCGGTGTCGGCGAGGTCGTTCGCCGCGGATACAACCTTTAGCGTCGGCTCGCTCAAGAAGGCATACGCGCAGACGCCGAGCGACAGAATGTAGCCGACCGACCCGATGTACAGCAGCGAGCGGCGTCCGAGTTTGTCAATGAGCCAGAGCCCCAGGAAGGTGAAGACCAGATTTGTTACCCCTAGGGCCACCGACGACAACAGCGGATCGCCCATGCCCGCCAGCCCAAGAAGCCGCGGAGCGAAGTAGAACACGATATTGATGCCGGAAAACTGGTTGAACACAGCGATCATGATGGCCAGAAAGATCGGCATCCTCAGCCGCGGCGTCCAGAACGGCTCGGTTCCGGAGACATTGGCGACCGACGCCTCAACTTCTTGCACCAGCGACTCGATTTCGTCTGCGCTGGCGTCCGGGTTGATCAAACGGAAGATTTCGGCGCCTGCGAGGCGCTGTTTGGCATGGGTGATGAGCCAGCGGGGACTTTCCGGCAGGGAGAAAGTCATCAGCGTGTATGCCAAAGCCGGGATCGCTTCGATTCCCAGCATCCAGCGCCAAGCGACGCTTTCCGCAACCAGCTTCCCGAACAGGGCATTGGAAACCAGCGCGATCAGAATGCCGAAGACGATGTTGAACTGGAACATTCCAGCCAGCTTGCCGCGATTACCCGGCGGCGATATTTCGGAGATGAACATCGGCGATGCGACGGTGGCGGCCCCGACCCCCAGCCCGCCGATGAATCGGGCGATCATGAATGTCCAGGGGTCCGGCGCCACCCCCGAACCGACCGCCGAAACAAAATAGAGGAACCCGACGGTGATAAGGGTCTTCTTGCGCCCATATTTTGCCGAAGGGATGCCGCCGAAGATCGCGCCGAGGACCGTGCCGTATAATGCGGCGCCCATGGCCAGCCCGTGGATCCAATTCGGGAGTTGCCAGGCCAGCTTGAAGTCCTGCTCGGCGCCGGAGATCACAATCGTGTCGAAACCGAAGAGAAAACCGGCCAGGGAGGCGGTTACGGCCCAAAGGATGAGATGTCCGCGTTTCATTCTAGGGTGTTCCTCTATTCCAGAATGTGAGAGACCATGTGCTGGCGAAACCCCGCCGCAAGAAGGGTCCTTGGTCGCTGCCGATCGTCCATGGATGGGTAGGGGCCACTGCTGGCTTGTCCGGCGTGGTTCTTGGCATCACTTTTCCCTGGCTAGCCGGGCATGGCAGACTGCGTGGAACCTCGGAATCCGTGGGCAACGCGTTGCCGCCAAAGGCGAACTACGGCTTCCACGCTGATTGCAGCTCGTGGATGGCAAGCAACTCGATCGTCGCCGTGCCGCCATCGGCGGTGACCGACACGGTGCCGATCGGCTTGCCGCCGCTGCCACCGCCGCTAGTCTTATAGCACGCGCCGCCTCCGCCGACAACCTCATGCATCGGACGATCAACCAGCAGGCGAATCGTCGCGACGCCGTCCTCCAGCGGAGCGGGCATGCCGTCCAGCTTCTGCGAGCCGAACTCGTACGACGTTCGGGCATTGCCGACCTGCAGCGTGACTCTGCCGGCCGTGCCCTGCCGGACCTTCAAGACGACGTCGGCCAGATCGCCTTCCACTTCGTAGCGGACCGAAGGCTCTTCGGCGGTCAGTTGCTTGCCGGCGATCTCGATGGCGTCCGGCTTGCGGAGTTGCTCGAGTTCTTCGATCGGGTTGGCATACATCCGGATGCCGTCGGGCGTCTTGCGGAGCGTCAGGTTCGTCGGCAGCGAAACCGTCTGGTTGAACGGCATGCCGGGCATGGCAATCCGCGCCCAACCGATCTGCACCACCCGGCCGTCCGGGCTGTTGCTGAAGCACTGCGAGGCGTAATACGGGCCCCAATGGACCTGATGCTTGCCTTCGTGTTCCGGCGTGAATGTCTTGCCGTCGAACCGGCCGATGACGTACTTTGCGTCCGCGGCAAAGACCACCCAACGCGTGTTGTTCTTGTCGCCGTCGACGGGCAACTCGAAAAGCTCGGCACACTCGAAGAAACCCATCAGGCGGCTTCGTTCGGTCCACTGCTTCAAGTCGGTGGAGGTGTAGATGGCGACATTCTTGCCGCCCTTCTCATCGTAAACCGCGATCACCCAATGGCCGCCGAGCTTCTTGGCCGTCTCGTCGAGCGGCGTGTCCTCGGCGTCGTAGGCGTACCAGACAAGCTTCGGATCGCGGCCGCGGTGGCGGATGACCGGGTTGCCCTCCCAGTAGGTCCACGTCCGCCCGCGGTCGTTGGAGTAGGCGAGCGCCTCGCCGCAACCGGTGTCGGTGAACGCCGCGACCATGACCTTCTCATCGCCCGTCTGCCAGCCGGCGGTGTTCTGGTGGTCGACGTTGGCACTGCCCGAGAAGCACTTATCGATGGCCATCGACCGGTGGCGGTTCTCGACACGGCCACCGCCGTTGCGCAGCGCGTGCGGCAGTTCGGCCCAACGGATCATGTCAGGGCTGACGGCATGGCCCCAGTACATGTTCGCCCAGCGGTTGCCGGCCGGGTTGCACTGCCAGAAGAAGTGGTACTCGCCGTCATAGTAGACCATGCCGTTCGGGTCGTTGTTCCAGCCGCGCTTCTGGCTGAAGTGGAACTGCGGCCGTAGCGGCTCGTCGTAGAGCGGCTGAAGATTCGGCAGCTCGTCGCCGAACTTAATCATCTCGGCGATCTCTTCCGGGGCCTGGATGTGCAGCTTCGCCGTTTCGCCCTGGTATTCCGACATGTCGAGATAGCCCCACCAATCGACCGCGTCCTTGTTCGGCGGGAAGGTACATGCAAGGTTGTGAACGAGTTGGTCGCCGACCACCACGGTCAGCTGCCCGCGGCCTTTGCCGTTGGTGATCGGAAGCAGGAGGTTCTTGCCGGTCACCTTCAGTTCGCGCTCGACGCCGGTGAGTTGCGTGCCGCCTCGCTTCGGACTTTTTGGGTATTGCTTCTTCTCCGCCTTCTTGTCGCTCTGGACGATCTGGTCGACGTTGATGTGGCCCCATCGGCCCGACGCCTTGTCGACGATCTGGACCGCGGCCTTCTTGCCCTTGTACTCCGTGACGTCCCAGCTTTCCCAATTGAGGAACTCGTTGCCGCCGTCGTCGATATTCGGCCCGGTCGCGCTGAGAACGACCTCGCCGTCGACCAACAGGTTCACACAGGTTTGGCCCGGGTGGTGGCCGCCGCTGATGAGGAAGTTCAGATAATCGCGCTCGATGGTGAACTCCGGCGAGGTGAGCGTGCCGACCGGGCGGTCGCCGCCGAGGAACGTGTTGACCAGCCTCTTTCCTTCAAAGCCGGTGACGGCTTGCTGGCCGCCGAGCGTTCCCTTCGCCGGGCCGGTGCCGAACGCCTCGCCCTCGACCTTCCAGTCGCCGTAGTTGTCGGCCTCGAAATCATTGAGCAGAAGGTCGTCCGCGCCATTGGCTGCCGATGATACGGCAAACGCCAGCACGAGCAAGAAGGTAGCCATCGTTGGTAGTGTCTTCATCGGCTCTTCTCCCTGGGCAAAACGGAAAGCGAACGGGTGTCATCGTCAATTCGGCGGTCTCTTCTTCGCAAGCAGGGGAGTGAAGCGGCCGCCCAACAGGGTATTGGAGTACCGGAAACACTTCAGCCGTCTGAGGTAGTTCTTGTTGCGAAAAGCGGGTGCCATGTCCACGCTTGTCGTGGGCATGTCCGAACAGCCCGCCAAACCTGGTATCATGGCCACGCAAGCGTGGCCATGGCACCCAGGATTTCGACCTTCCGCAACAGAAACGAACGAATCAGTACACTAGTTCCCGTGGTGCGTGCCTGAACTTCTCCACCGAATGTTCCTGTTGATTACAATTCGGCCGCCATCTTTATGGCCATGTCAGCCGTCCGGCTTCCGGGAACGGCCTCGGCGAGTTTCTCGAGGCCGCGTTTGAACGTCGCTTTCGACATCCTGCCGGTCTCAAACCTCTTTCTCGCGTCGATCAGGTAACTGCGCATCAGGCGCTCTTTCGCCGACATCGGTTTGGGTTGTTCCAGAGGTGATTCCGATGCGACGGGCGCCGGATCAGGTTTGAGGTCGAGAGTCTTGACAAACGTCGTAAGTTCCTCCGCCATCTTCTCGTGATCGTTCTGGTTCGGATGCCGGCTGCCGGTTCCCACCGTGAATATATAACAGTATACGTCCTCGTCGCCCTCGTCGTTGAGCTGCTTCACCGCGTCCTTGACCCAGCCGCCCCACGGGCCCTTGCCGGCGCTCATCGACCCCAGCGTGCAGACGATTCTCGCCTTCGGGTAATGGCCGCTGATCGTCTTCACGAAGCCCACGTAGGCGGGGACCGCTTCATTCTTGCTCGTGCCTTTCCGAGTCCAACTGTCGTTCTGGAAGAGGTTGATGACCACGAGGTGGGGCTGCCACTTGCCGAAGTCCCATTTCTCGCCAGTGCCTTCGAGCGAGGGGCACTGAGCCGGTCGTAGTACTGGGGCATGGTGGTTGGGAACCAGCTCTTGATCAGGCCGATGCCGCTTTTCGCGATACAATGGTATTCCGCGCGGTGATGGCCCAGTAGGTGATCGAGTTGTTACGGGCCTCGACGCTATGCTCGCCGCCGCGCTTCCGGTCCGCGCCGAGTCCGACGCTGATCGAATCGCCATAGACCTCCATCCGCAAACCGGGCCGCGGCGGGGGGGGATTCAGCGTGGCGCCGTCGTCCAACTCCAGGCCGAGGAAACCAACTCCAGGCCGAGGAAAACGGTATTGCCCTGTTCGCCTTCAGTGCGCTTGGCAAGCAGCAGCTCGTGGGTCTTGTCCTCCAGGCCGGTGGCCACGGTGTAGGTCGATTCCCCCTTCGTGCAGTTGATGACGTGTCCTTCGTCGTAGTTGCCGTCGATGAACACGTTGAACATGTTCCCGCCCTTGTCGCCCTCTTCATCTCGCAGTGTCACTTTGAGCGATGTTCCGGTGAAGTTGGCGCGGACGGCGGGTCCCGGCCAACTGATGAGCGGCGCCTCCCTGTCGCTGCAATCGACCCGGCCTATGTACTGGATGTTCGGATCGTCGGCCGGAATCGTCCCAGCGAACGCAGCCGAGGCGACCAGCGCCAGACTGATCGCCCACAGATATGATTTCTTCATGGGTTTCGCCTCGTACCGATTTGGCTCTTGGCTCACGCACGCCCTCAACGGCACTATATTAAAGGGACCGCTTACACCCTGTCAATCAGGATTTCGGTTTCAGGATTCAGGTTTTCGGTTTTCCTCTTCAAGGTAATTAGGGGTATCCGGTTCATTGGGGACCATCCAGCCTCGGAATGGACAATAGATCCCTAGACGGCGCCCCTTCCACCGAAACCCTGATTCCTAGAAAACGAAAACCTGTTGACGGACCTGCCATCGCTTACTACCATGGGTATTGTGGATGGCGCGGCCCCGCCGAGGAGTTGGTGTGCTATTCCACCGACCACGTATTTTGCAAGGTTCGAGTCTTGTTGATTCACGCCGCGATCAATTGGTTGATTGTTTCGGTCATCATCGGACTTGGCGCGTTGGTCGGGCTGACCAATGCGGAGACAGTTCTGCATGTGGATTTCGACGATCCAGCCACCGGCCTGGGAACGGCGGCCCCACTCCATGACGGCGAGCTTACCTATTTTGTTCGTCACAATTCATGAGCCCAAACCGGATGCCGCGATGACGCACACGATCGAGGCCGACGCCTCCGGCAACGGCGACCTTGCGTTGCTGGCCGTCGTCGGTGTGACCTTGTCCACCTTCGAGCGGCTGCGCAGGCATCGTGGGTGATACGACGATAGCGTAGAGACTTGCTGGGCGTCGGGCCGGCTTTTCGGCCCTTCGTCGCGCCGGCCTTCGTTGGAAAGAAGGCGGCAGACTACCTCCATCCGGCGTCGGAAAACCGCCTTTGCCACTTTCCGCTTCACATCCCCCTCACATCTCCCCACTCACATTCGCGGGCTAACCTGAAGACAATGACTGCCACTCTTTCGGTTCTGAGTACCCTGTTGCTTCTTCTTTCAACACCGGTGGCATTTAGTGCCTTGCCAGTCCGGCCAAACGTGGTGATCGTGATGACCGACGACCAGGGCTGGGGCGACGTCGGCTATTACGGCCATCCGTACCTGAAGACGCCGAACCTTGACGCGATGGCCGCGGCCGGTTTGCGATGCGATCGCTACTACAGCGTCTGCGGTGTTTGCAGCCCCACCCGCGCCGCGCAGCTTACCGGCCGACATCACGATCGGATGAGCATCACCTATGCCAACACGGGTCGGATGCTCAACCGGGAGATCACGATCGCCGAATTGGCGAAGACACAAGGCTACACCACCGGGCATTTCGGCAAGTGGCACCTCGGCGCACTGACGCGCGAGATTCGCGACTCGCGGCGCGGCGGGCCTGGCAGCCATCCACACTATTCCGCTCCGTGGCACAACGGGTTCGACGTCTGCTTCTCGACCGATGCCGCCACGCCCACCTACTGGAACGAAGACGGCCCGTTGTGCTACAAGAATGCCGGAGTTCGCTACTGGACCGGCCCTGGCAAATCGATCGAGCCGGACGCGAAAGACAAGGACGGGAAACCCGAGATCCTCGGCGACGACTCGAAGGAAATCATGGACCGGACCCTTGCCTTCATCGAGCATGCCGTCAAGGAGTGCCGGCCGTTTCTGGCGGTCAACTGGTTCCATACGCCGCATGCCACGATCGTGCAGGACCCGAACTACCCCTACGACGGCTCGCCGATCGGCGACGGCCCCGAGAAATGGCCCGCTTTGTGGCCGAAGTCGTCGGCACACCACTCGTCGATCACCGCGATGGACGTGCAGGTCGGCCGTTTGCGGCAGCGACTGCGGGATCTGGGCATTGCCGAGAATACGCTGGTCGTCTTCACGTCGGACAACGGCCCGGCGCTGCTGGCGGGGAAGGACGCCAACTACCTCTCAACAATCGCTGACCTGGACGGCCCCGGTGGGCGGAAGCCGATCGACCTGGCCGGCGCGAAGAACAACCTGCTCGAGGGCGGTGTGCGCGTGCCGGGTATTGTCGAATGGCCTGGGCGAATCCAACCCGGGGTGAGCGACGTGCCGGTGTCGAACTGCGACATCCTGCCGACGCTGCTGGACATCTGGGGCATCCATATGCCCGACGAGCGGCCGTTGGACGGCGAAAGCATCGCGCCGGTTCTCTTCGACGGCGCGACTTCCCGAAAAGATGACTCGATCAAGTTGCGGATGTCGGGCCGGTCCGATCGCCGGGTGATCATGGAAGGGCCATACAAGGCCATCAAGGAGCATGGCGGCCAGTGGCGACTGATCGACATACTGGCCGATCCCGAAGAGAAAAACGACATCTCCGGCTCGAATCCAACGGTCTTCAAAGAACTGATCGCGAAATACGACGCCTGGGTGGAAACGGTGAAGGCCAGTGCCCGAGGGGCCGACTTCCAGACGCATATCGCTTCGACGTCGCCGGGAGTGGAGATTGTGACCGATACGCCGTTCGACTTGACCAACGGCGGATTGGTTAGTGGCCGTGTGCGGATCATCCTCGAGCGGCAACTGGCCACGCTCGACGAGGACATGGCAGTCGACTCGCCCGGGTCGCCGGCCGGCGATTTCATGGATGACGCCAAGTTGCCGGGTGGAACCGTCAAGGCCGGGACTGTGGTCGACAGTTTCCTCGTTCACTTCAATCCGCAGGCTGAGGCCGATGCTACGGTCACCATCACCTTCGACCAGAAGATTCTCGGCGTCATCGCCGGTGGTAGAAAGCTGGCCGACAGCGACGGTCTGGCCTACCGCGACCCGAAGTTCGACGACGCGGCCTCGGCTCGTGGCGCCCTGGAGCCGGCCGACGGCGGCTGGACCATCGGGCCGAAAGGCCGCACCATGGCGCTGAAGCTTCACACGGATGCAAGCGATCTCGACCAGGTTCGCATCCTGACAGAAGCGGCGATTCAGACCAACGTTCGGTAGTTTCAGGAGTCGTATAGCATAAGTCGAGTAATCGCGATGCGAGTAGCATGGCCCGGAGTGGCACTATTCTTGACGGCATCGATTGTTGCCTGCCCGTTCACGCGGTCGCACGCGGCCGACGGCGGATTCGTTGAGATATTCAATGGCAGGGATCTTAGCGGCTGGGTCGCGGATGGCAAGGACACCTTCGAGAAGGACGGCAGGCAAGATCCCATCTGGCTGGTCGAGCGGGGCATGCTTGTTTGCCAAGGGCATGGCTTCACCTTTTTGCGATATGATCAGGTGCTCGACGACTTCACGGTACGCTTGGAGTTCCGCGTGACCCCCAAGAGCAATACCGGCTTGGGCATCCGCGCAGCCAGATTCACCGGGCCGAAGAGCACGCGGCCGTCGACCACCGGCTACGAACTCCAGCTTCTTGACGACCACGGCCGCCGGCCGTCTAGGTACTCCAGCGGCTCGCTCTACCGATATTTGGCGCCGAAGACGAACGCCATCAAGCCCGCCGGGGAGTGGAACAGCGTGGAGATCGAGTGCCGCGGTCCGAGGATCAAAGTCACCCTCAACGAGCAGCTCATCCAGGACATCGACCAGTCGCGGATCGACGTCATCGCGAAGAAGCCTCTCTCGGGCTACTTCTCGCTGCAGAACCATAACAGCCCCGTCATGTTTCGCAACATCCGCCTGAAGAAGCTATGATCGCGGTCGAGGCCGTCTCAGCACGTGCCGTCTCGCATGAAACCCGATTTGGAAAGGTGAAGCCATGAATAGCAAGAACGATCATCCTGGCCGCATGAAACGCACGATTCTCGCCGCGATGGCGGCGTCGGCGGTTCTGCTGGGCCTTGCACCGCCCGCCTCGTCGAAGGCCGAGAAACCCAACGTTATCCTTATCATGGTCGACGACCTCGGCTACAACGACCTTTCCTGCTACGGCAGTGAAAAGATCAAGACGCCGGTACTCGACAAAATGGCCGAGGAGGGCACCCGTCTGACGCATTTCTACACCGGGGCAGCCGTCTGCTCGCCGTCGCGCATGGCGCTGCTCTCGGGCTCCTATCCGGCGCGTCTTGGCTGGGAGGGCGGCGTGCTGGGGTTCGGCATGAAGGGGTTCAGCGGCCTTCCACTCGATGTGGTGACCATTGCCGAAACGTTCCAGAAGGCCGGCTATTGCACCGGCATATCCGGCAAGTGGCACGTCGGCACCAAGGATCTCCTGCCGATGCACCAGGGCTTCGAAGAGACCTACTACATCGTCGCCAGCAACAACCAGACGAAGGCATTGTGGCGCGGCGACGAGCTGCTCGACGAGTCGTTCGACAATCGCCGCTTCACCGAAGCGTTCACAAAGGAGGCGATCCGCTTTATCACGGCCGACAAGAACAAGCCGTTTTTCCTGTATCTCCCCTACACCGCGCCGCATTTTCCGGCCGAAGCACATCCCGATTGGGAAGGCCACTCGGCCAACGGGGCATACGGCGACGTCGTGGAGGAGATGGACAGCCGGGTCGGCGAGATCCTCGACACGCTGAAGAAGACCGGGCTCGACGACAACACGATCGTCGTCTTCCTCTCCGACAACGGCCCCGACCGGAGCCAGAGCCGGTTTGCCAGCGCCGCGCCGCTGAGTGGCATCAAGTGGACATCCCGCGAAGGCGGCACGCGCGTGCCGTGCATTGTTCGCTTTCCCGGCGTCATCCCGGCCAGGCAGATCAGCGACCGGCTCACCGCCGCGATCGACCTTTATCCGACGCTTGCGCACGCCTGTGGTGTGGACATCTCGATCCCCAAGGGCGGCCAGAAGCTCGACGGCGTCAATGTGTGGGGTACGCTTGTCGGGCAGGATTGGGAGCATGCCCGAAACGTTCTCCTTTACTGGCACGGCTGGGGCGAGGCCACGGCCATCCGGCGGGGCGACTGGAAGCTCTTCTTCGGCTCGGCTAAGGGTGATCCAGGAATCGAGCAGGGACCAGCGCTGTTCAACCTGAAGGAAGACCCAGGCGAACAGAATGACGTAAGTGCCGAGCATCCGGACACCGTGAAGGACCTGTTGGCGCTCGCTCGCGAGCAGCTAAAGGACATCCACACGAATTACGTTCCCATCGGAGCCTGGAAGGAGAACCAGTGGCGGGTGAAGGACTGGAAGCCGCAGCGGAAGTGGGGTAAATGGCTCATCGAGAAGTAACCGGCACGGAATCGGACGTTTTCGGCCTGAAATAACACTTCAGCCAAAGGGAGCGGTGCTCCTGCCGCGGGGCGTCTTCCGTCATTCCCGCCTCGGCGGGAGTGACGTGCTTCAGGCGGCTGAAGTATTACGGCCCGACTTCCGCCGAGGTGTGGACGGTCACAGCACGTTTTCTGAGTCCACATGGGAGAAGGAGAAATAGCACGATGAGGAGACTACTATCAAGACGCGGAGTCGCGACCGCGCAATGCTTGGCGGCAGGATTACTGGTGTCCATCGTATATGCGGTGCCGGCGATGGCGAAGGACGATGCGCCGTCGCGTCCCAACGTCATTTTCTTCTTCACCGATGACCAGGGGTGGCAGGATCTCTCCTGCCAGGGGCATCCGTGTTTGAAGACGCCGAACTTCGATCGGCTGGCCAGGGAGGGCACGCGGTTCGAGCAATTTTACTCGTGCGCTTCGGTCTGCTCGCCGAGCCGCACCGCCTTCATGACCGGCCATTATCCGGCACGCCATCGGATCCACCAGCACTTCTCGAACCACGCGCACAACCAGCATTGCGGCATGCCCGACTTTCTGAACCCGAAAGCCGTGACCGTCACGCGATTGCTTCAGGAAGCCGGTTATCGCACGGGGCATTTCGGGAAATGGCACCTGGGGCATGTCGGAGGGGCGCCGGAACCCGGAGTGTATGGCATCGATGTGTACCGCACCTTGGTCGGAAACGGACCCGGTTGGGATCGGAACGGCAATCCCACCGACACGGATCTTGCCCACGCAAGCTACAATAGCTGCACCAAGGAAGACCGGTTCTGGACGCATTCGACCGATCTCATCGTCGATCAGGCCATCGCCTTTCTCGAAAAGAACCGAGGGCAACCCTTCTACCTCAACCTGTGGACCCTCCTGCCGCACGCGCCGAACCGCCCGACGGCGGAACAATTATCGCGGTATCAGGACATTGAACCAAATCCGGACGACTTCGAGTCCTGGATGCGCGGCTATGCCGGCGCGGCGGAAGACTTTGATTCGCAGATGAAGACCTATTGCGCCGTGATGTCCAACGTCGACACGGCCCTGGGGCGTTTGCTGGACAAGCTGGATGCGATGAAGCTATCGGACAACACGCTGATCTTCTTTACCAGCGATAACGGTCCGGAGGATTACCATATCGGCAACGTCCGCAATTCCGGCATGGGGGCGACCGGCCCGTTCCGGGGCCGCAAGCGAAGCCTCTACGAGGGCGGCATCCGAATGCCATGCATCGCTCGCTGGCCCGGCGTCGTTCCGGCCGGGCATGTCGACAAGACCTCGGTGGTGGCCGCTGTCGATTGGCTTCCCACAATCTGCAGGCTGGCGGGTGTCCAGGTCCCGGACATCGAGCCGGACGGGGAGGATGTGTCCGATATCCTGCGCGGTACGAGCAGGCCGAGGCAACGGCCGCTCTTCTGGGAGTGGCGCGGTGGTGTCGTGGGAAACCGGGCGTACTTGCCCCCGGGACTTGCCATCCGTGATGGTGACTGGAAGCTGTTCGCTCGGCCCGACGGGAGCCGGGTGGAGTTGTACAACATTCCCGAGGATTTGGGAGAAAGATCCAACATGGGCGAGCAGCATCCGGAGGTCGTTGCACGGCTTCTGCCCGAACTGCTGCAGTGGAAGAAGACGCTGCCGCGTTGAGGTAGTTGTCTTTCCGCGATACCCGCAAGAACCAACCGAGACAGGAAGATCATCCCGTACACTCACACCCCGAAGATGTCATCCATGAACCCGCTGAGAGTTCTCGCCCTTTGGCTATCACTTGGGGCTGCCTTATTGGCCAGCGCAGAAGACGATGCGGCCGTCTTTGGCCCGCGTTCCCGAGATTTCGTTGTGAACAGAAAGTACCTCGTCTTCCCGATCAACGGTCGGGAGTGGAAGGCCCAGTTGAGGTTGACGGTCGAGGGCCAGGAGGTGCAACGCTATATCGCCAAACTGGCGACAAGTCCGGAGAAGGCGCACACCTGGTTGTACCTCGACATCGATGCGTATCGCGGGAAGAAGGCGACCGTCTCCGTCGGCCGCGTCACGGAAGAAGGCTTCGCCCTGATCCAGCAAGCGGACAAGGTGCCGGGCCAGGAGAAGTGGTATACCGAGCCGATGCGGCCGCAGTTCCACTTCTCGCAGGCCGTGGGGTGGAACAACGACGTCAACGGGACGGTCTATTACGACGGCGAGTGGCACCTGTTTTTCCAGCACAACCCGGCAGGCCTGAAGTGGGATAACATGACGTGGGGCCACGCCGTCAGCAAGGACCTGGTCCACTGGCAACAGTTGCCCAGCGCTTTGTACCCATACACCATGGCCAAAGGCATGTGTTGGAGCGGCGGGGCGAACGTCGACAAGCAGAACACCGCCGGCCTCAAAAGGGGGAAAGAGGCCCCGATCGTCGCGTTCGTCACCGATTCCGGCGCCGGCGGGGAGTGTCTCGCCTACAGCAACGACCGCGGCCGGACATTCACCTGGTACGAAGGCAATCCGGTGCTGAAGCACAACGGGCGCGACCCCAAGGTCATCTGGTACGCTTACGACCAGCGCGACACGCCGCTCGACGAGACGGCCAAAAGGCTCGGCGGGCATTGGGTGATGGCCGTCTACGATGAAGCCCCGGAGCACGGCCGCAACATCGCCTTCTACACGTCGACCGATTTGAAACAGTGGCAGGAGCAAAGCCATCTGAAGGGCTATTACGAATGCTCGGAGCTGTTTGAGCTTCCCGTCGACGGCGATCCGCGGAACACCCGCTGGGTGGTTTTCGCCGGGGACGCTCGATACGCCGTCGGGCAATTCGACGGCAAAACGTTCACGCCGGAGCATGAAGAACGCCACACCCTTTACCACGGGCCGTTCTACGGCTCGCAGCTCTTTTCGAACTCGCCGGACGGGCGGCAAATCCAGATCGGATGGCTCAATATCGACATCCACGGGCATCCGTTTAACCAAGTGTTCAGTTTCCCCTATTGCCTGAGGCTCCACACCACCAGCGACGGCATCCGGATGTTTGCCGAACCGGTTAAGGAGATCGAGACGCTGCGCAAGAACTCGCAGACCCTCGCCAACCAACCGCTCGATGACGATGAATCGGCCGAGGTGGAGACCGCGGGCGAATTATTCGATATCCGCGCCATCTTCGAGGTTGGCAGCGCCAAGAAGATCGGGCTTGAGATCGGAAAGCAGAGCGTCGTTTACGACGTCGAGACGAACCACTTGGGCAACGCGATGGTCAACATCCGCGAGGATGGCCGGGAGAAGGGCGTCGCGACGATGAAGCCGGTCGACGGAAAGGTGACGCTACGGGTGCTCGTCGACCGGCCGATGCTCGAGATCATCGGCAATCGCGGCGAGGTCTGTGTCATCAAGCCCAAGCCTCACGCCAAGGACCACCGCGTCTCATCGATTCGGGCCTTCGCCACCGGCGGGGAAGCAGAACTCATCAAACTCGAGGTGCATGAGTTGAACTCGATCTGGCCGAATTCATCGGCACCTCGGTGATTCCTGCACGAGGCGCGATGACTGATGCGAGTTGGTGTCATCTTACCGTTGATAGGCGGAGCGAAACTCCTCGTGCGATGGCTCGGCCCCCAGGCGACCGCAATAGCCGTTAGTCGTTCTTCTGCTCAACGACGGGGAGCATCAACCGAAAACCCGAATCCCCAAAACCCAAAACCTGATTGACGCAATGGCGAGTGGCCATCTAGGATAAGAGGAGCGTGGCCCGGCGGGCAGGCCAACTGGCGTTGCATCCCATGTGCCCAAGTCCTCATAGGAGACTACCATGTTCAATAAGCAACGCGTTCACGGCATTCTCGCGCTCGCCCTGTTGGCGGGCGGGCTTCTCATCCCGGCGGCCGCTTCGGCGGATGTCTACGAATTGCGGATCTACACGACCCACGAAGGCAAGCTGGACGACCTGAACGCCCGATTCCGAGATCACACGGTCCGATTGTTCCGGAAGCACGGTATGGATTCAGTCGGCTATTGGGTTCCGACCGACGACCCGAAGTCGGCGAACACGCTCATCTACGTGCTCAAGCACGCCAGCCGCGATGCCGCAAAAGCCTCTTGGCAGGCCTTTCTCGCCGATCCCGAGTGGAAGCGGGTGGCCGAGGAGTCGCAGAAGGACGGGCGGATTCTCGCGAGAAAGCCGGAGTCAATCTTCCTGGAGGCCACGGACTATTCGCCCGAGTTGTCCCGCGGCGACAAGAGCGACGGGGCCGTCTTTGAGCTTCGGGTTTATCGAACCAACGAAGGCAAGCTCGAGAACCTGGACGCCCGCTTCCGCGACCACACGATCCGCATTTTCAACCGCATCGGCATGCGGTCGGTGGCCTACTGGCACCCGATCGACGAGCCAGACGCGAAGGACACGCTGATCTATATCCTCCGGCACGAAACCGCCGCGGCGGCCCGGGCGTCGTGGCAAGGCTTTCTCGCCGACTCCGAATGGAAAGAGGTTGCCCGGCAGTCACAGAAGGATGGCAAGTTCCTGCGTGAGCGTCCGGAGTCGACCTATATGAAAGCGACGGACTACTCGCCGATCCAATAAGGGCAAGACTATGAAGCGACGAACCTTTCTGAAGTTGGGTGTCCAGGGCGGGCTTGCCGCCGGACTGATGCAGACCATGTCCTACGCGGCCGAGATCGCCCCCGGCGGTTCGGACAAGCTGGGCCCCATCATGCCGACGCGGCCGCTGGCGAACACGGGCGAGCGGCTGACGCTGTTGGGTATCGGCGGCGCCCATCTGGGGCGCATGGACGATGCGACCGCGCAAAAGCATATCGAGTTCGCCCTGGAACACGGGGTGCGCTTCTTCGACACCGCCTACATCTATCAGCGCGGCCGGTCCGAAAAGCTTTATGGGCGGTTCCTCAGCCCCAAGTATCGCGACCATGTCTTCATCATGACCAAGTGCTGGGCGAAGACCCCGGAGAAATTCGAGCAGCAGGTCAACGAATCGCTTCGGCGACTGGATACGGGCCAGGTCG
>Ga0180434_10004849_pt1 | contig 16150 bp, 12 predicted proteins | sample SS_ome_7_FD_132453 | JGI IMG/M metagenome (GOLD analysis project Ga0180434, IMG submission 132453) | Hypersaline lake sediment archaeal communities from the Salton Sea, California, USA - SS_1_D_2 metaG | ecosystem: Environmental > Aquatic > Non-marine Saline and Alkaline > Hypersaline >...
TATGCATCTCGAGTTATGCGGCGCGTTTCCTCCGGATCAGCATGAGCGGGGAACGGGAATAATGCGGTAAATGCATCACCCGCGAAGAGGGGGATAATACCTCCACGATTTTGGACTTCGCAAACGGGAGTACTGAAGACTTCCGTCAGTACGGTGGCCAGAATCTCGGCACCGTCTTTCCGAAATCGCATGAGAGTCTCGGTAAGGGGGGTGAATCCCGAGATATCCACGAAGAATGCCGCTGCTTCGAATACGCCGCTGAACAAGCGCTCCCTGAATCTGTCATGCACGAACCATGGAATCAGATTTGTGGTTTCAGCCATCGTCTTCTCAATCAGGAGCGCAGACTACCCCCGTGCCCTCAAAATCGGGTCCAATCGACTCATGGTTAAAATTGCTCCAATCAGGAATCATACGAAGTGCAGGCGCCCCATAACGGCAATGAAACGGATTCAGGGGATAACCGCGGGGAAATCATACTCCCCGAATCGATTTGACCGCCCGATCTCGGATTGCGTTTCATCGACGGCGATTACCATATAATCCCAGTTCTCTCCGGGATCTCCGATACCGTCCGTACTCGACCAGCTCAACACGCCGGACGGGAGAACGGCCAGCCGGAACTGATAATCCGGGGAAAGCTGGGGTGAGAACCACGGAAGATCGGCCGCACCGTAGATCCAATAGCCGGACGTATTCTCAAGTGGTGACCAGGATAATACCAGGGCTCCGGCCGAAACCTCTCCCGAGAGTTCCATGGCCGGATACGCCCCTGTCCCCGTCAGGTCCACATATACAACAGGTTCATCAGTGTCATTTGTTGTCAGCTCGAGAACGCTTTCGTACATCCCGGTATCAGGCGGCGAAAACGATACGATGACCGGTATAAAGTCCCCTGGCTCCACGAAGAGATGAGACGCGCCGACAGAGAAATCCGGGGAATCCACTGTCATGGAACGGATTGACAGATAATCAGTCCCGTAGTTCCAGATAGCCATGAGCCACGGGGCGGTCGATCCGGGAGGAAGAGAACCGAAGTCATGACTCGTCTCCTGGAGGAAGATATCAACATCAACGGAGCCGGCCACGGTACACCGCATGCTGTCCGTAACCACATTTCCACCGATATCCCTGGCGCGGACATATACCCAGTAATCACCGGGAGTGAAGGTGTCGGTGTTCCATGCATTCGGTTCATCAGAGTATTCCACCACGCCGTCCCCGTCCGTATTTGTCACGATGAAGTAGAAATCCCTATTATCATAATCGCCGCATGTCTGCATGGGATAACCCGTTCGATAGATGACATCAACCGTGCCTTCATCCGGTATCACGCCGGAAAAAGTCACCACATTGGTGACGGGTATCGATTGCGTCGCCCCGTCAAGCCACGCGTCGATCCGCCATGGGTTCAACGGCCATTGAGGCAGACCGACGACATCGGATATCCGGGCGACAATGTCCACGGTTCCGGAGAGAGCATCAGGATCAAGTATGACTCCCGATCCCTGACTGACGAACCCGAACATACGGCCCTGATAGGCCGGTTGAAACACCGGCGATATGTAATCCGGATGCGGATCCATATAGATCAGGGGATTATCGGTAGCGATATACCAGCTCCATGGATACCCGCCGGTTCCTTCGACTCTGTTGAAGTGTACGTGATGAAAGTCTGCCACAGGCCAATCAGCCGTGGTTCCGATATAATCGTTCATCTCCACGGCATCCCCGACATCGAACTGCATGGTGTTTGCGTTGATGTGCCAGTAGAGCCATCCTTCCCCTCCGGGGACCGGATCACCGATCATTATTCCGCTGTAAAGAGGCTGATAATAGGTTATGTGCGTTATGGTGCCGTCGGAGACCGAGTACGTGGCCACGGGACCGTCGGGGGTCACGAGATCTATCCCGTCATGATAATAGGAGCCGCCTCCGTAGTTCTGGAATTCGCCGTAGTGATTTCCGACGCCATGGGGTTCGTCGAAGGGGAAATAGGGCCATGGCTCCGCGTCCGCAATGGGAACACGGCACTGCACAGCGATCGAGAAAACAACCATGACGGTAAGCGACGCGGAAACGGATCCGGTACGCGAAACAGGAAGCAACGGGCATCGTATTGAGTACGACATGGGTTACGGCATCTCCAGGAGGTACACCGAACGCCTCGTTGAGATAACGGCACATTCTTCTTTCTCGGTAAACCGCGCGGTGGGCGTAAAAATATTCCAGGAACTGAAAACCAGCGGAATCCTCTGACAAATCATTCCTTCCCCGTCGAAGACCAAAACTTCGCCGTCGGGGTGACGATCAGAAACAGGAATGCCCGATCCGAGGTCCCGGGCCGTTCCCGCGAGAAGCCGGCCACGAGCCGACGCAACATCTACGGAAGTGAATACATGATCCGTCCCGGCCAACGAGTGGCGCCATAGCATCGTGAGGGTGGAATCGTAGACCCGGAGTTCATCTCTGCCGGCAACCGCGATCCGCGAACCGTCGGGCGCTATAGCCAGGCGACGGACGAGAAGCCCCTCAAGTCCTGAACGGGCGGCGATGACTCCATGCCCGCATATCAGCAATTCGTCATCAACCACCAGAGAAACACGGGCGCCGTCCGCCGTTGCGGCGAATAGCCGGACTTCCGGTATCCGCCATTCTCGTATTCCGTTTTCGTTATACGCAACGAGCCCCTCGGTCGTACTGAGGGCAAAAAATACCGAACCATTCCTTGAGAACCTCCCGCCCGTCGCGTAGGGTAATGCCACTTCACGCATGAGCGAGCCCCCTGATCCATGAAAATGCAGGGAGTTTCGATCCGGTGTATTGATGTTGAGACGCATACCGACGACATCGCCGCGCGACGAAACAACAAAACAAACATCGTTTCCGGGGCCGATGGACCACTGTTCCGAATCCGACGAATCGTAGAGCGTGAATGAATCTGCAGGTGGAAAGTCAGCCTTTTCGTAACGGTGTCGAGCAATACCGTAGTATGATCCCGCGTCGCCCGGAAAGATCCGCTGATCCGGCTCGAGAATCAGTTTTTTCACCGGAGTACCGTCCGGCGATACAAAAGAAACCCGCGCTCCGGAGATAATCCCGATCAACCCGTCACGAAACTGAACCACCCGGTCGATATCCGTATCTCCCGTCGCAAGGGGCGTTAAATGGGGCTCTGCGGCTCCCGCAATTCCAAGCAACAGAATTGCCGAGCCGAAACCGGCCAATGAAATACAAGCGAATCTACTCCGCATGAATCCTCCGGATTCCCTTGAGAACCGCCGATTCTTTACCCATCCTGCCTCAGATATTACCGTATCGCTATTTCGAAACAAAGGTAAATATTCGTTCCTTCGCGAGAGTTATTCAAGAGAATAGTCCGGCGCGAATTCTTTATCTGATTTCACTCTGCTTCGCCCGGCATCCGGCATGCCGCGGGGAGGTAATGACCGCCTATCGGAGAAGGATGACCTTCCGCTGAAACCGCGCACCGCGTGACGTTATTCGGGCTATATACGTCCCGCTACCGATGTCATCCGGCGGAACGATGGTGAATTCAACGCTGCCGTGATCATCTGAATACGTGCGCTGTCTGTATACACTCCGGCCGTTCAGATCCAGCAGTTCAACATCGACTGCGGTACTCGGCATATCCGATTGCCATTCAAGATGGAGCTTTCCCGTCGCCGGTTGTGGAGAAATCAGCAGCCGTTCGGTTGCTTTGATCTCTCCGCGCGCGCCGAGGGGTATCCGTAATACTATGACCGCGAACTGTTCGGGCAAAAACGGATCGCTGCATTGAACGGTGAGCAGGGAGATATGATCCCCGGCGGCGAGGTTATCGGATACGGCCCTCACCTGTATTGAATCCACCATACCGGGTGCGATGAACTCGGGAAAAGCCGTCACCGAAAGCCAGGATGCGTCCCCCGTGACATCCGAAATGAAGAGGGGACGATCACCGGTATTCGCTATGTGCAGTACAGTATCCTGAACGCTGCTCAGGTCGGTATCAATAATCAGGGTGTCGTTCCCCGGAAAACTGAACTCGGGTACAAGATACATTCGAGTGGGTTCGGGACTTCTATCGCCATCATTATCAACCGCCAGAACCGCATAGAACAACGGAGCCGTCTCAGGAAAAACCGAATCGGTAAAGGCGAATTGAGGGACATTGATGTGTGCCAATAGATTGAAAATGTTCGGTGTGAAGTCTGGAACAGTGTCTCTGTGTACCGCAAAATGACCCTGAGTAAACTCGGGCCAACCATACATGTTCCGAAGCCCCGGCCATAGTTCATGGCGATCGGTATCATACCACAGTAACCGTGTATTGTCTTCGAAGATCTCTCCGGCGAGCTTGATACTAATCCGCGTCCCGGTGCTGTCGAATTCAAAGCCGGCGATGGTCGGAGACGGGGGAAGAAAATCAATATCATCCTCCAGTGATCCGCCTCCAGGAGACCATGGACGAAACCGATGAGCCGGATTGAAGACAAAGTCATGCGTGGCTGCAAGCCGGGCTTCGAAATCAATAGAAAGGTCGGCCTCCGGATGATAATCAGGCCTGATATTGGCCCAGGACGTAGGTTGTTCGGGTGGGACCCACCACCGAAACGGTGAAATAATATGCGCGCCACGCTCCCAATGTGCTGCAATTGCATCAATCCAGAGATCGTAATCATCATCATATTGAGGAAAATATCCGAACGATCGGATTGGATTGAATTCGAGATTGGACCACGCCCCATCAGGGGACAACTCGTCATGAAGGACATCCATGAGATCCAGATTTAGCGTTGTTTCCCGGAATCCGGTGATCCCCGGCCTGCCGTTTTCAACATCCGTTGCGGCGAGGGTCGCGAGTCGGTGTTCATACCCCCAATACGGCACATCATTTTCATTTAACGCTTCATCCGTGAATCCGCCGGGGATCTGATGAGTAAAAAACCGGTCGCTCGTCCAGCCATCGTTCTGAGCAACCTCCATAAGCCAGTTCACCGCATCGTCACATCGGTGTTCCACCATGACTTCGCACCAGCCCTGTTTTCTGCCCGAACCAGGCGGATTACCCGGACTCCACTCGCCATCCATGTCACCGCCGTCGAGATACATGGCCCAGAGGGTATCTCCCGCTGTCTCATGTCTCGGATCAACGTCCTCCCAGAGCATAAAAGATGATCCGGTGACCTGATTGAACTCCTCTATATCCGAAAACCACGGGTCGGCTCCCTGGCCCTCATACGTTCCTCCAGGACCGTAAATACCGGTATGTGTAAGCCATTGTCTCCACTCCGAGAGCGCCGGCTCACTGAAATCGGCGTAGAACTGGCACTCATTCTGTTCGCACCTTACTGAATTTATATCGAACTCGGGATCGCAACTCACCGCAACGATACGATCGGGATAGATCCTGTTGATCTCTAAAACATGATCCATGGCCGCCTGCATATTGCGTTTCATATAACTCTCACGCAGGTCGGAGGGGATAAGCCGGGAGAGCGACACTTCAGTACCAAGGTCCGGGTTTCCGTTAAAATCAATATCCTCTACGAAGTCACTGGGGGTATGATGATTATCTCCGTTATCCGCGATGCAGATCTTGCCATCGTCGTATCGTTGAACGGCATCAGGCTGCATCTCGATAAATGCCACCAGGTTTCCCGGAACCGCGAGACTATCAGATAATTCCTGCCAATTCTGTCGGGTAAGCGAGTGGATAAAAAGTATAGCCGGTATATCGAGGAGAGCCCACGATTTTACTATGACCGCATTGAAATAGGGATCCTCGCCCCCTCGAACCTGTTCAAGACCGTCCTCGTCACGAACGTTCGCCGATCCATTCAAACCGGTTAGACCAAGATACTCCCAATCGTTATCGGGATCGACTATATCGAACGGGCGAATCGATTCGGCGATACCGATTCTCAAGTATGGACCATCCGGTCCCACCCGCGACAGGAAATCTTTCAGTTTCAGCAGCTGGTACTCAAGAGTCAGCCCTCCCGCCGGCCATCCTTCATCATACGGTGTAGTACCTTCCGGAGATCCTCGGTAGCCGTCGTTGAAGAGAAGATAAAAGGTGTTTTCATATGTGGGCCGCGGAAGGACATCCTTGGCAAGGAGGGTGGGGGCGACGATTATGACTGAGAATATGAGGAATATGACGTGCAGTTCCCGGAAAAGACGATGCGAACTCCGCTTCGAAAAACAGTCAAGGATCGCAAAAATCATTGATACATCCAACGTGTATAAACTGAGAATCTCATACCATAGTCCTCCTTGCCAATGCACACCCGATACGTGTCAACGCAGATCAATCCCCGAGACTTTCTTCCTGGCGTTGTCTGTCCCGCGGCGATGGCTAAAGGGAAATCTACGACATACCGGAGGTACAGACCATGGAAACGATGACACATAAATCGAGGTGTGAACATATGAACCACTATCCTCCCTGACAATTTATATACATCGCCTGATCCGGAGATACACCGAAAACGGTCTGATCTGTATCATTACACAAATCAATGATTAACCAGTATCGAGGACTATCATGAAAAGCCGTATATAATTGGATTCAGACTATCCATTTCCGATGAATATTTCGTAGACTTATCGAAAACAACACTACGCAGAATACTGAAATAACGATGAAATCCACACCAAGAGGCATTGAGTGTTCACCCTGGATAGCTCCCTTTAAAATATCCACCCCGTAGGTTAGAGGGAAAATATACGATAATGGTCGAATAAAAACAGGGAGTGATTCGATGGGAAAAAACAGACCGCACAGAAAAATCATTGGAAAACGGAAAAAATTCGAAAAGGTCTGTGCTTCAAATACCTCGCTCACCGAAACCGCCACAAAAAGACCCAGGAATGTCGAGGCTAAGGCAATGAGTATGATGGCGGGAACAATGGCAAGCCAGACAGCACCTGAAAGATCCACCAGAAAGAGTGCAATTATTATCGGGACAAATGCATTCACGGTCCCAAATGCGATCGCCCCGCCCGTCTTCGCAAGCATGAGAAGTTCGAGCGGTATGGGTGCCAGCAGCAGCCGTTCAAACGAGCGGTTCTTCTTCTCAAAAGTCACCGTGACCGCCAGCATCGATGTTGTTCCGAACAGAATGGAAACTGCCACCACCCCGGGCAGGATACCGAGTATGTTTTCGACACCTCTGCCGGATCTGATAAAGAACATCGCCGTCCATGCGACCGGGAATACAATACCCCAGCTGATATTGGGAGGTTTAAGATAGTATGCCTTCATATCCTTGAGCACGATATTCCAGAATGCAATCCACCGATTCATCTTGTCTTTCCGGTTTTCTGCTTTTCGCGCTTCATGGCATATAGCTCAATACCGGTAACACGAACAAACACATCTTCAAGCGACGGTTTCAGCCTCCGCGCTTCGGTTACTTCGGCTCCCTGTTCCTCAATAAACCGGACAAGCGGTCCGATGCTGATCGTTTCTTCGGACTCGATACGAAATGAGCCTCCGGATTCAACTTTGACATCAAGGTATGGAAACGAAGCCGTCAGGCTGTTGCCCAGACTCGACGGCGCATCCGGTACGGCAATTCTCATCACCTTTTTATTCTGAATCGGTTGAAGAAGAGTATCGATGGTATCCGTTCGCACGATCCGGCCTTTGACGATGAATGCGATCCTCCCGCAGAGACGTTCCGCCTCTTCTATATAATGAGTCGTCAGGAAAATAGTGGTGCCGGAATTGTTGAGATCTGCTATGAGTTTCCGGATATGCCGGGCGCTGGCAACATCAATACCCGTGGTGGGTTCATCCAGGAACAGAATCGGCGGTCGATGGATGATACCCGCGGCGATGGTCAGTTTCCGTTTCATTCCTTTCGAGTATCCAGCGAATTTCCTGTGGCCCGCGTCAGCAAGATCGAACGATTCAAGTAAATCATATGCTCGTTTCTCGCGTTCCTGTTTCTGGATTCCATAGAGAGCTGCACAGAAGCATAGATTTTCAAATCCGGTCAACTCGGGATACAAATTGCTCTCATCAGGAACCACGCCTATAAGATGCTGGGCGGCCTTGGGATTCGTCGTGCAACCATGTCCACCTATTTCTATCAAACCGGAATCAGGTCTCGCAAGTCCTATGAGCATATTAATAGTAGTTGTCTTACCAGCGCCGTTCGGTCCTAGAAATCCGAATAATTCCCCCGTTGTAACAGAGAATGTTATCCCATCGACAGCAGTGACGCCATCGAATGTCTTCGACAAATCCGTTACCTTGATTATCAAATCCTGGTTACGTGTGCACATGGAAAATCCATCCGTTCCGCTCGGAAAAAATCCGGGATCATTTTTCAAAATACAGCACGGAAAAGGAGAGAACCCTCCTAGATGATTTCCATCATCCGGGCATCGAACGATTTCTATATCATAGTGATACGTTCACATACACTGAACCCGACACTTGCGAACTACAACGGAACTCCCCCGGCAAATTGTGCCTGGATGCTCCTCCATTCCCGGAAATCCGCGGAGACGACGTTCTGTAATTGCTCGGATCAATGTTTGACCGAAAAAGCGACCTTTACGGTTGTTCGGTACGCTGTGATCTGTCCGTTTTCCACTTTGGCCGTCTGGGAGACAACTTCCAATCCCGTGATATTTTCTATCGTCTTCTTGGCCTCCTGAATGGCATTGTTCGCTGCATCTTCCCAGCTTTTTTCCGAAATACCAATCAACTCGATGATTTTGATCGTGTTCATAGAACATCTCCCTTCATGATTGAGGACATATCCAATATACTCCACGCTCTTTCAATTTCCTACGTGAGAAATAGGGCGTAACCGCGGAATCGCGAAACGCGCGAATCCCTGTCATTAGGACATCGCTAAATACGAGATCTGCCTATCCCGGGAGTTCGTCGCTACCACAATCGGGGAATAAGAACCGGAGTCCGTTTCTTATACTCCTCATACTCATCATGTCCACCCCATTTTGCATCCGCTCTTTTCTCGAGAATGGGGACTCCGCTTACACGACTGAGTAAGAGTGCAACAAATACCGGAGAAATCATAGTGACCCACTGCCAGCCGTGAAGACTCGGCGCGGCGATTATAGCCACACCGATCCAGAGCACGATCTCCCCGAAATAATTGGGATGTCTCGAACGTCCCCAAAGACCCGTCCGTATGAATGATCCCCGATTTGCGGGTTTCGCTCGAAATCTACTTTTCTGTATATCGGCCATCACCTCAAACACGAATCCGAAGACCCACACGAGAAATCCAAGGAGGGCGAAAATGTCGAAATCACGCTGCTTTGTGGCTGTTATTGCCGCCAGTGCCGCAGCCGCCGTGAGGGTAACCCACAAACCCTGCAATGTCCACGTGTTAAGAAAACGGATGAACGAGCGCTTGATCTCATCAAACCGTTCATCCTTCCCCGCCTTCTGAATCCTGAGAAACAGAAATGTACCCAGACGAGTCGCCCAGATCAGAATGAGAGCAAGGAGAAGCACCGATACGTCACCGGCTTGGGGTACGAGAAGCACTGCCGATGTGGATACGGTAACATAGGTTATACTCCCGGTAATATCGAACGCTTTTTCACTCTGCCGGATATACGCCACGACGAAAACGGCCCACTGTATGACGAATGCGGTGACGACGGCAAGACTGAAAAGAGGGATACTGAAAATCGACAGCCCTCCCTGGCTACCTGCCGAGGCAACGCCCAATCCGATCAGAATAATAATGGGAAATGTTACAAGTGCCGTTCTGTCTTCCTTTTTCATGCCATATTCCTTTTCATGAGATACGGATATTTTGCCGTATCAGAATGATAACTGCGGGTACGCTTGAAGGTTTTCAGTGTGAGAATATACGTGCATCCAAAAGTATTGGTGTCCGGGAACCTGGAACGCGTGATCCGGTATGTCCGTATCATTCAACTCAGTGATGCCGCAATAATCACAATGAGGATAATGAACAACATCACAACAAAACCGTATTTAACCAGTTTCGCTTGTCTTGTAAAATCGACAAACAATCCCCTACCGGGATCACTGAACGCATGACCAACTCGAAACCTATACCCGCATTGAACACACTGACCGGTATTATCCCGATTATCCGTGCCGCATGTTGGACATATCATAGACTGCCTCCGAACGTGCAAAAACCCATACTCTCCGGTTCCAAGGAATAGTACCTGTTTCTGTTCGTCAAACGGAAGATAGCGAGGAAATAATCGGGTGAGTAATGATTTTCCGGCAGATCCGGTGTTTCCGGAGTCCGACGGATTTGTTCCCTGCATTCTTGTTTTCTCCGGTGCCTTCTGGTGCAAAATTGCATTGCGAATCGTCTGGCATTTCGGGATGGCTTGAGTCTGTGCGGCTTGACATCGCCGTGTTACCAGATTAATTGAACTTATAGTTCGATTATTAAACCGTTTGTGTATTTTTGCCGTATTCCCCGTCATAAAGGAGGGTCTTTGTTACTATCGCGCGTAATTCCCGTCTTCCTTGCAGTATTGCTCCTTAATCTAACATGCGGAAGTACAACCGATCCCTCAGATGAGGATGGTCCCGAACCCCTTGAATTAATGTTCGTTGTGTATCATGCGACCAGTTATGGTGCCTCGGATGGTGCCATAGATCTTACTGTTACCGGCGGTGTGCCACCATATACGTATGTATGGTCGAACGGTGAGATAACAGAAGATATTGAAAACCTGATTGCTGGGATGTATTCCGTGACGGTTACGGATGCTGAAGGCGACAGCGCGAGCCACTCAGGAACCATAGCGCAGCCGAACACCGGCACTGTGACTGATGTCGACGGTAATATCTATAAAACCCTGAAGATCGGCGAACAGGTTTGGATGGTTGAGAATCTCAAAGTAATTCACGCCCCTGACGGGGATCCGATTACCAGTTTCTGTTATAACGACGATTCGGAGAACGTGGATACATACGGCCGGCTCTATACCTGGAGTTCAGCGATGAATGGATCGAGTCGATCAGGCAGTCAGGGCATAGCACCGGATGGTTGGCATATCCCGACTAATCATGAATGGGAAATCCTGATTGATTACCTCGGTGGGCTGAACGAAGCCGGCGGAGCCATGAAGGAAGCAGGGTTCGAACACTGGAATGAACCGAACTCGGGCGCAACAAACTCCAGCGGATTCACGGCTTTAGGTGCGGGTGAACTTGATACCGGAACGTATCAGTTTCTGGGACACGTCGCGGTTTTCTGGACATCCGATCAGACATCAGCGGAAATGGCACGATATTATTACCTGACACATACAGATATCGGAATCGTCCCAAATATCTGGCGAAAGACTCTGGCGTATTCGGTCAGATGTATCATGGATTAAACAGCGCAAATAGTTCTGTTCTTGCTTGAATCGATAATCCGGCGACTCACTCTCGCACTGATCCGTCTTCCGGGCGGGATATATATCAAATAGCTCACCGGGATGAGACCGCATTGGTCGCCCGATGAATCGAATCCGCATCAATCGGATATAGGAGGAAGTCTCCGCCCGGATCTCCAAAATGCATGGGCCGCACGGGCATACCGCTCGTGCATTGCATGCCAATTCGGCACATCATCTATCGCCCAATATTGTAATGCTCTCCCTTCATGAGAGAGTCTGAGTTCCCCGCTTTCAATTCCGCAGAGATGAACGATTGCTATCTGGGTATAGGGACCATGTTCTCTGTTTGCCGTTCGTGTAAAAATACCCACGAGGCCGGTTACCATCACTCGAAGACCGGTCTCCTCCATGACTTCCCGCACCACTGCGTCAACCGGCTTTTCGTTCGCATCGACCCATCCGCACGGTAGGCACCATCCGCTCCCGTCTGCCCGGTCCATGAGCAGTATTTCGCCGGCTGTATTGAAGATGGCGGCATCTGACCCAACCTTCGGGGTGATATATCCCAACTCATTCCTGAAATACGATCGCATTCGTTCTTCAGGTACCTCAAGGTGCTCGCCGTAGAGACACGTCGCAAGATGTAGGAGTCGTTCATAGCGTTCCTGATCATAGGGATTCGATGAAAAAGCCAATCCGTTCCGTGCAATTGTTTGGATTTCATTCAGGAGTGTCACAATATCCATTGTTCATAGAAATCGTGCGACTATGCGATGTGCCATATTCTATTCATGGTCGCCACTCGTGGATCCGTGTTCCAGTACATCATCGTTCACTTCAAGGCCAAGAGCCTTGATTCGCTTTGCCCACTGACGACGAGCCAAAACCTGCATATCCGCCACATCATCCATCTCGTCCACTATCTCCATCCCCAATAACGTCTCCATCACATCCTCAAGCGATACCAGACCTCTTGTCCCCCCGAACTCGTCAACGACAACAACTATCTGCTCTCGCCGGTCCAGCAGGAACTCGAGTAGACGGGGCAGGTCCATTGACTCAGGTACTGCATGAATATCCCGTTTAAATGCGTCAAGCGGCACCTCATCGTCTTCACACTGCAGCTTTGATAGTATTTCATCCTTCAATACGAATCCCTTGATATCATCCAGATCCTTCCCGTATACAGGAAGTCGTGAGAACGCACTTCGAGCCGCCGCCTCTTTCGCGTCGGAGGCTTTCATATCACGGGGAAGTGCCGCCATTACGGTTCGAGGAGTCATGATATCAGAAACGCGCAGGAATCTGAACTGGAATAAATTACGGATAATCTTTGATTCGTGCCTGTCCAGATCTCCCGTTTCTTCACCGAGACCCGCCATAGCCACAAACTCATCCCGACTGAACCGGTGAATCTTCTTTCCCCGGGCGATCAGTTTTGTGAGTGCTTCAGACGCCACTACAAGGGGATAGAGAATGATAATCAATCCCCTGATATAGAGCATGGTCACATCGACCAGCCTCGGCCAGTATACGGCGCCAAGCGTTTTTGGAATAATCTCCGAAAGAAAGAGAATCATGAGTGTCATAATCGCCGAGAAAATCCCGACCCACGTACTTCCGAACACCACGGCCGCCTGTGCTCCGGCTTCGATTGCGCCCACGGTATGCGCGATGGTGTTCATTGTCAGAATAGCCGCCAATGAGCGATCGAGGTTTTCCTGCCGCAGACGGCGAAGCATTCGTGCCCGGCGCGGATGTTTCGCCCGCAGGCTTTCAACATACGACGGCGTTATACTCAAGAGCACTGCTTCGGCAACGGAGCACATAAAGGATACGAGTAATGCAAGGGAGACGAACAGTATCAGGAGATTGAGTGCGGTATCGGTATTACCCGGATCCCCTGTAGTCAAACCGGTACCCGCTGTGTTCGCGGGTAAGGGCATGATCAGTATCAATACAAAGATACGCATCCAAATCATACAAACACCAATCGGTTCCCTGCGTGGTTCCCGGTTACCACTGGTTGATACCTTTCTGCTCGAGGGATTCCTCCCCATTCAATAGCGAAGACAATATGCCATGCAATGCCCGATTCGTCAGGTGGGCACAAATCAGTCCACACGGATGGAATGTACCGTTTTGTCATGTAAATCGAGGGTTTTGATCACTATTCTACCTCGTAAATAGGTGTCATGCAGCACAGTCTATATCCTTTTGATGTACTGGAGGGCCACGGACGCGACGAAGCGCGTCCCTCCATCGCCTGAAGTGAACACGTTCCTATTTTCATCTTCTCCGGGTGTTTCGTCCGCGAATCATGACGACTGCTTCGTAAATAGGTAAACCGGGCACTATTCTAATATTAGAATAGTACCGTGGGTGTGTTTCAACTGTGGAGGGTCATGCCCACGTCTACGCCTTCGCTTCTCTCCTGGCTTCGCCGGGCTTCGTCTCCGCGTGGCCGTTATCCACATACATGCGGACGCGACGAAGTTTCGTTTTCTTCACGCCTCCGCTCCTCCATTCATCAATCATCATTCAGCAGCTTGTCCCTCGAAGCCAGGAACGTAGTGAAGGCGTAGTGGGATCATCAATTCTTACCCGTCCCTCCACCGCTGAGTCGTCACCGGTTTCTATTTTCATCTTCTCAGGGTGTCTCGTCTCCGAGTCATGACGACTACTGCTAGAATAGTGCGTACGAAACAAGACCGAGCATTACTTTGTGCCGTCGTATGTGGAAATATGCGCCTTTTTCGCGGTGGCATACCCTCGTGCGAATAGACCACGGCGGGTAATGACCTCAAAGAGTAATACGCCATAAAAAATCCCATAAAGAACCAGTGAAACCCATAATCGTGGCTCCCACGCTCCCGTCTCGCGGTAACGGGGAACGATCTCCTCGGTCAGGATGACGAATGTCCCCAGAAGGAGCAAAGCGGGATCCGGGCGAAGCACAAGGATCGGGTATATCCAGAACAGGTACCAGGGGAACAGGTTGGGAGTAAAAACTATGAACGCCGTGGCCGCCAGTAAGAGTCGCAGATAATAATCCCGGGTGTAACGGAGCGAGAAAAAGATAGAGCCCAGTATCAGCACGCCCGCCGCTCCCCGTCCCAAAAGTCCGGGAAATGTCGATTCCAGAAGCGCGCCGATACTCCCGTTGTTTGACCATTTTTCCGCCATGAGGAACAGTGAACTGAAGAGATGACGACCTGCGGAGATGAACGGTAGATACGCTCCTATCACCAGCACGAAAAAGATCGCGAAAAAACGGACACGTTGTCTCTGATCAATCTCAAGTACCAGAGCGGGAAGGAAAATGAGCGCCAGCGGTTTGATAAGGACCGCAAGAGCCAGAGCAGCACCCGCGGACATCGCCTTTCCCCGCCCGCCCGCGACCATCATCCATGCTACAAAGGGAAGGGCATAGATATCCACATGATTCGGAAGATATCCCTCGAATATAATGAGTGGGGACAGCACTATTAAAAGGAGTCTCATACGTGAGATCCTCTCCCCATGAAGAGCCGCTCCAAGAATCAGCCATGTGGCAATTTCCGCAATAAGCGCCACTATCTGTATTCCGGTATACCGGCCGGGGGTTAGCAGATAGCCGATGGAGAAGATCATTTCAGCAAGCGGCGGATAGACGGTACGAACCCAGGGGTGGTTGATACGGGAATCAGGAGGGTCGCCCCGCAATCCATGGAGCCGTGAATCGTCAGGCGGGTATTGGTACGGGTTGACTCCCGATGCAAGCACCTTGCCATCCCAGTGGTATCGTGCTGCATCATCAGATAACTCACGCTGAGAGTTCATGAGCAGAACGCGAAGAAGCACGCCGATTGTGAGAATGATCAAAAGTTGAACTTGTTTATATCGTATCTCCGTTGATGAATACCATGAAGCAAGCACCAGCACGCCACCGATAATGACTGATCCTATAATCCCCCACACCCACTGATGGAAATCCAATATGTCGAAGCCGGTTGACACGGCACCGGAGCCGAGAACAACGAAGGAAAGGATTAGTAAAACGACGGAAATACGCCCCGTCACGCGGATCGTCCGTATAATCTGCTATGACGAAGCGACATGATTCCCACGAAGAGAAACCCGATGGTCTGAATGAGAAGGAATGCACTTCCCGAGCCGTTCATGGTCTTCATACTCTCAATGAACGCTGCTCCGGCCCAGATGCCGGTGGCGATCTCAAAGGCATAGGTCCACTCGAGAGGTTGTGTATATGACCCCGGGATAGGAATTTTCTGTCGCAAGAGACTGCTCTGTTCAGCGTAGGCGCCGAGTTTGGGTGTTCGCTCGAACGGAATTGCTTTCCTTCTCAGTCCGTTGAAAACCGCACGAGTATTGTTCACCGCCAATCCGATACCCAGGGCCATGAGAGCAGGCATCCAGAATACGGTCCTGAGCCATGACCCACCCGAGACGCCCTGCGAAAAGACATACAGTGTGCTCGGTCCAAGTAGAGCGAGGAACATCATGGCGATGAGCGGCGCCACGTACGCGCCCTTCATCTCGTGGGGAATAAGCAGGAGGAGCGGAAGTACGAGAATAGTAATCAATAAAATGAGTGGATGTATGAAATAGTGCGTGAGGTGTATGGTAGCCTGTAACCGCCGAAACAGACTGAAATCCCGTCGTCGCCAGAGAACGGGAAGCAGCTTCATCGCCGTCTCGATAGAACCCTGCGCCCATCTGCGCTGCTGTGACTTAAGCGCATTGATATTCGTGGGCACCTCTGCGGGCGTCA
>Ga0180434_10004850_pt1 | contig 16150 bp, 4 predicted proteins | sample SS_ome_7_FD_132453 | JGI IMG/M metagenome (GOLD analysis project Ga0180434, IMG submission 132453) | Hypersaline lake sediment archaeal communities from the Salton Sea, California, USA - SS_1_D_2 metaG | ecosystem: Environmental > Aquatic > Non-marine Saline and Alkaline > Hypersaline > Sediment...
ACCGAGCCCGGCAATTCGGCATCCGTGTGAAGGTGTTGCCGAGCTACGAGCAGCTTATCCGCGGCAGCGTCGCGGTGCAGCCGCAGCCGGTCTCGATCAACGACCTGCTGCGCCGGGAGCCGGTCCAACTCGACCTGGCCCATCTCCGCCAATGGATCGACGACCGCGTGTTGCTCGTGACCGGCAGCGCCGGCAGCATCGGCTCGGAAATCTGCCGGCAGCTCTTGCAGTTTTCGCCGCGCCGGCTGGTGCTGGTTGACCGCAGCGAGAACGGCCAGTTCTTCCTCGAACGGCAATTGCGCGAGTTGGCCGGCGATGTGCCGATCGATATCCGCGTCGGCGACGTGCTCGATCGCGACAGCACCGAGCGGTTGCTCGACGAGACCCGGCCGGAGATCATCTTCCATGCCGCGGCGTTCAAGCACGTGCCGCTGATGGAACGCCATCCGGACGAGGCGGTGAAGAACATTGTTCTCGCCACGCGCCAACTGGCCGACCTTGCCAGGGAGTGTGAGGTCGAATCGTTCGTGCTGATTTCGACCGACAAGGCGGTCAACCCGACCAGTGTGATGGGCGCGTGCAAGCGGGTGGCCGAGTTGTACGTGCAATCGCTCACCGGCCAATCGCCCTGCCGGTTCGTCACGGTGCGGTTCGGCAATGTGCTCGATTCGGCCGGCAGCGTCGTGCAGGTCTTCCGCCAGCAGATCGCCGACGGCGGGCCGGTCACGGTGACCGATCCGCGGATCGAGCGGTTCTTCATGACCATCCCGGAGGCGGCCCGGCTGGTGCTTCAGGCCGGCGCGATCGGGCGCAGCGGGGAGATTCTTCTGTTGGACATGGGCGATCCGGTGCGGATCGTCGATCTGGCGGCCGACATGATCCGCCTTTCGGGCATGGAGGTCGGCAAGGACATCGACATCGAGTTCACCGGCCTGCGGCCCGGCGAGAAGCTCTACGAGGAACTCTATCTGGACGCCGAGAAGCTGCTGCCCACGCGGCACAAGAAGATCATGGTGGCCGACCGCACGCCGCGCGACCCGGATTCGGTCGCCGCGGCCGTGGAACGGCTAGTGCGATTGGCCCAGGCCCAACCCGACGTGGTGCGAGCGATGCTCGAGGAGATTGTGCCCGAGTACAGCGGCGCCACAAGCGGCATTCTCCGCGCGGCGTGAGGGGAGTTGGGAGTTGAGAGTTGAGTGGTGAAGGTTGAGGGGTGAGTGTTGAGATATGGCTGGGCACTTCAGTGCCCAGTCAAGCACACGTCACACTTCCCACTTGATGCTTGGCACTCAATGCAACTGGGCACTAAAGTGCCCAGCCCGCGCTGCGCCAAGCCCGCGATCAGCGTGGGGGGCAACTTCCCTACCTCATCCCCACTCGCCGTCAAGCAGAACCAGATCGACGGCGGCAAGCTCGTCGTCGTGCGAAGCTTCGAGAGCGGCACGGAGTTGCGTCTGCTCAAAGCCGTAGAGCCAATCGGCCATCGCCTGGGAGAAGACGGCCGCCGCGGTTTCGGTGTCGGGGGTCCGCGACTCTTCGGCGACCGAGAAGGCGAAGCCCTGGTCGCTGCCGCCGGCGAAGCGGTGGACGTTGACCTGCTCGAAGAACTTGGCCCGATTGTAGAACCCCGGGCCGTACAGGGCCGTGGCCGTCGCGTCGGCGGCCAGCGTATCGTTGCCGACCGAGTCGTAGAGCCGGGCCGTATCGTGGCCGCCGGCGGTGGCGTAGGCATGGACGCCGTCGAAGCCGCTTGCTCGAACGAGGAAGCCGTTGCCCGAGAGGGTGCCGGAGGTCGGTCCGGCCTCAAACAGATCGTTGCCGGCCGAATCGTAGAGCTTGGCGACGTCGACGCCCCGCTCGGCATAGGCGAGCACGCTGTCGAAATGCTCGGCCTGGCTGGAGAACCCCGATCCGGCGAGCCGCGCGAAGACCGGCCCGGCGACCAGCACATCGTTGCCGGCCGAATCGTACAGCCGCGCCGTATCGTTGCCGCCCGCGGTAGCCAATGCCCGGGCGTTCTCGAACTGCTCGGCGTAGAGGGCGAACCCCTCGCCGGTAAGCTCGGCCTGGCCGACTCGGGCGACAAAGGCGTCATCCCCATTCGAGTCGTGGAAGGTGACGCTATCGTAACCCCCGCCGCCGAGAACGCGAATGGTCTCCACGTTCTGGGCTTCGGCGCGGTAGCCGGCGCCGGAAAGCTGCGCCGAGCCGGGCCGCACCACGGCCGTGTCATTGCCGGCGGTTCCCGTGAGGGTGATCGCATCAGTGCCGCCGAGACCGTCGAAGGTGACGCGGCTGACGCTTGCGGCGTCGACCTGGTACTCCACGCCGTTGATGCTCACCTGATGCGTGCTTCCGCCGGCGCGGAAGGTAAACACATCATTGCCCTCGGTGCCGAGTACGCGTAGTTGCCCGGCCTGCTGGGAGACGAGGTTGGTGACGTGGAAGTCGATGTTGCCGCTGGTGCCGCCGCCGTAGGTATACGCGCGAAGACGGTACGTCTGGCCGGCGGTCGCGGTGAGGTCGATCCGCTCGTTGTCGGTGGTCGAGTAGCTCGTGGCGAGTAGTTGCCCGGCGGCGTCGTAAAGCTGGAGGTCGACGTCGCCGCGACCGTGAGCGAAGAGTGCTTCGAGCGTGAGGATGCCGTCGTTGGCGGCCGTGACGGTGAACCATTGGCCGTCGGTGTCGACCTGGTATCCCTCGAAGGCGGCCTGCGCGACGCGGCCGAAGTCGGCGCCTGGTGCGGCTTGCGGCGTGGCGTCGAGATCGAGATCGAGCGAGTAATGGGCTAGGGTTGAGCCTGTCCCCAAGCCGAAGCTATAGCTTTGCCCGGCGACAACCTCGAAGGAGAAGCCATCGTCGCCGGTAAGGCTTTGCCCGCCGGGCAGGACCCACTGGGGCGTCCACTCGTCGGCCGAATCGAGCGCGACACTGAGCGTGCCGGCGGCGGTCGCGGTGAAGCGGAACCAGTCGACGTCGTCCAGCCGCCCGATGGTGCCTGAGAGCGAGCGCGTGTCAGCGATCGAACCGAGGTCATACGCCGCGATCTGGCTGGAGCCGTAGTCGTCGGCCGGCATGATCGCGTCGATCGCGCGGCCGAGGTTCAGCCGGCTGTAGCTCGCCCCGGTGACGGCGTCGTGGACCGTGTCGGCCGTCTGGATCATCCAGTCGTAGATCGACTGCGTGGTGATGTTTTGGATGCCGGCGAACTGCATGGCCTCGCGCACCAGCACGCTGGCGCCGGCCACATACGGCGAGGCCATGCTGGTGCCGGAGAATCGGGCGTAGTCGTCGGCGATGCCGTTGCCGTTGCCCAAGTAGTCGGGCACGCTACTCTGGATGCTTCGTCCCGGCGCGGCGATCACGCGCTGGTCGCGCTGCGAGAAGTAGCTCAGGCTGCCGTCGGCGTCGACCGACGCGACCGGCACGACATACGGGCTGACGGCCGGATAGCTCAGGCCCGGCTCGTTGTAGGTCTGGAAGGCATTGCCGGCCGCCACGGCGACGAAGATGCCGTCGGCGTGGAGCTGAGCCAATTCGTCCTCCAGGGTGGCCCAACCCGGCACGCTTTGGCCGTTGAAGTCGCTGCCGAGCGACAGATTGACGGCCGTAATCGGATTCTCAAAATCGAACCGATGGTCGTGGACCCAGGCCAGGGCCTCCTCGACCCAATGGAAATAGCCCTGGCCGCTATCGTTGAACACCCGCAGCGCGACCAGATCGACGCCGGGTGCGACGCCGGTGTGCAGGCCGTCGTCGCCGCCGATGATGCCGGCCACGTGGGTGCCGTGGGCGCCGTACGGGCCGTCGTCGTAGGGATCGGTGTCGCGTTCTTCGGTGAAGTCGAAGCCGCCGACCACGCGATAGGAGGTGCCAAGCCCGCCGCCCAGCGCGACATGGTCCCACGCCACCCCGCTGTCAATAGCCACGACCGTTTGGCCTGCGCCGTCGAATCCATACTCCGCCCGGGCTTCGGTCAGTCCGGTCGCCAGATGGGCATCATCAAGGCCTTGCAGAGTCGTCTCGAAGGATGCCGCTTCGACAAAGTAGTCGGGCTGAATCTGGTCCAGCGTTTGGACCGAGAGAAGCATCCGCGATTCGCACTCTTCGAACCGCAACATACGAAAAGACGGGCGGGGCCATTGCGACCAGCGCATGCCATCACCTCCTCACGTGCCATTCTACGCGGGCAAGTTCCGGAGAAAAGGGCCTTTCTTGAAAAGACCGCCGGAAACTATCCACTGTGTATCCAAGGTGCGTTCATCACAGGTTGCTTCCCAGTGGGCGGCCGGCTGAAATCGGCCGCAGCGCCGCGAATCGGCGCGTCACGACAAGGGAAACCGTCCGGCCGTCTTTTCGCCGGACAAGCAAATATAGAATGCGCTATGCTCGAAAGCCTGGAAGCCCTGGCAAAACAGCGAAGCGGTTCCCCTCGTCGGCGCTATTGGCGAAACAACCTGTCTAATCAGGCACCGAGGTTGACAAGCTGCCACACGCCGCGTTGCCAGGGGGCAACGGTGTGGCATTTATGCCACTGTACGTAGCGACGCCGCGAAAGGATCGGAGAAAGTTGCAAGGAAGGGTGGGCCTATGAAATCTGATATCTCAGATTTCATATCTCGTAACACCACAGCCATCTGGAGTACGTCACGATTTCGACTGGGAACGGATCAGCGACTCATCCCACTATCGCCGGGGCTTGTAGAACCTTCCGGCCAGCTCGGACGGGTAGTCGTTTTCGCCGGCCAGCGCGGCGATCTCGCGGAGGAAGCGGTGGGTGAGCTGCTCGAGCACGTCGCGGTCGTTCTCGCGCCCGTAATACTCGGCCAGATCGATCGGCCGGCCGACGCGAAGCCGGACCTTCGCCGGCATGAAAAGGCAGCCGTAGAACGTGCCGTCGTAGGGGGCGCCGTCGATGTAGCAGGGGATGACCGGCACGCGGGCGATCAGGGCGATCTTGGCGGCGCCCGGCCGGCCGGGAAGCAGCAGCCGTGGGGTGTCGTTGATCCGTCCCTCGGGAAAGATGCCCAACAGATCGCCCTGCCGCGCATAGCGCATGGCCGTTTTCGTCGCCCCGGTGTCGCTTCCTGCCCGGCTGACTGGAATTACCTCGCAGAGCCGAAAGAACAGGCGGAGCCCCGGCATCTCGCAATACTCCCGGGCGACCATCCAGTGGACCAACCGGTCGGCGGCCAGCGCGATGAACGACGGGTCCAGCGGGCAGCGGTGGTTGCAGACGATCACCGCGCCTTGGCCCGGCGGCAGCTCGATCCGCCCCTGAATCCGCGCACGCCAGAGCACCCGCGCGAGGACGTAGTTCAGCGCAAAGATCGGTGCCTGGGTAAGGCGAAAGGGCGACCGTCGCTGCACCCGACGGGCCCAGACGACCAGCCCCACGCCGATGGCGGCGAGCAGGGCGGCGGCCAGTATTTGGGTTGCCACGGGAGCGAGCATGGCGGGGTGGTATCTTCTTCTGGAACCAGGCGCAATGCGAGAACGCGTGTTCCCATTCTACCCCATCATACCTTATTGCCCCTAAATGTTCACGGGGGCGCCCCTTCGGCCGCTACTGATCTTCGCATGGCAAATGCGCGAGGATCGCCGGGGCCTCGTTCCAACCGTCACTGCCGCGCGAAGATCAATACGAGAACAGGGCCAGATTTTCGGCCAACGGATTCTCCTAAAGCCAGCGTCTTCCGGCCGAAAAATGGACCAGTCGCCGGCCGGTTATCCAGCCAGACGAGTGATGCGATTGATCGGCAGGGATTCGGGTTGATCGGCGCGGTAGCGATATTGCATCAGGTAGGCATCCTCCGGCGTGTCCTCGTAGAAGGACCGCAACACGGAGATCGCCCGAAAGCCGCTTTGCCGGAAGAAGAGTTGTGCGGCGAGGTTGGTCTCGCGGACTTCGAGCACGATGCGCGTGCGGCGCTGCGGCGAGAGCTTGTTGATAAGCTTGGCAGCCATTTGCGTGGCCACGCCGCAGCGCAGGTAGTCGGGCGCAACGGCGAGATTCAACAGATGGATGCGGTTGCGATGCAGTTCGTAGACCATGAAGCCCACGACGCGGTCTTCATGCTCGGCCACCATGCCGATGCAGTTGCGTTGTCGCAGGCAGCGGATGAAGTCCTCTTCGAGCCAGGGGAACTCGAAGCTCGTGCGCTCGATATCGAGGACTTCCGGCATGTCGCGGCGGATCATCCAGCGGATATGGACGCGGATTTCTTGCTTCTGATCGGAATGCATGCCGGCCTCCTTCCTTGTCGGCCCGTGGCAGGCGGTCGTCGCCTACGCAATCTCGGCAGTTCCAAGTCTGGGAGGGCGAGGCTCCCGCCGAACCGAGAAGGACACGGCTCAGCAGGAGCTTCGCACTCCCCTGACGGGTGTTGGCCATCAAACTTGAGACTACTGTAAGTGTCAAAAACGCTCGCCGGAGCGACTGCGGGGAGCTGTGCCCGCGCGGTGCGGCTCGGCAGAGTCTTATCGTCCCATTCGTGTGGCCGACAGATTAGCATAACTGCTGAAATCCGCCAATACCGGCTCGGGAAAAACGGCCCAGGCCCTATTGCGAAACGGACTGCAGAGCGACGATGGTCGAGCCGTCGGTCGTTTCGGTCTTGGACCGTCGGCCGCGCAGGGCGATCAGCAGAGTCGCCAGCAGGATCCCCCCGCCGAGAATGCTCGGGATAAGAAACAACCACCAGACCACTCCCGCCGCCACGCCCCAGGCGTAGGGCCGGCGCCTAAAGACCGGGCCCAACAGGCGCCGCCGCCGCGCAACAACGGCCAGTCCGACCATCCCCAGCAATGCCAGAGCGGCCAGCCACCGCTCGGCGACGCTGCTGCCGTCCTTCGAGCGATAGCCCAGCGTCAGCGAACCCACTCCGCCGTCGACGTTGTAGTGGACGGCGGTTTCGTCCCGGTCGAAGCACCATTGCCAGAGCTGTCCGGCTTCGTCGGGCAAGGGCTGCCGGTCGAGCAATTGCGCCAAGAGGCTGCTGCCATCGAGTTGCTCGGCAATCATCGACTGGTTCCGGTCAGCTCGTTGAAGCACCTGGCGGAGTTGCGCGGCCTCGTCGCTCGAATCGAGGTCGTCGATATGGGAAAGCAGTTCCCGGCGGCTTCGCGCGAAACGCGGCGCCCATCGCGCATACCAGCGGCCAACTGTAGCCGACGTATTGAAGGGAATGTCGGCTCCTTTGCCGATCAGGTGGCTGATGCTGCCCAATCGGGCGCGACCCAAGTGCCAGGCCGGCACCGGCTGCAACTCGTCTGTCAGGGCGTCGTACATCGCCGGCCCTCGCACGGTCCAAAGCGTGCGAGCCACCTCCACATCTTCCGGCCACGGCACGTCGAAACGCTGAACCGACATCCCCGGCTCCGTCGCCTTGCTCGTAAATACGACCGTTAGCCGCTGGGGCAATCGCCGTGGCCCCAAGGGTACCCGCCAGACATCGTCTTGCATGTACCGTAGCGGCAAGGGGGCGTCCTCGAGCCTGGCGGCCACCAGCCGGCAATCCGGCGGCACTCTCAGGCGACATTGGCCCGAGCTGCCGACCTGCAAGTCGAAGGTCGCCACGCCGCGACGGGTACCATCCGACTGCCAGGCCACGCGAACATCGGCCAGGTCGACCGACGTCTTCACGTCCCTTTGATCGGTGGACGCCCGAACGGCCCGATACGACTTGCCCATCATGCGATAGGTCGTGTGCGCGTCGGCGAGCGCGGGATCGTCGAGATAGTCGGGCACCGGCTCCTTCCGCAGCCCTTGGGTTTTCCAGTCCACGGGCCGATCTTCGAGGTAGCGAGGCAGCCGCACCCAGGTGCGATTCTTGTCGGCCGGCATTATGACCAACCGAGGCACCCCGGGTGCCTCGCCGGGCGCCGGCGACAATCGGCCGGAAAGCCGGAAGGTGTATGTCCCGGCGATGGGCTCGGCGGGCCGCACCCGCAACGATCGTCCACCGTCGGAGGTCATTTCGCTCCGCAACGATGCCCCGGCCGACCCATCGAGCCGATAGGGGCCTTCGAACGTCGCTGGGACGGCGATGCGAAGCTCGTCGAGCAATCCCTTGACGACCTGGATGCGACAATCCAATTGCACCCGCCAACCCTCGGCGGTATCGCGAAGCCAGACCACCTGCTCCGCCTCCGTTTGAGGGCGGTTCCGTTTCAGGTTCAATATGACCGGCGCCGGCTCCCGTGGGTCGCGCCGAAAACGGCCCACAAGCCGTCGCTCCGCCTCCGCTTCGGGCTCAGGCGGGGTATCGATCGGCTCGGAGGGTGCCGTATCGCCGGCCATGTCGACCAGAACGCCCGGCTCGCGGAAGATCGTCACCAGCGACGACTCCACCTCGACCTGCTGGAGATCGACCGTTGGCAGCACGAAGTCTTTCCCGGTCGGTGCCGGCATGCGACCGTGCAGCGAGAGCATTGCCTCGCCCGACGCCGGACCAGCCAGAAAGACCGTCACCAGGCCGTCATCGCTCTGCGAGAATCGGGCCATCTGTTCCGCACCCTCCTCATCGATGAGCGACACCTCCTCCACGTGCAAGGCTGCGGGCACACGAAGACGGTACTGGAAGCGATAGCCCGAGGTCATGGCCAACGCGGCTTCGAACGAGACCGACGCATGCCGCCCGTCGAGCCGGATGGTCAACTTCTCCCTCGCGGTGATCGCCGAATTGCGTGGACGGGTGGCGATTCGGCAGGCGCCCGACTCGCCGGCCAGCCGATAGGCCGCCTGCGGCGGTGTGGCGGTCGATCCCCATGCGGCCAGGAAGTCGGGAACGGCCACCGCTTCCAACCGACCGTCCTGCGGCGGCTGCTGATACTGCAACGACGTATCGACGGAGACCGCCAGCCAACGCCGGGCCACCGAGGCGTCGAGAACCTCGATTTCCGGCAAGATGAAATTCCCCAGGCCGGAGCAGCCGGTCACCAGGAACGTCGCGTGCAGCGTGGTCTCCGACGCGATCGGACCCGGCCACCGGAATTCGAGGACCTGCCGCCGCCCGGTCGTGCTTACCGATTCCGCCACGGGAGCCTTCTTGCCCGATAGCGGCAAAAGCCGCAATCGCGGGTCGACGGCCACACGGAGCCGGTCGACCTGGCCCTCAAGCACCCGCAGGTCGAAGCGGGTATCGATCGCCACCGAGCTGGGCTGGATATTCCACCAAAGTAGCTGGTCGACCTCGACAGTCGGGCCGGTCGCCTCCGGCCAGCGCACGTCGAGCCGGTCGGTCGGGCCGAGATCGACGACCCAGCGCTGCGACGGCTCGTCGAAGCGGGCCCCGCCCGGGGCGGAAGGAAACCGAAGTGCCGGCGTGCCCGGCGGAACGCTCACTTCCAAACGCGCCGTCGGCAGCGGGGGAACGGCCAGGACGAAACCGCTCGGGGCCGTCTGCGGATCCACCGTCGGCCGCAGCGCAACCTGCAAACGGCAAGGGCCCGCCTCTGCCGCCTCGAACCACAGCACCTCGTTCTCAGCGTCCCACTCGGGTTGGATAACGCGTCCGTCGAGCACGGTTCCCTCGGGCAGAAGGTTCGCGCTCTGGCGGAGCAGCGGAATGCGGACGCGTGCGCCGGGTGTCAGAATCTGGAGGTCGAAAATCGCCTCGAACTCCTCGACCGCCAGCCGGTTGGAAACGGCCTCGCGGAAGAGGGTGCCGCGATATGTCGCCCCGGTAATCAGCCAGCCGTGAGGTTTTTCGCTCAACACCGCCTCATTGCGGTAGAGCTGGTTGTAGAAATCGCGAGGCACGTAGTACTTCTCGCCGGTCGGCTCCTGCTTCGCCTCGTCAAAAGGGATGAAGACCTGGTACACGGGCTTGCCGGCGGTCGCTGTCGCCGCGGATGGCTCATCGCCGCATGCCACGGTGCTGGCAAACCCAATTGCGGCTCCAAGCAACAACACGACCGCGCCAGGCGCTGGTGTCGAGAAGGTTGCCGTACTATCCGGCTCCTCCAACTCCAGCCTCGTATCCGGCGATGGCTTCCGGCGCCGGCGGACCAGCCTCGGAAGCAGGCAACACAAACACCCCAGCACTCCGGCGGCGGTCAGCGGGAGCCAAGCCGAGGGCACCACCAGTCCGGTCGCGCCGAACAGGCCGATTCCGATCGCCGGCACGATCGGCCAACGCGCCGCTGTCCACCATCCCAACGCAGCTACCATTAGGAAGGCGGCCGCACCGAGGAGCCTCATCGTCGGTGTGTGAACCAATCGCAGCCGCTGCGGCAGACCGACCGGCGTCTCCAAACCATAGAGATTTGCCGGTACCGCGCTCGGCACGTCCTCGGAGCGCTGGGAGGCCCCGGCCCAAAGGAATTCGGGAGGGTTCGGCTGCCGTACCCAGGCGGCGGCCGGAATCAGCCCGCCAAAGCGGTGCCGACCGGCCGCTTCGCGGAGTTGCTCGGCCAGCGGCCCGGGGCGCACCCAGCACACGCCGTCGAGTGCCTGGGGGATGAGGTGGTCGCGGTAGACGGCCGCCTGGGTTCGGCTGGTCAGCAGGGCGACGTCCTGATGCGCGAGTAGATACACATGGCCGGCCTGCAACACGCTCAGGCCGCGCTTCAGGGGATCGTCGCCCGCAACGACGCCAATCGGCGTGCGCGGCGTGATCCCCGCGTTGGCCATTGCGACACGATCAATCAGCAGGCGCGGTGAGAGTTTCTCCAACGCTGGGTTCTGGAGGACTACTCCCCAACTCGTCAGCCCATAGGCGCCGCCGGGGCGCACCAGGCTTCCGAGCTTTTGCAGCAGTCGCCTCGCATTGGCGTTGCTGCTGCTCTGGGCGAGTGCCTCGGTCGCCGGAGGCAGCCAGGTTCGGATGTTCATCGGGTTGAACAACGGTTGGTCGTCGCGCGCTAGTGGCCCCAAGATCCGACGTACCAGACTCGGCTCCCTCGGCGGAAGCGTCTGCCAGCGCGGATCAGCTCCCAAACGCTCGTAGCCAGCCGGCAATCGGACGGTCCAATGCCGGGCCAGCACGGGCGCTTCGGAATGCGGCCAGGGCGGTTCGATCGCGTGGAGAACCCCCAACGGCTCGGCCTTCTTGACGAAGTGGATCGCCACCGTCGGAAATCGAACATCCGCCGGCAATGGGATCGACAAGCGATTCTTCGGGCCTTCGTCCGAAGAGGGATGGAGCATCGGCAGACGCTGGAGCGGTTCGCCGTCGACCCAGACCTCGCGGACCGATGCCGCCCGGCCTCCGTCGGGCAGGCAAAGTTCGAACCGCGTACCGCCAGCGCTTTCAAGCTGGTAGGTCGCCAAGTGATGGGCGCTGCCGTCGGCGCCGTAGCACGACTGCAAATGGCCGCTCCACGCCCACACTGCCGCAGTCGGCGTATCCGCGTTGTGGACGAGCGTTACGTCCATATGTGGGTGGGCTGTCGCGCCGGGTTGACCCGCGTAGGCAAACGCGCCCAAGGCCGTTTGGCAGCGCCCCGCGGGCACCGTCTTCATCGGCATCGGCTCCAGGCCTCGGTTCTCGATCCAGAGCGAGCCCGCGTCGCCGTGGACCGTCACCAGGGCTTGCTGCGACGCGGCTTCCGGGAGAAACAACAGGCTCACCGACTGTCGCGGGCCGAGTTCGGTCTCGCGGCTGCCGCGGATCTGAAGCGGCTCGCGTTGCGGCTTTCGCAGTGAGAGTTCCCAGGTCTCGACCGCACGGTCGATACCCACGGACTCGAGTTCCTCCGGCGTTAGGCGTCGGGCCGTGATCTGCTGGTCGGCGGTCGCGTCGGAGAGGGTCCACCGCAACGGGGCTTCGCGGGCGCACGAAAAGCTTGCCAGGATCCGATCGACCGGAACCGAGTCGGGTGTGCAGCAAACCGTGTAGCTCTCGCGAAGCCTCGGGCCGCGCGCCTCGGCCTCGACCTCGATGGTGGCGCTGTAGCGCGGTCTCTCGCTCTGCAGCGCGATACGGAGATTCCGCGGCGCGGTCGATCGGTCGAACACCAAGGCCTCGGCCGGCAGCGATCCGAGCAGGTCCTGTTGGACCGAAGTGAGGCTGGCCGGGTCGATCGGCTGAAGATCGGCGTTGTGGGTCAGCTTCGACTGCACCGAGCCGGGCGTTGAGATGGCCACCCAGTGCCCGGTCTCTTCCAGCCGGCGTGCCGCACCGTTTGTCGCGTCGTTGCCCGAGGAGACGAATTGCAGCGGCACCAGGTCGTCGCCGCCCAGCGGCCGGCCGGTCGGGGCGTGCAACCGCCGTGCGGCCACCAGCACCCGCAGCGGTCGGGCCGGCGCGAGCGCCCGGGCAAGGCGAATCGACAGGCGGTGCGAGCCTTTGGGTCCATGGGCAAGAGTCCAGTCCTCGATCGCCTCGGCCGGCACGGTCTCGACCGAATCCAGGATCCATTGCCGTGGTATCTCGGCGTGGAGCACGAACTGCTCCGCCCGACGGATTTGGAGGTCGGCGGTGACCATCGCGCTGATCCCGCCCGGCTTCCATTGTAGAGTCGTACCGCTGACTACCTGCAACCGGCCTTCCGACGGAGCGACCAACACATCCAACGCCGCATCGGCATCGAACAACTGCAACTGCAGCGACTCGCCCTCACGCGGCGCGGGCAAGGGGGTCAACGCGGTCTGTCGGCAGCCGCTTGGCTGCAATTGCCTCAGGCTCAGCGGAGCCGGCACCAGCACCGTGGCCCTTCCTTCCTGCCAGAAAGCCACATCCGCCCGCAGTCGCGGCAAACGCCACAGCCGCTGCGTCACCAGCGGCGCCAGTCCTTTGACCAGCACGTTGCCAGGTTCTTCTCGGATCGGCTCGGGCAGCGTTAGGACGGCGCGGCGGGGCTCGCCCGGATCTTTCGACGGCTGGATCGACCACGGGATCGGCGTATCGCCTTGCAGCGCCGCAACGAGTTGCGTCTGGTTATCCAGTGTCAGGACGAACTGGTCGACCGGCCCGCCGCGCGAGGCAAGGCGCCATTGCGTTGCGATCTCCAGGCCTTGCAGCGTGAGTTCGTAGGCGACCGATTCGCCCAGTGCCACAAGTTCGGCCGATCGCCGCGCCTCTTCGGCCGGTACGATCTGAAGCCGGCACGCATGGTGGCCTCCCAGTTCAAAATGCCATTGCCGCCACCCCTTTTCGGTCGCCTTCGACGCCAGCGGCACGGCGTCCTCGATCTCCGCGACCAGCCCCTCGGGCAATTCGAGCAACAAGCGGTTGATCGGACATTGCGGCAACGCCAGGTCGAAGCGCGACCCGGAGGCATCGGTCGGCTCGCCGTCGGCCGACCAATCGAAATGCAGCGTGCCCGACTCGGCGACCAGCAGAGTCATCTTCCCGTCGCCGCCAAGGCCGATTTGCGCGGCGCCGCGGCCATCGACCGGCTCGGGCTTTTGGTGGTCGGTCTTCCAGCGGGCATCGGCAATGGCCAGGCCGCAAGGCGCCAGCGGCATTAGCACGGGCGCGTCGGCCGTATGGTCGATCCACAGCGATGCACGCCCCTCGCGGAGCCGGTCGTCGATCAGCCGGGCCCGATACTCGGCACGGACCAACCGCGCAATGCCGGGCGCTTGGTCGGGATGCGAACCGTCGCGCGCAAGCCTGCCGATCAGGCGCTCGAATTCGGCCGGCTCCATGCGCAGGTAGGGCGTATCGCCCAACGGCCATTGTTCCAAGCGATCCTCCGGAGCGAAGATGCGACGGAATCGCACCGACGGCTCGGTATCGCCGGCCAGACCGGCCGGTTCTTCCGCCGCGCACGGCAGCAGCGGCCGGCCGCAAAGCGCCAGCACGGCGATCACTGTCTTACTAATGCCAAGTATCGGAAACCCTTTCACGATACTCCCATTCCATCTTCGAGCGGAAGCTCGCACTGGTTGGCGGCCCTGCCGCCCTGCGAGCAATACGGGGCGGTACCAACTCATGGGTTCGAATCCGTGGGCGACGCGCCGCGGTGTTCCGGCAGCACAATTCCGGCCATGGTCCGCGTCGAACTTGAGCCGGCTGCCGCCGGCGGTACCGCGAACGCCTGGCTGGAAAGCCTCTCGGTCACGGAACTGGGGGGAACACCGGGGAGCCGGCGGCGCCGAGTGACCAGGTACTGCAACAAGCCCGCGGCCAAGGCCAGAGTCAACCCTAAGGCGGCCGCCTGGGCCGCGAGCAAGGTTGCCTCGGGATGCAACATCATGGCCGCCAACAGGCCGGCTCCCAGCGCGAGCAACACGGTCGTGTGTCGGGTTGACGGAACATAGATCAGCAGCAGGCCGATCAGCAGAGCGATGCCGGACGCCCCGAGCACAATCCACGACCGCCTCGCGGTGCGCAGCTCGCCGCGCCCGATCACGCCGAGGCTGCTGAACACGTAGCGGTTGGCGCCGGCGTTGGACTGCGGCTGCGCCGGCGCAACGCCGACCCATTGCTCAAGCTGCGCCTGGGTCAGCAGCGGGCGACGGCCGACGAAGTAGCCGTTCCACCCCCAGGTCGATTCGCTGGTGAAGCCGCTCGGCAGCCGTACGACGTGCTCGTTGCGCGGAAGCAGCAGTTCCCAGTAGAGGCGGTTGACCCACGTGTCGTCACCGATATGCGGCAATTCCAGCGAGATGCCGCCGGGCGCGGCGGGCGCTTCGCGCACCGGCAGCCACAATTCCAGCACATGGCTACCCAGCGGGCCCTTGGCCTCCGGGAGACTGACGGCCACCAGGTCGTCGCCCAGGGCTTCGCCGAGCACCTCCCGACCGTCGAGCCGCATCCGCATCTCGCCTAAGAGGACGCCGGGCGGCAGGGTCAATTCGAGCCGTCGGCGCGAGGTGGTGAAGTTGAAGACCGCCCGATCCTGACGCAACGGCCGCGGCGTGTGGACGAGCCGCGTCTGGATCCACGCCCGACGCACCACCGTTTCGGCCAGCGAGGTCTCCTCGACCAGCCGGACGCGGAGCTTCGCCCGGTCGCACCGCTCGGCCGCGACGAGCTGCAGGATGCGATTCGAGGCGTCTGCCGCGGTGGCGCCCGGCTGGACCGTCCACGCATCGTCGGCCGTTTCCACATGAAGCGGCGCGGCCGCGCGCACTTGAAGCTGATTGCTCGCCAGCGCACCCTCGGCCGGCATCACGAGCGGAACATCCAACTCGGCCAGGTCAGCAGAAGATTGCCGGTCGCTGGGAAGCGGGTAGCGCACGATCAATTCGCACGAACCGATCCGTGCCTCGGGCAGGCCGATTTGCATGCGCACCGGACCGGCTTTCTCGGGCGGGTCGGCGGCGAGCGTTTGCGGAGCGAGCGTCTCTCCCTCATACTCGAATTCCAGTTGCGTCGCGCCCGCGATGCTTCGCGGCACGTCGAGAAGGAATCGCTCCAGCGGCTCGTAGTCGACCGTGTAGCGGAGTCGCTGCTCGACGTGTCCGGTCCCCTGTTGGAGATCAACATGGGCGTCGGCCTCGACGGCGACCTGCCGCGGGTGAACGCGCAAGGCGGCGACAAACAGGGCCTCGGACGCCTCGCCCTGGTAGTACAACGGCTCCTGCTGCCGGGCGGGAAGCTCCCGCTCGGTAGCCAGCCGTTGACGGACCAGACCCCTGGTTTTTTCGCTATCGGGGATCAACTCCACATTGTCGTCGGGCAACACGATCAGACCGGTTTGCCCCGGCGAGCTGCCTTCAGGCTGCGGCAGCGGTAACACGAGTGTCGGCGTCTCCGGCTTGAAGGGACGATGCGCACGGAGCGTCAGTTCGATCTGGCCGGTCGCCGGCGGGGACAAGGGGATCGAGAGCATGCCCGACTCGTTGACCGACACCGAATCCACATCGACCATGTTCGCCGGACCAACGTCGTCGAGTTGCCATCCGGCCATGGCGACGTTCAGCGTCGAGACCTTTGCGCCGCGGACGGTGTAGGTGAGCGTCGACTCGAGCGTCGCCCGTTCCGCGCCGACGAGCAATAGATGCTCCGGCTCGACGAGAACCCGTGTTTGCTTCGGCACCAGGCGGACACTGACCGCGTAGGGCTGGGTGAAATATTCGAAGCCGGCGACGAGATTCTCGTGGCGCAGCGCCTCGGGCACCTGGTCGACCCGCCGCACGCCCTTACCCGGCGTGCAGACGACCTGCCAATCGCCGGCGGCGGTCATCGCCACGTGGCCCCATTGCCGTGCGGCGCCGAGCACTTCAAAGCCGGAGATCTCCAGCGGTTGGTTC
>Ga0180434_10004856_pt1 | contig 16137 bp, 8 predicted proteins | sample SS_ome_7_FD_132453 | JGI IMG/M metagenome (GOLD analysis project Ga0180434, IMG submission 132453) | Hypersaline lake sediment archaeal communities from the Salton Sea, California, USA - SS_1_D_2 metaG | ecosystem: Environmental > Aquatic > Non-marine Saline and Alkaline > Hypersaline > Sediment...
AGGCGACCCCAGCGTTGATATATCTTCAGCCCAGAACGGGCATTCACCTGACTCGAAATCCTTCCCATACCGATTAGCAAATTCTCTGTAGTTGTTAAACTTGGCCAGTAGTGCATTGTAGGCTACTTCATCTTTGTGAAAACGCTCTGAGATGCGGGCGTCTAACTCGTTAGGAAGAGCATCTGTTATGCAACTATGCAAGTCTTCCACAATCGGTGTGACCTTGGACCAATCAATATCATGATTACCTGGTATTACTTGGACTGACTGCTCAGGACAGCCTATAGCCGTACACAGTTGGTCGAGCCAATCACCAGCCTGTTCGTACTCTCCCTTTTTGCCAGAGTATGCAATATCTCCTGTGACAACGACAGCATCGGCATCCCCAAGTTTCTCCCTGAGCCTACGGGCGTCAAGGAGAAGCTCGTTACGCACATCGTCGTGCAGAACTGGATCCCCATTGCACTCTTGACGAAAATGTATATCTGAGAGATGCACAATCTGATATTGATCTGGCATCGTCTGAATGACACTACTCTTCAATACTCATTGCCAAAGTTCCTGCTACACCATACATCTAGCCCACATCGAAGCCTTTGGATGAGGCGCACGTCCTGGTGTGACACCTGTCATCATAGCGGCTAACACCACCTTCCAAAACGTCCGACCTCCCGGAGCTTCGGGTTCTTGCCTGGAGGAAATTGTAGCACATTGCAAGTACAGAGGCAAGTCACCGCGCCAGATAACGAACGGCGAGACCATGTTTCTCGTTCATTTTTGTCTCTAGCGTGATATGTTCGCCTGCAGTCTTAATCCTCCCAACCGATCGCCTTTGCTATCTGGTACAAGCCCACCTCACCAAACTGAATGCAGCTAGCCACATTGTAACCCACCCTATCTGCAGTGCAGACATTGCACCAGAAATGTGTGCGAATTTGGCACTGGGATGAGACCATCGTTGTGAGTCAGTGGAAACATAGGTTGAGCGATCTCGCGCAGTCAGATACTCCGCTGTTTCTTCGACTAACCATCGGCAAGTGCAAATGTCCCAAGCAATTCTCTCACACCAGCAGCGCTTCACGCGTCCGGCCACCAAAGTCGGCTAATTGGGCCTCGGACCAAGAGTCCGACTCGCGGTCGGGGTTATTCCACTGGCGGGACAGATCTGTACCCTTACCTCTGACGGTTGGAGATACCGCAACCAACGGATTTTCAGTTCGCTGTGTTCAACGACAACTATAATTACCCATTGGTGACAGTGCAGAAACGAGAGTGAACTGTCCCAGATACAATGCCTTGGACTACCCCATCCCTAGTGCCTTCAACGCCGCCGCCAGCGGCTCTGAGTAAAATATCATGTCCACCCGCTCCAACATATCAGGCGGCACTTCCATAAAGTGACGCCGGTTGCCAACCGGGATCAACACCCGCTTGGCGCCGTTGTCCATAATCACCTGCAATGGCTCCACCAGCGAACGCACCGGTAGAATATTTCCCTGAATAGTCATCTCACCCAAGACGACCAAACCAGCTTGTGCTTGTCTTTCCCGCAGCAAGGAGTAGAGCGCCACAAAGAACGCTACACCTCCCTGCGAACCTTCCTTGCTGTGCATGAGATCCACGATCTGGACGTGAAAGTCGTAGCTGTCTATGTCACGCTCAATGCCCAGGCGCGTTTTGTTAGCCTTGATGAAATCAAAAGCGGTGAGAATGGATTCTTTCATCGCCCGATCAGGGCTACCAGTGACCCGCAGCTTGCCCGATCCACTCATACGACTGACCTCGACGCGATGCAACGCCACCTTGTCGCTGTCTGTTATGGCAGCCGTATAGACGCTACCGGGCGGCATTGGGTCCTGGCTGATCAGTTGCTGACCACCCTCCTCAGGCACGCCGACAAAGTGCTCCTGCATCGCCTGGGTGTCTATGTAAGAGAAGGACGTCTGGTAATATTCGAACGCGCCCATCTTTTTCAATTGCTCTTTGACGCGGCGACGCCCTTCCAGGGCCAGTTCCAGGTATTCCTGTATCTCCTCCCGACTTGCGTCGCCGTCCGGGTGCAGGAGCTTGATCAGGCCAGACACGGTACGGCGTACAGCCCGGGCATCGCGCGTGTTCAGATGACTACCCAGGCTGAAATGGAGATCAAATGCCTCAGTATAGCTCCGGCGGCGCAACTCGCGCACTGCCTCGGCCAGGTAGTCAACCACAAAACCATAATGATCGGTAAAGAACTCGTTGCGCATCTTGGGCATTTCCCAGCCAGGTAGGTAGAAATGCAACCGGTCAATCAACGCCATATCCTGCATCTCTTCCGGTAGAGGCTGGAACAGCGTGCTGGAGCGTACCAGCACGTCAACGGGCTGATTGATGTTGCCGTTAAAGACCATCGAGGCTTCCGCCACCAGTTCTTCCCGTCCCCGGCTAAAGCTGCCGCTCTCCATATAGTCCTTGAGAATCTGGATGGCGGTCTTGTCGTGGAAGCTGATACCAGCCACCTCGTCAAAGGCGACCACGTCCCACATTCCCACCAGACCGACCCGGCGCGTGCTCATGTTGTAAAAGAGGTTAGCCACGGTGGTCTTGCCGCCGGAGATCAAGATCGCATAGGGCGAGAGATCGCGGTAAACGTATGACTTGCCGGTGCCCCTGGGGCCTAGCTCAATCAGGTTGAAATTGCGCTGGACCATAGGCACCAACCTCATTAACATGAGCAATTTGAGCCGCTGATCAAAGAAGGACGGCTCAAACCCAATCGAGCGGATCAACAGATCGAGCCACTCGTCCGTCGTCAGTTCACGCCGTGCGGCGCAATAGTCCTCCAGGCTAAAAGCAGCTACTTGAATCGGCTTGAGGTCGGTGATAAAGAAGGGGCGTGTCTTGCCACCAACCTCCTCCTCGCCTCGGAACTCGATATCTACCTGGGTCCACACGCCGCCCTCCAGCAGTCGCTCGTAGCGCCGGACGAAGGTGTCGGGAATGTGGGCGAACCGATGTCCAAAGTTCACCACTTCCGCCCAGTACTTGGTGCCATCCAAGCGTACCAGTACCTTATCAATGTATCGTTGCTGACCCCGTTCCTTCACCCGCGATTGAGCCTTCATTGCTTCATCGGGCCGGATGATGTGATCCGCGAGGTTGTTGTGCACCAAGCGCAGGCCAGCCTCGACCGCGACGGGATCGTCTGTAGCGCAGTATTTGCCGAGCAGATATTCGAGTACATAGGTCGGCACGTTGGCGCCCACCTTTACCTGGCGCACCAAATCCTTGCGCACCACCTTGCCTGCAAAGAGCTCGGTTACTTTGCGATCTAATTCCGGCATCTTGTCACCTCGTTACTCTTTCGCTCTCATAGCGTGATGGAGAACGACACACGATCCAGACGCGCCAGGCTGACGCCGGTGGTCGCGTCCAGTAGGTGGATCGTCACCTCGTCCACCGCGGGCGTCTCGGTGATCATCAGCGTAACGGTGTTCTTGGCTACCACTTGGGGCGCGTCAGCATCCAGCGCCAGTTGGACGTCCCTGATAGCATCCTGGAAGCCATAGCTGGCCGACACGGGTACCGAGATGGGCTGTTCTCCAGCCCGCACCTCGACCCGGATCGTCGGCGGCTCGATTGGCAAAAGCTCCTTCGAGCGTCCCTCGATAGTGACAGACAGAAACCGCGTGGATATGGTCTGGCTGCCGAGAGTCAGCGTCCACTGGATGTTGGCGCTGGCAGTCGGCGCTGGAGCAACCGCAGGGCGGACGGTCAGTACCGGGATGATGAGTTCTGGCAGTGATAGACCGCCGTGGAAGTATTCCATACCACCGCCTTTGACCTTGAAACAGGAGAGGTTCTGAGGTGTGGCGATCTCCAGGTTTCCACCGATGCCAAAAGCTGAGAGAGGCGCTCGCAAGACACCTGGCAGGTCGGCGCCTCCCTGACCAACCCAGACCCGCCGTTTGAGGGCCGCGGTCTTGCCTCCCGGCGCATCCATCCTCTGGCCAACCGCCAGCTTTTCGCCAAAGAGATAACCATGATCGGCGCTGACGACGACCGTCTGTATGCCCAGGCCAAAGAGAGCCTTGATCCCTCGACGGAGCTGGTTGAACACGTCGTCCAACATACGCCGAGCCAGGGCCGGATTGCTTTCACACAGACCGTCAATATCCTCGGTCGCCGTGACTACGACGAGATGAGCCAATTTGAGCGCCTGGCTCAATTTCTTATCTGACAACGGCGCCAGTTGAGCTAGCTTGGTCACTGTCACATCCTTGCCTACAGCATCCTCGAGGTGAACCAGACGATCCTGGCGTGTCTTTACTGCGTTTCCAGCGATGATGACCGCCAGTTTGTTCCCCTCGGTGAGAGCCATCGTCAGGCCCTTTTCCGCGCCGGGCAGAAGCGCCGCCATACCGACCTCGGTGATGGTAGGCGGGGTGGCCAGCGCCGGTGTCAGTTCCGACTTCCAATCCTCAAAGATACTGCACAGTTCGCGGGCCATCTCGAAGCGCAGGGCGTCTACCAGGATGTACGCCACAGGCCCACTTTTTACCGCTGGGGCAACGGCTTTGCGGTACACGTCGGCCTGGAGCAACACGCCTGGGAGTTCAAACCGGTCGGCGGCGTAGGCCTTTGTAAAAAGCCCCGCCAGATGGTCCGAGACCACCGCGTAGCGCCGTCGGGCCAGGGACACCAATTGAATCAACGACTCGTGTTGCTGGACATCGAGTTCAAACTGGTGGAAATCCCGTTCCAGGTGGCGCTGAGCGGTGTCCAGCTCGCACCAGGGTCTATCGCTCAGAGCGTAATGGGACAGAAGCAAGCCAGCCGACCACTTTTTGCCCTTGAGCGCGTTCTCCACTCGCGCGGCCTCGACCAATACCCGTCCCGCATCGGCGATGACGTCCCAACGAGCCTTGATCGTCGGCCTTTGTGCCGACCAAAAACTGCCGAGTCGCGCTCCTGTCATCTCGACCAGGCGCGAGGAGGGTCGCTGCACGAGGCTCGTCTCGATCTCCCTCTGTAGCTTGGCTTCGCCAGCGGCAAAGGTCTCGCTGCGGGCCAGACTGTTCCAATCCACGTCTAAAGAGCCTACACCGATCTCTGTCTGTACTTTATCAGCCCACTGAACATAGCTCTCGGCTACGTCGCGCCGATTGCGCCAGGTCTCGGCCAGATCTGTGGCGGCCTGCCGGGCCACGGATCGCTCGGCGACGGGGAAGGTGCGCAGGGATTGGGGGACGTTCTCTTCCAGCGCCCCGATAAAGTCCGTGACCAATATCTGTCGGGCCAGTTGCGCCCGTAGTGCCACAGCGCCCTGATCCGCCGGGAAGGAGACGCCCAGCGCATCGGAAAGCAACCGGGCCAGGTTACCAAGGGCCTGCCGGGACTCGATCTCGCTGTCCAGCGTCGGATCTGCCAGAAAGCGAAGCGCGACCTCCGAGACATTCCCGCTGCCAAAGATGGCAGCCACCACGCCGGTCTGGGCTTCGATGCGCTTTTCGGCCAGGTCGTCCAGCTCCGCCAGGGATAGCTGCCCGGCCTCGACCTGGCTGGCGATCTCGTCAATGGCTGCGGGGGGGAATACGGCCCCCAGCGCCCGTCTGGTGACGGCGGCCAATGCCGTGTTCTGCTCTGGCGGCTGCTGGCCGGGCTGCATCACCACGCCTCCTACCTCGAACTCAATCAGCGCATAGTGCGCATCGGCCCGCGCCAGGGGCGCGTAGATGAGTAAGCGAGGTGGGTCGGCTCGCTTTCCCCAAAGCGGCTCCAACTGACGGCGCAGCCAGACAAAGCCGCGCTCTGGGTCGTAGCGATGAATGGCTGCGCCAGCCATCGTCTCCGATTCCAGTGTGCGGGCCAGTTCCAGGTACGCTTGCTCCGGATCGTACCAGACGACGGTACCGTGGGCATCGACTCGTTTACGTATCAGTTCGAGCAATGTTTCTGTTACGAGAGCCATACTGTTCTCCTAATCAATGGAATTATGGCAGTCTGTTCAAGCTGTCCACCAACTGCTCGTAGACTTGCGCCTCGCGACCATAGGGATCGGCAGCCAGTCGGGCTTCTTCTGCGGTCATCTCGCCCAGAAAGGCATAGGCTTGCTGCACGCTTTGAATAATCTCACCAGGACCGGCGAGTCGATCCCGACGGACCAGGCGACCCAGATCGGACCAATCATACTTTCCTTCTGGCAAACCAGCCAGGAAAGCAACGGAGTCAAAAGCGTAGCGTGTTTCCCAACATTTGATGATCGCGATCCGTCGCACGACATCCCGATCAAAGGGCTGGTGGGCTAACTGGTACAGGTCGTAGAGATCGCGCACGCGAGTGCGTTGGATCGCGGCTCGAATCTTTTCGCCGATCACTTCGAGCAGGCTCAACGCCGGTACGTTGGGAGGCTCGACGTCCATCCAGTCGAAATACCGTTCACGACGCAGAGGTGTAGGCGTAACCGGCAGCAGTGGTTGGGCGCGACAGCTGATCTGCACACCAAAGCGACCTATGGCCACCCAATCGTGATGATAGGTGACCTCTGCGCCACAGGAATCGTCGGTGGCGTAATAGTCGGGGCTGGGGATGGTGAACGTGAGTCCGTGGCAGGTCTGCTCGTGCAAAAGACTGACCAGATCGAGCACCAACGTATCAGGCGCAATGTCGCTGACGGAAGTAAAATCCAGATCCAGACTAAAGCGCCCCGTACCGCCCAAATAGAGCTTGCGGATGGCCGTTCCGCCCTTGAACGCCAGTTGGTTCAACAGGCCCCCGTCAGATAGAATGCTCAATACAAAAGTCAAGACGATCTCCCGCTCGGCGATGTCGAGATCCACACCGGCGTCGGAGGCGTACCACTGGACCCACCGCTTTTCGATCACTAACGCACCTCGATTTCGGACAGCAATTCCTGGCGTGGGACGTTATCCACGATGCGCCACGTGGCATCGTATGCACCGCCGGTTCCCCATTGACCTGGCCGACCCAGGTAGGGGGTGCTCTTGCCGACGCCAGCCAGAAGACGATCACGGGCTGACGTTCCCACAGGTAGTTGAAGGAGATCGGCCAGATAGCCCAACCGTTGGACGAGCGCCTGAGATCGAACGCGTAGTCCATAATCAGCCAGTTTGTCCCAGTCCAATCGACCCTTGCCCCGCCAGAGCATTGCAGCGATCTCTGGTACATCGCCGGCATAGGCGGGCCGGTCGAGGGAATCCACGATAGTCTTTTCCGGTTCGGCCATCATCACACGGCTACCATAAGCGTCAACCTCGGCTGCGCCAAAGAACTTCAAGTCCGATTGGACGACCAACCGATATGCTTTGCCGCGCACGGTGAGCAACCGCCGCTTTTTGCGCACAGTGGTGGCGATGTAGACGGTGGCCGAGGCTTGGGTAGAAAGCCCGTGGAAGAAAGCGGCGGTGGCGAAGGAGAAATAGTAGGGCGTCACCAGTGTGCTGCCAATGAACAAAGGGTTGGTATCGGGAAAGGCGTGCTCGCCCCGCTCGGCGGGGATCAGCTCGTATGTGCCAGGTGTGATGGATGCCAGCCAACGGCGGCGGGCCAACCGGTGGAGCACCTGCCGGGCGTGGTCGTAGGAACAGTTCAATATATCCATCGTCTGTTCAATGGTTACCACTGGCTGTTTCTCCCATTCCAGATACATGATGAGTTTGGATTCGACGGGGGAGAGAGAACGGGACATTATCGCATTACCTTTCTTACGATTCTCTCATTTAGTGACAATATGCGTCACAAAACAAGACTTGTGTAAGTAAATTATACCTCCTAATGGAATAGAAGGCAAGGTGAAAAAGCCCGGCGTCTTGGTGGGTACGTTGACCCCTAGTTTGCTTTATCAGCCAACACGTTGCCGCGGATGGCCTCGACGAGGGCGCGAATGTACCGCATCGCTTCTTCGTCTGGATCCCAGCCGTAATGCCGCCAGCGCCTCTGCTCGAAGAACAAGCAGGTGCGAAGGTCGGTGAGCGAATCGGGCAGGGCTTGCCGCTCGGCGTAGGCCTCTGCCCAGCGGTTGCCGACCTCGGCGCACTTTTCAAAAGAACCCCAATGGTCGTATCCATCAAAGGTCAGCGCAAACTTGCCGATTTCGTGCCATCCGGCGCCGGGCGAAGGGATGTCGTGCTCGGTCAAATCGGCGCTAGTAATCTCTCCAAACATCGTCCCTCCTGAAAACATTCGGTCGTCACGCTTTCACCAGCCCCCGCTCCCGCATTCGCTGCGCCATCGTGCTCCACGCATACTCACCGCTGACCAACTTCTCCCACATCTTTTGCGCTTCCTTCCAGGGCGTCAACTCCCACAGCGGCGCGATGCCGATGACCACGCCATCGTTCAGGTCGGGAGGCAGGTTCAGCAGGGCGATCTGGTCTAGCCGATCTCGGAGCTCGGTCACTTCGGCCACCAACTTTTGCTGGCGCTCGATCTCGCGCTCGCGACGACGGCGGCCGCTACCGCTGAGCGCGTCCAACCCGACCCGCAATTCCTCCAGTCGGGCTTGTTCCAGCGCCACCTTCGCGTCGGCATAGTCGCGACCGGCGGCATAGAGGGCGTCTGGCCTGAGACGGTGGATGTAGAGCCACACGGCATAGTTGCGCTTTTCCGATTGGAGCAGCCAATAGATGGGCGCTTTGCGACGGCTCTTTGAATACCGCTTGATGTGAAAGGCAAAGAACCCCTTGCGTGGGTCCCGGAAATAGTCGCGCAGGCTCTTGACCTCCAGGACCTCGCACGCCTCGCGCTCGATCCCATCGGCACGGTCGCCCCACAACAGCGCCAACACCTGCCGCACGCGCGCGACGATGTCGGAGGGATGGGTGGGATCGTCCACCAGGATGCCGTCCTCGGGAAAGGGGGACAAGGGAGCAGAGAGACAAGGAGACGGCTCGGAGACAGGAGGCGGGATATCGAGGACGTTTTTCCGGATGCGGAGCCAGGCTTGGGAAGCGATGTCTGCTGGTCGGGAGGGCGGCAGGCCGTCGACGCCGACGAGCGCGCCGGGGGCGCAGCGGGGAAGCGGATCGAACGGCCCCTGGAGCGGCGGCAGGAGCGTGGGGTCCAGCGCCATCCGCGCGTCCCAGCGGCCAAAGGACACGCCGACGCACCACATCAGGAGGTTCTGGACGCGGGCGGGGAGGTCTTCGGGCGGCATGATCTCGTCTTCGTTTTCTTCTTCCTCGGTCATCTCAGGTTCCAGGTTCGAGGTTTGAGGTTGGTCCATTTCGGCGTGGACGAGGGCGCGGTCGGATTCGCTGAGGCCGTAGAGGTTGAAAACGATATCGTCGATCTCGGCCTGGATAGCGGCCAGCCGGGCTTGGGCAGCCTGCTCCTCGGATTCCAGGGCCAGGCTGGCCTGGAGCAGTGTCTCGGCCTCCCGATGCTGAACCAGGCCGGGCAGGCAGAAGGCGTGGGTGGTTTCGTCGGTGCGGTCGCGGTCGCGTTGGAGGTCGTGGGCTTTGCGGGTCAAAATGGACAGATGTTGCTGTTCTTTGTCAAGATCGGCAGGGATAGGCGTATGCTGAATGAGCCCAACTTCATACGATTGAGCCAACTCGGTACGGGCTAGATGGACTTTTACTAGCGTTTCGAATGCAACCGAGTTCATCACAGCCAGCAGAGCCAGCAGTTTGTTTGGTTCATCATCAGGAACAAAGGCAGCCGGGCCTTTGTCAGCAAAAATGCAGTTGGTGGGCAGCGCACGGACACTGAACCCTCCAGTACGGCGAGGCCAAGTCAGGCCAGGGCGGAAATAGGTGTTTTCAGGATGCAGAATCCAGCTTGTGTTGCCCTTGAGATACGGGTAGCGTTCGACGAGGTAGTCGTGGATTTCCCGCGCGTCGTTCTCCCAATTGACCAAGAGGTGGACGTCTGAGTGATATGGGGAATAATGACCACCTTTGGCAAATGGAAACCACCGCAAGTTCCGATCAATGGTGTTAGGTTCTACTTCCCACCAGAGTCGCAGAAAACGAAAGTCTCTCTTGGTTGAAGCTCCATGCTGAACAGAGAGACCGCTTTCTTCGACAGAGGGTAACTTGGCGAATAACTGGTGGATAGACTCGCCCACCCAATAAGCGAAGGGAGAGCCAGGGATCAGGGCAAAGTCAGCCGGCTCAAGAGTGAAAGTCTCCTCGGCCTCCCCCGTCTCGTTCAGCGCGGCGATCTGGGCGGCGAGCCGAGCACCCTTGTCGCCAATGGGAGTTTTAAGAAGGCGGAAGAAAGTGGACTCACTCATCGGCAGTGTCTCCCTTGCGCAGCACGTACGCCGCCGTCTCGACCATCGCCGTATCGAGCACGCCGTAGCCCAGGTCGGCCAGGGCGATGAGCTGGGCTTCTTGCAACAGAATCTCCTCCCGCCACTGGCGAAAGCTGGTGAGAAAGAACCCGGTGCGGCTGGTGATGGCGCCCAGGTAGCCGCCATCTCGGAGCAGCTCCAGCCCGCGCTCGACGAAAGCGGCGTAGAGGTCATTCTTCGTGCGGGGATAGGCGCGCGCGATGTACTCCTTGCTCCCCACGCTCGCCGCGCCAAAGGGCGGATTCATCAGCACCACGTCGAAGGGGCGCTGCAGGAGGTCGACGAAAGCGATCCCCTGAATCGCATCCTCGGCAAAGAGGCGGCGCGAGACGTGCTGGCTGCCCCTGGCCCGCCGGGCGTACGCCCGCAGCGCCTCCACCACCCGGTCCTCCGCCTCGGCCCAGAACGCTTCGTCGTGCAAGTCGCGCGGGTCGAGGCGCATCTCCATCTGCTGCGGTTGCTCCGGCCCAAAGAGGGTCAGTTGGATCGCCGGGGGCATCTGGGCCAATGTCTCGCGCGCCTTGCGCACCGCGTCTTGAATCTCTCGTTCGATCTTGAGCAGGCTCCCCGCCTCGCCCGCCAGTTTCATTCTGTCCCACACCTCACGCACCAGATTGCCCAGCACGGCTGGCTCCAGGTCGCGGACAAACTCGCCCAGTAAATCATACTCGCCCGGCATCGGCTCAGCGCAGACGACCTGGGTGTGCTCGATGCGGGGCCGATCGCGCACTTTTAACCCCATCTCGGCGTAGGCTCGCTGCGCCCGCAGCCAGAGCGCAAACCCGGCGATCTGCACGGCGCGCAGGTCGATGTCGATCCCGTGCAGATTATGCTCCAGGATCAGGCGCGGCGTCGCCCGCCGAAACACCTCCCGGTCGGGAAAATCGCGTCGCAGCGCCGCTCCCAACTTTGGGTCATCATAAGCCTCGTCGTAGACAGTCAGCAGCAGATCGAAACAGTAGAGCAAGAAATGCCCGCTGCCGCAGGCCGGATCGAGAATCCGCAGCTCGCGCGGATCACGCTTCATGTCCTCACGCTTCACGCCTTCACGCTTCACGAGATTTTCGCACCGCTCCGCCAGCCGCGTCTCCCCACCCCGCATCCCCCACCACAGCCGTCCTAGCGTGTTATCCGCCAGAAAGGCCACCACGTAGCGCGGCGTGTAGAACTGGTTGCGAAAGGCCAGCTCGTAGCTGGTGCGCGGCGCGCCAGACGCCTTACGAGCCTGCTCGCGCAGCTCGGTCGGGGTGAAAAACTGGTAGACCCATCCAATCGTCTCATCCTCACCCCAAATAGTCTCCAGCGCCGGATCGTTGAGCAGATCCAGCACCTCTCGCAGGCACGGCTGGGAGGGAAAGAGGATCGAAGTGGGCAAAGTGCGGTCAAAGAGCACGCCCAACGTCTGGCCCAGGTCGTCGAAGAGCAGCTCCAGGTAGAGCCGGTAACCGCCATCGGGCTGTCCTCGCATCGCTTCCGGCGAGAGCAGGCTGAATAGCTGAAAGCCCTTCGATTGGGCCCCAGTGCTCACCGAGGGCTGGATCAGCGCCCGGCTGGAGTGCTCCATCAGCTTGAGCGCAGCCAGCCGGTTGAGGAAGGTAAAGGCGCTCTCGCGCGTGTATCGCTCGACCGCCGCCCGGCGATCCAACCCCGCTACTTGATCGTGGCGCACCGCCGCTTCGATAGCTTCCCGGTCCGCCCGGCCCACGGCATCCAGGTGCGTCAAGCTTTTCAGCGGCTCGAAGGCGCCGTCGGCGTGGACGCCGTAGACGCCCTCCAGTTGCAGCGCCAGGTCGCGCTCCAGCAGCTCGCGGCACTGGACCACCGAGGTATAGAGGACGTTGCGCAGCGCCTTTTCCATCGCTCGATCGCTTTACTCCAACACGATTTTAACGCCAGAGGCGATGAGCTTGAGCAGATGATCGCGCAACTGTTCCAGCAGCTCCTCCACCTCCTCGGGCGTGCTGAGCGTCTGCCCGACGCCGGCCACATCAAAGACCCGTACTCGCTCGATCGTTTCCTCCGGCGCGGTCAGCTCTTGTACCCGCCACAGCGCGTTTGAGCGCAGCCCATCCACCGCCACCAGATCAGACGCCATCTCGGCCAGACTGGCTCGGCAGACGACGCAGACCAACTCACCCTCCGGCAAGTCCAGGTCGTGGATCCGATCCGCCAGGGGTTTCAATAGAGCCGCTTGCATCTCTGCCGGTATCAGCGCCCAGTCGGGCAACGCCTTGATGCTGTCAACCGCCGCCGCGAAACCGGTCGCGCGCTCGTCGTGGCGTTCCAGGTACAGCTCTTGGTAGGTTGTCTCCAGGGAGGCCAGGGCCTGGTCCAATTCAGCCGATATCTGGTAGTAGGCACCATCCTCCAGCCGCTCCCGCAAGACCTGAGCATGGTCGGCCAGGTTGCCGTCCAGCCCCTCGGCCTGAAGCAGCGGATAGACCCGCTGTGCGGCGGTCCGCATCCGGCGCAAGCGAGCCAGTCCTTTCTCGTCGGTCGCCTGCCGGATGACGGCGACCTGGTCCCGCAACCGCTGGAAGCTGGCCCCTTCACCGGCCAGCACGTTGACGCAATCGTCCGACGCGCTGTTGAGAACTGTCTCCAACGTGGAGCGATATTCGCTCAACACCGGGGTCAGCGGGATGTGGTGGGCGCGGACGGTGGCCTCCACCGGCAGGAGAGCCTCCAGCTCGGCGCGGGCCAGTCGTTGAAAAGCCTGGGCGATGGTGCTCTCCTCCACATCCACCTCTTTGCCGGTGAGGGCTTCGTACCGGCGCGCGGCGGTCACCAGTGTCCGCAGGTCGGGCGCCTTGCGCGGCGCAAAGGACGCCGCGCGGAAGGCATTCGTGCCGCTAAACGGGGCGCGCACCTGGGGGTCCAGATGGTTGCGGTAGCGTCGGCCCTGGTAGGTAACCTCGATAGCTCCGCCTCGCAGCAGCGTCGCCAGCACCAACCACAACATCTCCCGCTCCCAGCCGTAGCCGATGCCGCCAAAGTGGTTCTCCATCGTCCGGCCGGTCACACGGTTGCCGTAGGAATGCTCGCTGGCCAGATAATCGGCCACCTCCTTGAGGATCGGCGCGTTGAGATTGACCACGTACTTGGCGCCCTCCTTGACCACCAATTCCAGGCCATCGGGAGGGGCGTAAAAGATCTTGGGCAGCCCGTTGAGATTGGCTGCCTTGAGGATCTCTTCCGCGTCGCTCGCTTTGAGCGGACGGGCGCCCATCTCCAGCTTGGGGTAGAGGTCGGGCACGGCATAGTCAAAGAGCACCCTGATGATCTCGTTCAGCGTCTTGCCCAGGCTCGCGCCATCCTTGGAGACCCCACGGAAGAATCCACGACCATCCGCCAGACCCCTTTCCAGCCGTTCCTTGAGCCGCTCCTCCAATCGCAGAACCTCGGTCTTTTCCGCCGCCAGGCTCGACGCCTCCTCGTTGGTGATCTTGCCCTGGGCGCGAAGTTGGTCATATTTGCCCACCATGCGCCGGGAGCGATAGAGTTCAGCCACGACCTCGTCGATCTCGGCGGTCAGGCTCATGACCCAAAAGACGTCGTTGCAGTGCGACTCGGCCCGACTGTCGTCGCGAGTCTGGTCACACGTTTCCTGAAACGTGTCCGGTCCGTCGGCCACGCGCAATACCAACGGCACCTGGGCCTCACCCGAGGTGATCGTCCGGCCGTCCCACGCGACGCCGACCCGAAAGTTGCGCAGGTTGCTATAGCGGTAGCGCGTCCGACCGGGTTCGGAAAAGATCCCCTGCAACCGATCTTCTAGAATATCGTTCCGCTCGCGGGGATTGGGATTGTGGGCGTTGCGCTCGGCGGTCCAGCTCTTTTCCTGAGCAGTCTGCAACTTCCAGCCACTTTCGGTCTGGCGGATGAACTGTGCATCGTGCAGCCACTCGACGGCCTGTTGGACGTGGGACAGAGGGGCCTCACCGCCGAGCCTGCGGTAGAGCAACGCCGCCAGGTTGACCTCGGTGCGAGGCAGGTCGCGCACGTACTCCAGCAGGGCGATCGCCTTGGCGGTGCGCACCGGCCAGGGGGATTCGGCCTCCGGCCAACGCTGGGCGATGTCCGTGATGTCCTTTTGCTTTTCGGTGGATAGGTTCCCCTCGATTAGGTCAAAGATGCGATCCAGACTGACGAGCGCGCCAACCTCCGCGCTAGCCAGCGCGGTGCGGTCGCTGACCAGCATCTCATAGGCCTGCTTGATGATGGTGCGGTTAGAGCCGCCGATGTGCTTGGGCGCGCCGGGTTGCAGCCGCATGCCCGACACGATGTCAATGGACAGATCCACGAAATGGGGCAGGTAGGGGTAGAACTGCACGAACTCGTCAGCAGTGACGTCGGAATGGCGGGCGGTGCGCTCCAGCTTGGTATGTGTCTGGAGCATGGCCTTGGCCCCCTCGAAATGCTGGCGCAGGATCGGGTCGGCCTCTGGTTTCTTGGCCAGCACGCGCCGAGTGGCCACCTCGCGGATGTCGGCGGGAGCCATATCGATCCGGATCCGGAAACGATCCTGCAGCTTGGCCAGCTCCACCCGCTTGTCGTCAATCGCCGCCACCACCTCGTCCAGTTTCTCCTGGGAGGTGACGATGACCCACACCGGCGCGACGGCCTTGCCAGCTTGGACTCGATTCTTGCTCTCCAGGCCAAAGTGCTCCACCACGGCGCGCAAGTTCTCGATTTTCTCCGCGCTACGGGCTACGTACTGGCCCACCTCGTCAATGATAAAGACCACAGCGTACCTGGGGCGACGCCGGGCCGTCAGCTCGAAGGTGCGATCTACCAGGGTGCGGATGGTGACGTCGGTCTCTTTCGTCTGGAGCGAGGCGGCCCAGGAATCCGGCGTGGGGTAGGTATCCGGGTCTATTTCGTGGAGCACCGCGCTGGCCCGCTGGATGCGCTGGGCCCCTTTGCGCACCTGGCGCCACACGGCATACGCTTCCGGCGGCGCCTTTGACAGGGTGGGCGGGATCGAATCCGTCGGCATCCCCTCACCGATCTGGTCGCCATACGTTGCGGCGCAGGCTCGTACAAAGTCGGCCAGGCGCTCTTCCCTCTCCAGTTCGATCTCCAACTCGGCCACGTCATAGTCCTGGGCATAATCCAGCTCGCGCAGGAGCACGGTGTACATGATCTCGGCAATCGGCTCGGTGGCGCGGCGGACGGCTCGATCCACCTGTACGTCGAACATGATGACGTGGCTGTCAAAGCGCGCGGTGATAAAGTTCACCAGGTCGGCGATGCGCCCGACGGTCGGATCGCCCGGCGATTGCTCCTGCAATTGCTGGACAAAGAGCCGCGCCGCCGGGTGACCGAGCACCTCCCGGTTGGAGATGACATAGCCCAGGTTCTTGGCAAAGGACGACTTGCCGGAGCCAAAAAAGCCCGATATCCAGACGCCTACCCCCTCGGTCGGGTCGCTGGGCGCGTCAGCGATGGCCTGGAGGATCTCCTGGTACTGGTCCTTGATCCGCTCGGTGGCCACATACTCGGTGATCTCGGTATGAACGGTCTGCTCGTCCTGCTGGTCGAGCTTGATGACCTCTTCGATGGGTTGCGAGAGGTCACGGGATAATAGGTCGCGGATGGTTTGCATACGTCCTCCTTAATCTGCCACAGAGGCACAGAGGGCACAGAGTTTTTTCTTGTTTTTCTCCGTGATCTCCGTGCCTCTGTGGCTACATCCTATACCTCCGAATGCCGTCCTTGAGCAAGCGAGAGTTGAAATTGATCAACAGACCCAGGGGTTTCCCGGTCATCTTGAGATAGCTGAGAATCTGCGCCTCGAAGACGGGATCGAAACGCTCCACGCTCTTCAGCTCCAGGAC
>Ga0180434_10004860_pt1 | contig 16132 bp, 13 predicted proteins | sample SS_ome_7_FD_132453 | JGI IMG/M metagenome (GOLD analysis project Ga0180434, IMG submission 132453) | Hypersaline lake sediment archaeal communities from the Salton Sea, California, USA - SS_1_D_2 metaG | ecosystem: Environmental > Aquatic > Non-marine Saline and Alkaline > Hypersaline >...
CACGGCGACATTCAGGCTTGCACATCCCGGGAACCTTGTCTGGCAGGAGGAACGCGCAGACGCTTCCGGCTGGCTCAGGACGGCCTCGGAACACGGCAGTCTCGAGGACATCTTCGAAGAGCTCGGAAGGCAGGAAGAGGAAATGGAGCTCGAACGGCAGCTGTCAGAGCCCGCAGCTTCTCCGATTCCCGAAGTTGAAGAGCCTGAAATGCGGGAGGCGGAATTCTATGCGGAACAGGACATGCCAGGCCGCGTTCTTGTCTATGTAAACGCGCTGGACAGTCTGATAAGCCGCGTTGGCGGGGCCTTGCGGGGCATAGGCACTGGCGGCGAGCCCGGCGTACACGTCAGGGTCGCCCTTCCCGACGGGCAGCGGTTAGAGAATCTCGCTGCTGATCTTGAACGGCCCGACATCATCAGATCCGTAACCATTGTCAGCTCAGCATGGTTCAGGGACGAGCTTCTTGCGGTATTGCGACTGGAAGTTCCGCACCCGAACTGGATGATAGCCAATGTCGACGGCATGACGCGAAGACCCGGTCCTTTGTCGCCCATAAGCGACAGTCAGTTTGCCGCCATGAGCTGGAGGTCGCGCGACACCGGGATATCGACTGCAGACAGATACTGGGGCACAAGTGAAGATGTGAACTTGTTGAAGACGGAAACGTTTCAAGAGTATCTGACAGATCGCGGCATGGCGCTTGTCGGCATTGACCACGACACCAGAGGTCACGCGGCGAGCACGTTCGATTTTCGCGTGATTCTTCTGGAGGCCGCCAGTAACCTGTCAGAGGAAGAGGGGCTTGTGCAAGAGATGTGCCGCGACCTGGAATTGGACGAGTCGGTCCGGCGGGCGGTACCGCAGGGCTGCGAGGACATCAACGGACGCTGTGTGTACAGCGTAGTTCTCACCGGCATTCGGAGCGACTGGCAGTTCGAGCGACAGGCCAATCATTTTTCCTGGATGCCGGATGAAATACTGCAGGAAGGGCTCATGCCGCTAGATGCCGCAGCAGTTCGCGGACCGTCGCCGACAAACAGGATCTACTGGAATCGCGACCTTCTCGCGGCGGATCTCGAAAATCGCGGTCTCGCGCTCACCTCCATCGAAGAAGGCGAACACGATACGGTCAAGATCAGCTTTCGCCCTCGCGGCGATGATGCTCCGACTCCGAACAGGTTCGCGGCGGACGTGGCGGCCACTCCTTGCGTCAGCGACGTCGACGTTGAAACGCTTGGTCCTCCGAGTTCGGGCGGGTCGAACGAGGTTGAGCTAAATATATACTGCAATGCAAAACCCGTCGTAGAGGAGGGGCGTCAGTATGAAGCCGAAGCTGCAAACGAACCGATATATGCCGAGGCGATCGACGCTCCGCGGGTCATTGTTTCCGTTTCCGTCCTTCGTCAGATCGCCGCGGACGAGTCGGGAGACACCGTCCTTCTCGAAGTTTCTGACCATTTTCCGCAAGAGCGATCCCTGATTCTTGAGTTTTCAGCCGAAAGACATGCGACTTCCCGCAATGCCTTTAATGTCTATGGCAGGCAGATCTGCGGGAAACTTGGGAGGGCCTCTTATGTCGTGCAATGCGCGTTTAATCCCTTGGACACGTACAACGAGGAGGGCACTTGGCACAATAATGTCCGCATGGACCTGCTGAGACCGCCGCAAGTCGTTCGGGATACGGACTACTGGAGAGGGGCGGCCACAACCGGGGAGTTCAGGACCGCCTCGGAACACGGCAGTCTCGAGGACATCTTCGAAGAGCTCGGAAGGCAGGAAGAGGAAATGGAGCTCGAACGGCAACTGACAGAGCCGGTCAATGTTTTGGACGGTACTGAAATGCCGGGTCCCGCCTCGTCCGAAATGCCGCCCCCAACATCGCCCACAATATCTCCAGTGCCGATTGAAGAAGTCATGGGCGTCGGCATCGAAGGCACTCGCCTGAGAAACACCATATACGTCCGCGTTCCGGCCCTGACCCGCTATCTTTCCTATATGGGCCTCTATATGTCCAGACGTCCAGAAATTAGCGACAATGATCATCGGCTGTCATTTTCTGCGGTTTCGTTCAGCATGCAAAGATCCTTGGACGATTTTCAAAATGTTTTCGAACAGATCCAGTACGACATGGAACGCAGCGAATTCGTTGCCGTAAGAGGATTGCATTTTTACCGCGACGACGGGCACGTTCGCTTCGACGTGGTGCTCGGTTCGAACGAGAAGCTTTTCTCGCTGAGCAACAACGAAGCCCCTTCGGCGTACCCGTTCAGATACGATATTGCAAATGGCACAGTGCTGATTTTACCGGAAATGCTCGGCCCCAGATTCGCGGTGCGCCAAATGGTCATCGGCGATTTCTCGATTGCGGCCGACAGCATTGTCAATGCTGGCGACGACGAGAACTCTCGTTACTTTAGGTTTACGATCACCAATGTCGCCCAGGAAATAGACGCCGAAGCATTTCTCAGAGACGTGCACGACATAGTTGCCGAAATCGATATGATGGTCGATTCAGCGTTCGTGGCGGGGCATGCGGTGATTCCGCGATCACAAAGGACCGCCGAAGCCGAATTCAGGCTCATGCAGGAAGGCCGCATTGTCTGGTCGGATTTGTTCGACGCAACTTCCTCCGCAACCGGATGGCTAAAGCGCGCCGCTTCCAGCGGCAGCCTCGAGGACATCTTCGAGGATCTCGGAAGGGAGGAAGAGGAAATGGAGATCGAACGGCAGCTGGCGGCACCGACGCCCGAGACATCCGAGGATCCCGAAGCGACGGAGGCTGCCGAAATGCCACAGAATGCGGATCAGAGCGAAGAGAATGCCATAGTCAGGACATTTTCTTTCGAGGAGAACGGCACAACAAGCGAATGGAAGCTGATCCTTCCCATAGACAGCGATCTCATGGAGATTAGAATAACGGAAGCGATCGGGACTCCCGAAGAGGATGAAGGCTCGGCCGGAACCTTCCGCGGTCCTGATTCGGTGTGCTACCATTTGCTCTGGCCGCACCAGATAACTGACCAAATACGCTCAGAGTTTGATGTCGATCTTTTTGAATATTTGCAAGATCTTTTCCAAGTCAGGTCCGCGTCGGCACATGTGTTCGTTCCCGGGCCAGAAGGCTCGATTCAATATTCCGCGGACGCCATCAGGCTGTTCTTCTCGTTGTTTGGCATGTCCGTGTACGACATACGCATAGACGAGAGGTCGTACGGTCGCGAATGTCTGTCCGTCAGGTTGTGGGCCCCGCAGGAAGTTTTCGAACGCGAGCTGGCACATGTATTAAGCGGCCTGACGGCCTCTTCGCTGGTGACGGATGTGAGATGTTCCGGCGGTGTTCCGGCGGTCACAACCAGTATTGTAGAAAGCAACATCTTCATTTTTCCGTCTAGGCCCTTGGCTCCGGAACACACGGGCTCTTTCTTGGGTAGCGTCAAAACCGCAGGCCTCGAAGACATCTTCGAGGATCTCGGAAGGGAGGAAGAGGAAATGGAGTTGGAGAGACAGCTTGGCGAGCCAGTTGAGCCTCCGGTTGAACGGCCCTCAGCTTCTTTGTTGACGCCTTCCGATTTTTTGGAGGTCGATGCGGACAATGGAACAATCGATGTCGACGAAAATTTGCTTCGGACATATCTTGCATCGGTTTTCGGGCTTGATATGGCGTCCGCAAACACGCTATTCAATGGAAATGCACTGTGGATTCACGCGATTCCCGCCACAGAACAAACGGAAGCTCTTGTAACAGCGGCGAGGAACACGCTTGAAAGGGATTTCATGGCGGCCGAAGGCGTCCGGGCGGTCGACATAGATGTACGAGAAACGGCAGCGGGCATTGTCGACGCGGGCGTCTATATCACCGTGGGAGCTGGAGAACTGCGCTTCCTTCTTGAGTCGAGCGGTGCATTGCCGGCGCTTAATGCGGCCATTTTTAGCTTTCTTCCTGACGGACGGGCAAGAGCCGACAGAGACGCTCTTGAAACATATGTCCATCAGGCCGGCTTCGACCTCATAAACAGAAGAACGGAGGGCACGGAAAACTCTCCCCGGCGTATCGAGCTGGATGTGGGCATGTCCGAAGTGGTGTTGCGCCGCGGAAACGACTTTTATATAAGAGCCGCGCAGCTTCACGACGCTTTTGTGGCTTGTCCGGCGGTGGATGCCGCCCAGCTTACGATTCTCAATCCCAGAACGGAAGGATACAGACAGGCGCGCATGGTTCTAACGATTGCCGCCCCCCAGTCTCCTCTGCCGCCAGACGACAATATTGTCCGCTAAATATCGGAAAATGAGGTTCGTGTCGATGTCGTGGCATTCGGAGCGATGTTTATTTCGGAGGGAATGGATACCGACAGCTACCACCGGGGAGATGAAAACGACATTCTCGCGTTTACTGTCGTGGACTTTACCGAAGGCAGAAGCGCCGCCAATTTCGAAATAGATCTGGCAAATCTGCTGACCAATTTTGTGCAATCATGTCAGAGTGTTGAAACCTTCGCAATCGACGAGGCCGAAGTTGAGCCGGTATACGAGAATTCGAGAAATGTACGACTCTATTTCACTTGCGAATTCGATTTGTCGCCATCCTCATCCATCCATGTAACGGTCGATCCGGACGAGCTGGAGGCGTCCGAGTGGCATCCTCTTCGCGAATCCCCCGCTGCCATTGTCCGCTACGAAAACTCCCTAGTTATTTGGGGGACGCGGATGCGTCTCGCCATGGACCGGACCGCAGCCGATCTCGTGGAACTGTCCCTCTTGCCTTCGGACTCTCCTGAATTGTCAATGGTTCTCGACAAGAGACGCGGTCGGTCGGACGAGGAGTTCAGGCAGCATGTTTCCTGGCTTCTCGAAGACATGGAGGCGATGCCCGAAATAATTTTGAGCGAAATACGCGGCGGAGAAATCGAAGGCGGCCGACGCGTAATGGTCACCGTCGAATTTTTAGGCATTGAACCCGTGCTGAACGGTCCGATTCTGAATCAATTCGGGCACTTGGAAGAGCGCCGCGAAGAAGAATCGGAATCTCCCCTTGCCTGACATCTTCCGCGGTTTTTCAGGAATATCTTCCAATTTCCGAATTGTTGCTTGATTTTTCTGCTTCTAGTCGCATATTCGTATGTCAAACAAGCGGAACGCATGCAGAAGGAAAAGCGACATGGGAAGAAGGCGAACTGATCCCGTTGCCGCCCGCATCCGCAGAAGCCGCAAGGAGCTCGCCAAGGTTTCCAGACAGCTGAAGAGCGACTTTATCGGCATCGACCCCGTCATCGACTCGATCGTCGACAAGATGCAGGCTTGGCACGCCATGCCCGAAGTTCTCACTCGTCCCACCGTCATCTGTCTCTGGGGCCTCACGGGCGTAGGCAAGACCGACGCAGTCCGCAAGATCGCCAAATATCTCGGCATGTCCGACCGGTACGTCGAGATTTTGATGCGGACTCAGACGAATAGCTTCCGCGACACCATCCGAAGCTATCTGTGGGGATCGGACATTGTCCCGGGAGAGCCCGGCATACTCCTGCTTGACGAGATCCAGAACTTCAGGACGCTCGACGAGAACATGCGGGAAATCCCGAAATGCGACTTCGACGATGTCTGGACCCTCCTTTCCGACGGACAGTTCAGCGGGCGCTACGGACTGCGCTCCCAGCTGGACGAGGCCGTCCAGATGCTACTCATGGAGCTCGACCAGGAGGCTTGGAAGTTGGAGCAGACGAAGCGGAAAAAGAAGAAAAAGGCTGAAAAGATTTCCAAGGGCGACGACGACGAGGTGATGCTTTCTTCGGACGACGAGGAAGAAGAGACTCCGTTCAGCTGCTCCTTCTGGGAGGCCCAGAGGCTTTACGACATGATCCGTCCCAACGTGCCGCTCCACGAGTTCCGCAGAATGTCCATCGAAGAGCGTCTCGAGCTCGTCGACAGGAAGATGCGGGATCAGACGACCTACGAGGGCGAGAACTATTCCAAGTTGCTCGTATTCGTTTCCGGCAATCTTGACGAAGCCTTTCAAGATGCGATCCGCGGCGTTGCCGACGCCGACAGAGATGCCGACATCGTTCGTACGGCCACCATGAAGGTAGATCTCGTCCATATCAAGGACGCGCTGAAGTGCCGCTTCAAACCCGAGCAGATTGCCCGGTTCGGAAACAACCACATCATCTATCCGTCTCTCGACAAGAGATCTTTCAAGCTCCTGATCGAAAGACGTTTCGATGACGCCGCCGCAATGGTGAGAGCCGAGTCTAGGGTGCAGGTGGCGTTCGACAAGCATGTCCACAAGCTGGCCTATGACAACGGCGTGTTTCCCGCTCAAGGTACGCGACCGGTGCTGACGTCGGTCGACGGCATCATATCCGCTATCGTTCCCGCGGCGGTTTCCGACGCCCGGCTCGCGGGATCCCGCAAGGTGCTCGTTTCCTACGACGAGGAGAATCTGAGGCTCGTCGCCTACTACACCCGCGGCATGACGAAGGTTCGTTACGAAGGGACCCTGGATTCGATTCGCCGCAAGATGGCCAAGAATCAGGACAGGACCGCGATGATAGCCGCGCACGAGGCCGGCCATGTCGTGGCCTACTGCGTATTGACCGGAAAGGCTCCGCAGCAGATCACCTGCCGCACCACTTGGAAAGGGGGCTTCGTCAACGGGAATGCCGGCGAGGGGTCCCACCGCCGCTCGCTCGATCACGCGTGCATAGCACTTTCGGGCCTTGCCGCGGAAAAGATCATCTTCGGGGAATGGGCCAGCGACGGCGCGAGCAGCGACATCACCTCCGCGACCAATTGCCTGGGGCATCTCGTCAGAAAAGAGGGCCACGGCCGCGTGCCAATGCACGTCATGTCCGCAGCTCAGCAGTGCGACTCCACGCTGGTTTCCGACATGGAGAGCACGGACAGGGAAATCATGGAGCTTCTCGACAACCAGTTCAAGAGATCCGAAGCGATAGTGCGGGAGCACTCCTGCTTCTGTGCCGACGTCGCCGAGCGGCTCAGGGTTTCGGGAAGCCTGTCGTCGGAAGAGATATCGGCGATTGCGGACGCCTACGGCGTGCAGGCCGACGTCGTCGGCTCCGACTTCACCTTCGTCGGGCCGTATTCGAAGATGCTCTCCCAATTCCTCAAGAGCCAAGGTGTCGAATCCGACGGGGAGTCCGCCGTCGTGGTCGAAGGGGACGCCATCCGCGAAATTGCGGACGAGCCCGAAGAAATCGCGGCACATTCCCCCAAGAAGAAGCGGAAGCGGAGAAAGGACGGCTGACATGGAACTTGAATTTATGGAAAAGGCGAACAAGACTACCTCCCTGCAAGACCAGGTGTCGGCACTGATAGAGAATTCGGAGAGCGAAGTTTGCCAGGCGGAACCGCGCGAAGGGGAGTCCGCCGACGGTTTTCTGGCCAATTTCTTCCGCGGCATGGGAGGTCCGTCGTTTGTCATAGGTGCGGCCGAAGTCGTGCTTTCCAACGCCAGCAGGCTCATGCCCGACAACAAGAGGTATCAGACGGCAGTCAGGGTGGCGAGAGGGGTCATTCCCGCCGCGACGCTCGGATACAAGGTCTACAGCGCCTTCAAGTTCGCGAGCGAGATGTCGGCCCCGAAAGAGGAAAGCCCCTACGCCAGGCGCCGCAGGATCGCAAAGGAGCTGCTGGGACTGTCAGACGGGGAGGACGCCCCGTACCTGCGCGACCACGAGATGGAACTTGGCGAAATTGTCGTGGCATGGCTCTTGGAACTGCCCGAAACCGAGACCCTCCGCATTCTCGGCGTGCATCCCGAAGACGACGCGGAAAAGGTCGTGACCGCGCTTGGAATGGGCTACCACCTCGTCAAGGCGTCCCTGAAGGACGTCGGCGAAGTGGTGTTCAGAATGAGGTCGAACTATATTAGCTCGCTGAAGTCGATAGAGATATACAGGCCCGAATCGATAAATCCGGTTGACGTCTTCACGGCGGTCATGAAGGCATTTCTTGAGAGCAGGGAAATAGAAAATACGGTGATTCAGATGGACGGCTTCCGGATGTCGAGTCCGCCTCGGCCCTCTCTGGGCTTCACGCCGACGCAGCTGTCGGACGACATGGTCGTCGAGATCCGAAACTGCATCTCCAGAGAACGCAGGCGCACCTACGCCATGATCGGCGAGCCGGGATGCGGAAAAAGCACGGTGGCGCTCAAGATTCAGGGCCTGTTCAGGGAAATTCCCGTCATCGTGATAAACCTTGCGGAATCCAGCCACATCAGGGACATAGCCCCTGCGTACATGCTGGCAAGATCGGTATCCCCCGCAATCGTCATTCTCGAGGACATAGACCAGCTCGACCTTCGAAGCAAGTCGTCTTCGTCTTTGGGGCTGCTCATCGAAATTCTGGACTCCACAAAAATGCTGAAGTCCGTCATCACGATAATGACGCTCAACGAGCCCGACAAGGTACATCCCAGCCTGATGGACCGCCGCGGCCGCATCGACCGCATTCTGCGGTTCGGACCGCCAAAAACAGACGCGGAAGTGCGGGAAGTCCTGCAAGTCTGGAGCAGGGAGCTGTTCGACACGGAGCTTCCCGAGGTCGGGCGGGATTTCTACGACGACATCCTTCGGGAAAAGCTGAATCATGCCGACATCAGGGAACTTGTCGAACAGTGCAAGATCAGCGAAGACCGCATTACGGAAGCGGCCCTTCGCAAGGCCCTCGAAAAGCTTCAGCGGTCCAAGAGGGATCTGCAGGAATTCATCAGGCTCAGACGGCGCGACCCTTGGGAAGATCTCCGGATCGACGACGAGCCGTCCGAAGCCTCCTGCGAAAGTGCATGTAAGTAGCGGAGACCCGGGCGTGAAGCCAGTCAATCAAACTATAACGGAAGAGGAGGGCAACTGCTTCGAGGCATCCATTGCCTCGATCCTCGAAATTCCGATCGAGCAAGTGCCCGACTTCCAATCGACAAACGATGCCGGCCCCTGGATGGACGAGTTTAACGAATGGCTTCAGCTGTTCGGGCTACAGGCGGTGCATTTGGAGCCGACGGAAAGGCAGATGGAGCTTTTGAGAGGCTGCTACTGCGAGGCCACCATCAGATCTCCTAGAATGTACTGGCTGTATCATAGCGTGGTGGTGAAAAACGGTGTCGTGATACACGACCCGCATCCGTCAAAGGAATCGCTCGGCAAAGCCGAAAAGCTCATTGCGGTGCTCGCGTTCGTCGCGATCGACCCAGCCAAGGAGAGAGCATGAGACTGTATTTCGCCCACAACTTCGACAACAGGCGCGAGTTCCGCGAATGGGAGCTGGAATTCGAAGAACGCACCGGCATCGAGCTGCTGAACCCCTTCTACGACGCGCCGGAGAGGGCGGACTTCATGGCCCGTCTCGACGCCCAGGAGCAGACGACGAGGGGCAGGCTCGAGGAACTGCAGCGCATGCCGCTCAACGAATGCCGGACCATCGTCTACAGCGACCTCGCCAGAATTGCGTTCTGCGACGGCCTGTTCACCATCATCAGGAAAGTCAGCTTCGGAACAACCTGCGAAATCTGCCACTGCAGGTCGTCGTGCAAGCCCGTATTCGTGGTGACGGACAAATACGCCTCTCATCCCTGGCTCAGGACCTACGCCACCGGGATCTGGCCCGATCTCGACAATTTCGAGCTGTCGGCGAAGAACGGCGAGCTGGAATGCCCGAACTGGACTGAGGGGAAACCCCCTGTCAGTCTCGGCACCAGGCCGGAAACGCTCTCCCCGGGAGCGTGGCGAGGCGTGGAATGCCCGAAATGCGAAAGCACGAACTGGTATCCGCAACCCGACGAAGACGAAATCGATCTCAGCGGCATCGATGTAGAGGCGCTGAGATGCTGGGCCTGCAAGCACGAATTCTTCGTCTGCGACCCCGACTTGTTGGGATACAGTCAGGATACGCCCATGAGCCAGGTTATCGTGGACGACGGACTCAAGAATCCCGGAGCGTAGAAAATGCAAAGATACAAAAACAGGGAAACCGGGCAGGTGTTCGCGTGCAGGCAGTGGAGAGGCGACGAGAAAGACCCCCATGCCGCCCATTCGGCGTCGGATCCCGAAAAAAAGTGCCCGAAATGCGGCCGTTCCCAAAAAAGCCATGGCATCTTCGGAGATGGCGCGTCGAAAATGACGGCGTGTCCCGGCAGCTGGATTGTTTTTCCCGAAACTGGCGTTTCTCCTCCCGCAGTTTACGGCGAAACCATGTTCAGCAAGGCATTCGAGAAGCTGCCCGAGCCGCCCTCCGAAAAACAGGGCCCGCAGGTAACGGCCGACAACTATGTGCAGCATGTATTGCGGACGGCCCACAACGACATCGAAGCTATCAGGGAAAGACTGCAGGATCCGAGAGTGCTCGACCTCCTGCACGCCTCGATCGGCATGGGCACCGAAGCCGGGGAGATGCTCGACGTCTTGAAGAAACACATCTGGTATGGCAAGCCGATCGACTGGGCGAACGTCGTCGAGGAGCTGGGAGATATTTCCTGGTATGTCGAGCTTGGCTGCCATACGGCGCAGACCCCCCTGCAGGACGCCTTGGAAAAGAACGTCAGGAAGCTCGATCTCAGATACAAGGAAGGCTTTTCGGAAACCCGGGCAAGGGACAGGGACCTCGAAGCCGAAAGAGCCATTTTCGAATATTTTGCCACGTCCGACCAGAAAGCGGACGGATACGGCACATGCGATCATTGCGGGCTGGCGCGGCCGAGAGCCGTGCTCGAAGACGACGGAAACGGACTTTGCATCTGCGACCGCTGTCTCGAAAATCTGGCGATGTGCCCGACCTGCAACGGGCAAGGGCACTATATCAAGAGCTCGGACAGCACCGGGACTTTCGGCGGCACCTGCGAATACTGCAGCGGTAGCGGCTGGGTCAAGAAGGAGTATCTCTGCGAGCACGGGGAATTCGAGGAAACCTGTCCGTTTTGCCACCCCGAAGAGGAGGAGAAAAGCTGACCTCGGAATTATAGCGAAACGGAGATGTTCCATATGTCCTGCGTCTATAATGTCAAGGAAATCATGCCCGTCCGATGCCGGGCGAATTTCGATATCCAAGTTCTCAACGACCGGGGCGAACAGCTCTGGCGCGGCAGCGGTACGATAGAGAGGGACCGGCAATCAGGGGGCAAGCCCGAATTCGTCGGCGATGCCCACATTCAGCATCTCTACGTCACAAAAATGCGGCAGAAAGCACCGGGTACATATTTCAGCATTGAATTCCGCGAGCCGACGCTCAGGAAGGCAAAGAACAGAATGATCAGGGAAATCGGGACCGCGCTGATTCCGCTCGTGGAACGGCAAGAAGGGCAGGACATCGAATTCTCGGAGCCTTGGACGCCGGCGCCGCGGGCCTTGGAACCCCCCAATCCCGACTCGATTCGCAATCGGGGCGTCGAGTTTCCGCCGTATCCTCCCGGCATGGGGCCTCCCGAGGAGGACAAAACCGAAAAATCGCGACACCTCAACACTCTTGGCCCGGGCAACGCAAGGGCCGACGATCCAGGACCCGACTGGGACAGCCCCTACAATACTGGCAATCCGCAGGTGAGGGGCGAACCGGCAGTCGGGTGGCTGCCCAGAGCCGGATTCGTGGGACAGACAATCCTGACGTCGAAAATGGCCGAAGCCAAAATGGGAGGCAGCGTCGAAGAGGATGCCAAGAAGCTCTATCGGCGAGTCCTCGAGGAAACCGACGACTGGAATTCCTGGGGCGTCTACGAGCTCTTCCCTGACGCCAACAGCCATCAGGCTCTCGCCGCCGCCAAATACGTTGTAGGACAGATGCGGAAAAACTACGCCGAACAATACGAACCCGAATGGTGGTGGCTGATAGAAGAACGTCTGCACCCGATGGTGCTTGCGAACCTTGTCTAAATTTCATCCCGCTGTACAATGTCAGCATAAAGGAGCAATGTCAACATGATATTCGAGCTTCCAAGCGAAATTCGTATAGCATCCGTGGTTCTCGAGCAAGAGCCCGATTCGTGCGAAACCCCCAATGACATCCAAGAACTTTCCATTCGCATGGACGACGCCGGCGGTGGACATTTCTGCCGACTGTCCACCGAAAGATGGAGCGTTGACGATCCGGACGCCTTCGCCAAAATGCTTCGACAGCTGGCGGCTCAATGCGACGCCTGGACAGAAGAAGCCTTGAATAGGTGAAACGATGGGAAAGCCTGAGTCCGATCTCTGCGAGTGGTTCATGGCGGCAGCGCGCGAAAAGGGCTGGACGTGCTATCCCGAGACTTCGGACTGGGACATCCTGCTCGTTCGCGACGACATTCAGGTCGGCGTCCAAGCCAAGATGACTCCGAACGTCAAATTACTGAAACAGTGTCTCCCAGACAGGCTGAGATGGAGCACGTCGATGCTGGCACATCCCGAAAAGTTCAGAGGTTATGTCACGGGCCCGAACTTCAGAGTGGCTCTCGTCCCTCTGAAGGGGAAGGCGAAAAGCCTCGAAAATTTCGAATTTGTGGCCAAGACGCTGGGCATCTGGGTCGTCGAGAAAAACAATTTGAAATCAAAAAAAATGAACGAGCGATACGATTTCGGTATCGGCATTCTCGAAGACCAGAAGCATATGGACTCCCATGACTGGAAGCCGATGAAAAAATGCTGGATCCCCGATGTCGTGCCCGACGTGGAGGCCGGCGTCAAGTCCCCCGTGTCCCTGACCCGCTGGAAACAGTCCGCCATGCGGCTAATTGCGAGGGCTCGAGTCCGCGGATATGTCACGTCCAAGGACGCCAAGGAACTCGGCGTGAGCATGGAGCGGTTCGTCGCAAGGTTCAGCGCGAATCATGAGCCCTGGATGAAATTTGTGGGCAAACAAGGCAGGTTTCACAAGTACGCCTTGCAGGGCGAAGATCCTGAGAGGCCCGACCTGCAAATGCCGGAGGCATACAAGTTTTTCTTGGAAGAGGCCAGAAAAGAAAGCGAGGAAATCGATGACGTTTAGGGAAAAAGTCGAGAAGAAAAAGGCCAAAGTAGGCGTGGTCGGCCTCGGATATGTGGGACTTCCTCTCCTGCTCGAATTCGCCGAAGCCGGATTCGTCGTTTTCGGCATTGACATTGACCTGAACAAGGTGGTGAGCCTTCAGGACGGGAAATCGTATATCAGGCACATATCCTCTGAAAAGATCAGCAGGCTGATCAGGGAAAATGACAAAGCGACCACCTCGGTTGATTTCGCATTCGCAAATGCCTGTGACGCACTGCTGATCTGTGTCCCGACCCCGCTGTCTGATCACAGGGAGCCGGAGCTTTCATACATCAGGTCGACTGCGGAACTGATCGGGCCCCATATGCGGGAAGGACAGCTCATCTGCCTTGAGTCTACGACATACCCCGGCACAACTGAAGATGTCCTGATTCCCATCTTGGAAGAAAAATCTGGGCTGAAAGCCGGGCTTGATTTCATGGTCGCCTATTCGCCGGAAAGGGAAGATCCCAACAACAAGAAATATTCGACTTCCACGATTCCCAAGGTAGTCGGCGGCATCGACGGGGCCTCGCTCGACTGCGCCAGAGCGCTCTACGACGCCGTGATCTGCGAAACTGTTCCTGTGTCGTCGTGCAGGGCTGCAGAGGCGACGAAGCTGATGGAAAACATCTTCAGGAGCGTAAACATCGCGCTGGTCAACGAGATGAAGACCGTGCTCGCCGCAATGGACATCGACGTCTGGGAGGTTATCGAGGCCGCCAAGACGAAGCCCTTCGGCTATATGCCCTTCTATCCGGGTCCCGGATTAGGTGGGCACTGCATACCTATAGATCCTTTCTACCTGACCTGGAAGGCCAGGGAGTACGGCATGAGCACGAGATTCATCGAGCTCGCCGGCGAAATCAATACCGCGATGCCGCGCCAGGTGGCCCTCCAGACGATGCTCGCCGCCAACGCTAGGGGCATGACGATCCGCGGCGCCAAGGTCCTAATTGTGGGCCTTGCATACAAGAAGAACACCGACGACGACCGCGAAAGCCCGGCGTACGCCCTCTGGGAACAGTTCGAACAGGTCGGAGCCGAAGTCTCCTACTACGACCCGCTCTGTCCAGAAGTCAGGCACTCGCGGCAGAACGCTGATCTCTGCGGGAGAAAATCCGTGTCCTATGCAGATGTCAGGGATTTCGACGTCGCAGTGATCTCGACGGCCCACGACTGCGTCGACCACGACGTCATCGCGGAACTGGTCCCCTTGGTAATCGACACCCGCAACGCGTGCAAGCTCGCGCACAACGTAGTGAAGGCATAGCGATGACAGGATTTTCCCAGGAATGGTCGCTCAGGGCCGCCTCCGGCAACGAAAAGGATCTTCACGGATCCGAGGAAGAAGGCTGGATCGGCGTCGATCTCGACGGAACGCTAGCCGAATATCACGGCTGGAAAGGACCGGAACACATCGGCAAGGCAATCCCGAAAATGGTCGACCGGGTTAAGCAATGGCTCGAAGAGGGCAAGGACGTCAGGATCATGACGGCCCGGGTCGCCCCCGGCAAGGGAGATGCGGAAAAATACCGCGAACGCATAGAGGAATGGGTCGAAAAGACGTTCGGCCGCGAACTGCCCGTCACGCACGAGAAGGATCGCGAAATGCTCGAGCTCTGGGACGATCGCGTGGTTCAAGTCGTTCCGAACACCGGCGAGCGAGCGGACGGCAAAGACTAAAAGGGGCGGACCCGGACCGGTTCAGCCGAGCTTTGAAAGCGACTTGACGTCGTCCGAAGAGATCCTGCCCTTGGCGATCCATTCCTTGACGTCTGAAAACGAGAACTGCACCATGCGCTCGCCGGCATAGTCGGCATAGCGGAGCCTCATCGTCTTGGGGTCGTGCCTTGGCGCCCAGTCGGGATCGGCTTCCATCTCCACGAGCTTCTCGGGGTCGCCGCAGACATACAGCGTCTTGATCGGCGGATAAGCCACCGCAGTTATGTTCGCCCGTACTTCTTCTTCGCCCGCCGGGGTCCAAAAAGCCGAATATCCCTCGGTTCCGGCCCACATGTCGTCGGCCGGCAACACCGTGACCTCGCTGTCAAATTCGGCGATTGCGGCGATTGCCGACACGACCTTCCACAGAATTTCTCCCGCTTCCTTGGCAGGCAGTGGAGCGTCGTCTTCGCGCTCCATGAAGGGGGACAGCTCGACATCGATCAGGGCGTCGATACCGCCCACGTCACCCGTCCTGGCCACCTCCCTGAGACACTTCTGCAGTTCGGCGGCCTGTTCCAGCCTTTCGGACACGGAAATGTCTTTTCCAATAGTGAGCCTGATCGCTGTCATGATAATCTCCTTTGGCATTTAGGTTAATATGGGGCGAATAAGGTCCGATTCAAGCCCGATGAGGATAAAGATATCATTCTTCGTTTCCGGAGCTAGCCGCCACGGAGACGGCGGACGGATTGTAGATGACGACGCCCTCGAAAGACCTGTCCGCGAGGCCGTCGATCCCCGCATGGACCATGATTCGGTCGAAGCCGTCCAAGCTGACAAGAGCGCCATTTTTCGATATCTTCGCGTATTTGTCCCAGTCTTTGGCGTCGCGGAGGTCGAAAATCCTGGCAGCAGGCGAAATCCTGACCGCCAGCACGACGCCGCCGATGTCCTCCTCCGCCCAGTCCGCATAGTTCGACAGGGCCAAGGAGGCGTCGGGGGTCGTGTAAAATCCCCTGCCGAAATATCCCTTGGTCGACTTCGACTGGTCGACGCCCCTAGCGGCTATGTCCTCGGCGCCGGCGGTGGACGTGCCGTGAAAGACCACGCGCCCCGCCCACTCTCCCGGAGAGACCGACGACATCGGAGCCGACCATTCGGCGACAAGGGCGTCGAATGACGCCCCCGCCGTCCGGGACAGAGACAGGGTCCATTCTGGGGAAAACGATATCATGCGCTATTGTTCCGCGCGCGGACAAAAATACCCTGTTTCCGCGGAAACGGCTTGACATCGGCAAGAGAAACGCCATATTGCGATATTGCGGAAAGAAGGGAACCGCCGTCAACTACCCACGCCTGAAGCCGTGGGCTTGTGCCTTGAGCGCCCTTCGGGCGCCCCGCACGATAGGCTGGTTGACGGCAGCCTTCGCCGATGTCCGTTGGACTCGGCGAATTTCGGTTGCCGTCACGGCCTGAAAC
>Ga0180434_10004865_pt1 | contig 16122 bp, 14 predicted proteins | sample SS_ome_7_FD_132453 | JGI IMG/M metagenome (GOLD analysis project Ga0180434, IMG submission 132453) | Hypersaline lake sediment archaeal communities from the Salton Sea, California, USA - SS_1_D_2 metaG | ecosystem: Environmental > Aquatic > Non-marine Saline and Alkaline > Hypersaline >...
ACAAGGTTGGGATTGGCATAGATGATTTTTTTATTCACGTTGTCCCGCATCACGATATTAGCGACAATGATGATATTGTATCGGTCGGCAGAGGCTTCCTGGGAAAAGGCAATGGGCACCACTCGGAATGACTTTATCTCACCTATGAGTGTCGCATCCGCTGAATCTTCATCGCTTCCCACATCCACTTTACCCCGGGCAACCAATTCATTGATTACACCCTGCGTCAATTTGCGGTCAAGTTCGAAACGGGTCGTCATGTTCTTGAACATGGGGATGTTGACTGTGTCTATATGCGAGGGAAGGGAGCTACCCGTACCGCTCAGATGATAACCGCACTGGCAAGTGAGCAAACACGCCCAAGCAATCACAACCGCCTTTTTCATGCACTCCTTCTAGATGACAATATTGACCAATTTATTTTTGATATAGATGACCTTCTGAATCTTTTTATCGCCAACAAAAGACTTGACCCGACCCATACCTAAAGCCTTCTCTTTCATCTGCTCTTCAGGAAGGTCTCTCTCGACATCAATCTTGTCGCGAAGTTTCCCGTTGATCTGGATCACGATGGTCACTGTTTCTTCCTGGGCAAGATCAGGATCATAATCGGGCCAGGACGAGCGGGCGAGAAGCGTATCATACCCCATCTGTGCCCACAGTTCCTCGCAGATATGGGGGGCAAAGGGGGATAGAAGACGCACTGTCTTTTCCATCGCTTCTTTGATTAGTGCTCTCCCTTGCTTTGATTGCCGGAGAGGAACGGCCTCTTTTTTTATCAGATTAAAAAATTCCATGATAGAACTGACTGCGGTATTGAGGTGGAATCTTTTGTCGATGTCATCAGTAACTTTTCTTACGGTCTGGTGCATCTTCACGAGAAGAGGATTCGCTTTCATCTCGCTTTGCACAAACTCGGGGAGTGATTTGTCCAAAAAGAGGTCCAGGTTATCCTGAAAAAAGTGCCAAAGCCTGTTCAAAAAGCGGTAGCACCCTTCCACTCCCTTTTCACCCCAAACGAACTCCTTCTCCGGCGGCGAGGCAAACAGAATGAAGAGCCGCAGGCTATCCGCGCCGTATTCGGCGATCATATCGTCTGGATCAACAACATTTCCTTTGGACTTGGACATCTTGGCTCCGTTTTTCGTCACCATTCCCTGACTGAAATAATGGGGAAATGGCTCGTCCACATCCGTCAATCCAAGATCGCGCAGCACCTTGCAGAAGAATCGTGCATAGATAAGATGCAGAATCGCATGCTCTATTCCCCCAATATAAATATCGGCAGGCATCCAGTAATTGACAGGGCCTCGGTCAAAAGGACGCCCTTCCTCTTGAGGAGAACAGTAGCGGAAGTAGTACCACGAGGAATCAATGAATGTATCCATGGTGTCTGTCTCGCGACGCGCTGGTGCCTGGCATTTCGGGCAGGTTGTCTCGACAAAATCAGAGTCGTTTTCAAGAGGTGAACCTTCCCCCTCCCTGAACTCCACATCCGGAGGCAATTGAACGGGGAGATACTCGTAGGGAACCCCCACAGGTCCGCAGTGCTCACAATAAACGACCGGGATGGGTGTTCCCCAGTACCGCTGTCGGGAAATTCCCCAATCGCGAAGCCGGAAGATTGTGCTTCTGTGACCGAATCCTTTGTCGCCGGCATACTGGGCCATTTTATCCATGGCTTCCTGGCTGGAAAGCCCGGAAAATTGTCCGGAATTGATAACCCGGCCATATCCTACGAAGGCTTCTTCCAGCTCACCCGAATTCTTCTGTCCTTCGGGTACGACGACTTCGACGATTTTGAGACCATACTTCCTAGCGAACTGAAAATCCCGTTGGTCATGGGCAGGAACAGCCATGATGGCTCCTGTGCCGTATTCCATCAGAACATAGCCAGAGATCCATATCGGTATCTTTTCACCGTTGTAGGGATTGATGGCCTTTTTTCCGGTATCGATGCCTTCCTTTTCTTCTTCGCCGGGATCCTTCCTGAGGCGTTGTTCGGCAATCGCTTTTTTTATCCAGGCCTGGAGTTTTTGCCTGTCAGGGGAATCCTCTATCAACTCCAGGGCGAGCGGATGTTCTGGAGAAAGAACCATAAAGGTCGCCCCAAAAAACGTATCGGCGCGGGTGGTGAAAACTTCAATGGTTCGATCCATGCCTTCGACTGGAAACACGGCATGCGCCCCGGTGCTTTTTCCGATCCAGTTCTTCTGCATAGTCAGGACATGCTCGGGCCATTTTTCAAGGTGATCGTGTCCTGAGAGGAGTTCTTCGGCATAATCTGTGATCTTCAGGAACCACTGCTCCATCTCCTTCTGCTCCACCTGTGTTTCACACCGCCAGCAACCCTCGCCGACAACTTGCTCATTGGCCAATACGGTCTGGCACTTTGGACAGAAGTTGATCCAGCTCTTCTTTCTGTATGCCAGGCCTCTCTCCAGCATTTTCAGGAATATCCACTGGTTCCATTTGTAGTAGTCAGGCAGACAGGTTGTCACTTCCCTGGACCAGTCATAGCTGTAGCCCATGCGCTTCAATTGTCTTTTCATGTGAGCAATGTTGTCCAGGGTCCACTCCCGGGGATGCACACCCTCCTGAATAGCGGCGTTCTCCGCCGGCATACCAAAGGCATCCCAGCCTATCGGATGAAGCACGTTCAAGCCCTGCATGAACTTGAAGCGGGAAATCACATCGACAATAGAAAAATTGCGGATATGCCCCATATGAACGCGTCCGGAGGGATAGGGATACATCTCGAGACAGTAATACTTCGCTTTTTTGGGGTCATCAGAGGCCTCAAAGGCCTTCTGTTCCGCCCAAATGCGCTGCCATTTGGTCTCGATCCGGTTGAAATCGTAGCTTTCTCTCATAGCGATCCAATCTTAGGCCTCAAAAATCATAGAGCAAAATATAGATGTATGCCCGGGAATTGTCAAGCCAGCCACAACGCCAACCAAGCTGATTTGAATCGCGGAGCCGTGGATGACGCGTCTCCGATATGCCCATATGCGGGTAAGGCCTCGCGGGCGTATCTCTTGGTTTGAACGAATGAATGACTGCAAAACGCGCTTTATGCTAAGGAGGGCCTTCGTTGATAACGGGGAGCTCGCATACGCCGCAATATCTATCGACCGTCCCGGTTTTCAAAATGCCCACGACTGTCTCTATAACCGTTTCTTCTTTTATTCCGTAATGTTAAAATGGGCATAACCATGGAGTTCTTCTTCATTCAAGATTACCAGCGAAATTACAGGTTCTTTTCATCCGAGCCCGTCCAAAACATCCAAGTCAAGTTCACGCGATTGGAAGAGCTCTGGATGAAGGCCAAGCAAAAACTCATGCTTCTGCCCAAACGAATCCTCGCTCAAGAACAGGCATTCTCGCGTGTTCGGAAATTTGAGGATGACACAATTCTCATTTATCACTCAGGGCGATTTGAGGAGAAAAAGATAAAGCGCCGGCTTTTTCTCTTTATACAAAAACAGCGAACCGCACACACACTTTTTCTCATCGGGGAAGCCATCCTTCTTCCCGTATCCGGACTCATGGCCCTTGTGCCGGGGCCAAATGTTTTCTTCGGCGTATTGGCCCTGATCATGCTCACCCATTGGCAAGCTCTCAGGGGCATAACCAGCTTGTCGCGCAAAAAGCACAAGTTCATTCCAGCCCTGTCCTTTGAAGAGTGGGAAATGGCTGTAAACTCAAGAAGCGAAGCAGAGCTTCCTCCCATTCTAGACAAAATTGAAAAGGAGTACCATCTCAAGGAACTGCGCAAAGTTCTCTTCAAATAGGGCAAAAACGCCGCCGATATCGCCAGTTGTTCCCAATTGATTTGACAAAGCCGTTTGATTACTTTATCTAATATAGGTAAGATGACATTGACTCTAAACCAATTTCTCTTCCTGGTCATCACTCTGGCCATTGTCGTGGCCGTGACCTATCTCGTGCTCTTTCTCAAACAACTTCGAAATACAGCTCGAGAGGGCGAAAAAACTCTCGTTGAAATAAATTCGCTTGTCAGAAGTCTCCAGGACACGAGTGAAAAAATAAACACACGGGTTGACGACGTAGGAGGTGTTCTTGAGGCGAGCAAGAAGACAGCCGCAAATTTAGCGGAAATGGCAGCCATGATCACCGTAAGGATAATCAGGCCAAGTGCCAAGTACTGGCCTGTGATCTATACCTTGACACGGTTGGGCTGGCGGCTTCTGAAAAAGCGAAAGGAGGAAAAAAATGGCAAATAGGGATTCCGGTATCGTCGACATCACCATCTCCTTCCTTCTCGGAACAGCGACAGGTTTTATCCTTGGTATCCTTTTTGCTCCGGCCAGTGGCGAAGAGACCCGGAAGAAAATCGGAGATACGGCTGTCAAAACTGGCGAACGGGCCAAAGAAAGCTATGACAAGATAGCCAAAGAAGCAGAAAAAGGGATAAAAGTCGTCAAAGAGAAGACTCACGAAGGCATTGATGCCATCAAGGATTTCGTGGATAAGAAAAAGAAAGAAATCGCATCAAAAGCGGCTGAAGTTCCGGCCAAGGAGGAAGAACCGAAGTAGTACAGAAATTTCAAGCCCGCTTTATCCATTCTACCCTCAACAATTCGTACGATCAGACAGCAAAGGAGGAATCTAATGTCCACAACTGCGATTGCCGAAGTCAAAGCAAGAGAGATACTCGATTCGCGCGGCAACCCCACCATAAGTACCAAAGTCACGCTCCAATCGGGAGTGGAAGGAACATCCTCGGTGCCCTCGGGCGCATCAACAGGTGCCCACGAGGCCCTCGAACTGCGAGACGGAAACGCCACCCGTTACCTGGGCAGAGGTGTCCTGAAGGCAGTGTCCAATGTCCATGACCTCATCTCGCCGGCAATCGTGGGGCGTGATGCCTGTCAGCAGGAGGACATAGACACCCGACTTATCGAACTGGACGGGACGCCGACCAAATCAAACCTGGGCGCGAATGCCATTCTATCTGTATCTCTGGCCGTCGCCCAAGCTGCTGCCCGGGAGATGCGGAAACCCCTTTACGCTTACCTGAGCCAACAAGATACGTATCTTCTACCCACACCGATGGTCAATATCTTGAATGGGGGGTCCCATGCCGACAATAACATGGATATCCAGGAATTCATGGTTGTTCCCGCGGGAGCGCCCACGTTTACCGATGCCATCAGGGCGGCCGCGGAAGTGTTTCACCATCTTAAAAAGAACCTTAAGACCAGAGGACTGAACACTGCGGTCGGCGATGAAGGAGGATTCGCGCCAAATCTGGGATCGAACGAGGAAGCTCTCGAACTTATCATGGAGAGTATCCAGAGTGCCGGTTACAAGCCGGGAAAAGACATCTTTCTCGCCCTGGATGTGGCTGCGTCAGAATTTTATGCGGACCAAAGGTATTTCTTTAAAAAATCAGACGGATCTAAAAAAGACACTACGGAAATGATCGCCTTCTACCGGCATTTGGTTGAAAGCTACCCCATTGTTTCCATCGAAGATGGCTTTGCCGAGGATGACTGGCCTAGCTGGAAAACCATGACAGATATTTTCGGCACGAAGATCCAATTAGTGGGGGATGACATATTTGTCACCAATCGCGATCGTCTTCAGAGAGGAATAGACGAGGGGATCGGGAATTCGATTCTTATCAAACTCAATCAAATCGGGACACTCACAGAAACCATTCAAACAGTGCGGATGGCTCAAAAGAACGGATACACGACCGTTATTTCCCATCGGTCGGGTGAAACGGAGGATACATTTATTGCAGACCTGAGCGTGGCCTTGAAGGCAGCTCAGATCAAGACCGGTTCATTGAGCCGCAGCGAGCGCGTGGCCAAGTACAACAGGCTGCTGGAAATCGAAGAGGGCCTGGGAAATCAGGGCCGATTCGCCGGAATGACTATGTATGCGGCATTTTCAGCTAGGTAGAAACCACTTTGGACATCGAAGGGACACATGCGGGGCAGCTGCGTAAGAAGCCAGTCAAAGAGTAAAAACACATGACGAAAGAACGAAAGGACCGGTTTCAAACCCTTTCCGGCATTGACATCCATCGCGTTTTCACCGAGAAAGACCTGACCGGGTTTTCCCCTTCAGAGGACCTGGGATCGCCGGGGGAGTATCCCTATGTGCGCGGTGTTTATCCCTCGATGTATCGTTCCCGGTACTGGACCATGCGACAGTACGCCGGTTTCGCGACGGCTGAGGAATCCAACGAGAGATACCAGTTTCTTCTGTCGAAAGGTCAAACCGGGCTGAGTGTTGCCTTCGACCTGCCAACCCAACTGGGTCTGGATTCAGATCATCCTTTAGCTCAGGGAGAAGTGGGAAAGGTCGGCGTGGCCATAGATTCGCTGGATGACATGGCCGCTCTGTTTCATAAAATTCCTCTAGAGCGGGTGTCTGTTTCTATGACCATCAATTCAACCGCATCGATCCTTCTGGCCATGTACCTTGCCTTGGCCGAGCAGACAGGTGTGGCGTGGACAAAACTGGCAGGAACCATCCAGAACGATCTTTTGAAAGAATACATCGCCCGGGGGACCTATATTTTTCCGCCCAAGCCTTCCTTAAAAATCACAACTGATATTTTGGCCTTCTGTCATGAACATGTCCCGCAGTGGAACACAATCAGCATCAGCGGCTATCACATACGTGAAGCCGGCGCAACAGCTGTTCAGGAGATCGCTTTCACCCTGGCCAATGCCGTCACCTACACACGAGAAGCTATCCGGGCCGGATTGGATGTGGACATGTTTGCTCCCCGCCTATCGTTCTTTTTCGCTGCCCACAACAACTTCCTGGAAGAAGTAGCCAAATTCCGGGCGGCCAGGCGGCTGTGGGCCCAAATCATGAAGACAACCTTTGGTGCCAAGAACCCCCTCTCCTGGAAATTGAGATTCCACACCCAGACAAGCGGGGTGACCCTCATGGCTCAAGAACCGGAAAACAACGTTATCCGCGTCACTCTCCAAGCTCTGGCCGCCGTGCTCGGAGGCACACAATCTCTCCACACAAATTCCCGGGATGAAGCCCTTGCCCTGCCCAGCGAGGAGTCTGTCCAGATTGCCCTGCGCACCCAGCAAATCATTGCCCATGAGAGTGGCGTTGCCGATACCGTTGATCCCCTTGGAGGCTCGTACTGCATTGAGCGCTTGACTAACGCCATCGAAGAGAAAGCCCGGGAGTATCTAGATAAGGTCAACGCAATGGGAGGAATGCTCAAGGCGGTCGAGACAGGATATGTCCAGAAAGAAATTCAAGAAAGCGCCTATACCTACCAGAAAATGGTCGAAAGCGGGGAACAGGCCATCGTCGGTCTCAATGCCTTTTCCGAAGGTCAAAAAAAGATAAATATGGATCTCTATTATCCTCCAGCCGAAATCGAACGCAATCAGAAGGAAAAACTCCGTAAGCTAAGGCTTGCCAGAGACAATCAAGGCGTTACCAAAAGCCTGGAGGCGCTGAAAAACGCCATCAACAGCGATCAGAATCTTCTTCCCCCCTTGATCGAAGCGGTCCGATCTCGGGCCACACTGGGTGAGATCACGGCTGTATTGAAGGAATCATACGGCGTCTACACTGAGAACATCAGTCTTTAACCATCGTCTATCCGACAGATCACTTGACTTTCAATTGACTTTGCTGGAAGGCGAATCTAAGATAGCCTTATGATAAAAATTAGGGTTCGAAAGATAGCTGGTTCTATCGCCTGGCTCCTGTCGTTCGCCTTGGCGGCCCTCCCCGCCGATAAATCTAGTGCCCGGCTTATAGACCAGGAGATCGCTCGGTTGGAGGCCGACCTCATCAAAACCAGGCGGTTCATTCATATGAATCCCGAGCTCGGCAACCGGGAGTACGAAACAGCTAAGCTCGTGGCATCCAAACTGCTATCTCTTGGACTCGATGTCCAAACGGAGGTGGCAAAGACAGGAGTCGTGGCCTTGCTACGAGGGGATCAACCGGGAATAACCATCGGATGCCGGGCCGATATGGACGCACTTCCCATTCAAGAATTAAACACCATTCCTTTCAAATCGCTCAACCCAGGAATTATGCATGCCTGCGGCCATGATATTCACACCACGGTTGTTCTGGGCACGGCCATGGTGATGCACTCTCTCAAGGCCAAGCTGAAGGGAAATATCAAGTTCATTTTCCAGCCGGCTGAAGAAGGGCCTCCTCAAGGCGAGGAAGGCGGAGCCGCCCTGATGATCAAAGAAGGCGTGTTGGACAATCCTCCCCTGCGGGCCATATTCGGGTTTCATGTGATGCCTGTAGAATTGGGACATGTTCAGTACAGATTTGGAGCGATCATGGCCAGCCCAACCTGGTTTGAAATTGTGGTCAAGGGGAAGAGTGCCCATGCGGCAAGACCCCACGAAGGAGTGGATGCCATCGCCTTGGCCTCTCAGGTCGTCCTGAGCATTCAAACTATCGTGAGCAGGAATCTCGACGCTTCGGATCCCGCCGTTATCACCGTGGGAACAATCGAAGGAGGAACTCGATCGAATATCATCGCCGATACAGTCCGGCTTAAAGGCACGATCAGAACACTCAGCAGTGCTAACCGAAAAAAAATTCTCACTCTGATGGAAAATATGGTCAGAGGCATAACCCAATCGTCCGGCGCGGACTATATCTTTAACTACAGTTTGGGCCCTCCCCCAGTCTATAATCACCCGGAACTGGCAAAGATCATGCAACCCACTCTCACCGAGGTGATCGGCGAGCATGCTGTTGAGCAGACGAATCCTCTTATGGTTTCTGAGGATTTTGCCTATTACTGCGAAAAAATTCCAGGATTTTTCTTTTTTTTAGGGGTGAAACCGCCAGGAAATGCACGCATGGCCCCCCTTCACAGCCCTTACTTCAATCCAGATGAGAGAAGCATCCCGCTGGGAGTCAAAATTATGTCTCATCTTCTCCTCGACTCCCTCGAACACCAGAGTAAACTCGACGATTCAGCACAATAGCAAAAGCCATGGCCTTTCCCTTTCTATTCCTTTGTCTGGCATTGGCAGCAGGGATAATCGCCGGAGCGTTGATCCCTATCCATCTGACAGGAGGTATCATTGCCTTGCTAGCTTTGCTCCTCTCCGCCTGGCTTTTCTTCCTGTTGGACAGATACAAGCTATCACTTGTTTCAATTCACCTAGCTGTCTTTGTTCTTGGCATGCTCCTGCTCATTCATGCAGATAGAGAGTACGAAACAAATGCCCTGCATCAACTGAAAAGCGAGGCCTATCTCGACTTTTACGGTACCGTGTACCGGTCTCCCTCACGGGGATTGGAGAGTGACTACCTGTACATGAAGATCACTCGTGTGGCCATCCAGGGCCGGGTCAAGAGACTCAGAGGAAAGTTGAGATTGACTGTGCCTCATTCCTCGGAGTTTCCTACCTACCCGGACTGGTGCGTCCATGATAGAATTAAGGTGTCCGCCAAATTATCATCGTCTTCAGGATATCAGAACTTCGCCCCTTCCCCATTAGAGAAGTATCTCAAGAGTCAACTCATCCACAGACGGGCCCATACCAAAAGCCCGCTTTTGGTGCAGAAGCTCGAACCGGGCTACCGGCTATCCCCCCTCCGTCTCATCTCTCTCATCCGTAAATCTTTCCAGAAAAAAATTGAAGAACACTTCGCATCCAAAGATGGGGAGCTGTCTCCTCAGGGAGCGATTTTGGAAGCCCTCATGCTGGGAGAGAGGGGGCGAATCCCGGACAACATTCTGCACTCCCTCCAGAAAGGGGGGATATTTCATCTCTTTGCCATATCCGGTGCTCACATCGCTATTGTCTCCTTCCTCCTTTTTTCGCTTTTCAGGCTGTTCAGGATACCGGAGCGCATGTCATTCGTCGCCATCATCGTCTTCCTGCTTTTTTTTGCTCTCCTGGTAGAAGGGAGGCCTTCAGTCGCCCGGGCCACCACTATGGCCATCGTCTACCTTATCGGAAAACTTATCTGGCGGGACATAAACCTGATTAACACCATCTCGTTCAGCGCCTTTCTCCTGCTTGTCGTCAATCCCTTCAACCTGGCAACCTTAGGATTTCAATTGACCTTCGCTGCGACTTTTGCCATCATTCTCTTCTATCCGCCAGTCATCAAAAAGCTGCCCAGGCTACCGTTTCGATTCAGTGAAATTCTATCTCTATCCCTAACCGCCCAGATTGGAGTTCTTCCGATCGTGGCGTACGCCTTCAATCGGGTCACCTTTTCGGCGCTTATTCTCAACTACGCGGCCATTCCTCTTGTGGCAGCTATCATGGCCATTGGATATCTCTGGATGCCTCTGGCCTTGGTGAGCGGAGCTCTGGCGCAACCGGTGGTTCCGGTTCTGAATCTACTCACAGAAGCTCTCCAACAGACCCCCGCTCTTCTCAATTTTGCTCCTGCGTTGTCATTCCGTATCCCAACGCCCCATTGGTGGACGATCGCAGGCTATTTTTCCTGTCTCGCCCTTTTCCTCATCCCCTGGAAAGACAAAAAACCACGATGGATTCTTTCCTTCTGTTATCTGGCATTCTTTCTTATCCTGATCATCTATCCCTTTTCCCAGCGGACAAAGCATTTCACGGTCACGTTCATCGATGTCGGCCAGGGAGATGCGGCTCTGGTAGAATTCCCAGGCACGACAAAAATGCTTGTCGACGGCGGGGGCACACCGGAAGACACCTTTGATGTCGGAGAAAAAGTCGTCTCTCGCTTTTTGTGGCGGAAAGGCATTAAAAAAATTGACTATCTTGTCCTTACTCATGCGCATCCCGATCATATGAACGGGCTCAAAGCCGTGGCCCGAAACTTCAAAATCGAAAATTACTGGGAAAGCTTTTCTCCCGAGGACAGCGATCCTTACAGCCAACTCATGCACACCCTGTCATCTCGAGTCACCAAACAGAGAATATTCAGAGGCCGCACAGCCTCTGTCGGCTCCGCACATATCCGCGTTCTTCACCCTGCCAGAAAGGAGCCCTTGACTCGCCAAGTGCACAACAACCAATCCCTTGTTCTTCATATCACCTATGGCCAGCATTCTTTTCTTCTCACCGGAGATATCGAAAAAGAGATTGAAGCGAAAATCTTGGAAAGTCAAACCGCTGTGGCCTCCACCGTCCTGAAATCCCCCCATCACGCCAGCCTCTCATCGAGCACGATGCCCTTCCTGAAAAGAGTATCACCCGAGATTGTCGTCATTTCCGTCGGGAAGGGGAACTGGTATGGCCTCCCTCATCCTGATGTGCTGGAAAGATATGAATGCATTGGCGCATCCGTGTATCGCACCGATATCCACGGAGCTATCGAGATCACATCTGACATGCAGAGGATTTCCGTACGCACCGCTGCCCCCCACAAAAATGAATCAATCCAGCTGGAGTTTTGACGCTTCACAGGGAAAAGGCCTTGCTCCGTCCCCGGAAGCAGCACCATTCTGATCATTCGTTATTCCTTTCATCACGGAAACGGGGATGCTTTCTCTGCCCTCCATATTTGACTTGGTCTGCCGGATTCCCTTATCATTGGCATGATGGGCCTAAAAAAATTCACGGCGTTAATCATCTTGCCCTTAATCTGTGTTGCCTTTCTTTCCTCACAGAGCCTGGTCGAGGCGGCGAAGAAAGAAAAGGAGAGAAGGGCCAAAATCAAGAAAAAAAGCACAAAAGTGGTGACCAACGCCGATCTGAAAAAAAGGAAAAATTCGCCAGCTGTGGAGACAGCCATTGTTCAGGAGACAGAACCCGAAAAGGCACGGCAAGATACAGGGATCATCCCTGAAGAAGACCATAAAAAGCAGCAGCCAAAAAAGGACATTGTCAAGGAAGAGCCAGCAAAGAGTGACCATTTCAAACAGAAGTATGACAAAGCTAGGGAACGTGTTGAGCTCTTGCTGAATAAAATGAACGGCCTTTGGCAAAAATACAACAACCCAGACGACATGACACCGAAGCCACAAGTCCAGAGTGAGATAGCCCAGACATATCTTCAGCTCCAGAAGGCACAGAAAGAGGCCGAAGCGGCTGAAAAAGAACTGGATAGGGCAATGCCCAAAGAGGACAAGAGCAAAAAACTTTAGCGGGAGCTAGCTCAGATCCTTCCGCTTTAGCGAAAATAGATCAAAGAAATTTGAAGACCGAGTTCTCTTGTATCTTCTGAATTGGCCATTATTTCAGCAGGAATGAATATTTTATTTGTGCCTATCGTCAGATAAAACTCCTCGTCTTCGCCGAGCATTTCTTTCTTGATATTATAGGTTTTTTCAAAACTGCTTTCTTCAGGAATAAATTCATCGAAAATCAAGTCATTGATCTTGAGATAGACTTTTTGATCCTTGAGCACTTCCAGGTTAACGCCACCCTTTATGACCAGCAAGGCATCCCTGTGCGGATTGTCGATGATGCAACGGGCTTCTCTTGCTGTCCACCGCCATTGTTTGAGGAAGGCATCCGGATTGATTTCCAGATTGTACCATCCTTCCTCATAGATGATCTCAGGAGTATCTAATGGGGGAGGGAGGACTTTGAGTTTCTGTGTGAGTATCTCTTGCTTGGATTTTCCGCTGCGATCATAGGGTGAAAAATATCCCACCTTCAATTTCAATGTCTCCTCACCCTTGAAATCGGGATCAAACTCATCGATGAATTGGGGAATATGTATTCTCTTGGTATGCACAAATTCCTGGCTTGGTTCCCACTGGGTGGTGGGGAGCTCGGGAATATAGTCCGCTTGGAACAGAAGATTGTCTCCATGCCAGAAATGAACATAGATCTGGAGGTCTTGGTTCATCTTGACAAACTCCTCACTGGTTTTCCACGTCAAAGTCATGTCCGTGATCAAATTATCTGAAAGTTCTTCTTCGGCAAAGGTCACATCCAGATCAATCCCTTTTACTTGCGTTCGTTTCTTGCAGCCATAGGCAAAAACCAGAAGCATGAGCATGACAAGAATCGCAGATGCCTTTCTCCACATCTTCAGCCTCCTAAATCCAAAAATCGACCTGTATTATAAAGTAACGTCATCTAGAAGTAAAGGCAGTCATGGTCAGGGTTGGCATCCAGATACGCAGACTTATGTCGGAAGGAAGGTTGAAAGCCGGGCATGTTTGGTGTATAGTCCCAATGGATGAACGGCTTTCTCGCATTCCTTTCCCTTATCTACCAAACGGGCTGCCAGCTCAAAAACTTTTTCTATCGAATTCATCTTTTCAGACCAAAAAAGTCATACCTTCCGGTCATCAGCATCGGAAACATTGCCTTTGGCGGTGCGGAGAAAACCCCAGCAGCCATGGCTGTCATGGCCATTCTCCTCCGTCACGGTTATAAACCTGCGCTGGTAACCCGAGGATACAAGGGAAAATGGGAAAAGAGGGGGGGCATACTTTCGGATGGAAAAGACATTCTCGGCACATGGGCAGATTCCGGTGACGAGGCCTACATGATTGCTCGGAACTTTCCTCAGGCAGGCGTCTTTGTCGGAAAAAGCCGAATTTCCTCCTGCCGGAAAGCCTATCACCTGGGATTCGATGTGGCCATACTCGACGACGGCTTCCAGCACCTAAAACTGTTCAGAGATTGCGATATCGTCCTCCACAATCCCGAGAAACGACTCCCTCTGAGGGAACCGGTTTCGTCGCTCAAACGCGCGCATATTCTCCTGTTGAAGGAGGATGTGCCCGACACGGGCAGCCCAATGCCTTTCAAAGCTTTGCTAAGCCCGAAAACATACACATATTCCGTCGAAAACCTAGGATTTTACTCCTTAGACGACAGGATACACATCAAACCGGAGGTGCTGAAGACAAAGAAAATCCTGGCCTTTTGTGGAATTGCCCGTCCGGAAAGGTTCCTCGCGCTCCTGGACACTATGGGCATCAAACCCTGTTCCTTTCTAACTTTCAGGGATCATCATGCCTATCCTTCCTCTACCCTAACAAAGCTTCGCAGCGCGCTACAAGCTCACGAAGCCGACGTGTATTTGACCACAGAGAAAGATGCCGTAAAACTCGGCAATCTCGAGATGTTTCAGGATGGTTTGGCCTTTTACATGAAGATAGGATTGGAAATCCAGGATACCTTTGAAACGCAAATCCTGTCCTATCTAGGAAGGACGAAAGGCGGACAAAGAGAGGGCACCGTTTTAACGTAAAGGGTCGAACATTGCAGAAAGTTGCGCACATCATCTTCCTCATTATCAAATATAAGGCCGCCCTTTTTCCTCGGGGAATAAGCCTCTTCTTTGGTCGCTTTCTCGGGCTGTTGTTTTTCCTGCTGGACAAGAGACACCGGAACTTGGCTCTGAAAAATGTGACAATCGCCTTCAGCCATTCGCTTTCACTCGCGGAAAGAAAAAAAATTGCGCGAGGATCGTTCATCCATTTTGGCCAAGTGCTTATGGACCTTATCAAATTCACGACTCTTTCTCCCCAAAAAAGAGATGCCCTGCTCACTGTCAGAGGGGGTGAGCATTTGGAAGACGCTCTCAGGAAGGGCAAAGGCGCGCTTATCTGTGCCGCTCATTACGGCAACTGGGAGATGGGGATTTCCGGCCTGGCCAGGTTTGGAAAAGTCGATGTCATCGCCAGAGCCCTGGATAACAGGTATATCGAGAGAGAACTCCTGGCCTTTCGGGCCAGTTCTGGCGCTAAAATCATCTACAAAAACCAGGCTGCTCGAGAAACCCTCAGGGCCCTGAAAAACAATCGCATCGTAGCCATACTGATCGATCAGAACGTTCTCCCCGAGCAGGCAATCTTTGTCAAATTTTTCGGAAAAACTGCAGCGACCACTCCGGCTCTGGCCACCTTCCACCTCAGAACAGAGGCTCCGATCATTCCTGCCTTCTGCTATCCCACACCTGCCAACACCTACCACCTCCAACTCTACGAGCCCATTCAGGTCACTCTTTCAGGAAATCATGAAAAGGATGTGGCCATTATCACCCAGACCTGCACCACAATCATCGAAGACAAAATTCGGCACAACCCACTCTACTGGCTCTGGTTCCATGACCGCTGGCGTTCTCAGCCCGAGTCTCCTGTCGAGACCGGGAAGCATTACCAAAACCCTGGTGAAAGACAATAATGAAGCGATTATAAACGATTCATAGTCTGTGTGAGGCGCGCAAGGCAGGTGGAACAGCCAGAAGGAGTCTCAATCCGTTTGTGTTGCATGGGTTGGGTGGAGGGGTCTTCGGCGAAAAGGGATTGAGCCTCGCCCAGAGACTGCTGAATCAATCAATGAACGCGGCTTTGGAAAAGAATCCTTGAGCCAGGAAAGAATTGAACTTTCCGTGTCAGTGTTATATTATCCTTGAATAAAGAATTCCAAGCATGTTTATTCGACAGCACAGGATACCATGAGGGAAAACAACCGAGCCTTTGACAGAATAAGACCCGTGACGATCACACCCGATTACCTTCAATTTGCCGACGGGTCCGCACTCATTCAAATGGGCAAGACCCGGGTTGTGGCCACGGCCACGATCGACGAAAAAGTTCCGTCTTTTCTCAAGGGAAGTGGATCGGGATGGATTACGGCTGAATATGCCATGCTTCCGCGGGCAACGGAAAAAAGAACCCTGCGCGAGCGGTCACCGGGCCGCCTGTCCGGCAGAACACAGGAAATCCAACGCCTCATCGGGCGCTGTCTCCGCACCGTAACCGACCTCACAGTGTTGGCGGAGAGGACGATCATTCTCGATTGTGATGTCCTCCAAGCCGACGGCGGGACACGCACCGCAGCCATAACCGCAGCCTGTGTGGCTCTGGCCCTGAGCCTGAAAAAATTGATGGATGAGGGCATGATCGACGAGATGCCGCTCAAGGGATTGGTCGGCGCTGTGAGCGTAGGTGTTGTCCAAGACAGGAAGCTTCTGGACCTGGATTACAGGGAAGATTCGAACGCGGACGTGGACATGAATGTGGTGGAGACAGATTCGGGACAAATTGTCGAAATTCAGGCGACAGCCGAAAAAAAACCATTCACGAGGAAGGATTTCAATGCGCTCTTGAGACTCGCGGATACGGGGATAAAGGAGCTGATTCAGACCCAAAGAGATGTCCTCAAAAAGAAGAGCCTGATGTTCATGGCCTATGGTTGACGTTCCCCACCTGCCCCA
>Ga0180434_10004867_pt1 | contig 16122 bp, 14 predicted proteins | sample SS_ome_7_FD_132453 | JGI IMG/M metagenome (GOLD analysis project Ga0180434, IMG submission 132453) | Hypersaline lake sediment archaeal communities from the Salton Sea, California, USA - SS_1_D_2 metaG | ecosystem: Environmental > Aquatic > Non-marine Saline and Alkaline > Hypersaline >...
AAAACCAGGATACGTTCGTACTATCATTTCATTACTATACATGCGGGCAGGAACACGAGAAGTTGGCATATATGGACATAGAGCTTGTAGAAAACATTCAGCTGGAAACCACTTCTGAACGGAGCAAGGATAGTCCCCCCGAGGAAAAGAAGTACAGCGTCCTTCATGCGATGTGGGCGATTCATCCGGAGATCGAAACCGGTCTCAAAGACTCTCCCGGTATCGAATCGGCCCGAAAACATCTCTACACCATTTTTTCCAATAGAGAATGGGAACTCAGGAATTCACGGTCAGATCTTCATCCATTACAAAAGGTACTCGCACTTGATTGCATTCGTACGTTGAAATGCATCATCTCTGCTGAAAATGAACGTAAATCCGGCTATAGCACACTTGGTATTCTGTGGCAACTGGCACACGGTGTTCCGGCATCCATCAACGCTGTTTCACATGGCTTTATTGAGGAGATGATACATCTACTCCGCGGTGCCTGGGGATGCGCCTACATTTATCCGCGAGATCCTGACGGAACCATTCATTCACCGGCATATCTTGATCAACATGGGCGAAAAGCCGCGCAAACACGAACGGAACTTATGGATAAAATCGCCGGTCGAATGGCCCGCTATGTTGATCGGTATCCTTCCGGACTTGACGAAAACGTAATAGAGAAACGAAAAGCAAATCGCGATCGGATCCTTCGACACCTGGGCGCAACGGAGAACGATTGGTACGATCACCGATGGCATATGAAAAACGTTATCCGCGATCTGAAAACGCTCGCCGCTTTTATTGAACTGCGCTCCGAAACGGCTGAAGCCATCCGTCTCGCCAACACGTACCGTGTTCCCTTTGGTATAACCCCCTATTATCTCAGCCTCATGGATTCCGATATACAGGATACGCGAGATCATGCAATACGTGCGCAGGTTCTTCCACCGCTGGATTATGTGCAATGCATGATTGAACGCCGCGAAGATCGTTCATTTGCTTTTGATTTCATGCGCGAACATGACAGCTCACCCATAGATCTCGTGACCCGCAGATACCCCGGAATCGCTATAATCAAACCGTTTAATACATGCACTCAGATATGCGTTTACTGTCAACGGAATTGGGAGATAGAAGATGTTCTTGCGCCCACCGCCATGGCGGATAAACAGACGCTGGGAAATGCCATCGAATGGATTCGTAATCATACATCCATAGGAGAAATACTGATTACCGGTGGGGATCCATGTCTTATGACCGATACTTCCATTGAACGGCTATTGAAAGAATTCGCTTCGATGTCTCACATTTACCGGATTCGAATAGGAACGAGAACACCCGTTGTTATTCCCATGAGGTGGACGAACAAACTGGTCAGTATCCTTGCAACGTTTCATGAGCCCGGCCGCCGCGAAATAGCCGTCGTAACGCACGTCGAGCATTCATATGAGATAACACCGGATCTCATGAACGCGGTCCGAATGATCAGGAATGCCGGTATCGGCGTGTATAATCAGGAAGTCTTCACCACTGATAATTCGCGACGCTTCGAATCCGCAAAACTGAGAAAAGAGCTGAGGCTGGTTGGAATTGATCCCTATTATACCTTTAACATGAAGGGAAAATCGGAGATGAAGCGGTATAGGGTTCCCATAGCCCGCTTGCTCCAGGAACGCAAAGAAGAGGCCCGTCTTTTTCCCGGTCTTGACAGGACGGACGAACCCGTGTTCAACGTCCCGCGTCTTGGCAAAAACCATCTGCGTGCCGGTCAGGACAGACGATTGATCATGATTCGTCCGGACGGAGCACGTATCTACGAAATCGATCCCTGGGAGAAAAACATTTCAGCAGTCAATCCCTATGTGTATACCGATGTTCCAATTCATGAATACCTGAATGTCCTTGAAAAAAAGGGCGAAGATATCAACGACTACCGATCCATCTGGTATTACCATTAACCACCGCATCAGACGTCCCACATATTGACCAAAGGGCTTTATAGATCTATTCTCGGCGATTTGCTGTTAACGAACAGCAGCCATCTTCACCGGGGTGCTCTTTCATGAATAGAATATCTATTTTAATCCTTTCCCTCGTTATCGTATCCTGCTCGAGATTCACGGGGATTACTCCGCAGGATATACCATGGAATGAAACCATGATATCATCGCTGGATCTCTCCGAATGCTCCGGGATGGTCTCTAGCATAAGGCATGAGAGGGTTATCTGGACGCATAATGACTCGGGCGACAAGCCACGGATATTCGCCATGAATAGTCGGGGAGAAATTCTCAACGACATCTTCATAGTCGATGCTCAACATATCGACTGGGAGGATATCTGTCGTGATACGAATGGAAACTTATATATATCCGATATGGGGAATAACGGTAACAAACGAACCGATCTTGGCGTGTACGCCCTACCGGAGCCGGCGGCGATAACGATGGATTCGGTGGAGTTATCGACATTTTATCCGTTTCATTATCCGGATCAAACGGAGTTTCCTCCGGAACGAAACAATTTTGACTGCGAGGGACTCTTCTGGTATGAAGGAAATCTATATTTCCTGACGAAACACCGGGCGGATACGTACACGAAACTGTATCGTACAGAGACCACGAATGCAGGATACGAACCCTTTCTCGTGCTGCTTGACTCGCTTGATGTGGGTCAAATGGTCACCGCGGCGGATATCTCCGAAGACGGTACGGTCATGGGCATTCTTACATATGATGCGGTAATTCTATTCGATCTCTCTACCGCCACGTCCCCGACATTGGATGTCCCGAAGTATACCCTGCCCATCGAATTCGGCCAGTGTGAAGCTCTTTGTTTCAGGGCCGACACCCTGTTCATATCCAATGAAGACGGATATCTCCGACGATTGGATGGATATCGGCGTTATCTGAATCAATAATCGTTTCAATACGTTGTATCCAGAAGCCTTCCTGTAAAATCCATACCGCTCTCACACCAGTAGACATTCGCAGTTATATGTAGTTATTTTGGGTTCGGCTGAGGAATCTCAGCCGCTTTTTGAAACCAACGTTGTACCCGGGTTCATGTTGGCAATTCGAGAACACGTTCCGGGCAGAACCTATAAGGGTTACGATATTCGCTCCGCCCGACGTGCGGACATTCGGATATAGTGCAGAAACTCGAAACATACAATAAAGGAGAAATCATGGGAAACTGGTTGAAAGAAACGTCTATTATTCTGGCATTCCTTGGTGTTATTGCCGGACTGCTTTCATGTGGTGACAAGATCGATCCGATTGCGCAAATCGACGATTCGGGTCTCCCCGAACAAGTGACATACGGGGATCACATTCGTCCCCTTCTGGAACAACACTGCACCGTGTGCCATGCTCAAAACATACAGGGAGCTGACCGGCAGGGCGCACCTGTAGGCGTTGATCTGGACACTTTTCAAGCTGTCGTGGAATGGGCCGAACGATCAAATGTACGTATCCAGGGTGGTACTATGCCTCCTGCAGGTGGATTATCGGACTTTGATCGATCCCTATTTCAGAAGTGGATTGATCAGGATTTACAGGAATAGAGGGCTATCATGGTACACAAAAGACTCAGCTCGTTCATACTGATCGCATGTGTTTTCGCCCTGGGCTTTTTATCGCCCGTTCAAGCAGAAGGTACTTCATCCGTTGTCATTATTCAGTCGGACACATGGGACCTCGATGAATTCGCACTTCCTGATCGGTTCATAAATATCCTGACCCCCAATCCGGTTCAACAGAGAAATCTTCATCTCACGATTATTCATAGAGCACGACAAAGCTTCACTGAGAATGCCGGTCGGGATTACCTTGGCCTTGATGCCGGCGGCCTTAAAATCGGTATCGGTCTACGGTACGGTTTGTTTGATATGGCTGACGTCGGCTTCTTTCGAATAAATGGTACGGCTGAATCCTTCGATACGTACGAATATGATCTCCGTATACGCCTGATGGACGAAACAACCGCTCCGGTTACCGTTGCTCTCCGTCCCGGATTTACCTGGTTCGCGCAACCGGAAGCGGAAGATGCTTCCGGTTTCTTCGGGCAGCTGCTCATTGAACGTACTTTTGGAAAACATCTTTCTATTGCAGGAGGAGTACTCTATCATAGTGAAAGTTCCGGCGATAGAAAATCGGCGGGTGACGACGAAGAATCCATGGCACTTCACGGTGGATTCAGTATACGTCTTCGACCACGATTTTCACTGGATGGCGAGGTTACGTCAACAGTATCGGGATACGGTGAAGATGATCCGGCCGTATCCATCGCCATACGTATGTTTACCTATGGTCATACGTTCAGTCTGGTCGTTACAAATACGCAGTATGTCAGTGCTGACGGCATTGTGGGTAATGCATGGCGACCCATGGATGAACCGGTTATCGGTTTCAATATTACGCGATTGTTTGAGTTTTAAGGAATATTGAAAAGTGAGGAAACGAATGGTATCACGACGAACTATGCTCAGGTCATTCTTCGCCGGTTTGGCGGCTGTTATTACCAGGCCGTTCAAGGCCCTGGATGCACAGATACCCGATGATCCCGATACACTCTCAGTTCAACCCGATTCGCTGGTTTCACCAACCGATTCAACCACCGTGGAACCGGATTCGCTAACAGCCACTCCTGAACCTCTTGCTGCTATCTCGCTTGAAGATGTACCAGATCTTGCAACAATCGGAAAATCAACCAGAATTGAAATCAATGGTAACAAAATTCTGCTGATCAGAGATGCCGAGAACTCCGTCCGGGCTCTATCGGCGTCCTGCACGCACGAACGCGTGAAATTGAAATACGATAAGAAACGCAATCAAATCCGATGTCCGGCGCATGGATCACGTTTTGAGCTTTCCGGCGAGGTTATAAGAGGTCCCGCCGAGGAAGCTCTCACACGCTACGATGCCAGACTCGAGGATAATCGTATACTTATCTATGCTCCCAAAACTGAGTAGAAATCTTACTCTGTCTCACAATCAGGGGAGAATAACCAACGGCTTTGATACGTATCTGCCATTATGATTCAACAGGGCCATAAATATGCCCATGTGACCGGTATTGAAATCAACCGACCGCGTGTGATTGCCCTGCGTTAACGTCCCCTCATCGATGACGTCGACCAGTGTTCCGGACAAATCGTAGAGTGTCAGTGAAAAATGCCCATCCTCCGGCGCATGTATTGAAAACATGGCCATATTCGACACCGGATGCGGATATATTTCGAGATTCAGTGATCGCGGCGACACATCGGGATTATCGCCCACATCGAGTTGAAGTGAGGATACAGCACTGGTCGTATACACATAATCCCCGCTCGTGGAACCGTTTCCATTGCACGCATTTCCCGATGCATAAAATATGACTTCATCGGGCGGCGAATCCGGTGCCGTCCAGTCGAAACGCCACACTGCGGGTCCCGCGGAACCGTTGTAGGTTCCCTGAAACGTCTGTTTGACATAACTTTTAGATCCTGTCATGGAGAGTTGTGTATTAGTTGCATCGGTAATCGTTACATCGCCGATGGCCAGCGGGGTGATCTCAAATCCCCACCTCGATCTGCTGTCCTGAGAAAGAGTAACGGTAATTTCATACGTTTCCCCGGCGGAAAACATGGTCGGAGCATCTATGGTGAATACTCCCGGTCCGCTGTTAAGAGGAAAACTCCCGTGGCAATCCGTACAGGTTGCTTCACCGGGAGCTCCCGTCAGTTCGTTTGGCGGACCACTGGAGTTTGCATGTACCGATACGGGGATAATCGCCGTGATGAGTAGTAGAATCGATAGACGATTCAAATTCCTGGATCGCTGCATGTACGTCATATGATCCTCCTTAGCGTACTACAATGACAGGGTGGATTTCAACACACGTACCTGATTCAACTCTACAGACGTATGTACCGCTCCCGACAACTTTGCCATGCCCTGTGTTCAGATCCCATCGAAGTGAAGAATTGTCGGCGTTGAACGGATGATTACGGAATTCTCTGATGAGTCTGCCGTCCAGGGTATGAATTCCCACGCTAACCGGGCCGGGCACTTCAGCGTCAATAGAGAGGTCCAGGTACATTCCCGCTGGTTGCGGTGAAATTGATATTTCGAAATCAGTAACAAGGGGGATTGTAAGAGCTATGGGGTAATGATACGTTATTGCTCCATTGGTACTTATATCCGCGATCCGGTACTGATAATCTTGACCAGGTATTACCGAATCATCCAAAAATGTGTACGTATGCGGAACTCCGGTTGTACCCGCGCCGGGAATGAACCCGATGCGTTCCCAATTGGTATCGGAGTCTTCCCGCCGATGAATTAAAAATCCGTGATTACGACATTCACTGTGTGTTTTCCATGACAGGACAACCCCGGCATCAGTAATCGATCCGCTGAAACACGTAAGTTCAACAGGAACGAGACCGAGGATCATAGAAGAGGTATAGATAAAATCACCACCTGTGGACCCATCGCCATCGGCCGCGTTTCCTGAGGCATATACTGTAATACTGGATACCGGTTCGGATGGCGCAGTCCAATCAAAACTCCAGCTTACCGGTCCGCCGGATCCGGGAAATGTTCCGGCAGCAGTTTGTTTAACATACGTGTTGTCTCCCTCTGTACCCAGCTGAGTCATCGTCTCGTCGGTAATAGTGCACTCTCCGAACTCCAGTGGAGAAAACTCGAATCCCCAACGGGATTGTCCTTCCTGCGTTAGCGTGACTGTTATTTCGTATGTCTCACCGGGTTCAAACATAACGGGAGCATCAATCTCAAGAGTACCCGGTCCGGTATTCAGCGGAAAGTCGGCGTGGCATGATACACATGTATCCTCCCCCGGAGCCCCCGTCAGCCCATTCGGCGGCCCCCCGGAGAAACCGAATACGGGATTCGGCATAAAAAAAACCACTATAAGACCTGCTCCTAGCAGGACGCAAATATCTCGGAATTGCCTTCTATTCATTGACATTTGATCCTCAATTTTTCCGAATCGAGAAATCATATGAAGTCATAGAGCAATTCCTGAAATAGTGTGCTCTCACCTGGGTATCTCGTAATCCACTTCTCCGACAATATTCGATGCTTCTCCTTCATTTTCAGCGTCATCCACAGCTGTTACGATGTAAAAATGATTCATATCCGGATTACCGACCGCTCCCACATCTGTCCATGTCAATCCCGTAACAGTAGCGAGAAATGGGCTTTCCGGGACAAAGTATCCTTCCTCTGACCGGTATACACGGTACTCAACAACGCCGACATTATCACCCGGATCCGTCCATTCGAGCACTATATCTCCGGAGATCTCGTCTATTGAAAGGTCGGTTATGGGATTGGGTGATTCCGTGTCTGTAAACAGTACACTGAAGGAAGTGGTAGTATAGATATAATCGTTGGTTCGACTGAAGTTGCCGTCGGCTGCATTTCCCGCCGCATAGAATCGAACCGTATCGGGAGGGGACGCAGGTGCGGTCCAGTTGAAACTCCACACCGCCGGACCAGGATTACCCGAATATGTTCCCGTGCTTGTTTGCTTTACGTAGATCTTGCTTTCTTCAGTAGCTTGCTGGGTGTTCGTAGGATCCGTTATAGTAATGGTACCAATGTCCAGTGGTGTAAACTCGAATCCCCACCGCTGCCTGTCGCTCTGAGTAATAGTCAGGGTTATCTGGTATGTTTCGCCAGGCTGAAACGAAGCAGGTGTATCCATGGAAAAGGTGCCCGGTCCACTATTCAGTACATACGTGTTGTGACAATCGTGACATGTTCCTTCACCCGGTGCGCCGGTTTTCATATTCGGAGGACCCGCGGATGAACCATACACGATGACCGGAATAAGAATGACCAGGATTGAAACGATCAGATTCCGTGAAAGGCAGAAAAACCCTCTGTATGCCGTACTCATACGTACCCTCCTCGAGAGAGACTATGGCATCACGAGGGCGAGAATCAGACCTAATGAAGAATGAAAACTGGGATGAATCCACCGGGTCTTAATTTAAAGCTTATGGTCCTATTCAATATCTGTCAATGATCGTGTAGGAAGGGAGAAATGGATAGAAGAATGGATGAATGGATGGAGGAATCAGAAACGATTCATCCGTTCCGCACCTGACTGACGGCTAACGATGCTGTTTCGTCTAATCATCAAGATCACCTGATACTGTTTATTACCAGCATTTACTGACTTCTATCGGAAACGCGCAGATGCCGTAACTCAGGCCAGTGCTCCAGAGGAAATGTACGGTCAAAATCGAATTTGTTGAACAACCGCCAGAAGAAGGAGTAACCGAATTCATGTGGCCGGTTGAAGATCTGATCCAGTATCATATGCTGTATGAATCCCATGAGAATACCCACGAAAAAGAGATGAAAACCAGTCAGATAGGCTATCCCCGCCCATATAACAGCCCATTCCCACGCATGAAGTATCAAAAACGCCTTAGGGTATCCACGCTGGTAAGATGCATGGAAGAAACGCCTGATGTTGAATTCGGGTCCCAGCTGGATAAAATAATCAAAAACATGATCTATATCTATGAACACACCCATGAGAAAAACACCGGCGGCCACGGTCCATGATTGAAGGATTCCACCGAAAGTACCGGCCAAAACCGTTGAAATCGCCACATGATGCTGAACTTTCATCTACATTCCATCCTAAAGGATTTGGACTATTGGATCGCCGGATACCCGGATGTTTACAGGGAATAGTACATCATTCATGCGTATCCATCTTATCCTGATTAATTCTTTTGAATTAGCTTCTTACGCCACTAGTCAACGAGATAATACTGAACAGTGGTGACTACCCGGATTCTTTTCACATCCGGGGAATTCTGATCACGATCTGTAATAGAAAAATATCCCTGTGATGCATTCCGTATCTTGCCTATTTTACTCTCTGAATCCATGGCGAATTTTTCCGCGGCTTCACGGGCATTCTTAGTTGCTTCCTCGATCATTTCAGGTTTGATGTCATTTAAACCAGTAAAGAGAAACTCTGTGGGATTCTGCCAACTCTGTTCCGCCAGTACTATACCCTTTCCGACCAAAACCGCCGACTGTTCCATGGTTGACTTCACCAGCTGAACATTCTTGCTGCGCGTTGTTACTGTTGCCTGAGCGACGAACCGATACTTGCTCACGGACTCTGATCCATACATTCGTTCCGCTTGCGTATCTGTGATTTTCGGAGCTGAATATGAAATCTGATCTACCATGAATCCGGCTTCTTCAAGAAAGCCGGTTATCGTATCTCTGCTCCGGTCGATCTCCTTCTGACACAGAACCAGTGAATTCTCCGTTACTTTAAAGGTAATCGGCCACACGGCGAGATCAGCATCCATTTCCCGTTCAGCAAGACCTTTTACCGTAACATACCGGTCAGCGGCGCGTCCCTGATAGAAACCAATCCCGATACTCACTCCCGCGACTGCAATACAAATACCCAAAATGACCACATGAGCCAGTCCCATACGATTCATGGTATCCCTCCAAATGTATACAGCGTTTTAGACAAACGATCAGGAGGGTTCATAGAATACTCCAAAGAGGGAACGGTCAACCCGAATGTGGGAGGACAGTTTCATACAGGCGGCATTGTCACTATTATCCTGATTTATGTAGACGACCGGTCTGTACATGCTTGATAAAAGCCATGAATATATTTAGGTTAGTTAGATATTAAACTAACTAATTCTGTGTTGAAGTCTTGGACCGGGAATCACGTAGCGGCAACTCAGTCGGGCGGGAGGGGTTATGACTCGGGATCCGGCACATCGGGCGTTTCTATGAGTATCGAAAGCCAGCTTCTTGAAGCATTAACGCGATTCCATCATAAACACGAGCAGTGTCATCGGGAGCTGTTGAAAGAGATCAATATTGCCGAGCTCAAACTCAAACAGATTCACTATCTTGAAATCATTTATAGAAATGAACACCTGACCTTCGGTCGATTCGCAGAGATCCTTCACATTACAAAACCTTCAGTAACAAGTATCGTCAATCAACTGATTAAACTAGAATGCGTTTACAAACGTCAATGTACAAAGGACGGCCGTATTCGCTATGTAGAGCTATCCGACAAAGGCCGTAAAATAGTAAAATTCAAGACGCTTGAACGTCGTCGTCTGGCAACTAAGATCGCCGAAGCACTCACCGATGATGAGATCGAGCAATTCATTCAACTCATCCATAGGATAATCTCAGCGTGATTCAGTCACACGCCAACAGATATCTTCCCACCGAATACGGGAACTTTTTTATGCAAAATTAGTTAGTTAATATCGAACAAATTAATATAGGAAAGAGTGTGTATCATGGATTACAATGAAATTGATAAAAGCCTGCGAGTACTTCCCGTCTCCGATACAGTAATAATGTGTGGCATGTCCACCAAAGTTTTGGTCGACGATAAAATCGGAAGTGTACTCAGCACCCTTATACGCGACGGCGCACCCTTTGTCATTGGTTTGACCGTAAAGAATACTGAAAAAATCGATGAAGTTGATGAATCATGTTTTTACAAAGTTGGAACGCTTATCCACATGGACTCCATTCAGGAGGCCGACAAAGGGTTTTTAGTTCATTTCAGAGCCCTCAAGCGTATACATGTGGATTCAATGTCATTCAGCGATGAGGGAATCACGGCTACATATTCGTTTCTGAAAGAACAGAACGATATGGACGAATCCGGACGCGCAGCCATGATACTATATCTAATCAAAACCATTCGAGATATCAGCGAACATTTTCAGGGTTCCGACCGATTCGTCAAAAAAATCGAAAGCCTTGAAACCCCATTGGATATAATCAATTTCTCTCTCCCCTTCATGTCGGTATCCAAGGCGGAGAAACAGGAACTCCTTGAGATCGATTCTGAGAAATATCGATGCCTCCGATTTATCGATCTACTCACGCGACAAAAAGATTCAATTGAACTCCAGATCGAAATGGCTCAGAAACTCAGTTCCGCCGTGAACAAAAACCAGCGTGAAGCCATGCTCAGAGAGCAAATGCGTGTGATACAGGAAGAATTGAATGAAAGCTCACCGCAATCAAAATCTCAAAAGGACTACAGAAATCTCATCGAGGGTTCAGGAATGCCCGATGACGTCAAAGATGTCGCCCTGACTGAGCTGAGTCGACTGGAGAGTCTGGGACCACAGAATCATGAAACCGGAATTCTGCGAAGCTACCTGGATTTACTTACGGCGCTCCCCTGGAAACCGGGTCTGGAAACGGATATAGATCTGGCCAAAGCCCGTGCGGTTCTTGATGACGAGCACTACGGGTTGGATGAAGTAAAAGATCGTATCATTCAGCACCTTGCCGTCATGAAACTAAAGAAGGAGAAAAAAGGGACGATCCTTCTCCTCGTCGGTCCTCCGGGAACCGGAAAGACTAGTCTTGGCAGAAGTATCGCACACGCGTTGGAAAGGAAGTATGTACGGTTAAGCCTCGGAGGCATTAAAGACGAAGCCGAGATACGCGGACATCGAAGAACGTATATTGGCGCTCTTCCGGGCCGAATCATTCAGGGCATGAAAAAAGCGGGACAGAAGAATCCGGTTTTTGTTCTTGATGAAGTGGATAAACTTATGACCGCATTCAACGGTGATCCCGCCAGTGCGCTTCTTGAAGTTCTGGATCCGGAACAGAACAATACTTTTTCTGATCATTACCTGGAAGTTCCGTACGATTTATCTGAAGTGTTTTTCATTGCCACGGCTAATTCAGCAATGACAATCCCGCCTCCTCTTCTTGATCGAATGGAGGTCATCCAGATCTCAAGTTATACCAATCATGAGAAATACATGATAGCGAAAAAACACCTGATTCCCCTCATCAATGATGAACATGGTCTTAAAAAGTCTCAGTTTAAAATCGATGACCAAGCGTTACACTTTGTTATTGAGAGGTATACCAGGGAAGCCGGCGTCCGCGGATTGAAAAAGCAGCTTTCAAAGATAGCACGAACTGCCACTGAAAAAATCGTCACCCGAAAGAGGAAAAAGTCATTTATCGTCAAACTCGACATGCTTGATGATATACTCGGAAAACCCATAATCCGTCTCGAGGATGCATTGGAGAGTAATGTGCCGGGAGTAGTTACCGGTCTGGCATGGACTCCCGTGGGCGGAGATATTCTCTTTATCGAGGCAACCTCAATGCCCGGAAAAGGAGAACTCATCCTCACGGGACAGCTGGGTAATGTCATGAAGGAATCGGCACGGATTTCACTGAGTCTGATCCGATCCCGTCTGGCACATCTCATCAGCAATTTCGATTTCTCGAAAAACGATATACACATTCACATCCCATCCGGCGCCATTCCCAAGGATGGACCGTCAGCGGGAATTACCTTGTTCAGTGCCCTTGCATCGCTGCTCCTGAGACATGTGGTGGATGGTAAAATCGCCATGACCGGGGAAATCACGCTCCGAGGCTCCGTACTTCCGGTGGGTGGGATAAAGGAAAAACTTCTCGCCGCTCATCGGGCGGGAATCCAAAAGATTTTGCTTCCCAAAGATAACCTTGCGGATCTGAAAAAAGTCCCCGATGAAGTCAAAAAGGAGCTACGATTCGTACCGGTCGAGACCATTGAAGAACTCATACAGGAAATCCTGGATATTGACTTGCCCGTGCCGGGTTTCATGGCCACCGAAACAGGTGATCCGGTACTCGCGGCTACCGCGCGTTAATGGGATCCCACGGGTAAACCCTTGGTTTTCTGCGAAGGCGCATGAACTCTTCCACGCTGGAGAGACGTTTAAGAATTAACAAGTCCTGATTGATGAAGAGGGAGCAGGGATACTCCCGTTGAAAGTTAAAAGTTCAAGGTTACGGATTTGTGAGATTGGGGATTTATGGATCGGAACTCGTGATCCGGGATACGGTTTTTCTCCGGAGGGACGTTCTCCGTGACGTCCTCAGAACGGTCATATTAACGTCCGTATTGTCATACACCTATAGCGGCCACGCAGAGACGAAGCCCCGCGAAGTCAGCCATCCTGGCCATGAGTATAATCAAATGGGAGAGAAATAAAGGCGAAGACGTGGGCATGGCCCTCCATGGCCGACCATGATCATCTGTTTTCATGGAGGGTAGTGCTCCGTTTTGAATGATTATCAGCTAGCAGCCTTCAGTTTTCAGCGATCAGCCAGAGATTCATCATTCATCAATTCCGATAATCTCCGCACCTCCTCGCTCATATTCTGCATTCATCAATTCTTCATAACCTTCAACTTTCAACCCGAAACCTGTAACCGGTATCCTCATTCCTCAATCATCATTCATCACTCATCAATCATCATTTCCTTCTCATCTTCCTTCAGTTCCGGATACAGGAACACATCACTCTCAGCCGCCGAACAGTAATCCATGCGCTCTTTTTCAAATCCTTTTCGTTTTGCGACCACGCGGTAGCAAAACGGTACCGATGAATTGCCACTGCCAAGCTCGATTACATCGAATCCGGTTTGACCTCGTCTGACGAAAACTCCGTTGCAGTCATCACCCAGTTCCACAAATACTTTCATAGGGTTTTGATCATCGATGGTGACCGTTTCGAGGAAAAGCGGGTCCAAATCTATATGACATCTACCATGAGAAAGCCATCCCTCGCCAAAATCCTCGAACCAGTTCTCCGGACTTTCCTGGCAGTACATTAAAGTCGGTCCCTGAGATGTCCTGATTACGCAGCTCTTCGTACCAGTCCCCGCTAATCCGCCTGAGTAATAAACTCCGTACCCGGACTGTGAGTTCGTAGAACCCCGTACTCCGTAGTTAACCCCTGATGTTGCCGCCGCGTGACCATATACACCGCGTCCGGAGGAGGAATAACTCCTGCCCATTATTCCATTCGTCATTCCCTCTGTTGCAGCCGTACTACCATATACGCCGCACCCCGATGTGGACAGGTTCGCACCAAACACACCGTAGGTTGATCCGGTACTGGCTGCTGCAACGGCATATACGCCTCTGCCGTTTGTAGACTCGCTTTCGAATCTACCCCCATATGTCGTTCCCGTATTGGCTGAAGTATACCCGAATACTCCGCGACCGGACGTGGAACTGCTCTCACCCTTTACGCCGCATGTGTTCCCCGTATTGGAATATACCTCACCATACACACCACATCCTGAAAGAGAAGCGCTTGTGCCGTATACTCCATATGCGTTTCCGGAAGTGGCGGTAGCACGACCATATACTCCCCTTCCATCAAAGGAAGACGCTTCTCCTTTTACGCCATTGGTCGTACCTGTTGTCGTCCAAACCGCTCCGAGAACACCGGTACCCGAGGTCGACTCGCTTCTTCCATATACTCCGATACTCGATCCCGTGGAAGCAGATACCTGGCCGTAGACCCCTTTACCATCAGGAGAATTGCTGGAACCGTGAACACCGATTGCCGGTCCTGTTGTCGCCGTCGCATTGGCGAATACTCCGTATCCGTATTCAGAATAGCATGTGAATCTGCCGCCATAGGTTGTTCCGTTGGTGGATGTATTTGTTGACTGGCCATACACCGCAGCTCCCTCGGAACCACTGTGATCGAACCATCCGCCATATGTATACCCGTCTGTGGAAGCGGCAATCCCGTAGATCCCAATGCCTGAATTCGAATAGCATTCCCCCATCACACCGTAGCTGTCGCCTGTTGTCGCCAACGCCCTACCGGACACACCGACACCATCGGGCGAGATAGTCTCTCCCTCAACGCCCCGGGAAAACCCGGTAGCGGCCGATGCGCGTCCGAATACCCCCACACCGTGGGAAGATGCACTTTCTCCATACAGACCAAAACCAAAGGATGCTGTTGCCGTATTGACAATTTTAAGTCCGGCGTACGTATCGTCTTCTATCTCCCCGCTTATCTCGGTACCCGCAACCAGACCACTTGCCATGTATGCGTATCCCACAGACCCGAACCGTTCGCGTGGCGAGAGCAGTTCCCCCTCGACTTCGATTTGTAGCCAGTAACCCTCATCAAATGGCAGATCAATGGGGTTGCTTTCACCAAGAAACAATCCGAATACGCCTCCATTCACTTCTACATCCAGAGGAACGGTACCGCTACTCCAGAGATAAGCTCCCCCCGTCTCCACATTGTATATACTGAATTCCATTTCATAGGTACCATCCGGTACCGGATTGCCCGAAGCATCGGTCAACTGTCCCTGATAATTGATTATCTTGGGAATATCAGCATGAACTGCAGATGTAAGCAGGACCAATACAAAAAGCATTGAAGTGTATCGCGGATATGTAAATCGAACCATTACTCCCCTCCATCAGGAAAACAGAACAGAACCTCGCTGATTTCGAAATGAAGGTTAGCCTATCCACTCAGACATTCCTCAGAGAATTCTCTGATTTATGCACTTTCGCTTGGGACGCTTCAGCAATGATTGAGACTATTCACACATGGACTCATAATGATCGAGGGGAAAATGAAAAGCGGATACATAAAGTGGATGATTATTCGTAGAACCGCCACGAAATTTCAACTACAGACGTATTTTACTAATCCGTTGAAACCTGTTTCATGGAGCATTCTGGCGAAACACATAGTCGCTGCGAAGGAGAATAAATCAACAGGGGGTTGGACGATCGTCCAACCCCCTGTTACGTATCCGTATCTAAATCCGGGCGAAAGACGCCCGGGAATCTGTTTTACCAGCTATTTCTACGGCGACGCTCCTCACGCTGACGTGCTTCGTTCACTTTAAGTGCTCTACCGCCGAATTCGACGCCGTTAAGCGCTTCCATGGCGGCTTGTGCGCCTTCATCGTTCATTTCGACAAAGGCAAAACCACGTGCCCGGCCGGTTTCACGATCCATAATAACGTTTACCGACTCAACTTCACCGTGGTTTTCAAAAAGTTCACGGATTTCACTTTCAGTGGAGGTGTAGGCAAGGTTGCCTACATACAGCTTCTTCATGAGTTTCCACTCCTCGAAAAATATTACCGAATCCGAGTTAACAACTATCAGAAAACGGATTCAGTAAAAAAGACGCCGAAAGAGAACATAAGTTTTTAAAAAGTCAAGCGAAATAATCATATATGGGGGTTTGGTGAAGATAGAAAAGGAATTATTTAAGCGTTTAATCGT
>Ga0180434_10004868_pt1 | contig 16121 bp, 15 predicted proteins | sample SS_ome_7_FD_132453 | JGI IMG/M metagenome (GOLD analysis project Ga0180434, IMG submission 132453) | Hypersaline lake sediment archaeal communities from the Salton Sea, California, USA - SS_1_D_2 metaG | ecosystem: Environmental > Aquatic > Non-marine Saline and Alkaline > Hypersaline >...
CGCTTGGTAACGTCGGCGTTGTCCAAGTACTTTCGGATGGAAGTGGTCTTTGCGGTTATTCCAGAAATATCTACGTCAACGGCGCGCATCGCCTTTTCGAGAACACGCATGTCTTCCTGTGCTTCTTCGATGCTCTCGTACCAGACCGTCTTCTTGACCTCTTTCAGCTTCTCGGGCGGATCCGGGTGCTCGCGCAAGAACTCTTCGAGTTTACGGCGTCGCTCTGCAAGCCCCGCGATACTGTTGATCACGTTGCTTCGTTTGTGCTCGAAGACAGCCCGGCGACTCCTATCGAGCCATTCGATCACAGCACGGGCCATCGCGCGCACGTCTTCCTCCGTAACCGCGTAGATCTGGATTCCCACCTCCGGGTCCGAGTGCCGCGCCGGTTTCCCGCGCACGGACGTTGACTTTACCACATCGGCGCCGCGCACGAGGTTTCGCTGCTCTTCAGACAGGTGCTCCGCTGACGGGGCTTGCAGCACCCAATCGTCGACGTAGCTTTTGATCTGTTGCTTGTCGTTGAAGTCTGCCTCTGCGATCAGAAAGGACGCCGCGTAGCGCGGCCAAACGACCCCTGGCTTTGCACTCATTCCTGTAAGGACAATCGCGTCGTCGATTATCTCGAACTGGAGTTCTCGCTCCGGCCACTCTGGCAGGTCGTCTTGCGCCGGCGCGGCGCCGATCAGCAACGCGGAGGCAATCAGGCAGGCAAGCGTTCGAGTGCGGTTCATGTTCCGTTCCTTTCTTTGCAGAGAGATGCCAGGCGTGACTCGGACTCGAGCCCGGCCTCGGTGTCTGGATAGACGGTGAGCACGTAGCGGTAGCGTTCGCAGGCGAATTCTTCGCCGCCGGGTTGCTCGGCCAGGATGTCGGCCGCGGCCAGGAGCTGCATGGCGATGCCGGCGCGGGCGATTCGCAGCTCCAGCTCACGTACCGTGGGTGACTCAAACGGTTGTACGGTCGCTGGAGGATTCTGAGGCACCGGTCGGTGGTAAAGAACGAGTATCGCCAGCAACGCCGCAGCGGCGGCGACCGTGGCGAGCGCGGCGACTCGACGCCGCGAACGCCAAACTACGTGCGGGCGAGTGATGCGCAACGGCTGTTGCGGGGCGACGGGGGCGAGATCGGCTTCGTTGTCGTTCCAGATGACCTGCGCCAACGCTAAGGAACGCTTCAACGCGGCGAGCTGGCGGCGGCAATGCTCGCAGCCGGCGGCGTGCGCGGCGACCTCGGCTGATTCCGCGTCCGGCAGTTCACCGTCGGCGTAGTCGACCAGCCGGTCGGCGACTTTCTCACACGTCGGCCGCGTCATGGTGCCAACCCCTTCTTCGTCAGTCGTTCGGCCAGGAGCATCCGCGCCGTTCGCAGGCGGCCGCGGACGGTTGCGGGTGGGAGGTTCAGGATTTCGGCGATCTGCGTGGCGTTGTAGCCGCAGAAATAGCGCAGCACGAGGGCTGCCGCCAGTGAGCCGTCGAGCTCTCGTAACGTTTCGCGGATCAACTCGATCTCCTCAACCGTATCGGCCGTCGCACTGCCCAACGCCGGGGCGGCCGGTTGTCGCGCCTGATGTCGCCGGAGGATTTCGGCGGCAGCGCGTCGGAAGCGCGAGCGGCGGCGATATTCCAGCAGGCAGCGGTTGACGGTGACGCGAAGAAGCCACCGTTCCGCCTGCCCGGGTCCGCGATACTGCCCCGGCCGTTGCGAGGCATCCAGGAAGACGTCCTGGAGGATGTCGTCGGCGTCGGCCGGGCCGAGGCCCATCCCCGCCACGACGCGTTTGAGCCGCGGCAGTGCCTCGACGAGCGCGGCCGCGAGGCTGTCGGCGGCACCGTCATTCGCAGCGGCATCCAGCGTGCCCACAAGCCTCGCCCCGTTCACGTCACGCGACCGCGTCACCTACACCTCAGGAACTTATAGTGCGCAGGCCGGTCCGGGTGTTTGAGAAAATCAGGATATCGACGCAAAAACGATCGGCAGCGACTGTTCGGGCGCCAGATCGCGGTCGACGTTGCATTACCTGGAGACGGTCCGCACGGCGGACCCTACGTCCACTACGGCCGACACGGGGGTCGGCCGCTACGGCAGCGCTGCTCCGCGCGGCGGAGCTACTACCCGACCGTCTCCGGGCGAACGCCGCAGAGGGATGGCAGCTCGATCTGCTGGCAGGCTGTGCCGTCGTGGACGGTCATGTTGGGGCCGCCCCAGGTGGCAGCGCCGCCGACCAGGCCGTCCTTGCGGACGGCGTAGAACACCAGCCCGTAGTTGGGCTTGCCGTCGTGGTTGCGGAGGCGCGGCTCGGTCTTGTCCGCGATGCGCTTCAGCATCGCGAGGCTGGCCTCTTCAGGGGTCATGCCGTGGCGCATGAACTCGACGATCATGAAGCAGGAGCAGTTCTGGAGGTTGGCCTCGCCGCGGCCGGTCGAGCCGCAGGCGCCGACGTCGTTATCGACGTACAATCCGGCCCCGATGATGGGCGAATCGCCGACCCGGCCGGGGATCTTGTAGGACAGGCCGGAGGTCGAGGTGCAGCCGGCGAGGTCGCCGGCCTCGGTCAGGGCCATGCAGGTGATCGTGCCGTAAGTGTACTGCAACTTGCGCGTGCGGTTCCAGGCGGCCGCCTCGACGTCGGCCTCGGGACAGAGCCAGTCGTCGCGGCCGGAATGAGACTCCTTCCACTTGAGCCAGATCTGCCGGGCCTCGTCGGTGAGCAGCTCCTCCTCCTTGAAGCCGTGGGCCCGGGCGAACCGCAAGGCTCCCGCGCCCACCAGCAGGACGTGGTCGGTCCGTTGCATAACGAGCCGCGCAACGCTTGAGGGGTTGCGGATGTTTCGCAGGCCGGCGACCGCACCGGCCTTGTGCGTCGGACCGTGCATGACGCACGAGTCGAGCTCGACCACGCCGTCCTCGTTGGGCAAACCGCCATACCCGACGGAATGGTCTTCGGGATCGTTCTCGACGAGGTTTATGCCGGCGACGACGGCGTCGAGCGGGTCGGCGCCTTGGCGGATCAGGTCGAAGGCCTGGTTGCAGGCGGGCACGCCGTTGCCGCTGGAGATGATGATCGGGCCACCCTTGCCGCGTTTGCGGGTCTGTTTTTGCGGTACGATCTGTGCCATGCCGGTTGGCCCACCTCCCAGTCCGACTGCGGCCAGCCCGGCCGCGGTACACACGAAGTCTCGTCGACTGATCGCCATTCCTGGTTCTCCCGAGCCGAGTTGGCCGCGCCTGATCGCCGCGGACCGCGTGTTCATCATAACCGCCAGGATGCGAAGTTGGCGACGGGCTGCTAGAATTTGCACCACAATAGAGCGGGGTAACCGAAAGGAAGCAGGTGCACGATGGCCGACACGCAGGAACTGATCAACCAGGCACGCGCGCTCGGCGAGGCGATTGCGCGGCATCCGGATGTGCAGGCGTTCCTGAGGGCGCGGACGGAGGTTGAAGAAGACGCCGCCGCCCAAGAGCTGCTCAAGGCCTACAGCGCGCACGCCCAGCATCTGCGACAGCTCGAAGTCGAGCAGAAGCCGGTCGAAGTCGCCGACAAGCACAAGCTGGCCGAATACGAGCAGCAAATGGCCAGCAATGAAGCTCTGAAGAAGATGGTGGCGGCCCAGGTTGGCTACGTGACGCTGATGAACAAGGTCAATCAGGCGATGGAAGCGCCCCTCGCCAAGATCCAGAGATCCGGCGAGGCTCCCTGAGGCGCGAAAGGACTCGACTTGTCACCGTCCGATCCGATTTCATCCGGCGCGCCGGCAGGCACACGCCGGCCGATGGCACCGACCACCTGGGCCTGGTTCGTCGCGTTGGTGGGTTGGACGATCCTGCTGTCTTTCTACCACCTGGAGGGAGGCGCGGGCCTGGAGCCGGTCGAGGCCTGGGTTGCCCAGCCGGCGCGCGAGATGCACGAGAACATCGGCGCGATGCTGGCCGCGCGGGACGAAGCGGGCTGGCAGTGGCGACCGATCGTGATTCCGGAGTTTTGCGGCGAGACGCGCATGCAGAAGTCGCCCGGGGCGTATTGGGCGGTGTGCCTGACGAGTTGGCTGCGCGGCGTGCCGGTGGACGAGGTTTCAGCGCGCATTCCGAACGCCGTCGCCGCCCTGCTGCTGGTTGTCACGATCTTCTGGCTGACGCGGAGAATCGCGGGCGATCGAGCGGCGATCTTCGCCGGTTTTGCCGCCGCCTCGAGCGCGATGGTGCTGTACTGGTCGCACGGGGCGGCGAGCGACCTGGGTGTCGCCACGCTGATAACCATGTCGCTGGCATGTTTGTGGGTGGCGTCGGAGGATGAGCCGCCGGGGTGGAAGCGGAACACGCTGTGGCTGCTGGGTTATTTCTTCGCCGGGCTGGCGATGCTCTACAAGCTGCCGTTGCCGCTGGTGTGCGTCGGGCTGCCGGCGTTCTTATACGTGCTGCTGCGCAGCCGCTGGAAGATTTTCGCCAGTTGGTGGCATCTGCTCGGGCTGGTGCTCTTCTGCCTGCCGTGGCTGCCCTGGGCGCTGGCGGCGATGCACTTTGAAGAGATGGCAATCTTCAAATGGCGCGTCGAGTACTTCGACCGCGTGACCGGCGATCTGCCGAACGTCGAAAGCCAGGTACGGTGGTACTTTTATCTGCTTTATGTGGGCGTGGCGCTGTTGCTGACCGTCCCGTACAGCCTTTCACTCCCGACGGCGCTGTTCCGGCCGTTTCGGCGACAGAACCACGTCAACCGCAACGGGGTCTGGTTCGTGCTGATCTGGTTCGTCAGCCTGTTGGTGTTTCTGACGGTCGCGACCGGAAAGGAGACGCGCTACTTCCTCCCGGCCATGCCCCCGCTGTTTGTGCTGCTGGGCGGCGAGCTATCGGCGTTTTTCGATCCGGATCGGCGGATGTCGGTCAAATGGGAGCAGCGGGGCTTGATCGCCGTCTGCGTGCTCGTCCCGGGCGGAATGGGCGCCTTGACCTTCCTGCTGCATCACTTCTGGAAGGAGAACGCATCGCAGGGCATGTTCACTTGGGCGGAGGTCTGGCAGCCTTACGCCGTCGCCGCCGTGATCTTTTCCCTTGGGGCGGTCCTGGCAGCTTGGTTGTACTACCGGCGGCGCGAGCACGCGTCGTTTGCGGCGTTGGTGGGGACGATGTGGCTGATGTGGATCTGGGTCTGGCCGAGCTTCATGTCGGTCGTCGCGTCGCAAGCGCCGTTCAAGGACTTTGCGGCGCAGCTCCAGACGCTCTCGCCGGAGCATCGGGCGGCGATCAAGCAGATCGCGCAGCAGGATCCCCGTTACATCTGGTACAGCGACGTGCGTTTCCCGCGCATCATCGACCAGCTCGAGCTGCTGCGGGAAGAAGGCGGGCGACGCGATCTCGATTTCGAGATTCGCCGACTCGTCGAGGAAGCGCTGCGTCTGCTCGAATCTGACGAGCTGACGCTCTTCGTCGCCAGCCCGAAACACTACATCAGGTTCTTGTCCGATCTGCGGGTGAGCGTCGAGCGCGAGGGTCGCGTGTTTCCCGAAACTTATCTGTGGATGCAGTCGCGCGTGGGTCGCGAGGACCGGCGCTACGTGCTCTTCGGCAATCAGCCGCCGACCTGGGAGCAGCCGCGGCTGGCACCCGGGCTGCAAGCAGCGCTCGAGCAGCGGCTGGCGGAGCTGCGTTCGGCGGGCAGCGCGCCGTTGTCACCGACCACGTCGCACTCGGCGCCGGCGGGCGAGGGATGATGCCACGGTCGAAGCGCGGATGGCTGCTGCGGGTCTGCGAGGCGTGGCGGGCAGCGCCGAGCCGCAGCATCGCGCTGCGCTATTTGCTCGAACACGCCGCCGTGCGGCTCTGGGCGCTGGTCATCGGCTGTTTTCCGGTCGAGACCAACCTGAAAACCGCCCGGGTCATGGGCGACATCTGGTGGCTGCTGATGAAACGCCACCGCGACCGGGCGCTGGACAACCTGCGGCCCGCGTTTGGTGGGCGCTACGACGAAGCCCAACTGCTGAAGATCGCCCGGCGCTCGTTCGAGCACTTCGCGCAGGTCTATCTGGTCGAGATGGTCATGACGCCGCGGCTGATCAACCAGTGGTCGTGGTCGCGGTACGTCAAGTTGCATAATCTGGAGGCGGCGTTGCGGGAGCTGCTGGCCGAGCGCGGCGTGATCATGTTGACGGCTCACTTCGGCAACTACGAACTGTTGGGCTATACCATCGCGCGCCTGGGGCTGCCGCTGAACGCCGTCATGCGGCCGCTGGACAATCCGCTGGTGAACGAGTTTCTCGTGGCCTCGCGCGAAGCCGGCGGGGTGAATTTGCTCTACAAAAAGGGCGCGAGCGAGTCGGCGGACGAGATCATCGAGAGCGGCGGAACGCTCTGCTTCATCTCCGACCAGGACGCCGGCCGAAAGGGCATCTTTGCCGACTTCTTCGGCCGGAAGGCCTCGTGGTACAAGTCGATCGGGCTACTGGCGATGCGTCATCGCGTGCCGCTGCTGGTCGGATACGCCGCCCGCGAGAAACCGGGCTTCCATTACGGCATCACGGTCGAGCGGATTATCCAGCCTGAGGAGTGGGACGATCAGGACGACCCGCTGTTGTGGATTACGCAAACGTTCGCCCACGCGCTGGAAACGGGCATCCGCCGCCACCCCGAGCAGTACCTGTGGATGCACCGGCGCTGGAAGTCGCGGCCAAAGAGTGAGCGCGTACAGCGGCCGGCTGGCGCCGCCCACGATTGACTTGAGCGGTCGCCCGCTGGCCGACTATCCCCGGCGGGCCTGCAGCGATTACAATGCCGGCGGCAGGACAGGCGTGGTCAACCATACGAGGCGGAGATTCATGCAGAATTGCGATGCCCCCAGGCAGGCCGAATCGGCCGGCGGCCAACCGGTTCAGCCGGATAACCAAGGCGATCATCGTCGGCAGGACATCCTGGACGCCGCCCGGAAGCTCTTCGAGCAGAAGGGCTACCGCGGCACCTCGATGGCGGCGATCGCCGAAGCCGCCGACCTTGCGGTCGGCACGCTCTACAAGTTTTTCCGGGACAAGCGCGACCTCTACCAGACGCTCGTCGCTGTCACCATGCAAGATTTCGAGCGGCAGCTCACCGCCGTCCTGCGCGACCCCGCCGGCGATGTACTCGCGCAACTGCACGACTTCATCGATTTGGGTTCGCGCCTGTTCGTCGAGCGTTTGCCGATCATCCGGGTCTACTTCGCCGAGACCGGGGCCGCCTTCCTGTTCCCCGCCGCCGGACTGGAGGACGAGGCCTTCCTGAGCTACGGGCGGATCGCCGTCGCGCTCGAAGAGACGTTTCGCCGCGGCATCGAGCGCGGCGTGTTTGTGGACCTCGACCCGGGCGCGCTGGCGTTGGGGCTGGAGGGCGTGCACAACGCTTTTCTGGCCGGTCTGGTGCGCGATCCCCAGAGCTTCACCCCCGAGCAGATCGCGACGCTGACCAAGCGGATCTTCTTCGACGCGGTCGTGCGACGCTGAGCCAGCCGTTTGAGACGAAGTCTCGCGCGGTTCGCTTGAAGCGCTGGTTGACTTGAGCCCTGCACCCGGGCCCCATACCATGAGCGCGGCACGGTCAACCCAATTCCACGGAGTCAGAGATGTCCAACGAACGTTTTCGCTACCCGATCTGGGTTCGCGGCGACCTCGACGGCTTCTTCGGCCTGATGGTCGACAACCTGGTCCAGGTCCTGCTGATTATCGCGTTGTGCACGCACGTCGCCGGTCTGCCGTCCGACCTGATCTTCACACGCATTCTGCCGGGCGTCGCGATCAGCCTGCTGATCGGCAACCTGTTCTATGGGTTCCAGGCGCATTACATGGCCCGCAAATACCGCAAGGCGGACACGACCGCCCTGCCGTACGGCATCAACACGCCTTCGGTCATCGCGTACGCCTATTTCATCATGGGGCCGGTCTACCAGCGAACTGGAGATCCTAACCTGGCTTGGAAAGCAGGGCTGCTGGCCTGCCTGGTCAGCGGCGTGATCGAGTTTACGGGCGCGTTCTTCGCGGAGCGGCTGCGCCGCGTGACGCCGCGGGCCGCATTGCTGGGTGTGCTGGCCGGGCTGGCCCTGGCGTTCATCGCTTCCGACTTCGCATTCAAGATTTACACGAAGCCGCTGGTCGGCCTGCTGCCGCTGGGGATTCTGCTACTGGCGTACTTCGGGCGCTTCCGCTTTCCACTCGGTCTGCCGGGCGGGTTCCTCGTGGTCGTGTTCGGCACGGTGATCGCCTGGGTAACCTCGGTGCTGGGGATCGACAGTTTCGGCGGCGTAGCGATGTCCGGGCAGAATCTGCGGGCTTCACTCGACCAGGTACACTGGATTCAGCCGTTGTTTTGCGGCAGCGAGATTCTCTCGGTGCTCAGCCGGCCCGAATTGCTCGTGCCATTCCTGACAGTCTCGATCCCGATGGGCGTGATTAATGCACTGGGATCTTTACAGAACATCGAGTCGGCGGAGGCGGGCGGCGACAAGTACGCCACCGCTCCTTCGCTCGCCGTCAACGGACTGGGCACGATCGCCGCCGGACTGTTCGGCTCGTGCTTTCCCACCACGATCTACATTGGGCATCCGGCGTGGAAGTCGATGGGGGCCAAGGCCGGCTACTCGATTCTGAACGGCTTGTTCTTCACGCTGCTGTTCCTGTTCGGCTGCGGCACGTTCCTGGAGAAGCTCATCCCAATCGAGGCCGGGGCCGCGATCGTGATGTACATCGGCATCATCATGACCGCGCAGGCGTTTCAGGCTACGCCGCGTGAGCACGCACCGGCAGTCTCCATCGCGTTGTTTCCGGCGTTGGCGGCGATTCTGGCGGTCAAGTTTCAGGGCTTCCTGGTTGACTCGGGAGCGGTTGTTGGTCTGCCCGAGATGGTGACCAGTGACAATCCGGCGTTACGTCTGCCGGAGCTTCCGGGGATCCTGGCCTTGTTCGGGGCAAATGCGGGATGGATGGTGTCCGCGCTCATCCTGACCGCGATCGGTGTGGCGTTAATCGAGAAGCGCTACAAGGTCGCGGCGATCTGGAGCGCGGCGGCAACCGTGCTGACGCTAATTGGCCTGCTGCATTCGTATCGCGTCGAGTACCGCCCGCGGCCCGAGGGAGACATCGTCCGCGAGTGTTTCATCTGGCAGTGGCGGGAGGAGACGGTGGCGGCCACGCAGCCGGCTGGCAGTTCGTTAGCGAGCGCGTCTGCCCGGGGGACAGGGACGACCACTATGGAAGACCAATCCGCACCCACTTCTTTTGCTCCGACTGCACCGATCACCGCCGCGACCCAACCTTCTCCGACGGTATTCAACTACCGCGCGTATCCATTGGCCGTCGGTTACGCCCTGGCCACGCTCGTCTTCGGCCTGGCCGCGTGGCGTGAAAGGGGAAAGGCTGTCGCGGTGGCACCGATGCCTGAGGAACCGGCCACGCCGACCAGGCGGTCAGCGCTCACGGAGGAGCCGTCGATCCCGCTGGTCGGGGACGAACCACCGCCAGACGGAACAGCGTAGCGCAGACCGCGGCTGGTCTTGTTGTCACAATCAGCAGTCCCGGCGGATCGGCGACTTTCCGCCCTTGAAAGGCCGGAGCGCCCCAGCTACAACCCTGTAGACAACGGGTGTGACGGGGGCCCCGTTCCGGAGCACCGCGATGGAACTGAAAAAGCGCATCGACGTCGCGGCCGGTCGACGGCCCGCCGATCTCGTGCTCAAGAACGGCCGCATCGTCAACGTGCTGTCGTGCGAGATTCACGCGGGCGACATCGCGATGTCCGGAGACCGTATCGCCGGCATCGGGCAGTACGAGGGCGAGGAGACGGTCGACCTGGCGGGCCGGTACGTGTGCCCGGGCTTCATCGACGCCCACGTGCATATCGAATCATCGATGCTGAGCGTGCCGGAGTTCGCCAAGGTGGTCGTGGCGCACGGCACCACGGCCGTGATCACCGACCCGCACGAGATCGCCAACGTGATGGGCGCCGAGGGCATCCGCTTCATGCTCTCATCGAGCAAGTACTGCCCGATCTACGTCTACTTCATGGCCAGCGCCTCGGTCCCGGCCTCGGAATTCGAAAGTGCCGGCGGCGAGCTACGCGCGCTCGATCTGCACCCCTTCCTCTCCGACCGTTGGGTGCTCGGGCTGGCCGAGATGATGAACTACCACGACGTGATCGCCGGTGACCCGGAGTCGCTCGACAAGCTGCTTTTGACTGACGACCGCCCGATCGACGGGCACGCCCCCGGCCTGACCGGGCGTGATCTGTGTGCCTACGTCACCGCCGGCATCCACACCGACCACGAGTGCACCACGCTGGAGGAGGCCCGCGAGAAGCTGCGGCTGGGCATGAGCATCATGATTCGCGAGGGCAGCCAGGCCCGCAACCTCGACGCCCTGCTGCCGCTGGTCCAGCCCGACACGCTCGATCGCTTCATGTTCGCCACCGACGACAAGGATGTGGACGACCTCCTGACCGAGGGGCACGTTGATCACATCATTCGGCGCGCGGTCGCCTCCGGCATGAACCCGGTCCACGCCGTCAAGCTGGCGACGATCAACCCGGCGCGGCATTTTGGTCTGGACCATCTCGGCGCCGTGGCTCCCCATCGCCTGGCCACGTTCGCGATTCTGGATGACCTGGAGCAGTGCCGCGTGGACCGAGTTTATCAGGCTGGTCGGCTGGTTTATGCCGATGGACAAGTACTTGAGACTGACGAAGGCGTTCGCCGACCGAAGATGCTCCGCGGCAGCATCAACGTGCATTGGATCGAGCCGGAGCACTTCGCCATCAACGCGCCCGGCGAGGGCGAATTCGACGTGCACGTGATCGAGGTGATGGAAGACCGCATCGACACCGGCCGCTCGATCGCTCGAATCCGCGCCGACGGCGGCCAGCTCCACGCCGACCCGAAGCGCGACCTCTGCAAGCTCGCCGTGGTTGAACGCCACATGGCCAGCGGCAACGTCGGGCTGGGCTTCGTGCGCGGCTTCGGCTTCTCCGGCGGCGCCATCGCCTCCAGTGTCAGCCACGATGCGCACAACCTCGTCATTGCCGGCACAAACGATCACGACATGTACGTCGCCGCCGTTCACATTGTCAAAATCCGCGGCGGCTTCTGCGTGGTGAAGCAGGGCCAGGTGTTGGGCGAAGTCCCGCTGCCGATCGCCGGCTTGATGAGCACCGTTGATGCCCAAACGCTCAGCGGCCAACTGCGCGTCCTGCACGAAGCCGCCCAGGCCCTCGACGGCAAGCTCCGTCGCCCGTTTATGGCGCTTTCGTTCCTGAGCCTGTCGGTGATCGGTGAGCTAAAGCTGACCGACCAGGGTTTGATCGACGTGGGCAAGTTCGAGCTGATCGACCTGTTGGTGTCGGGGGCGCCGGGCGGGATGTAGCGCTCGATCCCGACGGCCCGGGACAGGAGTCTCAGATGATTCGCGTCTACACCGCCGCCGATCCGGCCGACGCCCAGTTGGTTTGCGACCTGCTCAACGACCGGGGCCTCAAGGCCGTCGTGCAAGGCGAGGCTTTGTGGGCCGCCCGCGGCGAAATCCCGGCGGGCCCAACCACGGCACCATCGGTCTGGGTCAACGAGCCCGACATCGACCGGGCCCGGGCGCTCATCGCCGAGTACGAAGGCCGTTCCAAAGAGCAGCCGCCGGCGTGGAAATGCGCGAAGTGCGGTGAAAAGGTCGAGGGCCAGTTCAGCGCGTGCTGGAAGTGCGGTGCAAAACGCCCGCCGGCATAGCTGCCGACGCACGGGCGGCACGGTCCCGTGCTGCCCAGCCGTGGCCTGGCTGTGACGACCGTGCTATCCTCCCGGCGGGCCACGTGTCTGCCCATGTGGATCGACCAACAACAGGAGTGCCTCGATGTTTCTACGGCGACTGCCCACGCTCGCACTGATGGCGGCTGTGCTTGCTCTGGCTGGCTGCGAATCCAAGTTCAACCGCCACAATTTCCGGATGATCCAGCCCGGCGTTGACGACCGCGCCGATGTGCGCCAAATCCTCGGCGAACCAGAGAGCGCCATGGGCGACGTCTGGTTCTACGACGACCTCGACCACCACTACAGCGCTCAGATCTTCTTTGACGGCGACGGCCGCGTCCTCAACAAGGAATGGATGGACGCCGGCACCGGCGATTGGGAAGGCGAGAACCCGTGGGCCGACCAGCCGCCCCAGGGCGAGGTCCGCGAAAGCACCACCAAGACCCGGCGAATCGACGACGACTGACCACGACGCGTCCACCGGTCTTCGCGGTCGCCAAACGGCGTCAGCTCTTGCCCATCAGCATGAGCATCAGGGCGTTCTGGGCGTGCATGCGATCCTCGGCCTGGTCGAAGATGGCCGAGTTGGGCGTGCGCGAGAGCTCGTAGTCGATTTCCTCGCCGTAGTGCGCCGGCAGGCAGTGCAGGATGATCGCGTCCTTCTTGGCGTGTTTCGCCAGGGCGGCGTTGAGCTGGAAGCCCCGGAACTTCGCCTTGCGCTGCTCGGCCTGGCTCTCCTGGCCCATCGAGGCCCAGACGTCCGTGTAGAGCCAGTCGGCGCCCTGCGCCGCGTCGGCCGGATCGTTCGTGACGCGGATCGTCGCGCCGGTGACGGTCGCCATCTCCTGAGCCTCGCTCACGACTTCCGGCCCGGGCTCGAAGCCGGGTGGCGAGGCGACCGTCAGGTTCATTCCCACGCGGGCGGAGCCGAACATCAGCGAGTTCGCCACGTTGTTTCCGTCGCCGACGTAGCAGCCGTGCATGCCTTCGAGTCGTCCGCGGCGCTCGTAGATGGCGAGGAAGTCGGCCAGAATCTGGCAGGGATGCTCGAAATCGCTGAGGGCATTGATGACCGGGACGGTCGCGTACCTGCCGAGGTCTTCGACGATGTCATGTCCGAAGACGCGGGCCATGGTGATGTCGACGTAGCGCGACAGCACGATCGCGATGTCCTCGGTGGTCTCGCGCTGGCCGAGCTGGATGTCGGTGGGGGCCAGGTAGATCGCGTGCCCACCCAGCCGGGTCATCCCGGCCTCGAAGGACACGCGGGTTCGCAGCGAGGGCTTCTGGAAGATCATCCCCAGCGTCTTGTTGCGTAGCGGCGCCTCGCTTTCGGTCGCCTCGCGATTGGCCTTGAGCTTCTCGGCCAGCGCGACGATCTCGAGAATCTCCTGCCCCGAGAGGTCGCGCATCGATATGAGATTCCGCCCACTGAGGTCTACCGCCATCGTTGGTCTCTCCCGGTGCCCCGTGCAACCTGGCATCGCCGCCAGTGAATGGCAGAAGGCATACCGTCTACGCTCGGCGTCACACGGCTGACACATCCGTGCCACCCTGGTCGCTGGCACCGATCCAGACGAGCGGACAGTATACTGGTTCAACCGAAGGGTTCGAGGGGGTCGGAGACCGATTAGTCTGGCGTGGCCGAGCTGCCTCGTCCCGGGCGCGGTTCCGGTTGCAAGGGCGCGTAAGCCAATCAGGATTCGTGTCATTCCCCCCGGAGAATCTCTTCGAGCTTCCGCTGAGCTTCGGCCTGGAATTCGGCTGGGAGCTGGTCCTGGCGGACGAAGAGGTCCATGGTGATGCCGGGGCGGATCTCGACCTCGATTCGGACCCACTGTTGGATGGTGGCGGCGGTCGGGCCGGTGGTGTCTTCGAGCGGCGCCATGATTTGCACGCCGTCGTCCTGGATCTCGTATCGCAGGCCGGTGTTGCCGCAGATCCGTTCGAGGATTTGCCGGACGCTGACGCCGCGCTGGATCAGATCGACCGTGCGGTCGGCGGCGGAAACCTTCTGGAGGGCCCCGGGCTCGAACTTCATCAAGACCCCGACCCGCGCTCCCAGGTCGACCAGCAGGCGATCGAGCGGTTCGCGCTGATAGGTCAGATCGAGCGGCCAGTCGAGTCGCCGAGCGATCTCATCGCGCGGCCACTCGAAAACGATGGATTTGCCATCGGGTCGCCAGATCCAGCCGAGGGCCTGGGTCGCGGCTTCCAGTTGTTTCAGGCCGTTGCGACCCTGGACTTGTTCGAGGGCTTGCTGGAAGGCTTCGGCCGGCTTGGTGAGCGGGTCGATTCGGAATTCCTTCGGGCAGGTGCTGCGCTCCTCGCTCCAGGGCCCGCTCGCCAGCATTCCCAGCAGGTGGACCTCCTCGATCGTCAGCCGTCGGCCGAGGCGTTCGAGCACCGGGGCGGGAACGATCAGGACGTTTCCCCCTTCGACGAACATCTGGAGCCCCAGCCCGTCGAGCACCTGCGTCAGCCCGCTCCGCGCCGACATGTCGCGAATCACGACTGAGATGCGCGTGCGCTCTCCGTACGGCATCAAGTCCAGCACCTCGTTATCGATGACGAAGCGCAACCCGGTCTGCTGCTCGATCCTGGAGAGCGCGTCACGGATGGGGGTGTCCTTGATCTCGAGCTGCGCGATGGGTTGATCGAGGGCCTCTTCAATCAGATCGCGGGGCATCTGACCGAAGGCCGCCAGCGAACAAAGCACTACGCTGAGAGAAATGCCAGCCCATCGAGGTGCGGCAGTCGGCAGTCTGCTGTTTCTGCGGTGGTTCATGATGCATACCCTAATTGAAGCCGAATGGGGTCAGGCTGCCATGCGTCCGCGCGGCCAGATGGGCGGGCTCGACCATCAGGAAGACCTCGACCAGTTGGGGCTGAGCCGCGCCCGACCGCAACGATTGCCCCTCGTCCTCGGCTTCTTCCAGATTCTCCGGGGGGCTGACCGTCACCCGCGCGTAGCCGTGCGCCTCGCTGTCCGGCCGCCACGCCTCGGTCGGCGCACTCACGCGCACCTGGGCAACGCCGACGCTGGTTTTCGACGGTCGCGGCGACAGCGTGACTATCAAGACTACCGCTGCGGCCGCCGCACCGATGAACGCAAGGCTCACCGCGACGCGGCGAAGCGGGAAGCGAATTACTCGTGGGTGGCGTTCCGCACGGTCCACCGCGCGCGAGATGCGTTCTCGGAGGCGTGGCCAATCGACCCGCTGCTCGATGCTCGTCAGCTCGCGAAGTCGCTCGTCGAGTCCGGGGCCGCCCGGCGCGAGCTTCTCGTCGATGCCCTGCCGGAATCGGTGCCAATCTACGTGACGAATGCCGGCGGACGCGCGGCGCACAAGCTGATCCAGACGGACCCACTCATCTTTCAGCCGCTCCAGCCCGGGCGACTCTGCCTCCGCGGCCGCAACCCTGCGGCGCAGGTCATCGCGCTCGGGCTGGTCGAGCCATTCGCTGACGAGTTGTTCAAAAGTCTCGCGGTCCATCAAATGACTCGCGCGCCGGCAGCGCTCAGAGGTACTCGGCCAGTTCGTCCTTCAACTTCTTTCGAGCCTGAAACACGTGCCACTTTACGGCCTCGACACTGCACTCCATGATCGAAGCGACTTCCTTCTGCGGCAACTGCTCGATGCTGAACAGAACCAGGGCCGTGCGTTGCTGCGTGGGGAGGCGGGCGATCGCGGCTTGCACGACCGCGTGCAGCTCCGACGCCGCCAGTTCGGCCCCTGGTCGCGTGGCCGAGTGCGTGGGATCGGCGAGGCGCTCGCCCCGGCTGGGCTGCTCGTCCAGAATGCAATCGTCGAGCGAGACCCGCTGCCCGGCGACCGCCCGGTCGCGGCGAAAGTTGAGCGACAAGTTGGTTACGATTCGCAGCAGCCATGATCCAAACCGCCGCCCGTCTTCGAGCGACTCCAGGTTCCGGTAAGCTCGGATGAAGGCCTCCTGGCACACTTCGAGGGCATCGTGCAGGTTTCCCAGCAAACGGTACGCCACCGAGACGGCCCGGCGCTGATAGCGCTCGACCAGCTCGTCGAAAGCGGCACGTCGGCCCGCGCGGACAGCCTCGACCAACTCCGCATCGCTCAACTTGGGCTCGGCCGAGCGTTGCGCTCCCACTTGGTCACCCGCTGCACTGGACACGGCCAACTCCCGAAGGTTGGGCACCGTTTTCGCCGCCGAGGTGGTCCTAATATATCGCGGCGGCTCCGGGTTCGTCATTGCGTTGACGTGCAAGCCGGCCCGGCTATTCATGCCACCGAGTCCTTTTCGCCAGTGAGATGCGCAGTGCTTCGTGACGGCGCGGTTGATCCCTGGATGCCCGGTGGGCCCGTTCCTTCTCCCACTCACTGGGGCTCAGAGCCCC
>Ga0180434_10004869_pt1 | contig 16120 bp, 9 predicted proteins | sample SS_ome_7_FD_132453 | JGI IMG/M metagenome (GOLD analysis project Ga0180434, IMG submission 132453) | Hypersaline lake sediment archaeal communities from the Salton Sea, California, USA - SS_1_D_2 metaG | ecosystem: Environmental > Aquatic > Non-marine Saline and Alkaline > Hypersaline > Sediment...
GATTACGAACAGATCTTCGAGACGCCACGTGATGAAATTCTCCGGCCTGAGCTGTTTGCCAAGATCGCGATCCCTCCATTTCTCCTCAAAATCCGCACCGGATCTGGATGGAGCAGGAGGTAAATGTAGAGAGACTCCCGGGAATGGACAATAGAGTTTCTCGAATCAGGCTCCGGCCTGCACCTGATTTCACCGTGGCTGATTCAATCGGCTGTTCAGCACGCTCCTCCTCGAAGAGAATCGACATGCTCTCGAACGCGCAGGGGATTTCGGCCCGATCAGCCGGAGGTGGCCTGGAATACCGGCGCAAGAACCCCGAGTCCACGGCGCTCAACAGGATCGTACAGGAACATCTCGAGACAATTCTGACAAGCCTCGAGTCATGGGGTTCGCGCATCTCGATCTCGAAACAGCCGTCGGAGTCGTACCGGATCACGGTCCGGCCGAGGATCTTCTCCTTCTTGACGCCGACCCGGTCACCTGCTTCGGTGAGGAGGGCCCGGTACGCACCGTCATCCGGCACTCCCCTGAGCGTTGCCATGACATCTTTCGCCTGCTTGAAGTTCGTCGCACCTCACGTGGCCGCCAGTCCGAAGAAATACCGCCGTACTGATGTTGGTTTCGGTATTTGCAGACGGGTTCTGTTGGGCCGAGAGCGCCGGTGCCCGCTACATGCGCGAGTCCGGGCAAGATGTGCAAACGCATCTTGCCACGGGCTGCTTGTTCCTCCCTACTGCAGCGTCACCCCGTACAGCTGGGAGATCTGCGCCAGGTTGGAGGGCGCAGCCGCATCGAGGACCACGGCTGCAAAATAGATCCGCAGTCCCCGGAGGCCCGGCTGCCCGGGGATCACCACGTGGGGCGACGCGTGACCTTGCGCATCGAGAACGCCCGTGAAATTGACAAAAACCTGCGGAAGTACGAACGTGGCCATGAACAGGTTGTCGGGGTTGAGGGGGATGACCCGGCTGTCCACGGGCAGGCCCGGCCGTGCGGTCAGGGCAGCGGCCGCCACGTAGGGTTTTCCCGGATGGCCGGCGAAATGGACACTCAGATTCAGCGTGCCGCCGGGCGACGGAATGTTGAGACTCCAGATGTTGTGCTCGTCCTCCACGACCATGCAGGAGTTGCCCAGGGAGGCACCGTTGTACAGGGTGCCGATCGACGCCCCGTATCGATCCAGGTGCAGGATCGGAGCGTTGTTGTTCGCGCCGATGGCCACCGAGCCGTCGCCGAGGACAGCAATCGCCTTCATGTACCCGGTACCCGGCGTGAACGTGGTCACCTGGTTCAGGGCATCCATGTGAAACACGTCCCTGGCCGTGCAGATCAGGATCCCGCCGCTGAGATGGTGGTAGTCCATGGCGTAGATCGGACTGGGCAGGGTGGCCGCCGTGGTCACGGTGCCGTCGCGCTGCACGCGAAAGACCGTCTTGATGGAGATCTCGCCCACCACGACATCACCCGTTTCGCGATCGAGGCAGAGCGCGTTGGGAAAAGTACTGGGCATGAAGGTGGCCAGGATCCCGCCTGTTGCGCGGTCCACGCGGACCACGCCGCCGGATCCGGACCAGCCGGTGCTGACCAGCAGGTGGCCGTCCTCGTCCAGATCGCACCAGGAGGTGCCCTTGCCAAAGGGAAGGGTGGCCACCAGCGTGGTCACCACACCGCCCCCTGTGATCTCGAAGACCGAGAGCCCCGCCGCCACGTAGTACGTGGTGTTGTCCGGCCCGATCATCACGCCGCGAAGACTGCCGGCGGGAACCGCAGCCACGGTGGTAGCGGTGTTCGTGCCCGGGGTGACGGCAAACACGGTGTTCGGCGATCCCCCGATGATCAGGTCGCCCGGCATGGCCTGGGCATCGACTACGGCCAGCAGCACGAATCCGGCCAGGACGGCGGCGACGGCGGCCGCGGCGCGGGATACGATTGCCAACATGCTTTCATCCTCCTCGACGTGATTTCGAGACCCCGTGACGTCCCCCGGTGGAACCGTCCGCGTGAATCCCTGACACCCCCGAGTATACATGAATCGCAAAAAAAGGGGTATCGCCATTTTTTCGCTATTGCGGGCTTTCCCCCTTCGCTGCTCCTCGGCAGGCAATCGATTCACGAACCAGGAGACATGCGACCTGCCGGTTCGAGAGCCGGATCACCCGTCATCGGAGCTGGCCGGCAGCGATCTCGACCTGAGGGTGAGGCATCTGCTAGGACACGTACTCATCGGCCATGACGAAGTAGATACCCGTCTCGACGACCCTTTGCCCCGTGCTTCTTTCCCAGGCGTCCCGATAATTGGCGAGCTGGCTTCCATACCGCCCGGCTGCAGCCGCGAGGTCTCTCCCGGAAATCCTGTCTGTCTTCCAGTCGACAATGACCCAGCCGTCCTCCTCCTCGAACACGAGATCCACGACGCCCTTGAGCAATGTGGGCGCGGCGGCCGACCTCACGTCATCCTCCGGCAGCAGGATCTGCAGAGGCACCTCGGTGAGGCAGCACCTGGCACCCCGCGCCCTCTTCCAGACCGCCGACCGGATCACGCGGTTCACGAGAAAGAGGGCCGTCTCCGCACAGCACCTGTCTATCCCCTCCTCGTCCAGGCACGAGGCGGCAAGCGGCGCCAGGTCGACAGAGGAGTCCAGCAAGGCGGCCTCGAGGAGATTGTGGATCACCGTACCCCAGCCGGTACTCTGGTCAGGGTCCGGTAGGGGAAGGTCGACGTGAAGGGCTGCCGCATCACCCGAGGTCATTGCCTCCGGAACAGCCACACCCGCAGGTGGGGGCGCCTCCTTCGCGGCGATGGACGCGTACGTGGCGGTGCGCACGGTGGCCCAGCGGGCGGCGATCTCCCGGCCGGATGCCTCCACCTCCTCGGCTGTCAGGGTCTTCGCGTCCACCACCGGTACGGGCCGTTCTCCCGGATCGGCGACCTCCGGCACGCCCTGCAACCAGGGACCGAAAAAATTCCAGGGATTGGTGTTCCTGCCGTTCTGCACCACAACGAGCTGGGAACCCGCGCGCGTGGCAGCCACGTACAGCAGCCTTGTCTCCTCTGCCTCGAGGAACTTCATCTCCTCCTCCTCGGCAAACGCCTTCCAGCCCGGCGGCACCACGAGCACCTTCCCCCCTGCAAACGTGTTCTTGTTCCTCGGCTCGTTGACCGGGATGTACCCGCAGACCTCTCCACTCGAGCGGTCGACATGGACATCCGGGCTGTACTTCCGGCTGCCGACGGGATCGGCCAGGAAGACGACAGGCGCTTCGAGACCCTTCACCTTGTGGAGATTCATGACGCGTACCACCGCCTCGGAGGACGGCCGCGCGGCCACGCCGTCGTACTCGTCCTCTTGAGCAGCGATACGACCGAGTTCGGCCACCACCTCGGCCGCGGACCAGAACCCGGCCTGGCCGGCGCGGAGGATCTCGAACGCCTTGGCGAGCCCCCCGGCGAGGCTGTTCCCTTCCTCGCTCGCGGCCGCACGCACGAAGAGGCCGAGGTCCATGGCGATCTTCTCCATCGCCGGGACCGGTGGGAAACGCAGAAGCCAGCCGGCGTACCCCTTCAGCCTGTCGAAGACAACCTTGAACCGGCCGGCCACCTCCCTCTCGAGGGCATCTGGAATCCTCTTCCTGAAGGAGAACCGGCCGTCCGCCCGGCGGAATGCGTACAGCTCTTCATCGCTGAACCCGAACAGGCCACTTCTCAGAAGAGCAACGAGGGCCACCCCATCATCCGGGTGGAGAGCGGCACGGAGAACCCGGTGGAGCAACTCGATCTCACTCACATCATTCATGGCGTGGCCGCCCGTGACCTGGTGAGGGATGCCGAGCCTCTGCAGGGCACGGCCGTACAGGCTGAGCGCCTCCTTCTTGCGTGTGATGATGAGGAAGTCACCGAAGCCGGCCTCGGGCGCGACACCCATCTCCACCTCTCTCCGGGTGCGCGGCACGTGGACGCCCGTGTCCACGAGGTGGCGTATGATTCTGGCAATCACCCCCGGTTCCCAGGCCCGGATGTCATCCTTCTTTTTCAGAGGGGCGGGAATCCGGATCACGCGCACCCCTTCGAGGTCGGGGCCGGGTGTGCCGTCGGTCCGGCCAGGGTCGAGAGGGACGTACGCGGGTGAGTACCTGTCAGCGCCGGCAGGAAAAACGCTGTCCGTACCGAAAACGGTGTTCACCCACTCCTGCACCGGACGCACGGTGCGGAAGTTGGCCGTGAGGGATGCGATGCGTCCGCCGTGATTCACGATGATGGCCTTCACCTCGTTGTACGTCACGATGTCAGCGCGGCGAAACCGGTAGATGGACTGCTTCGGGTCGCCCACGACAAAGAGCGACCCCGGAACGGGTACACACTTTTTCCAGTCGGTCTCACCGTGATCGGCAGCCGTGAGAAGCAGGATCACCTCGGCCTGAATCGGGTCGGTATCCTGAAACTCATCCACGAGAAGACACGAGAAGCGGTTCCTGAAGTACCTGCGCACGTGCGGATTCGTGCGCAGCAGAGCGGCGGCTCGCATGAGGAGGTCCTGGAAGTTGAGCACACCCCGCTCTGCCCGGAGTCTGTCATAGACCTCACGCGCCTTCCTGAAGACGCGCACCACGGGCTCGTACCGGGACTCGAGAAACTGCTGCACGAACGGTGCGGCTATCCGTGCGGTGAACTCATTCCACCGCTTCTCCTCGTCCTTCCCCATGCCGCCTTTCTGTCCACCGGGCCACCACTTCTGCACCATCTTTCTTTTCCTGAAGCACTCCATGATCTCCAGCACGTCGCCCGGGGTACCCAGGTCGTTCTGGCTCATCATCTTCGGGATGCGTCTGTAGAGCGGCATCAGCTCGTCGGTGCCCGGGTGGCCGAAGCCGGCTGCGACCGCTCTCATGTGGTGGGTGTACTCCGTCAACGCCGCCACCGCGGGTTCCAGCGGCGGGCGCCGGGTGACAGGCGCGGGCCACTCGCCCACATCGGGGTAATTCGCGAATCTCATGAAGCCGTCCATCAGGTCGGCCGCCCACACATCCACATCCAGGAGATCACACCGGAGCCTTTCGAAGACCGGATCTTCACTCGTGACGAACTCGGCCATGAAGATATCCCACGCCTCCCGCCGCAACCTGCCGTCTTCCTTTTCGTCCACCTCCAGGAACTCGATGTCCACCTCCGCTTCCACGGGCCTCTCCCGGAGAATGCGGCCGCAGAAGGAATGGATCGTGCCGATGAACGATGTGTCCACATGGGCAAGCGCCCTGGCAAGCCTCTCGCGCTGGGGCCGGGGACGATCGTTCCCGGCGCCCACGGCCTTCTCCATCTCCGCCTGGAACCGGGTGCGCAGCTCCGCGGCCGCCTTGCGTGTGAAGGTGACGGCCGCAATCTTCTCGATCCCGCACTTCCCCCTGGCGAGAATCTCCACCATGCGGTCCACCATGCTGGTCGTCTTGCCCGTGCCGGCGGCTGCCTCGACAAGGAGGTTCCTGTCGAGATCGTTCCTGATCACGTCACGGTCGGCCTGGTCGGGCGGAAGAGCAGGATGGTGGTCTCCGGGGTGATCAGCCATGACGTTTCACCTCCCTTATCGGGTCGAGTGAGGATTCCCGGGTGTTATCGATCTTCCGTCTGCTCGCCGAATGAACGCCGGGAAGGTCACCGCAGACGACCTTGTAGTCACAGAACATGCAATCGTCAGCCTCCTGCGTGGCCAGAAAGCACCCCCTGGATACGACATCGCACAGGGCTGACGCCGTGGCCCGCCACCCCATGACGTCGGAGGCCGCCAGGACGATTCGTGTTCCCCGCGCCTTCGTCCCGGGAAAGAAGTAGCTGAACGAAACGGCGCGCGCATCCACGGACACCTCGCGCATCAGCACCGCCTGCACAATGTCGAGGTACAGGCCGTGCTGGATCACACGGCCCTGGAGAGTGCCGCCCATCAGCTTCTCGTGACGCCTCGAGCTGCCCGTCTTGTAGTCCAGGACCGTGAACTCGTCGCCGGCCCCGACCCTGTCCACCCGGTCGATCCTGCCCCTGACACGGATGGTCTTCCCGGGCGCCAGGGTGATGAGTTCCGGCTCTCGACTGTCGATGGGTGAGGGCAGAGGGCCCGACGGCATGCCCACCGACGCTTCGAGGCAGAAGGGGCGGGTGCTCTCCACCCCCGCGAACGCCTCTTCCTCCTGGAGGAAGATGCGGACAGTCTTTTCAAGTTCCTTCACCTCCTTCTGGAAGACCACCTCGTTGCCGGGCGGGTGGTTGTTCCGCACCTCGTTCACCCTGGCATGGAGGAGGGCGAGAAGCGGAGCCTCGTGGGACACCACCGAAGGAACCTCTTCCTTCTCGACCAGGTCATGCCAGAAGACGTGAAAAACATCGTGGAGAAGCGAGCCTCTCTCAGCCGGGTCGAGCCACTGGTTCGGGTCAGGTTCCACCTCCTCGAGAGGGTGGATGGCGAGCACGTGCGAGAAGAAATATGCGAGGGGGCAGGTTGCGATGGTTTCCAGGGCCGACCCTGACAGGACCGGGCCTTGTCGTGCGACCGGATCGTCTTCAGGGGCGACCGGTCCGACGTGGCCGTCGAATCGGGTGAAGCGGTCGGTGGCACGTTCCCGGACAGCGCTCAAACCCCGACTGATCCAGGGATAATGCCGGTTCATCACCACTTCCGGCAGGTCGACTGCACCGGGGTCGCAGAGGAGGTGGAGCCAGCTTTCAGTCAGGTCCAGACATTTCGCCGGCCTGTCGGGAACGAAGGAAGCCGGCGCATGCTGCAGGCCCGCATCCGGATTTCCGGTGAGAAGCCGGCAAACCCTGGTGAGGAGAGGGCTGGGAAACATCTCCCTGTCCTCCACCACGTCCTGGCACGAACAGGAGAGGGTGACCGATCCGCGAAGCCTGGCGAGGAGGCGCTCGAAGGCCTTCACCTTCCTGTCGAGGTGCGAGTCGGCGGTGGGGAGGCAGGCCGATACCTTTTCACGTTCGCCGTCGAGAAGAAGCGGGTCCTGCCCCGACCCGCCCGGAAAGCGGCCGTCGTCGAGACCGACGATGGTGGTATGGGCGCGGCCCGAATGCCCGCCGGTCAGGATGCCGGACACGTGGAGCCTCCCCGGCCGCGGGCCGCTGCCGCCGACGAGGACGGTGCGTGGCAGGTCTGCGAGCCAGCTGAGGACATCAATGCCGGCCGTCTCTTCGTGGGCGACGAGCCGGGCAAGACGATGGATGCGGCTCCTGAGCTTTGCCAGGGCCAGGTTGTCGAGGTGGGTGACGCACCGGACGTGGTCATCGAGGAACCGGAGCGCCTGGTGGAGAACCTCCTTCTGCGGTGCGCCCGGAAACGGAGCAAGGGCGAGAAGGTGTTCGACCAGAACGTGCAGGGTCTGGAAGGAGGCAAGGGTCCCGCCATCGGCTCCGATCCGACGTGCTCCGGCTGCCTCGAGGCCTGGCAGGTACCGGTCCCGGCCAAGGGTGATGGGCACGGACCGAAAGAGTCTGGCGAGAGTGGCGTAGCTTTCCGTCTCCTTCCCGGCGTCATCATCGGGCGCCGGTTTCCGAAGAGCGGGGATCAAGAGGATCCCGTCCTGGATCATGCGGGCGAGCGTTTCCTGGCGGAATCCTTCACGCGCCCAGGATACCAGACCGGCCAGCGCCCGGCCAGGCCGCGAATACCGCGCCGGCACCCCTTCGGCGAACGTGACGGGCATTGTGTCGAGATCGTCGGAGCCGGGCGCATCACCGGCCAGACGAGCGAACGTCTCGAACACAAGGGGAATGTACGCACCGGCATCGGTGCAGAGGACCTCGACCTCATCGAGGGAAATCCCGCTGTCGAGGCAGGCGCGGAGAACCTCGCGGATCTCGTTCCCCTCACCCACGGCACGCACGATCCGCACTGTGCTGTCCCGGGCAGGGGCCGGCGCAACGGAGGGATCGGGCAGGTGGCGGAGGAGGGCGGCGTCGGTGAGATCGCCCTCCTCTTCGAGGAGAGGCGCGCCCGGCTCATCCACGGGCAGGACGTGCAGCGGGTCAACCGGAACGGCGTCAAGCAACTCCTGCTCCAGCCTGTTCAGGTCAACGTCAGCCGGCAGAAGCAGGGAGAGGTCGGCCGGCAGGCAGGCCGGGTCTGCCTTCAATCTCGCGGCGGCCATGGTGAGGACATCGGCGTGGTCAACGAGGCCGCTCTCGGCCAGCACGTGGTTCCACGCCTCGAGAAGGTGAGCGATCTCCGTGCCCTTGGCGCTGACCTCGAAGCGGGCCGGATTCACGCCGGAGGCGTCGACACCGGCGAGGCGGAGGTCGGTCACCGTGGCATGGAAGGTCCTGGCGAGGCTCGGGCCCTGCTCGAGGCGCGAGAGATACCCGGTCTTTTCGGGTGCCTGCGCAGCCGTGACCCGGGCCCAGGCGCGGTCAATGAGAACGGGGCCGGCCTCGGCGTGGAGGAGTTCCACCTTCCTGGCGGCCATCTCCGGTCCGGCCAGGAGGATGGCCATGGCAGGAACCGTCGTGACACGGACGTTCACCACGGGCGTGCCGGAGCGCGCCACGCATTCGAGCCACTGGTTCCCCGTGCGATAACTGGGTGCAACGAGCCATTTCTCGCCGAGGACATTCTCCCGGCAGGCTCGCGCAATCGATCGGGTGAGGCGGTTCATGTACTTTCCCCTGTGCGATTCCGCAGCCGGAACCTGATTCGCTTCCTCCAGATGACAAGGATTCACGGCCAGTCTACGAGGATCTCGTGCACATTTCGACAACGTTGAGAAAGCAAATCCCACCTCGCAATGCAAGGATGCAGCGCACATCCCCGTGTGCCCGCGCCCGGTGCAATACTCGACTCGAGTCCTTCCGGACAGGGTATTGCATGTCTGCCCCGCAGCGCTCCGGGCATGAAAGACGTGATGACAACGGGGTCAGAAACCCCTTCCGCCCCGGCTTGACTCGAAGGTGAATCTCCACTATCTTGAACATTCTCAGTGTTTTATGTGGGTATTGAGTCGAAGTTGCGCAACTTCAACAAGGGACCGAAGGCAATCATGACTGAACAAATTCAGCAGACGTTACGGGATTCCAGAGCGGCGCGGTGGACGGCACTTTTCATTCTCTCGTTCACCATGTTTGCCGGGTACCTGTTCACCGAGATCATATCTCCCCTGAAACCGATTCTCGAGCGAACGCCCTACAACTGGGACAGCACGAATTTCGGCACGGTGACCAGCGCGTACGGCTGGTTCAATGTCTTCTTCATGCTGTTGCTGGTGGTGGGAATCCTGCTCGACAAGTTCGGCATCCGGTTCAGCACCATCGCCTCGGTACTGATCATGATCATTGGCGGGACGATCAAGTACGTGGCCCTGAAAACCCAGTTTTCACCCGATTCCGAAATCCTGGGCTTCAAAACGCAGGTTCTCATCGTTTCACTGGGGTATGCCATGTTCGGCGTCGGCGTGGAATACGCCGGGATCACGGTGTCCAAATCAGTGGTCAAGTGGTTTACCGGAAAAGAGATGGCACTGGCCATGGGGATGCAGGTGGCCATTGCCAGGCTGGGCTCATTCGTCCCGCTGGCCTTCGGAGCCAAGGTGGCCGCCACCTTCGATGTCCCGACAACCGTCCTCGGTGGAGTGATCCTGCTCATCATCGGCCTGGGAGCCTTCTTCTATTACAACATGATGGACCGGAAGCTGGACAAGGAGCTGGGGGCCCTGGATACAGAAGAGGAAGAGGACAAGTTCAAGATTTCCGACCTGGGTTCTCTGGTCAAGAATCAGGGCCTGTGGTTGATCGCCATTCTCTGCGTCCTGTTCTATTCCGGCGTATTCCCCTTTTACAAGTACGGCTCGGACCTGATGGTGAACAAGTTCGGCGTGTCCGAGGACTGGGCCGGATTCATTCCCAGCCTGGTCCCCTTCGGCACCATCTTGCTCACCCCCCTGTTCGGCATCATTTACGACAGGAAGGGGAGGGGCGCCACCATCATGATCATCGGGGCACTGATGCTGTTCCTATCGCATCTCATCTTTTATCTGCCGTTCATCACCAGCGTCGGCATTGCCATCGTCAATGTGATCATCCTGGGTATTGCCTTCTCCCTGGTTCCTTCCGCCATGTGGCCTTCCGTGCCCAAGGTCGTCCCGGAAAAGAAGCAGCTGGGTTCCGCCTTTTCATTCATCTTCTGGATCCAGAATTTCGGCCTCTGGGGGATTCCGCTGGTGGTGGGGATCGTGCTGGATGCCACGAATCCCGGCGTTTCAGATAACATCAGCAAACTCTCCGAGGGGTTCAGGGCCGAGGGCCTCACCAGCAGTCAAATCGGGGAGAAGGTCAACGAGATGCGTGAAGCGGGTACGTATCCGCTCTATGACTACGCCTCCACCTGGTTGATCTTCGTGGGGCTGTCCTTCATCGCCCTGATCATTGCATTTCTGCTGAAGAGCCAGGACAAGCGCAACGGGTACGGGCTGGAGCAGCCGAACATGTAAGGCGAACGGCCGCACCAGGATCATTGCCTCCCGGATCACAGCCGGAACACGATCGGATCCGGGATGTACTTGATTCCCCCCGGAGATCTGGGATCAATAACAACCATGGCGATCCAGATGGGAATGCCGAAGCCTCCCGGCGGCCGGCTCAGGGAGGTGAGGTTCATGGATGCTGTTGCATTCCCGCTGGCATCCAGAGTCCCCGGCCCCCCGTTCCAGATCCCCGGCAACAGTCCGTGCAGGGTCAGGAAGACGAGGACATCATAATTGAGAAGGACCGTGCGGCCGTCAGCGAGCTTGATGCCCGGCCTGATTCCTGAATAGCCCGCGGCAATGCCGTAGGACAGTTTCGGGCTGCGCGGGCAGCTCAGCAGGATGTTCCACCTGTTCGGGGTGGTCAACATCGTTCGCAGATGGCTGCCGCGGTAAAAATCAAAGTCGTACCACGCGACCTGCTTGCCGGGAATGTTCACCTTGATGGAAGTTTCAATGCCCCGGGTGTCAATGCAGGAGATCCAGGAACTGACGGGAGAGCTGGTGTACGGGGTGTTGACCCAGCGCTGCGTGGGTGCGCTCTGGAGGTCGAAGCTGCAGTTGAAGTGCATCTTGGTGGACAGGGTGAAGAGAGTACTGCGGCTGGCGGGGCCGGGTCTCAACAGGTAAACATGGTCGTCATGGGGGCCGTACAGGTATCCGGTCCTGTAGTCCTGCGGCATGGAATAGTAGCCGTACCAGCCATACGCGGAGGAATTCCAGCTGTTCACCGTTCTGCCGTCCGAAGCCACCTCCAGAACCGGAAAGAAATTTGGACCCTGAAAATTCAACTCGGACACCAGGATGTTGCCGGTGTCGATGTTGGTCTCGATGGTTCCGTTGAGCTTTGCCTGGCGTCCGAGTGCCACCGTGGTGAAGAGGGTGGAGAGCGTACCGCCCTGGGTGACCTTCATCAGCTGGTAGTTCCGGGTACAGGTGGATCCGGTCCAGGTTCTCGTCCAGTTGTTGAAGATGTAATCTCCGTCCTGGTTGATGAGAAGCTTGTACATGGAATAGCAGTTCACGGTATCCGGGCCGTAGATGGTGGTGTACGCCAGGGTGTTCGGGTCGAACCGGTACAGGCCGTACATCGGCGGATTCTTCACTGCGGAAAAATTGCTTCCCGAGGTCACCACGACGTGTCTGTTGTCGAGATCCATGCTGAATCCCCAGGAATACCCGCCGTGGAGGGCCACGGTGGAGGCCGAACCATCCCCCCGGACCACCCAGGTGCCGGGAACAATTCTCGAGCTGGGGGAAGGACTCTCATATCCGCCTACCAGGTACGCGGCATCGTGGTAGGTTTGCGCAGTTCCGGAACAGGCTGCTGACAGCAAGACACAGGCGAGAATAGCCGCTCTCTTCATGGGTGACCTCCAGCAGGAATCGATTCAACAGGCGCCCGGGGATAGCAGGCTTTTTTTCAAAACGAGAATCCGCACGAAACACTCCAGAATATTCGAGGCCGGAAATAGCCACGATTGCACGCCAACACTGAAAAAGCCCGGCCTTCCGGAAGTCCGGCAGCCAGAAATATCTATAACCCCTTCAATACATGCAGGTAACAGTGACCGAGCGAGCGAAATCCGGATTTCCACCGGTCAAGAAATGTAATCAACAGCCGCCCGCGCCGCCACCTTGCTTCGACCCACGCCACCCTGTATGCTCTACCCTCACACCGGCGCCGGTTGGAATGAACCTCCGGAATGAACCTGCAGAGGACTGTCATATGAAAACGACGTTGATCCCGTGGTGCCTCCTCCTGGCTCTCCTCCCCGGGCCGGCACGGGCGGACGAGGAGAATGATCGGCTGACGAGGCTGGCGCGACGGGCCGGCTCCGCAATCCACTGGATCCGGGATCCTTGCATACACCTCGACCTGGCCCGGGGAGGTGCAACCTCCTCCCAGCCTCCGAATCCGGCGGTGGACCGGAAGGTCCTCCTTGCAGAAGCGCTTGACCGTGCGAGAGCCGGGAAGCGCCTCGTCCTGGTGTACGCCTTCCGCATTGCCGGCGGCCAGATCTACCGTGGACCCGTCCTCGACGACTACATGAACCTGGCCGTCTTTTCCGACCCGGAACTGGCGGCCCTCATCAACCGGAAGTTCATTCCACTCCGCCTCTATGTCGACCGAAGAGTCGGCCAGATGCTCGGCGTCCTGAATGCGCGCGATCGCAAGGACCTTTTCCTGAAGACGGTCGTCCCGGCACTTCTGTTCCTCTCTCCCGAAGGAAAGGTCCTCCACATCGTGCAGCGGATCCGGACGTTTTCCGTGCACTGGATGCGGCATGTGCTGAAGGAGGTGCTCAGGATCCACTCGAAATTCGATTCTCCATCCGTCACGACCCGAGGTGTTCAGGTCAGCGGAAAGAATCCGGACACCCTCGTGCATCTGGCACGCGAGCAGTGCCAGGACGGCAACGAAGAAGATGCACTCATCACCCTCGAGAAAGCCGCCGGCCGGGTGGATAAATCCCTTGCCGATGCAGAGAAGAAGGTGCGGGACCTCGAGGCGAAAAAACCCGGGTCCCCGGCGAAGAAACGGGAGGCAAGGCTGTGGGGATGGCGCCTCATGTATGCGAAAAAATCGCTGGAACGCGCGCAGGGGGCCCGGATGCGGTACCTGGCTGTCAAGGCGAAGGCCATGCGCCTGCTCAGGCGCAGTCGCGAAGCTCTGGCTTCTCTTCAGGAGAAATCCGGGAAGGCGGTTCCGGCTCCAGGCCTGACCCTCGAGGCGGCGCGCATGCACCTCGCTCTCGGGGACCGGAATTCCGTGGTGCGGGTTCTCGCCGGCGCCCCCCCTTCCTCGGAGACCGAATACCTCCTTGGAGCCGTGCGGTATCTCTCGTGGGATGAGGACAGGGCCACGGCCCATTTCAGGCGATCCGTTGATCTGGGGGAAGGGCCCTGGAGCTACAAGGCAGCCGCCATGCTCGCCCTGGCCGACGACACAACGCCCCTCTCTCCCCTTGCCCACGGGTTTTCCCTTCTCGAGTACGGGCCCGCCGCCCTGTACCGCCCCGGCATCCCCACCACTACCGAGATTCCCAGAACGGGCAGCCCGGCCAGGGCCAGAAAGGCCGTCGTGAGGGCGGCCTTCGACTATCTTCTCTCCCAGCAGCGACCCGACGGTTCGTGGTCGGATACCCGGTACGCATACTGGCCGGCACCCCGTATCCTGCCCAACGTCCGGGTGGCCATCACCGCCCTTTCCGCCACCGCCATCCTCTCCTGGTGGGACCTCGATCCGGGCCTGGCCGAGGCGGCGGTTGTCAAGGCCGAGCAATACCTCCGGGACGACGGCATGGTGGCTCTCGGCACCGAGGAGGAGGTATATGCGCAGGCCTACCGGATCCTGTACTGGGTACGAAAGGCGGAAGTATCACCGCAGTCGAAGAGCGAGGCCCGGAAGCACCTGGATGCCCTCGTGAAACGAGCCGCTGCAATCCAGCACCGACAGACCGGTTTCTTCACCCACGAGTATCCCAACGCATTCTGCTCCGGCGCCATGCTCTGGTCGCTTCATCTGGCAAAGGAGGCAGGTGTGAAGGTGCCGGAGAGACTCCTGAAACTGGGAGTCAAGGCCCTGCTGTCCGCCAGGCGCGAGGACGGCACCTTCGCCTATTCAGGGTCCCACCGGCCGCGGAAAAACTCCTCCGGGAAAAAAGAGAACGTCACTGATCTGAAGAACTCCTCGGCGCGCATGCCCCACTGTGAGGGGATTCTCCTGGCGCTGGGCTCCTCGAACCAGAAAAAGCTGAGAAAAGCATTCCGGACTTTCCTGAAATATCTCGACCGGCTGGCACGGGTCAGAAAGTGCGACTTCCACTCGGACGGAGAACTCGGCGGTTTTTTCTTCTGGCACGCGGTGTTGCACGCATCCGAGGCAAAAAGCCTGCTCACAGGGCCCTTGAAAAAACAGGTCGAGTCCGTCCTTCTGGATCTGGTCACCGGTTTTCCAGAGATAGACGGCAGTTTCATCGACAGTCATGAACTCGGCAAGAGCTACGGCACCGCCATGGCGCTGCTCGTCTTGAAGAATCTGTGGGGGGTGACGCAAAAATAAATTCACATTCTCAGGAGCAATGTTGTCACAGGTTCGTGCTTCTCGGATCCCATTCGAATCAGAAATTCCATGGGATCCGAGAAGTGCGGACATGGGGCGACAGGGCCCTGAGAATGGGAATTTATTCTTGTGTCACCCCTAGGCCAAACAGGGCCTCTTTTATTACCATGGTGGTATCCGGATCGAAATCGCATCTGTCAATCATCTGCATACTCATTGGGAGGCGCTCATGGAGCCCACGAAAGAAAGCCCGGACAAACTGAAGCCCTCTGTCATCATTCAGCAGAAGAGCAGCAGCATTCCCATTGCCATCGTGGCACTGTCGGTGATTGCCCTCCTGGGGATCGTCCTGGTCATCGCCGGTTTCTTCGTTCTGGCCGTCATCACCAACCCGAAGGAGTCTTCCGACAGTGACATGGAGACAACCTTCGTCACCGGCGATTCAGCATCATCACACAGGGCGGCCATCATCTCCATCGAGGGCTTCATCTACGAGGTCGAGGAGAGCTCCCTTTTCTTCAGCGGCACGAACACGGTGAGCGCAATCCGGAAACGGCTGAAAAAAGCGGCCCGGGACAAGGTGAAGGCCATCATCCTCGATGTGAACTCACCCGGAGGGGGTGTCCACGCATCCGATACCATTTACCGGGAGATCGTCAAGTTCAAGAAAAACCATCCGGACATACCCATCATTGCGCACTTCAAGGATCTGGCCGCCTCCGGAGGCTATTACGTGTCGGCTCCGGCCGACTGGATCGTGGCTTCCCCGTCCACCCTGACCGGCTCCATCGGGGTTATCCTGATGCACCGGAATCTCAAGGGGCTGACCGAGGAAAAGCTGGGCATCAAATCCAGGGCCTTCATCTCCGGCGCCCAGAAGGACATACTCTCCCCGTACCGCGACATGACCAAACCCGAGGAAGACCACATCCAGTCCATCGTGGATGAACTCTACGATCAGTTCGTGAACATCGTGGTCGAGGGGCGCAAGGGTCGCATCACCGAGGAGCAGGTGCGGGCGCTGGAGTGCACTGTTCTCACCGGAACCCAGGCGAAGGAAAAGGGGCTGGTGGACCACCTCGGAACCCTGGACGACGCCGTGGCCAAGGCGACGGAGCTGGCCAGGGTAGAGTCGCTGAAGGTGGTCCGGTACTCCCCGCCCCGGTCCCTCCTGCAAGAACTGGTGAAGGTTCGTTTCGATACCCGGGTCCAGGTAGGCCCGACATCCGGCCTCGAACCCCACCTGAATCGAGGCGGGTCCCCGTTTCTCTACCTCTGGCGCCTGTAGTACTTGTTTCTTCCGGCCAGTATACTCTATGATAAGGGATTTCGACACCGACAATACGATCAGGAGAATCCATGATCAACGCGACGAGAAATCTGTCCGGTCTCGCTGTCATCGCACGGCTGGCGGCGGGCGCTCTCTTCATTTTCACCCTTTCAGGATGTTCGCCCTGATGCACCAGCTCCAATCAGTCGCAGGTAGCGGCTGGAAACAAACACGTACGGTGCCAGGACAAAGTCGGCGGAATAGGGGGGGAATTCCGACGA
>Ga0180434_10004871_pt1 | contig 16114 bp, 17 predicted proteins | sample SS_ome_7_FD_132453 | JGI IMG/M metagenome (GOLD analysis project Ga0180434, IMG submission 132453) | Hypersaline lake sediment archaeal communities from the Salton Sea, California, USA - SS_1_D_2 metaG | ecosystem: Environmental > Aquatic > Non-marine Saline and Alkaline > Hypersaline >...
CGAACCACGAACCTTGAACTCAGGTAGAGAAAGAACGCCAAGTGCTCGAGGTAGAGGCAGAGACAGCCGATATCTCGAGTCACCTCTACCTGTACCTCTAACTTAACCTTGGTTCTTCGAGATCGAGGTTGTTGCCGGCGGTTGATTTTTACCCTGATATCTGCTACATGGAGGGCGGGAGGCGGCGGATGAAGAAGCGATCGGACGCGGCGGTGGAGATGTTCCTCGGCGAAGCCAACTGCGCGCAGTCGGTGCTGTTCGCGTTCTGCGAGGAACTCGGCCTGGACGGCGATACGGCCCTGAAACTGGCCTGCGGCTTCGGGGCCGGCATGGGGCGGCGGCAGGAGGTCTGCGGCGCTGTGACGGGTGCGACGATGGTGATCGGCCTGAAGCACGGCCGCGGTTTGCGCCAGGGCCAAGAAGCCAAGGAGACCACCTACGGTCTCGTGCGCACGCTGATGGACCGTTTCGCCGAACGGTTCGGCTCCGTGCTCTGCCGCGGGCTGCTCGACGGCTGCGACCTGGCCACCGCTGCGGGCCAACAGGAGTACCAGGAGAAGGACCTGGTCCACCGTACCTGCGCGCCCTGCGTGCGCGGGGCCGTGGAGATCCTCGAGGAGATTCTGTAGGCGGGGCAGTCTGCAAAGCCCTTCCACCCATTGACAAGAACTTGAGGTTGAGGACGAACGCTAATCTCAGGGGATCGGGGGTGGGGGTTAGGGGATGGTGAAAGAGAAGTGCTGAGTTTTGAGTGTTAAGTGTTGAGTGAGAGAATCAACCTAGAACCAAGATCAGATACGAACACCAAGCGCTCGAGGCAGAGGTGGAGATACCCGATATCCTCGTAACTTCAGAACTTCGTAACTTCGAGCAACCAGGGATCGTAAGGCGAATTCGAACCTCGAACCTTGAACCTCGAACCTTGAACTCAGGTAGAGGACGAACGCCAAGTGCTCGAGGCGGAGGCAGAGACAGCCGATATCCTCGTAATTTCAGAACTTCGAACACAAAGGGATCGCAAAGCGCACGTGAACCACGAACCTTGAACCACCAACCTTGAACTAAGGTTCAGACTTGCGCGCTTGCCGCTTGCCCGCTTTCCCCATCCACCCGATGACAAGACCCGCAGGCTATGGATCTACCGCGTGGCGCTCCAGGTGCCGGTCGCCATGGCCGCGGTCGCGGTGAAGGTCCCCGACATGGCGTTGTTGCTGGTGATGGTGCCGGTGAAGATGATGTCCACGGGGCCGAAGTCCATGTCGATGGTGACCTGGTTGCCGCTGACCGTGTAGGTGCCGTTGTGGGCGCTGCCGATCACGGCGCTGCCCATGGACAGGTCGCCGCCCAACAGCATGGAATACATCTCCGGCGATTCCCCCGTCTCCTGCATGGTCATCGTCCAGGTGCCGCGGATGTCGTAGGTTTCCGCCTCTTCGGAGGTGCTACAGGCCGGTGTGAGGCAGAGCAGAACCACCGACATGACCGTCCACAGTACGAATGCTTTCTTCATGGGTCCTCCCGTACACAGATTCTATGCAGGGGAAAGGCGAAAGTCAAGAAGGGGTTCCGGTTGGGAGGGCGCGTCACCCGGCGTCCAGGATGCGGCGGACCGCCTTCAGGAGGGTGTGGATGCCGTAGGGCTTGGGAAGCACGTGGAGATCTTCCTGGGGGATCCCATCGAAGGAAATCCGCTCGTCGATGTATCCGGAGACGAAGAGAACGCCAGTGTCAGGGTACAGCTTCCGCACCTTCCGGGCCAGTTCGATGCCGTCGATCCGGGGCATGACCAGGTCGGTGACCAGGAGCTGGACGGCGTTCTCCTGACCGGACAGGATCTGCAGGGCATCTTCGCCGTTGGCGGCTTCGTAGACGGTGTAACCCGCGCTCTGCAGCGTATCCCGCGTGAAACCGCGCACCTCCGGGTCGTCTTCGGCCAGCAGGATCGACTCCGTACCGGAGAGATCGATCCGGTCCTGCGGTCGCTCCTCGGGTGCAACGGACCGGTCCGTGGCCGGCCAGAAGACATCGATCACGGTCCCGCGGTTCAACTGGCTGTCCACCTGGATGAAGGCGCCGTTCTGCTTGATGATTCCGTAGACGATGGACAGACCCAGTCCACTTCCACCCTCTTTGGTGGTATAGAACGGTTCGAAGATGCGTGCCTTCACCCCTTCATCCATGCCGATGCCCGTGTCTTCGATGGACAGGACCACGTGGCGGCCGGGGTGTCCGTCGATATGGCGACTGGCGAATTCCGCGTCCACCTCGACCTCCGATGTCCTGATCACGATGCTCTTGTCCGTGCTGCGGCCGGATTTTTGTTTGACGGCGTCCCGGGCGTTGATCAGGAGGTTGATGACGATCTGTTCCAGCTGGCCGGGATCGGCGATGATGTTCGGCAGGGCGGCCGCCAGGTCCATCTGAATTCCGATGTCTTCGTCGATGAGGCGGCGGAACATCTTCTGCAGGTTGAGCAGCAGACGGTTCACCTCGATGACCTCGGGTTCGAAGAACTGTTTCCGGCCGAAGGCCAGCAATTTCTTGGTCAGATCTCCGGCTTTCCTGCCGGCCGAGAGGATGGCCTTGATATCTTCGAAAATATCGTCATGTGCCGATCCCAGCTTCCGCAGGGCGATTTCACTGTGGCCGTTGATCACGGTGAGCAGGTTGTTGAAGTCGTGGGCGATGCCTCCGGCCAGGTTTCCAATGCACTCCATCTTCTGCGTCTGATTGAGTTGATCCTGGAGTCTCTTGGTCTCGGTGACATCCCGCAGCGAGCCGGCGATTTTTTCGCCCCGTCCCGGATCGTCCCGGATCATGGAGGCGTTGATCGATACGTGGCGAACCTCGCCGGCGCGGTTCTTCAGGATCATCTCGTAATCGGTCACCCGGCCGGTTTCCCGGACCCGGGCCACAAAGGCCTCGTGGTCGAGGGGGTCACCGGTGAACGCCTGCATGGACTTCCGCAGGAGCGCCTCGCGCTTCAGGTCGGCGAACTGCTCGAGGGCCGGGCTGACCTCCAGAAAGTGGCCGTTGGTGTCGATCTCGAAATAGATGTCCTGGATGTTGTTGTAGATGTTACGGTATTTCGTTTCGTTCTCGCTGGCCATGCGCAGGTGGGTGTTGATGAGGTTGATCACGATCCTGACGATGACGGTGGCCACCAGGAGGATCAGTACCAGCGCCAGGTATTCGCCGATGATCTTCGAATGGTCGTAGCTCAGCGCCGGCCGGCCGCGCCGCAGAATCAGGACCAGGCCGATGAGGATCATGGGGAGGGCAGAGAAGATCAGGAAGAACCGCCGGGTGAGCAGAAGGCTGGCCATGGTGATGAACAGCGGGTAGATCACGATTCCGATGTCGTGGATGCCGTGGCCGAGGTAGATGTGAACGGAGGCCATTCCCAGGGTGGACACCAGGAGCAGAATACTGGCGGTTCGGATAAGACCGAGACGGAGCATCACGATCGCCACAACGGCCAGTCCGGCACCCGTGAGGGCGATGGTGAGGGTGTTCATCCAGCCGCTGGCCAGGGAGATGGCGCCGATGAGCAGGCATGTGGCCAGGATGGAGAGGAGGATGATGTGTAGAATCTGGGCCCGGCGGTTCTTTTCCGGATCCTCGAACACGGGGGCATGCCACCAGGCAGTCGTTTGAGATGCCATTTGGATCTGTTCCGTTCGCTGACGAAACACGCCTCGAATCATTGTAGTGGATGCGAGGGTTTTCGTCAACGATGGGACAAAGCGCGCCTTGCCCCGTCCGGCCCGGTCTGCTATAATGAAATATCACTGGATTGACGCAAGGCTGCGCTGCGGGCCCCGTACCGCGTATTCTTTCCTTGATCCAACACAAATCGATTCACCCGAAGGAGGTACGCATGCCACACGCCAAGAAGGAAGACATCGTCAGGGTCAACTATACCGGCCGCCTGGAAGACGGGACCGTGTTCGACACGTCGACCGACGGCGACCCACTCGAATTCAGACTCGGCGCAGGCGAGGTGATCCCGGGTTTCGAGGAGGCCGTCATCGGCATGAACGAAGGCGCGAAGAAGACCGTGACCCTGCCCTCCGATCAGGCCTACGGTCCCCGCCGTGAGGATCTGATGATCCAGGTCGACCGGGACAAACTGCCGGATGACCTCAAACCGGAGGTCGGGCAGCGGCTCGCGGTGGAGCTGGGCGAGGAACAGCGGGCCGTGGTGGTCGTCACCGAGGTCACCGACGCCGCCATCACCATCGATGCCAACCACCCCCTGGCCGGCGAGGCGTTGACCTTCGACATCGAGCTGGTCGGTCTCAATCCCTGACTTTTTTGACCGCCCGCCCCATCGGCTTTTCCCTGAGCTCCGGTCATTCCCGGCGGACGAACGGTAAGCCCACGGTCTGAGAAAATCACTGGCGGAGTTGACAAAGGAGGATTTGTATAGTATTATACTTTGTGTTACAAAGTACTTTGAAATAAAATAGTAGAGGAGGCAACATGAATCACGTTCAAGCCAGAGAAGAGATCGAGCGGATCAAACACATGATCGAGAAGACCCGGAAGAGCCATGCCTCGTCCTGGCCCTTCCTGCTGCTTTGGGGAATTCTGGTGATCCTGGGCATCGTCGGGATGCAGGTCCTGGTACTGCTGAAGGCGTTCCACCTGATCTGGTTGAACTGGATCGGGTTCATGGGAATCGGCGTCGTGGTGCAGATCGTTCTGGCCATGAAGTGCGATCGTTCCCAGCGGGTGAAGACCTACGTGGACGACGCCGTCGCCCATCTGGGTGTGGCCAGCGGCGTGGCCTTCATGTTCACCGGTTTCCTGTTGCCCATGTTGAAGGTCTACCCGGTGGGTGTGATCGCCATCATGGTGTCCGTCGTCGCCGGGATCGCCGTGTTTACGCTGGGCGGCATCTACGAGCTGAATTCGATCCGATGGTGCGGCGTGGCATGGTGGCTCGGCGCCCTGGGCATGGTCTTCGTGCACTGGCACCACCGGGGCCTGCTCATGATCCCGCTGGTGGCGGTGGGCTACCTGCTGCCCGCGTTTTTACTTCACGCCAGGTATCCGGGCGGCGGTGAAGCGCATGACGACAGATAGCATTGTCAATCTGGACCCCACGGTGCACTCCCCGGTGCGGCTGGCGGTGCTGTCGATTCTGATGGCTGTGGCGGAAGCCGATTTCGCATACCTGAAGGAGGCCACACAGACCACCGACGGCAATCTGAGCACCCACCTGGCAAAGCTGGAGGAGAAGGGGCTGATCCGGGTGAGGAAATCGTTCAAGGGCAAGAAACCACGGACCAGCTGCGTCGTCACGGAGAAAGGTCGCCGGGCGTTTGCGGAGTATGTGAAGGCCATGGAGGGCGTGCTCCACCCGAAAGAGTGATCCGGGCGGGGCTGGCCATTTCCATGGCCCTGGGGTATGATCGAAGGGGTGTTCCGGTCCGGGTCGCGCGGATCGAAGGGAGGCGGCATGAATAGAAGAAGCCTGATCGTCATGTGGGGGATCCTGCTCGTGCTGGTATCGGGGGGCTTCCGGTCCGGATCGGACCAGGAGTCGCTGAACCAGGAATCCGTCCTGGCCCTGGCCTGGGTCCAGAACGCCGCCGAGGTCAGGGCGCTCTACTACCAGGCCTTCAACCTGGCGCGTATGTGCTACGACCGCGACCTGGAGAGGCCCATCGACTGCAAGAAACGGGCGGTGGTGGTGGATATCGACGAAACCGTGCTCGACAACAGTCCCTACAACGCCGGTCTGATCGGCACAGCCCACGATTACACCGACGAGAGCTGGAATCGCTGGTGCGAGGCGGCCCGCGCCGAACCGCTGCCGGGGGCGGTCGAGTTCCTGACCTACGTCAGCGAAAACTGCGGAGAGGTCTTCTACGTCTCCAACCGCAAGGCCGTGCCGCAGGACGGCAACGACCTCAGGGAGGCGACGCTGAGAAACCTGAACCGGTATGGTTTCCCCTGTGCGGACGCCGCCCACCTTCTGCTGAGAACCCGGGAGACCGGCGCGTCCAAGGCCTCGAGACGGGCCGCGGTGCTGGAGAAGCACCGCGTGGTGCTCTACATGGGCGACAACCTGAACGATTTCTCCGATCTCTTCGAAACCGTTGATCCCGGGCGGCGGCACCGGGCCGTGGACCTGGAGCGGCACAAGTTCGGCACACGGTTCATCCTGCTGCCGAACCCGGTTTACGGTGCCTGGGAATCCTCCCTCTACGGCGGCCGTCTCGGGACCCTCTCCCCGGCGGAAAAATCACGGGTGCGACGGCACAGCCTGCGGACGTTCGGTGTCGAATGACCCGTGGGGTGGAATCCCCGGCTTGCACGATCGCGCCGCATTGGTTACCATAGGGTGGATCGCTTGCGATCGATTCCCTGGGTGAGGAGGATAGAGGACCATGGTTTCTGAAACGGGACGCGGAATTCGTAGAACTGATTGGATCCGTTGCGCGGCTGCTGTTTTCGCCGCGTTGGTGCTGGCGGGGCCATTCGCCTCCCTCCATTCGGCCGAGCCCGGGCGGGATCTGGAAGCGGTGGTCGATGACCTGCGACACTCCCTGCCGCGGGACCGGGACTGGTCGGATCATTTTCTCAGGATGGCCCGGTTCGTCCTGGCCAACCGGGATCAGTTGAATCCCCTGTCGATCCGTCTGGCCGGGGGATTCACCGGCGACGAGGCCGGGTCCCGTGAACTGTCCAACCTGGATCTCAGCGCCGCCATCTCCAAGGGATTCTGCCCCGACGAGTTCTCGTTCCGTGCGGGCAGCCGCTTCCAGTACAGCAACGGCGAGCTGCTCGAGAGCATGACCACGCTCGGCCTGGCTTTCGAGCACCATTTCGAACCGTTCCTGGAGGGTTACGTGTTCGTGGAGGGATTCTCGGACAAGCTGCTGAGCATCGCCCAACGCCTGGAGATCGGTACGGGCTTCAAGCTGGAGGCCGAGATCATGCACGCCCGCCGGGCCGTGACGCGGGAGACCGATCTCTACCGGGAGAGCCTGAGACCCGGCGGGGAAAAGGGGCCGACGACCTACGATCGCATCGCTGACCACCTGATGGACCGGAACGCCCGATTGTTTCTGGAGATGCGGTTGATCCGTTCCGCGGCTGAGAAGGTGGCCGACGATGGCGACTTGCCCGCCGTCCTGAAGGAGATCGCGGCGGAGATGGGGGAGAAGAAGGAGATGCTAATTTTTGCCACCGCGATGTCCGGAGAGCCAGACGGCTGGACCTTGGAGCCGGAACTCCGCGATCGGATCCGGGCGTCGTTTTCCGGCATCGATTGGCAGGCCGTGATCGATCGCATCGTGGGCGATTTCTCCGGGCGCAGGAGAAATCATGCACCGGATGATGCGGCCGAATCGCGGCAAGACGCCAAGAGGATTCTGGGTGAGATGGTCACCGCGCGGGGAGAGGCGAGCAAGGCGAACCTGGCCCGGCGGTCGGATCTGGACCGCATGCGCACCAGCGGCGAGCGCCTCTATCACATCCTGCGCAAGAAGCATGCCCTGATCAACCTCGGCCTGGCCTTCAGCGTGTTCTACGAACTCGAAAAATCCGAGATCTCGGTCGAATACGAACCGCTGAACACCGGCACCGGATTGGAGAACATCGTGAAGGACTTCCCCCTGGATGCGAGCCGGCGGTTCCGGTGGGTGATCCGTCCTTCGCTCACCGTGCGTCCCAGCGAGACCCTGAGTCTGAGCGGCGCCTACTACCTGAAGAATCCCCTGGGTGAACGACGGGTCAACGGTCTTCTGGACGTCCGCCGCGACCTCTTTCTCTCCCTTGAGTTCAAACTTCCCTCCAGACTGGATTGGGCCAAGGAAATCGGTGTGTCCTTCGAGTACCGCTACAACCACGACAACATCCCGCCCCGTCTCGATGCGGAGGTTGTGGCGGCCAACACGCCGGAGAATTTCGCGCTCGTGGCCGGTACGGACATCGCGGCCACCACCCACCACCACTTCGGCATGAAGATTCTGATCGTGTTCTAGCCGCCGCGATTGCCGTCCTGGTGCTCGTAACGGCCCCGGTGGCTGTTCTTTCCGGACACCGCTCGGGTCTCCTGCAACCCCGCCTTGCCCATCAACTTGCGGATTTCCCGCACGGGCATGCCGTGACGCGGTTTCGTGGGTTCCACGATACAGAGCCGCCCGGATCGTTTCAATTTCATCGCCAGCGCACGTACCACCGCTTCCCGGTCCTCCGGCGGGATGTCGTGGATCACGTGAATGACGGAGATGACGTCGAATGCGGCGTCCGGAATGCCGAGTTCACGGATGTCGCCCTGGAGTACGGTGACCCGGTCGAAAGCGGCCAGCCGCCTCTCGGCCCGGGAGGTCCAGTAGGCGGATGCATCCACCGCGGTCAGGCGGCCTCCAGCGGTCAGTTTTTTGCGGATCGCCCGGCTGCCCACCCCGCCCCGCATCCGAAATCCAGGATATTCTCGTCTCCCCTGATATCGTAGGAGTCGATGATTGGGTTGTAGAATACACCGCCGATTCCCGCCTTGAGGCGGTCTTCGAGGCGGAAGAGCATCGTGGGATGCTCGAAGTCGCTGGTTTTGAACCTGTATTCCATGGGGACCTCCATATCCCCTAGACGAAGAAATCACGCCCGCATTGCCGGGTTTCTGAAAAACGTCTCCCGTCCGGCGTTGCGTTTCTTTCCCCACCGGGGGCGACCGATTCGGATCTCCCGGTTTTTTTTTGAAGAAAACCGAGATATAATAATCTATTCACGAGATCTGTTCGAAAGGGGGAAATCATGAGATTGGCATCCATTCTGGCGCTGGTTCTGGGTGCGCTGCTTCTCGGGTCGGGTTGCGGCAGCTCCACCGACGTCACGGTCAACCTGGATCCGTCTGTCTGGAGTACGCCCGGCGGTGTGCGGTACGAAATCGGACCGGTGCAGGCGGGAGACACCCGGGCCCCGGATCATTTCCTGGCGGCCGTCACGTCCTATCTCAAGGTGGCGCTGGACGAGAAGGGAATCCTGGCGGGTCCCGAAGACGCCAGCCACCAGATCGAGATCCGGTTCGTCCGTTACCGCATGCGCAGCGGGTTCAGCAAGAGAACCTTCGGCATTTTCGCCGGCAAGGACGGCACCACCTCCCTGGTGCGCGTGATCGACGTCGCCGGCCGGCAGTCCATGGGTGAATCGAGGGTGGAAACCTACAACCTCACCGAAAGCGTGACCATGGACGACATGGCGCGCATGCACGCCAAGGAGATCGCCCGCTTCCTGGCCGGGGAGCGCTGAGCCGGTTCGTTCCGGCAACGCCAGACGGTGGTTCAGTCGCGGCGCGCGTGATCGAGGCGGTCCAGCGTGTCCCGAACCCGCATCCTGTATCTCCGGCCCACGGGGATCTGCCGGTCCGCGATGGTGATGCGTCCCTCCTCGATGGTCTCGCAGCGGGAAAGGTTGACGATGAAGGATTTGTGACAGCGTATAAACCGGTCGGCGGGTAGAAGCGCTACCATGGACTTGAGGGTGCGGGCGGCCAGGACGGTTCGTGTGTCTGTGAAGATCTTCACGTAGTTGCCCCAGCCCTGAACCACCATGATGTCGAGGATGCGAATCCGATGGTGTACCTTGTCCGACTTGATGAAGAGGATCCCATCCTCCACCGACCCGCCGGCGGTCCGGTGCCCGGTATCCGCCGGACCCGGTTTCAGCCGGTTGACCGCCTTGAGAAAGCGCTGGAAGGAGATGGGCTTGAGCAGGTAGTCCACCACCGCGTATTCGTAGCCCTCCAGGGCGAATTCCGCATAGGCCGTGGTGAGGATGACCTGGGGTGTTCGTCCAAGGGTCTTGAGAAATTCCAGACCGTTCATCTGGGGCATTTTGATGTCCAGAAACAGCGCGTCCACCCGATGATCCATCATGTAGGCGGCCGCCTCGGCGGCGCTTCCACAGGATTTGCCCAGTCTCAGCGAGGGTACCGCGTCGATGAATCTTTCCAAGACGCGCCGGGCCAGGGGCTCATCGTCAACGACCAGGCATTCGATCTTCACCAGCGGATCTCCAAGGTGCATGAGAACTCACCCCCCTGACGCCGTGTATTCAATTCATACCGGTTTTTATAGAGCAGGTCAAGGCGTCGACGCAGGTTGGCGAGTCCTCCGTCGCGGGGGGAGGCGGGATCGGAATCGGCGGTGTTGGACGCCTGGAACCGGAGACCTCTGGGATCGATTTCGAGATGAAAGCGAGCAACCAGGGCACCGTCGTTCCGTCTTTTCCCGTGTTTGAAGGTGTTTTCCACCAGGGGCAGGAAGAGCATCGGGGCGATTCGGGTCTCCCCGGGTTCGCCCTCCAGTCGCAGCGATACGTGGCTTCCCCTGGGCAGGCGCAGCCGTTCCAGTGCCAGGTGGCTCCTCACGAAGTCGATCTCCTTCGATAGCGCCACGCGGTCCAGTCCTGCGGTTTCGAACGTGTAGACCATCAATCCGCGCAGTCGGCCGATGATCCGGGAGAGCCGGGGATCCCGGTCCAGGCCCAGGGCGTAGACGCTGTTGAGGGTGTTGAAGAGAAAGTGAGGATGGATGCGCGAGTCCAGTAGGGCCAGTTCGATCTCCTTTTGCCGGGTTTCCGCTTCTTCGAGCTGAAGTTTGCGTTTCAGGCCGTCCTTGATCACGCGCAGGAGGGTGACCACCCCGACCACGAACAGGGTGTCGACCAGGTGGGTCAGGAAGGCGCTCTCCACGCCGAGAATCCGCCGGGTGAAGTGGTGGATCAGAAGGGCGTGTCCCGATAGGACCAAGCCGGTGAAAAAGACGTACGCCGCCTTCCGTCGCCACCACAGCTTGTCCAGCAGCATGAAGTGCAGGTCGACGGGCAGGGGGATCGTGAGGAAAAAAGCGAACGCACCCCAGCGGTTGATCTCGTCCACGCCGCCCGGTGCGGGAAGGAGAACCAGCAGCGAACACCCGAGCCACCAGAGCAGGTGCAGGGCGATCCGCTGCCGCACCTCTTTCCATGGGATGTGGTTATTCATCGGGTTGTCGGCTCCCCCGCGTGCAGAGACAGATGGAGCCGCCAGGCATCCTCTGCCGCCGAGATCTCGGGCCTCCTCCGCCAGGGGGATGCGGTCCCGGCGGGTGGCTTGCATGGCGCAACGCAGGAAGTCGGCCAGCCGCAGGATGGCTCCGGGTACGGCGTCGATCTCGGTCCGGCTCAACCGCTGGAGTCGATCCAGGTGATCCAGGATCAAACGCGGATTGAAACCCTGCCGGATCGTCTCCAGGCGATCCTTGAGGCGGTCGTTCTGTCGCCGCCGCTCCTCGATTCGCTGGGCGAGATTCGCTTTCAGAAACCGCAATCCCGCCGGGAGGGCCATGAAGCAGAAGAGGAGTATGGCGAAGTTCACCGGCCCGTTGTGGCGGCGGATCCAGGCCTCGAACAGGGCGCGGAACACCACGGCGAATCCGGCGATGAGAAGGGTCGTGAGCAGAAAATAGACCGGGATCCAGGGGCGGCGGAAACACCGGTCCATCAGCCAGGCGTGGATATAGACGGGAAGGGGGAGGAGCGCCAGGAGGAGGATGAGGTTGGGTCCCGAAATGGTCGGGCGTGATTCCAGGCGGATCAACCATATCAGCCCCCCGGTGACCACGGCCCAGAACAGCAGGTGCTGGAAGAGACGGCCATGCAGGAACGGGGGCTGCTGGAGAGCGTTCGGTTCTCTGGCCATACATTCAGTATAGGGTTCCGGCTGCAAAATTCAATGCCATTCTGACGAACGGCCGGCCAGCCGTGACGAACGGTCTTTGCCGGACGTTTCCCGTCGATCGTCACCGGCGGTGGACCGCTGGTCATTCCCGGTTTGACGGATCCGGGATTCGCCCCCATCATGGGAGTGGGGCGGGCCACCGTCCCGGTCGATCTTCGAGGGATCGGCAAGGAGCGGATCATGAAGAAACACCTGCTTTTGCTGTTGTCGTTGCTTGGCTTTGCGCGATGGGACTGGGCCGCCGCGGCGACCGCCTTTCCGGCGTTGAACCGCCCGGCTTCCATCCTGGTCGATGACGGGCGGATCTACATCAACGATGGCCCGGTGGTCTACATCCACCGCGCCGACGATTATTCCCGTATCGCAGCCTTCGGCAAGGCGGGGGAGGGACCCGGGGAATTCAAGGTGCATCCCAACCTGTACCGCGGCGGTGTGGTGCTGCGGTGCCTGGACGATGGTCTGATGATCTGCAGTCTGGGCCGGGTGAGCTTCTTTTCGAACTCCGGAGTGTTCATCTCCGAACGCAAATCCTCCCTGTTCCTGGGAATCGGTCAGTTTGAGCCGTTCCGGGACGGATACGTCGGACTGGGTGTGGCCGGCGATGCCCGGCAACAGTTCATGGTGCTGGGATTCTACGATCGGGATTTCAACAAACGTCATGAATTTCATCGTCTGCTCATCTTCGAACCGGGCAAGAAGATCGATCCGGTGACCGTGGGCATCATCCCTCCTTTGTATGTGGACGGTGACCGCATATTCGTACTGGACTACGAGGGCGCGGTCCACGGATTCGATGCCGCGGGCCGCCACCGTATCTCCATTCGACCGAGTGATATTCAGGAGGGCTACCGTTCCGTGCCCGTGACCGAAGAACGCCGCGAGGCGTACCTGAACTTCTTCGCCCGTGATCCCCGGTACCAGGCGCAGTTCGAGCAGGACCGGAACCGTTTGGAATTTCCGGCGGTGCTGCCCGAATGCCGGGATTTTCGGGCACAGGGCGCCAAGGTGTACCTGTTCACCTTCCGCCGCCGGGGTGGGGCGCACGAGATGATCGTCAGCGATGCGGAGGGGCGTCTGCTGAAGGAGGCCTGGATCGACTTGAGGGAACTCAACCCTCGCGAGTTCGCGCCGTTCGCCGTGCATGAAGGCAAGCTATACCAGCTGTTCGAGGATGAAGACGACGAAATCTGGCGGCTGCACGTTCTGGATCTCGACTGAGACGACTCCGCGACCATGCCGGTTGTGCCCCCTCCTTCCCGGTGATATAATGAAAAATCGATGGTTCGCGACGGCAACGAACGGCTGCGTGGGCGGCAAATCGAATGGTTTTCACCGGGGAAAAGGAGGTGTCATGATCGAGGACGAACGGACGGATCGCTGGAGAAGCCGGCTGCGTGCTGTGTTCATCCTGTGCCTGCTGTTCAACGCGGTGGCCTACTTTTCCCTGCCCGCCGAGATGGCCGTTCACTTCGCCGGCGAAGGCCGCGCGAACGGATGGGTGCCGTCCTGGCTCAACCTGCTGCTCTTCGGCGGTTTGGACATCTTGCTCTTCGTGTTCTTCTGGTGGGGCCCCGATCTCATCCTCCGGACGCCGGCCCGCTGGGTCAACCTGCCCCGGCGGGATGTCTGGCTGGCCGAGGAGAACCGCGATCTGACCCGTCTCAAGCTGCGAAAGCATCTGTCCCTGCTCGGAATCGGGGTGTTCCTCTTCATGCTGGGGATGTCGGCCCTGATCCTGAAGGCCAACTACCAGCGGCCGCCGCGGCTCAACACCTCGCTGTTTCTGGTCGTCCTGGTGTTTTTCCTGCTCTACGTCGGGGTGTGGGTGATTCTTTTCTACCTGGATTTCTCTCGAACCCGGCGGCACGGTGCAGGTTGAGATCCGCTCCGTTCCCGGGGCGGGGAGAGGCGAACCCCTCCCCGCCTGCGGGGAATGTTGCCGGTGTTCGCCGGTGGCTGCGGGTCTACAATGGTCTGACGGGGATGCAGATGTCCACGATGTGCTTCCCCTCGGGATGTTCCTCAGGATTGTTGAGGCACCGTTCGAAGCAGAGACGGTCGTCACACTGGTAGCCGCTCTCGGGCAGCCAGTCGCCCATCACCAGGTTCCAGGCCTCCTCGTACTGGTGCGCATCGATCTCGAAGTGGGCCACGGCAAAGGTGCCTCCGGGCACTGTCATGGTGCCGATCTCCCCGTCCGCCGCGGTGTCCGCGGGCACCGAGATACAGACATCGGTCCTGAGCCTGGATTCGTCGGTGAGGTTGGGATCGTCGTGGTAGACCGACAGGCACTGGGTCTCGGGGAAGCGCAGCAGGCCCCGGGGACCCGCCCAGGTCATCAAACGCTGCCAGAGTCCCTTGAAAAGGGCGACATCCCCCTTGTAGGGACCGATGTGTCGCACGTAGGCCACGTGCAGGTCCTCCAGCTCCTTGACCTCGACGTTCACGTTCATTCCGGTGGTTGTCATGTGAATCCTCCATGTTAGATTGTGGTGTCCAGGTTCATGGTAGCGGAGGGATATGTCGATGTCTTTCCGTTTCTTGTTTCGGATGTGACGGTTCTTGCCGACCGGTTGACCGATCTTGCTTCCCTGGGAGGCGGACCGTGTCCGCCACTGCCGCGGACTCATGTCGAAGGTCTCCCTGAAGGCCCGGGAGAGGGCTGCGGATCCGGAGTACCCGCAATCGAATGCCACGTCGGTGATCGTTTTCCGGGTGTCGGAGACCAGCAGGACGGCCGCCTTTTCCACGCGGATCCGCTGGATGAACCGGTTCAGGGTCTCTCCCACCATGGCGCTGAAGATGCGGTGGAAGTGGAAGGGTGAAAAGTCGGCCACGGCCGCCAGGGTCTTCAGGTTCAGCGGTTCGTCCAGGTGGCGGTCTATGTAGTCCATGACCCGGTTGATCCGCGCCACGTATTCGTCGCGCCGGGCCTGGCTTCGTCCGTTTGTATCGGTCAATGTCGTCCACTCTGCTTAGAAGTGGTTTAACAAAAAACGTGGATCCCGTCAATCCCGTCTCGGTGAAAAATCGTCCGGAAACAAATGGGATGAGCGGGGCGCGGAGAAATGCGCAACCGTCGGACGGCAACCCTTCCACGGGTGGACCCGTATAGTTGATGGAGACAAAAGGGAAAACGGAGGGGACATATGAAAATGTGTATCAACGGTCTGGTCGTCATGGCCTGGCTGGTATCGGTGGCGGCCGCGCGGGTCGTCGTGCTTCCGGATCTGATCCATCCGGACAGCATGGCGGTGGACGAATCGAGGATTTATATCACCGAGGACATCGCCGTGCTCATCTACGATCGGGCAAGCCTGGAACTCCAGGTGAAAATCGGGAAGGAGGGAGAGGGTCCGCAGGAATTCCTGCGCAACCGGCAGAGCGGCATGCCCCCGTTGACCATCGCCCTGTATCCCGACCGATTGCTGGTCAACAGCCTGAACAAGATCTCTTTTTTTACCAAGGAGGGACGGTTTCTGGAGGAGCGCAAGGTCGTGGACCGGGGCGACCGTTTCCAGCCCCTGGGCAATGGGTTCGCCGGGGAGGGGGACCGGCGTGACGAGAAGGTCCGGCGCGTGGCCGTCAACATCTACGATGCCCGCCTGAACCGGGTGACGGAGGTCTTCTCCTTTCCCCACCCCTTTCAGGGCGTGGGCAGCGGATTCCGGGTGCTCGACAATCCGCGCGCTTTCGTCACCTGCGCAGACCGCCTTTTCGTGGCCATGGACGAGGCGCTCGTCGTGCGGGTCTTCGACGAAGCCGGTCGTTCCCTCCGCGTGGTGGAGAAAGACTACCGGCGCCGCGACCTGACCGGAGCGGACCGGGAGTGGATCGACACCTATTTCCGGACCGATCCGCGCATGAAGGATCTCTACCCCCTGATCAAGCCCATCCACTATCCCGAGACCTTTCCCGCGATTCGGCAGATGCTCCGCACGGACGATGAGATCTACATTCTGACGTGGAAGCGGGAAGGCGCGCTCACGGAGTGCTTCGTGATGGGCGTCGAAGACCTGGACATGAGACGTATCATGCTGCCGATCGTCTACGTGGATCTCCTGGACATATACCCGGCGGCGATCGATCATGGCACGCTTTACCAGTTGGTCGAAAACGATGACGAGGCCTGGGAACTGCACGTCACGGTCCTGGAAACCTGACCGCTTCACCCCGGGGGGTGCGGTGCGCGGGGCCGGATCGCACCCGGAGGCCGTGAGGCGGCCTATTGACTTCGATCCCGAAATGGTGTATGGTTTGACCTGATGGAGCCGGGCGGTTAGCTCAGCTGGTAGAGCATCGGTTTTACACGCCGATGGCCAGAGGTTCAAGTCCTCTACCGCCCACTCCCGTAACCGGGACGGGGTCGTAGTTCAG
>Ga0180434_10004874_pt1 | contig 16113 bp, 8 predicted proteins | sample SS_ome_7_FD_132453 | JGI IMG/M metagenome (GOLD analysis project Ga0180434, IMG submission 132453) | Hypersaline lake sediment archaeal communities from the Salton Sea, California, USA - SS_1_D_2 metaG | ecosystem: Environmental > Aquatic > Non-marine Saline and Alkaline > Hypersaline > Sediment...
AACACGCACAGCTCCGGCCCGTTGACCGCCGCCAGCGACAGGCTCTCGCCCAGGAGCTCGCGCACCTCGGCCTCGGGCCGGGGCACGGCGAGCATGGCGCCGCCCTCATCCTTGTCTACCCCCATCAAGCGCCCGCGCAGTTGCGCGAGCATGCGCAAGGCTTCGTCGCCGATGCGGCCGGCGGTTCGCAGAGCGACCAGTTCGCCAAAACTGTGCCCGGCCGCAAAATCCGGCTCGATCCCGAAGCGCTTCAGGATGCGCACCATGGCGGTGCTGACCGCGCCGAGAGCCGGTTGCGTGACCTCGGTGCGTTTCAGATGCTCTTCGCGCGCAGCGCGGCGTCCGCCGTCAAAAGTCGGCGTCGGGTAGATGTATTCATTCAGTCGTTGATCGCCCTCGAATTCCTGGCAAGCCTGCTCGACGGCGTCGAAACCCTCGGGGAAATGACAGACGAGATCGCGTCCCATGCCGACGTATTGGCTGCCTTGGCCGGGGAAAATGAAGGCGAGCTTTCCCGGATCCGCCGCGCCGCCGAAGTAAATATTCGGCGCTTGCCAGGCTTGCTCGACGCCCTTTTGTTTCAACGCCGCTTTGGCGTCGGCGATCAGTTTGTTCAGATTCGCCCCTCGTTCTATCACCAGCACAAGTCGAAATTCGTCCTTGGCGGAAAATTCGCGCCGCGAGCGCGACGCCAACACCGCCAACTTGTGTCCGTCCAATCCGCCGGACGCCGCGGCGTCCCACTCGTCCAGCCGCACGAGCAGCCCGGCCGCGTCCGCCGCGGACAAGGCGGCGATTTCGACCGAGCCGTCCCAGGCCGGTTCGCGCGTGGCGCCGCCGTATTCCTCGAGAACGGCGTGAAAGTTGCTGCCGCCGAAACCGAACGAACTGACGGCCGCTCGACGCGGATGGTCGCCGGCGGTCAGCCACGGGCGGGTCTCGGTGCTGACATAGAAGGGGCTGTCTTCAACTTCGAGTTTCGGGTTGGGCTGATCGATTTTTATCGTGGCGGGTAATACACGATTGTACAAGGCTAAGACCGCTTTAATCATGCTGGCGGCGCCGGAAGCCGCCTTGGCATGACCGATCTGCGACTTGACCGAGCCAATCGCGCACCACTTGCCTTCGGACGCAGACTCGCGATAGACCGTCTTAAGCGCGTCGAATTCAGTCAGATCGCCGACTTTGGTTCCGGTGCCGTGCGCTTCGACGAGTTCGATAGTGACGGGATCAATATTGCTGATCTCGTACGCGCCGCGGAGCGCCCGGGCTTGGCCCGGGGCGTGCGGAGCGTAGATGCTCTGGCTGCGTCCGTCGCTCGACGTGCCGACGCTTTTCAGGACTGCGTAAACTTTGTCGCCGTCGCGCACGGCGTCTTCGAGCCGCTTAAGAACGAGTATGCCGACGCCTTCCCCGACCACGGTTCCGTCGGCGTCCTGCGCGAACGGCCGCGCGTCGCCGGTCGGCGAGAGCGCCTGGGCCTTATGGAAGCACATGAACATGAAAATGTCGTTGAGCGTATCCACGCCGCCGGTCACGACCATGTCGCTGCGGCCGCTGTCCAGTTCCATCGCCGCCATGTGGATCGCGCTGAGCGAGCTGGCGCAAGCCGCGTCAACCACGCAGTTCGTTCCGTGCAGGTCCAGCCGGCTCGCGATTCGTCCGGCGACGACGTTGCCGAGCAAGCCCGGGAACGAATTTTCCTGCCAATCGACGTATCCGTCGGCAATGCCCTGGACGACTTTCTCCGCCATGTCCGCCGGGATGCCGGCTTCACGCAACGCCTGACGCCAAAGCGGATGTCCCAGTCGCGCGCTGAGCGGCAGGACGAGTTCCTGCGTTCCGGTCACGCCGAGGATGACGCCGACGCGGTCGCGGTCGAACTGTCGGCCGTTGTCGTATCCGGCGTCTTTCAAAGCTCTCTTGGCGACCATCAGGCTGAGAAGTTGGGCCGTGTCGGTGGCTTCGAGCACGCTCGGCGGAATGCCGAACTCGATCGGATCAAAGGTCGTTTCTGAAAGAAAGCCGCCGCGCCGGCATTCGATCATGTCTCTGAGGTCTGGGTTGTCGGTGCAAAAGTCTGAGATTTTCCAGTGCGATTCAGGTACGTCGCTGATGCAGTCCTCGCCCCGTCTGATTACGCGCCAATATTCGTGCAGACCTCGCGCGCCGGGAAATAGGCAGTCCATGCCGATTATCGCGACGGGTTTTTGACGGTTTTTATTCTGGTCCGATGCCATCCGTATATCTCCGTTCAGCACCTCATCATCCCTGAATCAGCTTTGTCAACTCAGCCCGGGGTTGCGGCACGAATCGCCGTGCCGCGGGCGTCAACGGCACGCCTTGGGTTCGCAACCAACCGGCGCGCGTCAGCGCCGCCGCCCCGACCATCAGGTTCAGCGCGACGGTGACGACGCAGCGGCTTTCGGGCGGTTCGAGAAACGATCCGCGCGTCCACTCGTTGAAAGCGCCCATCGCCGGCCCGCACCAGATCTGGTAATCCATCCGGCGCGACGGTTCGCCGGTGTTAGCCCATCTCGACGCCTGGCCCAAATACGCTCGGCACAGCAGCGCCAGTTTGTGTTTCGGATCGCGCTCGGCCCGCTCGATTTGCGTCGGATCACGGGCGAGGAAAAATTCACGCGTCAGCTCCCAGGCCTGTGCGAGCGGCGCCCGGAAATAATCACGCTCCAGGATCAACCGTTTGTCCGGCGGAATTTCATCCGGGTCGGCGAAATTGCGGTACAGTTCGTGCAGCTTTCGCGCCCGAATGGCGAACATCGTGCCGCGTTTGAGCACTTGCACGCAGGCGCCGAGTTCGAACATGTCGGCCGCCGGCGCCATGGCGACATCCGCCTGTTTGGCTTTGGCGAGGAGCTTGCGGACGGCGTCGGACGTGCCTGATTCGACGCAAGCTTGATTAATCGTGCCGGTCAGAACATAGGCGGCGCCCATCGAAAACGCCGCCGCCGCCGCCGCGGGCGTCGCTATGCCGCCGGCGGCGCCGACCCGCAAGGGGCGAGCGTATCCAAATTCGGTCTGCAATTGGTCGCGCAGCGCCATGATCGTCGGCAATAACGCCAATGCCGGGCGGTTGTCCGTATGCCCGCCGGAATCGGCTTCAGCGGTCAGATCCTCGGCCATCGGGATGTGCCGCGCGAGCGCCGCCTCCTCCGCGGAGATCAGTCCTTTTTGTACTAAGGAGTTTAGCGCGCCTTCGGGAGGAGGCGAGAAGAATCGCCGAGCGACTTCGATTCTCGAGACCTTCGCGATTACGCGGTTGGGGGCGACTACGCGCCCCTCTGCGTCGCGGTGCAGGCCCGACACGCGATAATGCACCAGCGGTTCGGTCAGATCCATGTATGCCGCGGCGCTGACCAGCGAGATGCCGCGCCGCAAATACAATTCGACCGTCTCCGCTTCGTGTCGCGGTTGTTGCGGGCTGTGTATCAGGTTGAATCCGAACGGCGCGTCGTCAAGCGAATGTTGCAGCCGATCGATCGCGGCGGCGATGCGGTCGATCTCCAGGCCGCCGGCCCCGAAAAAGCCCAGCATGCCGGCGCGAGCCATGGCCTCAACCATCTCCACCGAGGCAATTCCGTTCGCCATGGCGCCGGCAATGTAGGCGAACTGCACGCCATGTGTTTGGTGAAACGCCTGATCGCCGAGCTGTTCGGGCGACAGTGCGGGCGCGAAACCGACCAGCGGGAAGCCGTCGGACGCGTCTTCACCGGCCGTGCCCAACTCCGAAACGCCATCCCGTGCTATTCCCAGTCGCCCGTCAACGTCGAGTACGTACAGGGATCGGCCGACGTGCTGGACGGCGATTTCGAGGGCGTCCTCATCCACGCACGGCGGCGCACGCTCGCCGCGCCACCAGCCTAGCCGGCGTTGCGTACCCGACATCGCCATCATTGGGCTTTCAGTCGCCAACGCATTTAACCTCTGAATCCATACAAGCTCACTGGTACGACGCCGCTGAAAAGGCGTACAGAAACGCCGCTGCTCTTGAGCAGTGCAAGATACTGTCGCTTTGGCCGCCACTGCTAAGGAGCAGCGACACACAAATCCACCACTCCTCGTCTGTTGCGCACAATCTCCCTTAGGCGCGGCGTCCGGCGTCCGGCGTCACCGCCGCAACTCCGCCATTCCGTGCGGCTACTAATTCCAGTTTGATACTATAGCAGCACGAGGTCCGCGCCGAAATGAGAAAAAATCACGCAACTATGAGAAAATGACTGACTTGCATTACGGCTAAAGCTTTGCCGCACATCATGTTATGACAGGGTCGGGCGTCTCGCGCAGGATTTCCACACGCGAGACGTCTGTGCCGCCTTTACATAGAGCCCTTCACTTTACCGGTTGCGGACCGCGAGGACGAGAATGGACAATTCGTCCATGTGGATGGATTTTAACATTCGCCGACAAGCTCAGCGCCTGTCCGCGTCGATCCGCCGATGGTTGACAGAGCACGCATGTTCCGTCAGCCTTAAATTACGATCAGGCGCCCGGATGCAATATGGCGACGGCGAGGATGCAAGATGCCGAAATCAGTGAAGATCTATACGCGCGGCGGCGACGACGGCAGCACGCATTTGTCGTCCGGCGAACGAGTTTCTAAAGTCTGCGCGCGCGTCGCCGCGTACGGAGCGGTTGACGAGTTGAATTCTCACGTTGGCGCGGCTTTGTCAACGGGACTGGCGGGGGAGCTGATCGAGCTGTTGGGGCGGATTCAACAAGAGCTGTTTTGCATCGGCGCCATGTTGAGCAATCCAAAGCCCGCCGGCGCCAAACAACCTCGAATCGATGCAAGCCGCGTGACGGAGTTGGAAACCGCGATCGACCGATTAGACGAAGACCTTGAACCGCTGAAACACTTCATTTTTCCTGGCGGACATCCCGCGGCCGCGCAACTTCACGTCGCGCGGACAGTCTGCCGCCGAGCTGAGCGCTTGACGATCGAACTGGCGAACCAGGCGCCGATCGACCAGCATATAGTGCCATACCTCAACCGGTTGTCCGATTTGCTGTTTGTCGCGGCACGCTACCAGAACAAGCTGTCCGGCGTCGCCGATCTGATTTGGAAAGGTAAATTCCAGACGTAGCGACCGACGTTCCTGTCGCTGAGGAAATCAAGAACCGTCTACGTCCGACACGAGAGTCGGGCGCCGCGATCGAATTGAATTCGTTATAGTTATCTCCGGAGAAATACATGGGTTACCAATACGTAGTGCTCGGCGCCGGGCGACAAGGAGTCGCGCTAGGTTACGATTTGGCGGCGAACTGCGAAGCGGACGCCGTCATTTTGTCGGATATCGAATCCGGTCGGGCGCAGCGCGGCGTGGAACGAATCGCGAGCTTGCTTGATTCGAAAAACTGTCGATTGGAAGCCAGACAGTGCGATGCCGCTGACGATGACCAAACGCGCGAGCTGATTATCGGTGCGGATGTCGTTCTGTCCGCGACGCCGTATCGGCTGAACGTCGCCTTGACGGATCTGGCCGTCGAGGCGGGGGCGTCCTTCTGCGATTTGGGGGGAAACACGGATATCGTGCGAGCCCAGCTAGATCGTCACGATCGAGCTGTCGCCGCCGGCGTGAGCATAACGCCGGATTGCGGCCTGGCCCCGGGGCTGGGCAACATCCTGGCGGCATACGGGATCGAACAAATGGACGAACCGGCCGAGGCGCATGTGCGTTGCGGAGGGTTGCCGACGCGACCGGTCGGGCCTTTGGGTTATAAGATGCTCTTTCATTTTCAGGGCTTAATCAACGAATACAGCGGATTCGGCGAGTTCCTGCGAGAAGGCGAGCCGACGCTGATTCCCGCGCTGACCGAATTGGAGCAGATCGAATTCCCCGATTCGATCGGCAAATGCGAGGCCGCCGTCACATCGGGCGGCACGAGCACATGCGCGGCGTCTTTCAACGGGAAAGTGCTGACGTACGATTACAAAACGGTGCGTTACCCCGGACACTTCGCGGTGATCCGCGCCCTGTTCGAACTCGGTTGTTTCGAGGAACGAGTCGAACTGGCCGGCGGCGAAACGCTGAAGCCCAAAGCCGTGCTGCGTTCGCTCATGGAAGATCGCCTGGCGTTTCCAGATGTGCGCGATCTGGTCGTATTGCGAGCAACGGTGTCGGGCAAACACGCCGGTCGTCCGCAAACGTTGCAATTCGATCTTTTCGATCAGCACGACGAAGCGACCGGTTTCACCGCGATGGAACGTATGACGGCTTATCCGACAACATTGGTCGCGCACATGCAGGCGCGGAAGTTGATAGAACCAGGGGCGCGGCCGTTGGAAACGGCCTTGCCTTTGAAGCAATACATGGCGGAGGCGCCGCGGCATGGAATTAACATCGCCGTCAAACGATTTTAGCGACGGATACAACCGCAACCTGTCGCTTTAACACCCGGATTATCAACTGTTTGTTGCTCTGAGTAATATGAAGACCAAAGGCGATTTAATGTTGTATTCCGCCGCCTGGATCGCGGCGACGATGGAGAACGGCACGACGAGCGCTTGAGCGAAAAAGATCAGATCCCCGAATCAGGGAGAAGCCAAGTCCTGAGGGGGGACGGCCGCTGAAGGAATCTGAATAAACGCCGGCTTTCCCTACCAACTCGATCCCCCGAACCATTCGAAGAAGGTCGTCCCGATCGGATCGATGCAGAGCGCGTAAAGATTGATCAGCAGAAAAACGCCAAACGCCGAGGCGAGAATTCGTTTTCCCTTCGAGACGCCCGCGGCGCGCAGCCGGGCGGCGTAGCAGAGCGCCAGCCCGATAAGCCAGATGATTACTTGTAACCAACCGAACAAGGTCCACGGGCTTTCCACCAGGTTGTACAGTTCCGTCAGGCCGACTTTTCCGGCGAATAAATCCGAATAAAACTCCCACAACTCGCCTGCGCTCAAAAGCGGCGCCGGGTAGATGCATTCCGTAACGACGATCGCCGACGTGTATCCGCCGATCGCCAGCCAGAATAGAACGGTTTCTTTCGGCTTGCGCCAACCGTGCGGATCGAGCAGCACCATCAGCAGGCTCTGGGCGACAACATAAACGGCCGCGGCGCTGATCCAGGCGAAATAGCTCGGATCGACGCCTTCGAAGATGTACCGAATCGTCATCGGCACGAAGCAAAGAATCCCGAATATCAGCCCAAGTTTCACGCTGATCCGCCCGACCGCCTGTCGCGCGAAAATCCATGGCGTAAACAGCACGGTCGCCCATGTGACAAAAAACGCCGGTACGTGATCCCAACCGCGCGCCTTCTCATGGCGGATGCGTATCGGATTCGCCGCCGTTCGGCGCACGTCCTCCCAGTCAAACGCCGCGCCGCACTCGGGACAGCGCGGCGCCACGAGTCCGGTCAGGTTGTACTGGCATTCGGGGCATCGTAGGCCGCTGTCGGCGCCTGCATCGGTGTTCAGAATCAGTTCTTCCATCGGTCTTTCCGGCATGGCAAGCGACAGTATAACGGTTCTATCAGCATGTTTATACACGAGTTACGGGTCGCGGCGCCGCCGGTCGATGAGCCGCGTGGACTGGCGAATTACTTGCTTCGGCGGTACTCTTCGCGGTTGGGTGTTGAGAAGGAGAACCTTGATGCGCATCTTGAACGCCGCCCTGATCGGCATATTGTCGGCGTTGATCTGCATCCCGCATCCCGCCGCCCGCGCCGATCGGCCGGAATACCCCCAAACGCGCACCGAAGCAGTCATCGACGTCGTTCACGGCATTTCCATCGAGGACCGCTATCGCTGGCTCGAAAACGGCGAGGATCCGGAGGTCCAGGCCTGGACGAATGCTCAGAACGAACTAACCCGCCGCGGCCTCGATCAATTTCCCGAAGTCAAAGCCTCGCTGACCGGTCGGTTGACCAGCCTGTACAGCATCCCCGAAATTACGAGCCCGTGCGTTTTCGGCCAGCGCTATTTTTACACGCGCCGATCCGGTTTGGAGAATCACGCGATCGTATATATGCGCGAAGGCGGTTTTGAAGCGACGCCGCGCGCGGTTTTGAATCCGAACAAGTTCAGCAAATCCGGCGCCATAGCAATGGACTGGTGGCGTCCGTCGCCCGACGGGACGTTAATCGCGTACGGCAGATCTATCGGCGGCAGCGAGAAGAGCACGCTGAGCGTTCGCGATACGACGACGGGGGAGGATCTGCCGGATTCGATTCCGTACACGCGGTCGTGCAGCATTGCCTGGGCGCCGGACGGCGGCGGTTTCTATTACACGCGATTTCCCGAGCCGGACGCCGTTCCCGCCGGCGACGAGAATTACTATCGGCACGTCTATTACCACGAGCTCGGCGCGGATTGGCGCGAAGATCCGAAAGTTTTCGGCGAAGGCCGTCCCAAGGAAGAATGGCCGAGCGTCGCGATGTCCGGCGACCAGAAGTACTTACTGTTGACCGTCGGCCGCGGTTGGAGCGAATCGGATCTTTACATTCGTCGCATGGACGAGACCGAATTTCGTCCGGTCGCCGTCGGCCTCAAGGCGCTCTTCAAGGCAGACGTAGTCGATGACAAGTTATATATCCTGACCAACCACGAAGCTCCGCGCTACCGCATCGTCGTCGTAAATCCGAACGATCCGAGTCCTGAGAATTGGAAGGTAGTCGTCCCGGAACAGCAAGGCGTGCTGAAAAAGATGCGCATCGTCGGCGGGAAGTTGGCGGTTAATATCCTCGAAAACGCCTACTCCCGTCTGTGCGTGTACGACGCCGACGGCAATCTTTCCGTCGAGATTGAGCTTCCCGCGCTCGGCAGCGTCAGCGGCGTCAACGGTCGCTGCGACGCCAACGAGCTATTTTTCCGCTTCGAATCATTCACGTATTCGCCGGCGATTTTTCGCTACGACCTCGGCGCCCACCAGATGACGGTCGTTGAACGCGCCTCTGCCGAGCATGAAACGACGCCTTATCAGACCTCGCAAATCTGGTTCAACTCGCGCGACGGCGAACGCGTGCCGATGTTCGTCATCCACAAACAGGAGCTCGTGCTCAACGGCGACAACCCCGCCGTGATTAACGGTTACGGCGGCTTTAACATCAACATCACGCCGAAATTCCTGCAACACCCGGCTCCTTTCCTGGACGCCGGCGGAGTCTACGTCTTGGTGAATCTTCGCGGCGGCGGGGAATTCGGCGAACAATGGCACGAGGCCGGCCAGTTCGAACGCAAGCAAAACGTCTTTGACGACATGATCGCCGCCGCCGAGAAACTCATCGCGGACAAATACACGCGGCCCGGACGCCTCGGCGTCCGCGGCGGCAGCAACGGCGGCTTGCTTGTCGGAGCGGTCATCACCCAACGTCCGGACCTTTTCAACGCCGCCTACTGCGCCGTGCCGCTGCTCGACATGGTGCGCTACCACCGCTTCAAGATCGCTCGGTTGTGGATTCCTGAATACGGTTCGGCCGAGAATGCCGCACAGTTCAAGTATCTGCACGCCTACTCGCCGTACCATCGCGTCAAGCCCGGGGTCGACTATCCGGCAGTGTTGTTCACGACCGCAATCAATGATTCGCGCGTCGATCCGATGCACGCCCGCAAGATGACCGCGCTGATGCAAGCCTGCTCCTCCTCGGACAAGCCGATTCTCTTGCAGGTTGAACAGGACGCCGGTCACGGTCAGGGCAAGCCGCTCCACATGAAAATCGCGGAATATGTCGATTGCTGGACGTTTTTCATGTGGCGTTTGGAAATGCTGGACGACCTGCGCGCACAGCCGACGAGCCGTATCGCCGCCCCTCCGACATCGAGTCAGGAAACAACTGGAAACCAAGTCCCATAGGACTCGGGGATTCCCGACACGTCGCCCTAAAAGCGCCGCTGGCGCCGCCGGGGCGGCTGAACTTCGCGGCTGTTACGCGGACATCGCGGCGGGTTCGGTCTTGGAACTGGCCGGGGCGGCTTGACGCGAACGCGGCAGGATGTCAGCGGAGTCTTGTCGCGGGTATTCCAGGGAAGAATGCCGCTCCATCGCCGGGTTGGATCGGAATCCGAGCTTGATCGACAGGCTTTTCAGAATCTCCAGCGTGCCCGGCGTATAGGAATTGCACGGATGCGCCATCGCGGCGGGCGGCTCGCCGAGCAAGGCCGTCAACGCGGCGTGGTTTTCCGTGTATTCTGCTCGCTGCTCTTCCGGCGACAGGCGTTCGAGCCGCGTCGGGTGCGAGTGGGTGTGCAGCCCGATTAGGTGGCCTTCCGAATACAGTTGCCGCAAGCAGCGCGGCGACATCCATAGACGTTCGGTCAGATTCTCCAGCCGGCCGCCCTCGGACGCGATCAAGGCCGTCATCAAGCCGTCGTACTCCGCCGGCGTCAACACTTCGTCGCGGACGTAGCGAAATCGTCGGTCGGCTTCGGTGTAAAATTCGTGCCGGGCCAGGTAAGCGTCCGGCGTGAAATGTCGCAAGGCCTGCTCGGCCCGTTCGGCGTATCTCGAGGTGGCGAGCATGCGGAAGAAGGCTTCGTAAAAAGCGTTAACATCCTCGTAATGCTCGGTGCGGAATTTGCGATAAACATCCTGCCGAGAGAGCTGGCCGTGATAAATACCCGTCTGTGTGAACCAGAACGCCGTCAGACCGTATTCCCGCAACACTGGCAAGGCCACGTCGTATTGACATCTCAGGTTGTCGTCGAACGTCAGGCAGACGTCGTTCGACTTCAGCTTGCCCGTGTCGGCCAGTTCGATCCACCGCCGCGGGCCCACTATGCGTTCCGCCCCGATATGGCCAATGAGACGCGCCAGGTCGTCGGCCGAGAGCGAACCCTGCCCCGCCGCGTGTTCGTGGTCGTGGAAATAATGAAACATGATCCCGCATGGTTGCATTGAGTATGCTCCGTCAGCCTGGCCCGTTAGAATCCGTATGCTCCAATGTAGCGACCGGCGTCCTGTCGGCCGCGGGCGTTTCGTTTGGTACGGCTCCCAGGTTTCGCGAAGGTGTTGCATAACGAGCGGCAGATTAATCGAGCCTTCGTTTCGTCACTCCGCGGCAGTATCTATCGGTTAAAAACATCGAGGTGACGGACGATTCGCGCCGGCACGGTCCGGCAGAGCCCGCCACTGGACTCCACGCGCATGAAATGCGCTGAAGAACAATCGGCGTTGATGGTGGAATATGTATACATAAATCAGAATGAGCTTCCCGACTAAGTTTATCAAGTCGGGAAGCTCATCGGATATCCAGAAGCGAACGGTCTGCTCTAGAGCAGTTCTCCGCCTTCGCCAAGTTCGGGCTTCGCCCGGCGACAGTCGAAGTACACGAAGATGCACAAGGCCAGGAAGAGAATCAGGCCCAGCCAGTTTTGGGTACGCGCCCAGGAGACCGGGTCGGTCCCTGTTTCGACCATGCGACCGCTGACATCCATGAACGGCATGATGGTTTTATTAAGCCAGAGATCGTCGATGGCGTCAGTGAAGCTGATCAGCACCTCCATGATGGCGCCGCCGGCTATCAATCCGGACGCCAACAGGATTCCCTTGTTGCTGCGTGCTCTGGAGAGTTTTTCGTCCTTGGAGCTCTTCTTCACCAGCATGGCGACGAAGGCGCCGATCAGAATGGGCGTGTTGATATATATCGGCAAGTACATGCCCAAGCCGAACGCCAAGGCGGAGATGCCGACGAGTTCCATAGTCAGCGCGACGACGACGCCGATCGCATATAGCAACCACGGCACCTCGCCCGTTCCGAGAAAACTCTCAAGAGCGCCCGCCATCATATTTGCCTGAGGCGCCGCCAATGGATTATCGCCGGTGTAACCGGGTTTGAAAGACAACACCATAATAGTGCCGCAGACGAAGATGGCCGAAACGACGGTGCCGGCTAAAGCGTTCCACGTAATGCGTTTCGGGCTGGCGCCGAGCCAGTATCCGAGTTTGAAGTTCGTCACCAGACCGCCCGCCATCGACAACGCGGTGCAGACGACGCCGCCGACTAACAGCACGGCCAGCATGCCGCGATCTCCCGCTTCCAAGCCCGCCCACATCATCAGGACGGCGGTGATAATGATCGTCGTAACCGTCATGCCGGAAATCGGGGTAACCGAGATCATTGCGATGGCCCATGCCGAAACCGTCGTGAACAAGAAGGCGATGACCAGCGCAAGTACGACCGAGATGAATGTCAGCCAGGTGGCGTTGTCCATGCCCTCGAAAACGATCATGCGGAAGAAGGTTGCCATGGCTACGATCGCGAAGAGACCGAGGATGAAAATGGCGCCGTAGCTGAGATCCTCGTCCGTATGGTCGGAGGCCGTTCCGCCGCCTTTCCCGGACAATAGCCCTCCCAGAGCCTGTCTGAGCGCCGTGACGATCACCTTGCCCATCTTGAGGATCGACAATAAACCCGCCGTGAAGATCGCGCCAATGCCTATGATGCGCGGGATTTGGAACCAAACGTCTTTGGCCGACGGATCGACCGCACTCACGGCCAGACCTTCCTCAGCGGCCTTTATTACCCACCCGCGGCGATCGTCCTCGAATTTCCAGGCGCCGCCGTCTTTCTCGGCGAACAGTTTCGCCGCTTCAGGCTTGTAGACCAGATAGTTCTGTTGTTCGAGTAACGCTGCGAACTGAGCGGCCAACTCCGCCTTGCGTGACTCGCGAGCCGCCTTGGCTTCAGGCGTTTCTTCGCCTTCAGGCTCCTCGCAGGCGGCGGCGTATTCCTCCAACAACGCTTGATGACTCATTGCCAGGACAAATCGCGGCTCGGCCTCCGCTTTGCCTTCGATGCCCTCGAACGCGGGATTCAACTTTTGCAACATTTCAAAATCGAGCGCGCCCAACATTGGCGTAATCGCGAGAACCGAGAGGAATGAGCCGGCACAGATTATCGATGCGTAACGCAAACCGATAATGAAGCCCAGACCCAGGTAATACGCGCCCGCTCCCATCGCGAACACGGCTTTAACCTTTGTCGTCAGGTCGGCGAACAGCCCTTCGTCGCCGAACGCCAACGCTTTTGCGCTGTGTTCGACCGAATGGAGCTTGATGACGCCGGTCGAAAAGACGTCGCTGAAAAGCTTCAGTCCGGTCGCCAGGAACGTATAAACCGCGGAGAGGATAAAGGAGTAGATCAGGATCCAAGCTTGAGTGGTGCTGCCGGAAGCGCCCGTAACCAGGATTTCGTTCGTCGCGGTCGCCTCGGGGAAAGGCAGTTTGCCGTGCATTTCCTTGACGAAATAGCGCCGGAACGGGATCAGGAACAATGCGCCCAGCACGGCGCCGATCAGCGGAACCAAGCTGATTTGTAGAAACAACGTCCAGAACGGGATGTCCAGATGTTCAGGTGAATTAAGCTTCAGAATATAGATAGCCGGCATGGTGAAGCACGTGCCGCCGGCGACATAACCCGACGTTGTGCTAATCGCCAGGATATACACGTTCTCGAGGATCGAACTCGCCCGCCCGCCGGCCTTGAGGATAAAACCGGACATTCCGACCGCGAGAATTGAGATCGGGATGGCCGTTTCGATGCCTTGACCGGCTTTTAACGCCAGGAAGGTCGCCGCCACCGAGAATATCATGTTCATGATCAGGCCGAAGGCGAACATACGCGTCGTGAGTTCGGAAACTCTTACGTCCGGCGGGACCATCGGGACAAATTTTTCCCCTGGTTTCAACTCGCGATATGCGTTCTCCGGGAACTTGAATTGCTGCTCTGCCATGAATATTCCTCGCAATATTGGGTTTGAAATATGCGATTCGTCTCGTACCCGCGCTCGCATGTACGAAGCACGTAGTTTAGCACGCTGCATCGGTCGTGGAAAGAGCGCCGATCCATGGACTTGCGTCAATCCGCCCCTCCCACCGATCGCATTTGATAACGGCTTCTCGTCGCCGATTGACGTTTTTTCTGAGGCGAAACGCCCGCGTACGGCGCATGAATCTCTGACGCCTCCGGCGGTTCGAAAGTTTGAGGAGAGCTATAATCCCCTCGTCGGCGGAAACGGCGTATAATCACGCCCCGTCGGTATGGTCGTAAATAGCGTGAATATTGCAGACGCTAGCCAGAATCCGAATAGTGAATGCATGACAAATTCCAGGAGACGACACATGTGTAAAAACGTTAGAACGTATCTGAGCTGGACCTTGCTAATTGCCGCGGCGAGCTTCGTGCTGCCGCAAGACGCGCGGGCCCAAAGCAAAGTCCTGCGACTGCGGTTCGACGGTCCGGTGCTCGAGGCCCCCAACGAAGACATCCAGATGTTCAGCACGTTGTTCGGCGGCGCGGACTCTAGAACGCTGTATCAGTGGGTGCGAATGATCGAGCGGGCGGCGTCCGACGACGAAATCGCCGGCATCGCCATGATCGTCGAGCAACCCGCCATGGGTTTTGCGCAGATCGAGGAAATCGCGCAAGCCCTTAAGGAATTCCGCGAAACCGGCAAGAAAATATACTGTTACATGGATTACGCCAGCAACGGTTCTTACGCCCTGGCGTGCGCCGCCGACCACATCATGCTCGCCGAATTCAGCCAACTCGGGATCGTCGGCCTCAACGCCGAGGCCTCTTACTATAAGGGTTTGCTGGACAAGATCGGCGTGAAGGCCGACCTCGTGCATTGCGGCGCCTACAAAAGCGCGCTCGAGCCGTTCACGCGCACCGAGCCCAGCCCCGAGGCCGCCGATAACCTGAACTGGCTGCTCGACGGCATATTTGACAGTTGGATCAGCGCCATCGCCGAGGGACGCGGATTGTCTCCCGACAAGGTCAAGGATCTCGTGGACCAGGCCCCGCTCAACGCCGAAATCGCTCGCGAGAACAAACTCGTCGATCACGTCGGATCCTTCGCCGATTTCCGACGCTTGATCCATAAGGAGTACGGTCAGGACGTCGAGATCGTCAAGAAACTCGGCGACGACGACGCCCTGAAGTTCGATTTCGAGAATCCCTTCGCCATCTTCCAAATGTTCAGCGACATGTTGGATGAACAAAGAGAGCCCGCCAAGCCAGGCATCGCACTGGTTTATATCGACGGCGGCATCGTCGTCGGCACGAACAACTCCAGCCCCTTGGGCGGCTCGACCGCCGGCAGCACCACCATCCGGGCAGCTTTCCAGAAAGCCCTCGAAGATGACAGCGTCAAGGCCATCGTGGTTCGAGTGAATTCGCCCGGCGGTTCCGCTCTGGCCAGCGACATCATGTGGAAAATCGCCACGCGCTGCGCCGCCGAGAAACCCCTCGTGGTAAGTCAGGGCAACGTGGCCGGCAGCGGCGGGTACTACGTCTCGATTCCGGGCGACGTCATTTTTTCGGATGAATCCACCATCACGGCCTCGATCGGCGTCGTCGGCGGAAAATTCGTCTGGAAAGAACTTATGGAAGACAAGCTCGGCATCACCACCACTCAATTCAAGCGCGGCCAGCACGCCGGTCTGATGAGCATGGATCGCTCGTGGACCGAGGAAGAACGCGGATACATTCTGAACATGATGAACGAGGTTTACGACCAGTTCAAAGGCCGCATAATGGCTTCGCGCGGCGACCGACTTAAAAAGGAACTAGACAGCATGGCCGCCGGGCGCGTCTTCACCGGCAAACAGGCGCTGGAACTCGGCCTGGTGGATCGCATCGGCGGATTGTCCGACGCCATCGACTACGCCGTCGAGAAGGCCGGCCTGGAGGATTACGAGGTCTACACCTATCCGGAAGCTCAGGATTTCGCCGACATTCTCGCCAAGCTTATGAACGAGGATACCGAGGACGAATGGGAAATTGGGCTGGGAGCGCGCGTCGGCGCCGACCCGTTGTTTGGCGGCATCGTTCCGTTCCTGCAAGAAGTCGCCCCGGGTAAACTGCGAAACCTCGCGCGAGCCCTGCAAACTATCGTGACGATGCAAGAAGAGCGCGTGGGCTGCTTCATGCCGTTCGACATACAAGTTCACTAAAAACGTCGGAAGCCGCGCGATTACCAGACCATATCCCCGTCCCGAGGCGACGATCCGCGTCGGGGCGGGGATGCGTCATTTCACGTCCTCCCTGGTCGACTGGGGAAACACACGCCCGCGCCGCATTTAGCGTCCGCCTCGCGCTTCTCACTATAAATGTAAGCGCCCGACATGAATTATCAGGCGCACGGTGATTCTCGAA
>Ga0180434_10004876_pt1 | contig 16111 bp, 14 predicted proteins | sample SS_ome_7_FD_132453 | JGI IMG/M metagenome (GOLD analysis project Ga0180434, IMG submission 132453) | Hypersaline lake sediment archaeal communities from the Salton Sea, California, USA - SS_1_D_2 metaG | ecosystem: Environmental > Aquatic > Non-marine Saline and Alkaline > Hypersaline >...
GAGGGTCAAAGGCGTTGAGGTCAAGAGAAGCTCGCCGACCTTCAATGAATTTACCATACAACTTCCCAAAGACTCTAACGAGGTCATAGACAGGATGATAGAGAAAGGTTTTGAGCCGGGCTTTCCGCTGGGACGCTATTACAAAGGCATGGAGAATTACATGCTCGTGGCGGTGACCGAAAAGAGGACGAAAAAAGAGATCGACATGTTCGGCAAAGCCCTGGAGGATGTGCTGTGGAGCTGATATTCGAAAAATCCAAACCGGGCCGCAGGGGAACGACCCTGCCGTCCATGGATGTTCCCAAGGGGGCGAAGATCGACCCCGGACACAAGAGGGCGCGGGAAGCGGAACTTCCGTCCGTATCGGAACCGGAGATCATAAGGCATTATACCAATCTTTCGAAGATGAATTTCAGTATCGACTCCAACTTTTATCCGCTCGGATCCTGTACGATGAAATATAACCCCAAGTTCACGGAAAGAATAGCCGGCCAGGAACCGTTCACCTCGCTTCATCCCCTTAATCCTCAGCTTGTAAAGGGAGCCATGCTGACCCAGGGGGCGCTGGAGATCATCAGTAATCTTGAAGAGGCCCTGTGCGAGATCACCGGAATGGACGAGTTCACCGCCCATCCCATGGCGGGAGCGCACGGGGAACTTACGGGGATAATGATCATCGCTGCTTATCACAAGCACAGGCAGGGGAAGAAAAAGTACGTGCTTATACCCGATTCCGGGCACGGGACGAATCCCGCCACGGCGGCCATCGCCGGATATGAGGTGAAACCGGTGCCTTCGGATGAGAACGGCGTGATGGATCTGGACATGTTCAAGAACGCGTTAAGCGGGGAAGTTGCCGCCGTTATGCTGACATGTCCGAACACCCTGGGGGTATTTAACCCGCATATCAGGGAGATAAGCGATCTTACGCATAAAGCGGGCGGGCTCATGTATTATGACGGCGCCAACCTTAATGCCATCATGGGAAAAGCGCGCCCCGGGGATCTGGGATTCGATGTCGTCCACCTTAATCTTCACAAGACCTTTGCCACGCCTCATGGAGGAGGCGGTCCGGGAGCGGGTCCGGTAGGCGTGAAAAAAGACCTTGTCCCGTTCTTGCCGGTCTCCCGTGTCGTCAGGAAAGAGGACGGCACCTTTCGGCTGAATTATGACGAACCCCTTTCGATAGGCTACATATCCCCGTTTTACGGAAATTTTTCCGTCATGCTCAAGGCGTATGCCTATATTCTTCTTCTGGGGAAAGAAGGCCTTATAGAGGCCAGCGAGAACGCCGTTCTGAACGCGAATTATCTGAAAAGCCGTTTAAAGAAATATTATGATATCCCGTACGATAAAGGGTGTCTGCACGAGTTTGTCCTGTCGGCATCGCGCCAGGCGGAAAAGGGGGTCCGCGCTCTTGACATAGCGAAAGCGCTGATCGACAGGGGAATACACCCTCCGACCGTATATTTCCCGCTTATCGTGAAGGAAGCGATGATGATAGAGCCCACCGAGACCGAGTCCAAAGAGACGCTGGACCGGTTCATCGACGTCATGATAGAACTTGCCGAGCTGGCCGAAAAAGATCCGGGCGCGTTCAAGGACTTTCCGAAAACCGCCCCGGTCCGAAGACTGGACGAGGTCAAAGCGGCCAGGGACATGGATATAGCCGCCCTTTAACGTAACACCGTTTTTATATGAGATCAGTCGAATGGCCCACCAGCACTCCCGAGGAAGCGATCGCTCTGGACGAGTTGCTTCTGATGAAAGCCGAAACCGGCCAGATAGGGGAGACTTTGCGTATCTGGAGCGCCCCCGGGTATTTTGTGGTCGTAGGCCGGGCGAAAAAGGCGGCGGAAGACTGTTTCCTGGACGAATGCCGCAGGGAAGGTATCGGAATAATAAGACGGATCTCCGGCGGAGGCACGGTGCTGCAGGGTCCGGGATGCCTCAACTATTCAGCCGTCCTATCCTACGGGCGCGATAAAAGATACAGGGATATAAGATGTTCCTACCGGCAGATCCTGGAGGACGTTTCCGGGGCATTTAAAACTAAAGGGCTTGATGTTGAATTCTTCCCGATATCGGACCTTGCCCTGAACGGAAGGAAGATTTCCGGTAACGCCCAGGCCAGGAAGCGGAGGTATTTTCTTCATCATGGAAGTTTTTTGTTTGATTTTGATATAGGGAAAATATCGCGCTTTCTCAGGCATCCCGGCAGTGAGCCGGAATACCGGCGCCGGCGCCCGCACGAGGATTTCCTCGCGAACATACCGATCGGGGCCGAAGAGCTGGAGAAGGTCATAAAGGCGGCGTTCCCGCCGTTATCCGGCGCGTGGAAACCCGGCCGGAAAGACGTTGAGGACCTGGATAATATGATCCGGCGTAAGTTTTCGCTGGATGCGTGGAATTTTGCTTTTTGATCCGTTCGGGATGCGGACTATTCCCGGACCCGGTCGATGTATTTCCCCGTTTCGGGATCGACCTCCACCATATCTCCTTCTTCTATGAATTGCGGAGCGTCGATCTCCATGCCGTTCTCAAGCGTGATCTGTTTGGCGGTCGTCGAGTCATGCTGTTTTATGCCCGGCGGGGCGGTTTTGACTTTCAGGCGGATGCGGTCGGGGAAAATGACTCCCAGTACCTGGTTTTCATAAAGGTCGACGGTATATTTTTCGTTCTCCTTGAGAAAAACCTCTTTGCTGCCTATTAGATCTTTATTCACCTGGTAATTTTCGTATGTTTCCTCGTCGAGAAAATAGAAGCTGTCGCCGTCCCCGTATGAATATAAAGCCTTTTTGCGGATAACGTCTGCCTCCTCAAGTTTATCCTCCTGGAGGTACGTATGTTCCATGAACTTGCCGTCGGATATGCCGCGCATCTTGATGCTGATCGTCTTGTGAGCTTTGGCCGCGCCTTTTGACTCAACTTCTTCTACCTTGTAGATCTTGCCGTCGATGAGCAAAAGATTGCCCACTTTGACATCAATGGCCTGTTTCATCTTCCAGTCCTCCGAAAACAAGCGTCACGGCTTTTGCCAGGGCCGTGCTGCTCAAAGAACTTAAGGTTATTTTGGTCCCGCCCTCCGGGAGGGCTTCAAAAAAGATACCCACGCGCGTGGTATCGGTCTGCTTCGGAAACCCCATGGCTATGATATATCCTTTTTTTCTGTTTGTTTGGAAGATGGTGAGGCCCTTGTTCTCGAGGATCGCCGTTACCTTATCAAAGGCGGTATCGCAGGGGATGGGGAAGGTTTTTTTCTTGCCGTCGGCGCGCGCTTTTTCAAGGTCTCTCACGTTTGTGCCTATCAGTGCCTTGAAGTCGGTGGAATAGTGGGCGCATCCGCCGAGCAGGAAAATGATCAAAAATAGAAATGAGACCGGTTTAACGATATTTTTCATGTGAGCTCCCCGTTAAAAGCTGGATAACAGCTAAATTATATAACCAAACACATAAAATAGCAAGGCGGAGAGCGGAAAGCCCCCCCCCGTTTCCCCCCGTTTGTACCGTTTGGAAATTTAAGATTGCAAGTGTCCCCCTTTTTATACTATCAAAGTGTCCCCGAGACTAAAGGGGACACTTTCATGCTTCAATTTAGGGGACACTTGCAAAGCTAAAATCGCAAACGGTACAAACGGGGGTTTTTACAGGGAGGCTGCGCTGTGGGCCGCACGTATCGGTTCGGGTATTTTGTATTTAGGGCAGCAGGCGAGGATGATCTTTACCGCGGAGGGTATATCCACCAGGTGCCCGGGGGAGACAAAGACGGGATTGGTGTTATCACGGGTCCGCAGGACGGCGCCTATGGCCTTTCCGTTATTGTCCCTGACAAGAGAAAAGTCGCCCCTGGCATTTCCCGGCATGTCATATGATCCGTAGAGGTGGCTTTTCGCGGAGCCGATGCTCGGCCTGTTAAGGATGATGCCGATATGCGAAGCGAGTCCGACCCCGCGGGGGTGGGCCAGCCCCTGGCCGTCAAAAATAAACACGTCAGGTTTGGCCTTGAGCTTTTTGACGCACTTGAGGATAACGGGCCCTTCCCGGAAGGACAAAAGGCCGGGAACATAAGGGAACCGGGTCTTTTCCTCCGCGACCGCGGTTTCCTGTCTTTGCAGGTCCGGATACGTCAGCACGACTATGGCGGCCCTGGAGCGGCCCTCTTTCACCGAGACATCCACTCCTGCCACAAGATGCACCTTTTTAGCGCTGAGTTTCCTGATGGCGATCTTTTCCCGGATGCGGCTCTGGAGGCGCATCGCATCCCTGGGGGAAAGATCCCATCTGTGGAGATCGTTGAACTGCATGGTCATGGCCTGCCTGATGTAAACATTTGACACCGTATAAATTATATTATAACATATATAGTCTAATTTCAGGGCAGAACGCTCTTTTGGGCTGTGATCATACGGTAACGGAGAAACCTCTATGAAAGCGGAAGACGAAAAATTACTCAAAAAGAAGTGCGGCGAAAAGAATTTTAAGAAACTGGCCGCTATCGATAATCCGAAACTGCACGATTTTGTGGCAAAATATGTCACCCTTTGTAACCCTGATTCTGTTTTTGTGCGAACGGATTCAAGGGAAGACGCAGAATATATCCGCGACAAAGCACTGACCAACGGCGAAGAAAAACCTCTCAAGACCGAAGGGCATACCGTCCATTTTGACGGATATTACGACCAGGCGCGCGATAAAGCCAACACCAAGTATCTTCTCAGGCCGGACGAGGTCCTCGGCTCGGATATAAGGTCCGAAGACCGGGAAAAGGGCCTGAAAGAGATACACAAGCTTCTTAAGAACGTGATGGTCGGCAAGGAAGTATACGTGTGCTTCTTTTGCAAGGGGCCGCTGAATTCCGCGTTTTCGATCCTTGCCGTTCAAATAACAGATTCCAGTTACGTCGCGCACTCGGAAGACATACTGTTCCGCCCGGGATACGAACAATTCCGCAAAAACGGCGCCTCGGAAAGGTTCTTCCGGTTTTTGCACTCCGCCGGCGCGCTGGAGAACCACGTAAGCCGTGATGTATATGACCGCAGGGTGTACATAGATCTGACGGAAGAAACGGTCTATAGCGTGAACACCCAATATGCCGGGAACACCGTGGGCCTCAAGAAGCTGGCGATGCGCCTGGCGATCAAACGGGCCTCGGAAGAAGGATGGCTTACCGAGCATATGTTCGTCATGGGCGTCCGCGGCCCCGACGCAAAACGCGTCACTTACTTCACCGGTTCATTCCCAAGCGCCTGCGGGAAGACCGCCACCGCCATGCTTGAAGGGGAAAAGATCGTGGGTGACGATATAGCCTACCTGCGCCGTATCAACGGAAAGATCCGCGCCGTCAACGTTGAAAGGGGCATTTTCGGGATCATACGGGATGTCAGCGAGGAAAATGATCCGACCATATTCAAGGCGCTGACCACTCCCGGAGAGATCATCTTTTCCAACGTGCTGGTGGATACCGACAATAACCCGCGCTGGCTGGGCGACGGAAGGCCGGAACCGGAGGAGGGCGTAAATTATTCCGGAGAGTGGACCCCGGGCAAAAAAGGCCCGGATGATGCCGAGGTTTTTTGCGCGCACAAAAACGCGCGTTACACTATCCGCTTGAAGGACCTCGATAATTGTGATGACAGGCTGGAAGACCCGGAGGGGATCGAGGTCGGCGGCGTGATATATGGCGGAAGGGATTCCGATACGAGCGCGCCGGTCAACCAGTCGCTGGACTGGGCGCACGGGATACTTACGCAGGCCGCCACGATCGAATCGGAGACCACCTCTGCCACGCTCGGCCGGGAAGGCGTAAGGACTTTTAACCTTATGGCCAATCTGGATTTTCTTTCGATACCCATCGGCAGGTATATACAGAATAATCTGGATATAGCGAAAGGGGCCGAAGACCCTCCGCTTATTTTTCATGTAAATTATTTTCTGCGCGGTAAAGACGGGAAATATCTTAACGGGATAAAGGATAAGCACGTTTGGATCAAATGGATGGAACTGCGCGTAAACGGCGAAGTGGACGCGATCAGGACCCCCACGGGGCATATCCCGAAATATGATGACCTTGCGCGTTTGTTCAAAAAGGTTATCGGCAAGGATTACGGCAAGGACGATTATGAGGAGCAGTTTAGCCTGCGCATACCCGAGAATATAGCCAAGATCGAAAGGATAAAAAATATCTATCACACCAAAGTTTTCGACACGCCGCATATTCTGATGAAAGCCCTGGATGACCAGAGAAAGCGCCTCGAAGAATGCCGCGAGACCTGCGGCGATTATGTGTCGCCTTTTGTCCTGGAGAAGAGACAGGCATAAGGCATCGCTTAAAAAGGAGACCTATCCATGCAAAAAACAAGGCCTTTGCTATCCTTGGATCTGCCTGATGTGCCGCTTTTCAAAAAAGGCAAGGTCAGGAATGTCTATGATCTCGGGGACAAGCTGCTTTTTGTCGCCACCGACAGGATATCGGCGTTTGATGTGGTGATGCAGAACGGCATTCCGGAGAAAGGCCGGGTGCTTAACATGATCTCGGCCTTCTGGTTCGGTTTTGTCGGGGACCTGGTGCAGAATCACATGATCACCGTTGATATAGACGACATGACGGCGCAGGACGGGCGCCTTAAAGCTTATCGTGAATTGCTTTCTGGCCGGTCCATGCTTGTAAAAAAAGCGGAACCCATACCCGTGGAATGCGTGGTCAGGGGGTATATCTCGGGTTCGGGATGGAAGGATTACCGGGCCTCCGGCAGCGTTTGCGGCATAAAGTTGCCGGAGGGGCTCAGACAGTCCGACAAACTGCCGGAACCGATATTCACACCGGCCACTAAGGCCGAATCCGGCCACGATATCAATATTTCGCAGAAGGAGATGAAAGCGGAAGTGGGCGATAAGGCGTTCGAATTCCTGAAAGAAAAAAGCCTTGCCATTTACGGAAAGGCCGCGGAATATGCCGGGTCCAGGGGCATAATCATCGCCGACACGAAATTCGAGTTCGGCAGGGTCGGTGATGAGATAATCCTGATGGACGAAGTCCTTACCCCTGATTCTTCCAGGTTCTGGCCGGTGGATGACTACCAGCCCGGCAGGTCCCAGAAGAGTTTCGACAAACAGTTTGTCAGGGACTATCTGGAAGGTCTTGATTGGGACAAGACCCCGCCCGGACCGGAACTGCCGGAGGAGGTCGTTCTGAAGACGACGGAAAAATACCTCCAGGCATATAAAATACTCACCGGGAGCCAACTTCCGGGATACGGTACATGAAACCGCGCATACTGAAAATAGACCCCCGCCACATCGATCTTGAACTGATCAGACAGGCCGCAGAAATCGCGCGCGGCGGAGGGCTTGTCGCTTTTCCTACCGAGACGGTTTACGGACTTGGCGCGAACGCGTTTGACCCGGAAGCCGTTACAAGTATCTTTGAGGCAAAAAAACGGCCTCTTGACAACCCGCTTATAGTGCATATTGCCGATCCGAAGGACCTGCATAGACTGGCTGAAAATGTGCCGCCGGAAGCGGACAAGCTTGTGGAACGGTTCTGGCCGGGGCCTTTAACGGTGGTCCTGAAAAAAACGGATCTGGTCCCCGATATTGTCACCACCGGCCTGGACACTATAGGCATACGCATGCCGTCGAATACGATCGCCCGGGAATTTATAGCCGCATCAGGGGTTCCTATTGCCGCGCCGTCGGCGAACATGTTCGGCAGGCCTTCGCCGACGACAGCAAAGCACGTTATTGAGGATCTCAAAGGGAGGATCGACCTTGTTCTGGACGGGGGCAGCACCGAGATAGGCATCGAATCTACCGTTGTGGAATTTATGGACGGGAGGGTCATAGTGCTCCGGCCGGGCGGGGTCGATGTGGAGCAGTTGCACGGCATCGCGGGCAGCGTGGAGATATCGTCCGGGGCGGAACGGACAGGCAGATCTCCCGGCGAATACCCCCAGCATTATTCACCGAATGCCAGGATCATGCTTGTGGAAGACGGGCATTTTCAGGCTGAAGAAGCGCTATCGGCCGCCTCCGGCGCCGGATCCCGCGGGCAAAAGGTCGGTATAATGGCCAAGCAGGAACACTCGGCTCTTTACGACGGATTTAACGTCAAGGTCCTGGGCCCGGAAAACGACGGAAGGGTCTGTGCGTCCAGGTTTTTCCATATACTGCGGGAATTCGACGCCGAAAAAGTCGATGTCATAGTGGCCGAAGGCATTCCCGAAAGAGGGCTGGGCCTGGCGATCATGAACCGTCTCAGAAAAGCCGCCGGTTGACGATAAAAGAGAACAGATTTCCCCTTCCCCCGAAGATCCTTAGCGTCTTTTATTGATATCTAAGGCTTGAAATTATCCGACAGGAATCTCTGGAGGTCCGCGTTATCGGCTATATCATCGTAGGAAAAGATGACTATTCCGGCGGGGGAAAGTTCCTTCAGGGATCTGAGCTGGGCTTTGAGTGTTTCAGTATTACCGTTCAGCAGGTACGCCCCTATTCCGATGTGGACTTTTTTGTCCAGGCCGGGCAAGAGCAGGGAGCCGGAGTTAAGCTCCATGAGGCGGGTATCGTCGGTGTAGTTCATGACCGCGATGTGATCAACGTACCCCGAACGCAGCCACTCCGTCCAATCCTGAAGGGTAGTCAGGTAGGTCCTTTCCACCGAGGGGACTATTGTCCCGGATATTTCCAGGGAAGGCCGCAGCGGCCGCACGCGTTCGGATATATCACGCACAAGGCCGGTCACCTGATCTCTTCGCCATTCATCCCACCGCTTGAAGTTTTCCCGGGAATGTTCCATGGTTTTAACATCAAGTCCGGTGGCGTTTTTAAAACCGGCAGCGTTGGATCCGCCGTAGCCGTAGCTTATGCCGTGTGAGGTGAACCTAGACCCCGGGACGAACGGAACTACCGCGGGATATCTCACATAGTCAAGATGCAGGCCCGAAAGCCCGGGGTACCTTGTTACGATCTCTCCCGCGATGCCGGTAAGATATTCTCTTATTTTCCTGTCGCCCGGCTCCAGAAAAAGCTGGTTTTCACGGACATAATACTTGTCCAGGTCGTCCTTTTTGTCTTCCGGCATTGAAGGTCTGCCGTGCTGATCTATCGTGAGAATGTCTTTGCCGAATTTTTTCAGCACGTTCGCATTTTTATTCTGGGCTACACTGAGCAGGTTTATCCAGGCGTGGACTTTAGGGCCGCTGCTCTTTGCCGCCCTGATCAGGTAGGCGAGCGGGTCTTCTCCGGTTTCCGAAAGTATTTTCTCGTAAGCTGTCCTGTCGGTCAGGGCGGAATCGTAATAGGCTTTATCGGCCCTGTAGATCTGGATGTATATGTCGTCTATTCCGGACTTTTTACAGGTGTCGATCAGGCGGTCGATATTTTCTTTTGAATGAAGCACCTTTTGCCGGGAGAAGACAGTGACCCAGGCGCCGATCCGTATTTTTTCACCCGAAGCGGCGTCCGAAACGTTGATCGGGCACAAGGTGAACGAACACCAGAGAGAAATAAGGACAACGAAAAAGATGTTTTTTTTGGACATGATGCCTGTTAACCGGGTTTCGGGCCGTTCTTGTTACTTACCGGCGACTTTTTTAAGCTGCTGTTTAAAAGCATCTGAATTTATGATATCTTTTATAAAAACCACTGACCAGACCCTGGAAAGGCCCGTGTTCTCTTCAAAAACGATCCGGGGACGGCCGGTCTGGGCGCTTATCGCGAGCTCCTGGGAAGTGATATATTCGCCCGTTATCCCGATAAACGCCCCTCCAAGCGGATCCTTGCCTACGACGACCCCTTTTTCGCCGAAGCGTATGGCGGAAGGCTTAAGAAATACCGGGCTGCCGCTGTTGCCGGGAAATACGGAGGCATCCACGTAGAATGATCTGTCATTGTTGATGAGGCTGATTATTCCGTTCCTTACGATGGGCGAGACCTCTCCCTTTGGCTCTATGCCCGGCTGATAGGATAAAAAGAACACATCATACAGCTCGGTCAGGTATTTCGGATCAAGGAACAGGTTATCGGAGATCACCTTTACGTCATCTTCGACAGGGTTTATCTGGAACGGGATCACGGCAATATCGACTTTGGGATCCCCGTGAAATATCCACTCGATGCCGAACTTTTTTTTCATATCCGCGATAGAACGCACCGTAACCCCGCCGCCCTTAAGGTTAAAGAACGCAAGCAGATTATCGTCCTGCATTTTTCCGGTCAATTTGTTCATAACGACGTGTTTTGCGGTCAGCAGATGGTAAGTCCCCTGCACATTGACCAGGAATCCGGTAGCGTATATCTGAGGTTTTCCGTCCGGGTTTATCCTGCCGAGAAAGACCACGGTTTTTTTAAGGTTGACTACCGGATTCATCCCGAACTCGCCGGTCATTTGTTTTTCCCTTGCCGCCCCGTGAGCCGGATAACTGAAAAAAGATACCAGGCAGATGATCGTTGCGATTTTTTTGAAATTTTTCGATAACATTTCATTTACCTTTCTTTGTTATCACGGCATGTTCTTTTTGTCCTTCGCCGTCTCTTTATTTTCCGGAAACAGCGCGCAGGCGCGCGATCCCTACTCTTTTTCGTAATTTATCAGCGTTATCGGATTATAACGCCCGATCTTGCCCATGTAGTCCAGGAAAGTCAGCCCTATTATGGAAAATATCCCCGCTACCCCGGCTTTCTGCATTTCGACCATTCTGGCGACAGCTTCAAGCGTTCCGCCCGTGGCTATAAGGTCGTCTACTATCAGCCATTTTTTCCCGGGGGTGAGGTCTGATTTATGTATCTCAAGGGTGGCTTTGCCGTATTCCAGGGAATAGCTGTGCTGCACGATGTCCCCGGGAAGCTTGCCTTTTTTCCTGGCCAGCACGAGGGGCAGGCCTCTTTTCAGGGCGAAAGGGGCCCCGAGAAGAAATCCGCGGCTTTCAATGGCGATCACGCCGTCTATTTCGGATTTTTTATAAAGCTCATCCATCCGGTCCAGCACGAACCTGAACGCTTCCGGGTTGGTGAATATGCTCGTTACATCGTAGAACAGTATACCCGGCTTTGGAAAGTCCGGCACTTTTCGGATCGCTTTATCCAGATCCATTTTTCGTCCTCCTCCCGGTCATCCGTATATCAAAATAATCCCATGAACCACTTGTGAAGCGACAATAAGAGCCCCCCGAAGACGAGCGATACGATGCCCATCAGCTTTATCAGTATGTTCATGGATGGCCCCGTGGTGTCCTTGAAGGGGTCTCCCACCGTGTCGCCGACGACCGCGGCCTGATGTGTTTCCGTCCCCTTGCCCCCGAGATTCCCTTCTTCGATCCATTTTTTCGCGTTATCCCAGGCGCCGCCTACGTTCGCCATCATGATGCCGAGCAGCACGCCGCATACGGTGGCGCCGGCCAGGAAACCGCCGAGCGCTTCTATCCCGAGGATGATCCCCACAAGCAGGGGACTTATGATAGCCACGACACCCGGAAGCACCATCTCCTTGAGCGCGCCTTTCGTGACGATGTCTATGCAGGTCTGGGTGTCCGGTTTTGCCGTTCCTTCCATAAGCCCGGCGATCTCCCGGAACTGGCGCCGGATCTCCTGGACAAGTTTGTCCGCGGCCCTGCCGACGGCTTTCAAGGTCATGGAAGAGATGGAGAAGGGGATAAGGGCGCCGATAAACAGTCCCACGACGGACAGGGGTTTCGTGAGATCTATTGTTTCCAGGCCGGTGACCTTCTGGAACGCCGCAAAAAGGGCAAGAGCAGTGAGGGCGGCTGAACCTATGGCGAACCCTTTGCCTATGGCAGCTGTCGTGTTCCCGAGGGCATCAAGTTTGTCCGTGATCTTACGGACCCCTTTGTCCAGTCCGGCCATCTCGGCTATCCCTCCCGCGTTGTCCGCGATCGGGCCGTAAGAATCGGTTGACATGACAATGCCGATCGTGCACAGCATGCCCACGGCCGCCAGGCCGATACCGTAAAGCTGTGCGAAATGATAAGACGCCAGCACGGCGATGCTGATGGTCAGAATGGGCAGGATGGTGCTTCCGAACCCCACAGCCAGCCCGCAGACGACCGTAGTGGCCGCACCGGACCGGGAACTTTCGGCGATCTCTCTTATGGGCCTGCCCGAAGTGAAATACTCGCTTTCCACGCCGATAAGGACCCCGGCGACCAGGCCCGAGAGTATCGCCCAGAACTGGTCTATTCCGCCGAACATTGTTCTTGAGGCCGCGTAGGCGCCTGCCAGGAAAATTACAGCTGATACAAATGTAGAATTTCTCAACGCGGTTTGCGGGTTAAGATTCTTAAGGAAATTGATCGAGATGACACCGAACATGGAGGCCACCAGACCGATCGATATCAATATCAGCGGGAAACTCATCGCGGTGAGAGGGTTTACCATCACGGCCCCTATAGCCATCGTTGCTATTACAGAACCGACATAGGATTCGAAAAGGTCCGCTCCCATCCCGGCCGTGTCCCCGACATTGTCACCTACATTATCCGCTATGACCCCGGGATTTCGCGGATCGTCTTCCGGGATACCGGCTTCGACCTTGCCGACAAGATCGGAACCCATATCCGCGGCTTTAGTGTAAATACCGCCGCCCACGCGCGCGAAAAGAGCTATGGAGCTGGCGCCGAGGGCAAAACCGGTTATGATCGAAGTTTCCTTGGTGATCACGTACCATATGCCCACGCCCATAACACCCAGGGCGGCGACGGTTATGCCCATGACGGATCCGCCCTTGAAGGCGACATTAAGCGCTTCGGCGGGGCCGGAAGTCCTGGCAGCTTCGCAGGTCCTCGCGCCGGATCTGGTAGATGCCTTCATTCCGATAAAGCCGGCCAGCATCGAACAGAAAGCGCCGGAGACATATGCTATGGCCGTATAAAGAGAAAGGAACCTTGCTATTACGATGAACAGTATTGCCATGAAAATGAGGATTATACGGTATTCATTCCTCAGGAAGACCATCGCGCCTTTATGGACTTCGTGAGAGATGTCGCGCATTTTTTCAAGACCTTCCGGTCTTCGCAGGACCGCCATGAACGTTACTACGGCGAACAGGATACCGGCAAACCCGAGTACGGGAATAATTATCATAGATCACTCCTTATTTTACAGGATCATCCGACGCTTTTCTTGACGTACTTCAAGATCTCATCGGGCCATATGAACTTCGAAAGGACCTTATCCGCTCCTTCTTTCTTTGCCTGTTCGATGAGCTCATTGGATATAAAAGCGGTAAGCATGAATATAACAACGTCCGCTTTAACTTCCTTTATGCGTTTTAAAAGTTCCACACCGTTCATTTGCGGCATTTTGTAGTCGATAATGATAAGATCAAAATTCCCCTTTTTTACCATTTCCAGGGCTTGGAGGGGGTCGGTGGTGTAACTGACGTTGTAGTTGGAATCCAGCGTCAGAACGTCCGACAGGGACTCACACATGTCCCTGTCATCGTCCACGAGCAATATTTTTGCTTTGGTCTTCTTGTTCATCTTGGCAGAATTTTTGAGGAAGGCAGTTTTATGATAAAACAGGTGCCTTTTTCGCTTGTCTCCTCCAGGTAGAGGTGGCCGCCGTTCGCCTCTATTATGGATTTGGAAATAGGCAGCCCCAGCCCCGTGCCCGTTATTTTGGAGCTGTAAAACAGGTTGAATATCTTTGTCTGGACGCTTTCCATTATCCCGTGGCCCGTATCGCAGATGCGGATGCAGACTTTTGAGTCGTCGTCGGACGGGAACACCTTTATTATCAGTTTGCCCTTGCTCCCCATGGCCTGTATCGAATTAAGGACCAGGTTCCGCAGCACGCTGTAAAGCTGGTGGAAATCCATGAACACCATCAGGGCTTCTTCTTTCTCAAAGGAGACTTCTCTTTCTATGCTTTCCGGTGTATCCATGTCCTTGAGGACCGCTTCTATGCATTCTTTCACCGAAACGGTCGAGGCCATTTCCGCTTTTACGCGGGAGTAACTGAGGATACTTTCAAGGATGTTACTGGAAAGCTTTATTTTATCTTCCAGCATCCGCAGCCTTTTTTCGAACAGTTCCCTGTTTTCGCTGCCTTCCTTGCGCAGAAGGAATACGGAATTGTTTATAATGCTGAGCGGGGTCCTGAGCTCATGCGCGATCTGCCCGGCCAGTTTTCCCAGCACCGCCAGTTTGTCTTTTTCGACCATCTTCTGGCTCATGATCTGTATCTGCCGGGTTTTCATTTTCACGGTGGCGTTCAACGATGTCACCCACAAGAGCCCCATCAATACCAGCATTATGCCCGTGATCCCCCCGATGATCATGGCGACCATTTTCCAGGGGAAGGCTTCTACAAGGTACAGCCCGAACCACTTTCTTCTGAGCCTGTCCAGTGTACCGTTTTTATCAAGTGTCGTTATGCCCCGGTTGATCTCTTTCAAGAGGGCCGTCTCGTTTTTTCTCACGGCCAGCGCGTATTTATAAGCCTGGCCTACCGGGGGGCCGACGATCTTGATATTTTTGATCTTTTTCTGCTGGATATAGAACAGGGCCACGTCTTTTTCCGCTATGACGGCCGTGACTTCTTTGTTTTTCAGCTTGGAGAGAGCTTCAAAGACCGATTCGGTTTCAAGCAGTTTTATGCGCTCGTCTTTTTGCAGTTCGTTTATGATGAGGCAGCTTTTACACACACCTACGACCGTGCCCCTGAGCGATTTTACGGAATTGACGTAACGGTTGGTCGTTTCAACGAATATGGCAAAATCGATCTCCGCCACCGGCTCCGAATAGTCCATGTATCTTTCGCGTTCCTTGTAAACAGGGGCGCCTATGAGCCCGTTGATATGCCCCGCTCTCAGCTCCGACAGGCATTTTTCCCAGGGCATCAATTTTATGGTGATGTCTTTGTTGATGGTGGCGGAAAGTATCTTTACGAGGTCGATGGAATAACCGGTAGGTTCCTCCTCAACTACGGTAACGGTGACCAGTTCCTGGCGGGCATCCAGCGCCGAAAGGGTCTGTTCGGGGAAGTAAGAGTACGGAGCGAACTTGGCATTTCCCGCGAATACAACGGTCTTTTTCCTGATCCCCGGCTCTCTCGTGGCCTCCGTCAATTCACGCGCCTTTTCGCGTGTCATCCGCGCCTTTTCCTGGGCCTCTTTCTTTGCTTCTATTTCCATCTGCCACCCGGGTGTCGTTTTTTCTCCGGGGTTCCCCTCGGCCGCTATCTCCGGGGGCGCAATAAAGCCGGCGGAAACGACGATAACCGTCAGTAGTATGAACAGGGACAAAAACTTCCGCATATTTAACCAGCTGTTTCTTTTATGAATTAAGGTATTTTTGAGAATATTGGCCGTTCGTATTACTCATAATTATATATTGCCGACCGGTGTTATGCAAGCCCCATTAATCATGCGGGTTGAGTTGCTCTTGTCGGGGGGAAATGCTACAATAGGCGGAACAGGCGCGGGCAGGATAAGTAAAGATTTCACTTATTGGCGCATGGATGTTAAAATAAGTTCTGGCAGATATCCGCAATCGTTTGTTGGGAAGAATATGGTGAACGAGAACGCGTTAAAAGCTGTATTTAGAGGTTCATTGAAGCTCCGGCCCACGGAATCCTGCCTCGTAGTTACCGACACGGCCAAAGAAGCTATAGGTCGCGCCTTTTATGAATACGCCTGCCGCATAACTCCACGGGCCAGGATCGTTGTGATGGATCCGACGAAAGAGCACGGCGTCGAACCGCCGCGGGATGTCAGCCGGGAAATGCTGCGGCACGACGTCCAGATACTGGTGACGGATAAGTCCCTGACCCATACCCGCGCCAGGAGGGAAGCTACCGCAAAAGGGGCCAGGATAGCAACGATGCCGTCCATAACCGAGGATATCGCGAACAGGTGCCTTGATATCGATTACAACGCGCTTAAGAAAGAATCAACCCGTATTTACGACATACTGAGAAAGACCCTGAAGGTGCGCGTGGTCACGGAATTAGGGACGGATATCACGTTTACGGTCGGGGCGAGCGAATTTTTCGGCAAAGAGGGCGGGGCGTTTGATTATCCCGGGGCTTTCGGGAATCTGCCGGAGGGAGAGATATCCTTCGGGCCCGACACATGCGAGGGGGTGTATGTTGTCGA